>Ga0315902_10009895_pt1 | contig 12667 bp, 11 predicted proteins | sample LakEriMetagenome_9_FD_203523 | JGI IMG/M metagenome (GOLD analysis project Ga0315902, IMG submission 203523) | Freshwater fungal communities from buoy surface, Lake Erie, Ohio, United States - Buoy 12 MA117 | ecosystem: Environmental > Aquatic > Freshwater > Lake > Lake biofilm | place: USA... | reverse complement strand
ACTCGCGCGCGAGCGGCAGCGTCATGCCGGAGAGCCCCGCCTTGGTGGCCGTATAGGCGGCCTGACCGATCTGGCCCTCGAAGGCGGCGACCGAGGAGGTGTGGATGATGACGCCGCGCTCGCCGTCCGCGTTCGGCGTGTTGCGCTGCATGATCGCCGCGGCGGCCTTGTCGCACAGGAAAGTGCCGATGAGGTTGATCTGCACCACGCGCGCGAAGAATTCGCCGGCCATCGGGCCGTTGCGGCCGAGCACGCGCGCCGCGCCGATGACGCCCGCGCAGTTGACCAGGAGGTCGATGCCGCCCATCGCCGCCGCGGCCGCGTCCATCGTCGCGTTCACCTCGGCTTCGGAGCTCACATCGCAGCGCAGGAAGCGCGCCTGCGGGCCGATGGCCGCCGCGGCCGCCTGACCCGGCCCCTCCTGGATGTCGACGAGCGTGACCTGACCGCCGCGTGCGGCGATATGCCGCGCCACCGCGTTGCCGAGGCCGGAGGCGCCGCCGGTGACGACGGCACGGGCTTGGGTGATGTCCATGTTCAGGGCTCCCTGGGGTCCGAAGTGCTTGCGCGAGGCGGCGTGCGTCGACCGCTCAGCCGCGCTCGATGGCGATGGCGGTGGCCTCACCACCGCCGATGCAGAGCGCTGCGATGCCGCGGCGCAGGCCGCGCTGCGCGAGCGCATGCGCGAGCGTGGCGACGATGCGCGCGCCGGTGGCGCCGATCGGGTGGCCGAGCGCGCAGGCGCCGCCGTTGATGTTGAGTCTGTCCGCCGGGATGCCGATGTCGCGCGCCGCCGCCATCGCGACCGCGGCGAAGGCTTCGTTGACCTCGAAGAGGTCCACATCGGCCGCCGTCCAACCGGTCTTCGCGAGCACGCTTCGGATGGCGCCCACCGGCGCCAGCGTGAACCACTCCGGTTCCTGCGCGTGGCTCGCGTAGGCGACCACGCGCGCGAGCGGCGTCAGGCCGCGGGCGGCGGCCGCGCCGGCGCTCATCAGCACCGCCGCCGCCGCGCCGTCGGAGATCGACGACGAACTCGCCGCGGTGACCGTGCCGTCCTTGCGGAAGGCGGGTTTCAGCTGCGGGATCTTGGCGATGTCGCAGGTGAAGGGCGTCTCGTCGCGCTCGACACGCGTCTCGCCCTTGCGGCCTTTGACCGTCACCGGGACGATCTCGGCCGTGAAGGCGCCGCTCTCGACCGCCGCCAACGCGCGGCGTACCGATTCCGCCGCGTAGGCGTCCTGCTCGGCGCGCGAGAACGCATAGCGCCCCGCGGTGTTCTCCGCGAAGCAGCCCATCATCTGGCCGTCCCACGGCGACTGCAGACCGTCGTAGAACATGTGGTCGAGCACTTCGCCGTGGCCCATGCGGTAGCCCGAACGGGCTTTCGGCAGCAGGTACGGCGCGTTGCTCATGGACTCGAGACCGCCCGCCACCGCGACTTCGATGTCGCCGGCGCGGATCTGGTCGGCGGCCATCATGATGGCCTTGAGGCCCGAGCCGCACATCTTGTTGATGGTGGTGGCGGGCACCGAGGCGGGGATGCCTGCGCCGAGCGCGGCCTGCCGCGCGGGCGCCTGACCGAGGCCGGCGGGCAGCACGCACCCCATCACGACCTCCTGCACTTCGGCGGGCGCGGTCTTCGCGGCGGCGAGTGCGCCGGCGATGGCGGCGGTGCCGAGCTGCGGGGCGGTCGCCCCGGTCAGCACGCCTTGGAAAGCGCCGATGGGCGTGCGGCAAGCAGCCGCGATCACGACGGAGACGGACATCCGCGAAGCCTCTTGCGGGGAGAGGCGGGCAGTTTAGCCAACGCGCTCCCCGGCTGCATCCTCGCGGGTCGCGTCCTCGGTCGCCGCATCCGGTTCGCCGACGCGGGCCAGGATCGCCGCCCGCGCCGCATCGCGCAGCGCGGCCGATGCCCGCTCCGGCGGCAGCGCGGGGTCGGGATGCAGCGGTTCGAGGACCTCGAACTCGACCTTGCCGGGCCGCGGGAAGAACAACGGGCTCGGCAGGATGTCGCGGGTACCGCGGATCACGCAGGGCACCACCGGGCAGCGCGCCCGCGCCGCGCTCGCGAACGCGCCGATGCGGAACCGCAGCAGTCCGGGCTCGGGCTCGAAGGTGCCCTCCGGGAAGAAGAGCAGCGGCTGCCCGCTGGTGGCGCTGCGCAGCACGCGCCGCGCATCGAGTCCGCCCTTGTGACGGTCGAAGCGCTCTACGAACTCCGTGCCGATGCGTTCGAGCAGCAGCCCGGCGAGCGGCACCGAGGCCATCTCGCGTTTGACCACATAGGCGAAGCGCTCCGGCAGCACCGCCTTCACCACGATGGCGTCGATGTAGCTCGAGTGGTTGGCGACCACCATGCATTGGCCGGGCGGCAGCCGCTCCATGCCGGTGACCGCAAGCGGTACTCCGGCGAGCTTCAGGATGAAGCGGGCGGCGACGCCCGTGACATGCCGCCGCCGATCGATGCCGGGCAGCACGAGCAGCAGCAGCAGCGTGACGAGGGCCACCACCAGGAAGACCAGCCAGGTCCAGGACCCGTATACGACCCGCAGCGCGAGCGCCGGCAGGCTCTCGCGTCGGCTCGCAGTGCCGGGCGACCCGGGCGGCGCAGGGGATTTTGAGGGGGACGGCGGCATCCGCGCGGTATGCTTCGCGGGTGGCGGTCGAAAGTCAACGAGCGCGCATAGTTGTGAGGGCCGTCACGGCCCGCGCTTCCCGTGGTCGGCATACTGTCCTCCAACCATGGACGAATCCGTACAGATAGACCCCTCGGTGCCGCGCTTCCTGGACGTCGTCTGGATGGAGCGCGGCCTGTCGGCCAATACGCTCGCCGCGTACCGTGCCGATCTGCTGTCGCTGCAGCGCTGGCTCGCCAAGCGCGGACGGACGCTGCGCTCGGTCGACCGTGCGGACCTGCTCGACTTCATCGCCTCCAAGGCCGAGGGCGGCGCTCGGCCGCGGTCCACGGCCCGCCAACTGTCCTCGTTCCGCTGCTTCTTCAGGCAGCAGCTGCGCGACGGCGCGATCAAGGAGGACCCGACGCTCGACATCTCGATGCCGCGCACCGGCCGCGCATTGCCGAAGTCGCTCACCGAAGAGGAGGTCGAGCGTCTGCTGGCCGCGCCCGACCTGTCCGGGGCGCTCGGCATCCGCGACCGCACCATGCTCGAGGTGCTCTACGCGACCGGACTGCGCGTCTCCGAGCTCGTCGGCCTGAAGCACCCGCAGGTGAACCTCAATCAGGGCGTGGTGCGCATCAGCGGCAAGGGCAACCGTGAGCGCCTGGTGCCGCTCGGCGCCGAGTCCATCCGCTGGATCAACGAATTCATGGACGGACCGCGGGCCGAGATCCTCGGTGCGCAGGTCACCGACTATCTCTTCCCGACCCGGCGCGGCGACCGCATGACGCGCCAGTCGTTCTGGCACATCATCAAGCGCTACGCACGGCTGGCGCGGGTCGACAAGCCGCTCTCGCCGCACACCCTGCGGCATGCCTTCGCCACGCACCTGCTCAACCACGGCGCCGACCTGCGTGTGGTGCAGATGCTGCTCGGTCACAGCGACCTGTCGACCACCCAGATCTACACCCATGTCGCGCGCGAGCGCATGAAGGACCTGCACGGACGGCACCATCCGCGCGGGTGAGCCGCCCCACGGGACGGCGGGCGGCCTCTGCTAGACTTCGTCGATGACCCGCAAGATCCTTCCGGCGCTTCTGGTCGCCGTCGCAGCCCTCGGCCTGTCGGCATCCATCGACTCGCCGGCGCAATCCACCGCTCCCGCCCAGACCCAGCGGCCGGCCGCCAAGCCGGCCCCGACGCGTCCGGCGGCGGGCGGCGCCGCGCTCTCGACCCGCCCCGATCCGCGCGTCGAGCTCTCGAAGCGCATGCCGGGCAGCAAGCCCGAAGATTTCCGCCTGTCGCCGATCGCGGGTCTCTACGAGTACGCGCACGGCGCCGACATCGTCTATGTCACGGCCGACGGACGGCATGTCATCGACGGCGATGTCTTCGATCTCGGCTCGCAGGCCAACCTCACCGAGCGCCGCCGCCGCGAAGCCCGGCTCGCGCTGATCGGCAAGGTGCCCGAGGCGAACATGGTCATCTTCGGGCCGCGCAACGCGCGCCATACGGTGACCGTGTTCACCGACATCGACTGCAGCTTCTGCCGCAAGCTGCACGGCGAGATCGCGCAGTACAACGAGCTCGGCATCCGCGTGCGGTATCTCTTCTATCCCCGCAGCGGTCCCGACACCGAGTCCTGGAACAAGGCCGAGGCGGTCTGGTGCTCGCGCGACCGCAACGATGCGATGACCCGCGCCAAGAAGGGCGAGACGGTGAAGTCGGCCAAGTGCGACGCGCGCGCGGTGAAGAGCGATTACGAGCTCGGTCAGGATGTCGGCCTGCGCGGCACGCCGGCGATCATCCTGCCGGACGGCGAGATGTTGGCGGGCTACCTGCCGCCCGCGATGCTCATCAAGCAGCTGCAGGGGCCGCCCGCAGCCGCGCGTTGAGTTACACGCGCGACCGACGCGCGTTGCCCCATACGCGCGATCGACACGCGCTGAGCGTCAACGCTCGAGCAGCTTGAGCTTGTCGGGCTTGCCTTCCCAGGTCTTGGCGTCGGCGGGCGCCTCGCCCTTCTCGGTGATCACCGGCCACTTGCGGGAGAGCTCGGCGTTCAAGGCCTTGAAGGACTCCTGCCCCGCCGGCACCTCGTCCTCCGAGTAGATCGCCTCGACCGGGCACTCCGGCTCGCAGAGGGTGCAGTCGATGCACTCATCGGGGTCGATCACCAGGAAGTTCGGACCCTCGTGGAAGCAGTCCACAGGACAGACCTCCACGCAGTCCATGTACTTGCACTTGATGCAGTTCTCGGTGACGACGAACGCCATGGTCCAGACCCTTGATGCAGATGCCCTTTCGGCAGATGCCGCGAACTCTATAACGGCCCCGCGCGCCGCGCCAGCATCCGGGCGGGGCTGTCCGCGCAGCGTTCAGGCGTAGGCGCGGCGATCGATATCGGTGAAGTGGTGCCGCTCGGCGCCCGAGGCGCGGTCCTCGAGGAAGCGCTTGAGCGTGTAGGTCGTGCTGGTGAACGCGATCTCGTCCCACGGGATCTCGTGCTCGGCGACCAGTTTGACCTCGAGGCTCTCGGTGCCGGCACCGAAGGCGGGCGTGCGCATGCGGCCGCGGAAGAACACATGCACCTGGTGCGCATGCAGCACATGCACCACCGACAGCAGCGAGCCGATCTCGACATCGGCGAGGGCCTCTTCCTGCGATTCGCGTGCGGCGGCCTGCTGCAGCGTCTCGCCGTTCTCCATGAACCCCGCCGGCACGGTCCAGTAGCCGTGGCGCGGCTCGATGGCGCGACGGCAGATGAGGATACGGCCGGCGTCGTCGACGGGCACGCAGCCGACCACCAGCTTCGGGTTCTGGTAGTGCACCGTGCCGCAGGACGCACAGATGTGCCGCGGCAACTGGTCGCCTTCGGGGATGCGCAGCTCGACACCGGAGCCGCAATGACTGCAGTAGTTCATGTGTGTTGCGTGGTGCCGGGAGAGGGAATCGAACCCACACTCTGTCGCCAGAACCGGATTTTGAGTCCGGCGCGTCTACCAGTTCCGCCATCCCGGCGCCGGGAGGACAAGGTGGAAAGTATACTGGAAGCCCGCCCCGGCCTCCCGACGACCCCGTGCAAGCCGCCGATTTCGACTACCCCCTGCCGCCCGAACTGATCGCCCAGCGCCCGCTGCCCGAGCGCAGCGCCTCCCGCTTGCTCGTGGTCGATGCGGCCGCCGGGCAGCGCCGTGATGCGCGCTTCACCGACCTGCCGGGCCTGCTCGCCCCGGGCGACCTGCTGGTCTTCAACGACACGCGGGTGGTGCCGGCGCGCCTCGAGGGCGTGAAACCGACCGGGGGCGTGGTCGAGATGCTTCTCGAACGGCCGCTTGAGGGGCTCGAGGCCCTGCTGCACATGCGGGCGAGCAAGCCGCTGCGCCCCGGGCAGGTGGTCCGCACCGGCGGCGGCGACATCGTGGTGGAGGGGCGTGAGGAGGACCTGTTCCGGGTGCGGCTGCCAGAGCCCGCGCTCGAGTTCTTCGGCCGTCACGGCAGCGTGCCGCTGCCGCCGTACATCGAGCGGACACCGGACGGCGACGACAGCGGCCGCTATCAGAGCGTGCTCGCGCGCGTGCCCGGTGCCGTGGCGGCACCGACCGCGAGCCTGCATTTCGACGAGGCGATGCTCGCGCGGCTCGATGCGATGGGCGTCCGCCGCGTCACCGTCACGCTGCATGTCGGCGCCGGCACTTTCCAGCCGATGCGCAGCGACCGCATCGATGAGCATGTCATGCACGCCGAATGGGCCGAGCTGCCGGCGGCCACGGTCGAGGCGATCGCCGCGACGCGCGCCGCGGGCGGCCGCATCGTCGCCATCGGCACCACCGTCGTGCGCACGCTCGAGTCGGCGCCCGAGCCGCTCGCGCCCTGGCATGGCGACACCCGGCTCTTCATCCGCCCCGGCCACCGCTGGAAGGTGGTCGACGCGATGGTCACCAACTTCCACCTGCCGCGCTCGACGCTCCTGATGCTGGTGAGCGCGTTCGCAGGCCGCGAGAGCATCCTCGCGGCGTATGCGCACGCGGTGCAGCAGCGCTACCGCTTCTTCAGCTACGGCGATGCGATGTTCCTGACGCGAGCGCCGCAGGCGGATGGCGCTGCAGGCACCGCGCCGTGACGCTGCGTTACGAACTCATCGCCACCGACGGCGCCGCGCGCCGCGGCCGCGTGCACGCGACGCACGGCACGATCGAGACGCCGGCCTTCATGCCGGTCGGCACCTACGGTACGGTCAAGGCGATGACGCCCGAGGAGCTCGAGGGTCTCGGCGCCGAGATCGTCCTCGGCAACACCTTCCATCTCATGCTGAGACCGGGCGCCGACCTCATCGATGAACTCGGCGGTCTGCACCGCTTCATGCACTGGTCGCGGCCCATCCTCACCGACTCGGGCGGGTTCCAGGTCTTCAGCCTCGCCAAGATGCGCAAGATCACCGAGGAGGGCGTGCGTTTCCGCTCACCGGTCGACGGCAGCGAGGTGCGGCTCACGCCCGAGGATTCCATGGCGGTGCAGCTCGCGCTGCGCTCCGACATCGCCATGGCCTTCGACGACTGCACCGCCTGGCCCGCGACCCATGCCGAGGCGCAGGCGTCGATGGAGCGCTCGATGCGCTGGGCCGTGCGTTGCCGCGACCGTTACTACCGCGATGCCGGCGAGCGGCCCACCCCCGGCGACCTGTTCGGCATCGTGCAGGGCGGCATGTACGCCGACCTGCGCCGCGCCTCGCTCGAGTCCCTGTTGCAGCTCGATCTGCCGGGGCTTGCGGTCGGCGGCCTCGCCGTGGGGGAGCCGGAGCCCGAGCGGCTGCGGGTGCTCGAGGGGACCGTGCCCCTGATGCCCGTCGATCGGCCGCGGTATCTCATGGGCGTCGGCCGCCCGGAGGACATCGTCGCCGCCGTGCAGCGCGGCATCGACATGTTCGACTGCGTGATGCCGACCCGGCACGCCCGCAACGGGCGCCTGTTCACGGCCACCGGGGACATCAACATCCGCAACGCCGCCCATCAGCGCGACCCCGGCCCCGTCGACCCCGAGTGCGCCTGCTACACCTGCCGCAACTATTCCCGGGCCTACCTGCGGCATCTGGAGCGCTGCAACGAGATCCTCGGTGCGCGCCTCAACACCATCCACAACCTGCACTTCTACCTCGACCTGATGCGGCGCCTGCGGGAGGCCATCGAGGGGGGGCGGCTCGAGTCTTTTGCCCGCGATTTCCTCGCCCGGCGGCAGTCCGCGCCGCCTGTGGCATAATTCGCGGCCTTTTTCGACCTGACCTCCTGCGAGGACCACCGCCATGAACGGACTGATCCCCGAAGCCTACGCCCAGGCCGGCGCCGCCCCTCCGGGCGGCCAGCTCGCCCCGTTGTTGATGATGGTGCTGTTCATCGTCATCTTCTATTTCCTGCTCATCCGCCCGCAGCAGAAGAAGGCCAAGGAGCACCAGGCCATGCTGACGGCGCTCTCGGTCGGTGACGAGGTCGTCACCGCCGGCGGCATCCTCGGCAAGGTCACCGCCATCGGCGAGGGCGTGGTCACGCTCGAGGTCGCCCAGGGCGTTCAGATCAAGGTCCAGAAGTTCCAGGTCAGCTCGCTCGTGCCGAAGGGCACGCTGAAGGGCTGATCGATGCTCGAGTTCCCGCGCTGGAAATACTGGCTGGTCGCGATCGTGCTGACGGTCGCCGCGCTCTTCGCCCTGCCCAACGTCTTCGGTGAGGACGCGGCGCTGCAGGTCGTGCGCAAGGACCGCGCGGCCGTCTCCGACGACACCGTCAAGTCCATGCGGGACTCGCTCGCGGCGCAGGGCGTCGCCGTCACGCGCAGCTATGTCGACCAGGGCCGCCTGATGCTGCATTTCGCCGCCGTCCCGGAGCAGTTGAAGGCGCGCGATGTGGTCAACGACGCCTTCGGCAAGGACTACGCCACCGCGCTGTCCTTCGCCTCGCGCGCGCCGGACTGGCTGCGCGGCATCGGCCTGCGCCCCATGCCGCTGGGCCTCGACCTGCGCGGCGGCCTGCATCTGCTCTACCAGGTCGATGTCGACGGTGCGGTGTCGCAGCTGCTCGAGGTCTACGAACAGGACTCGCGTCGTGCGCTCGCCGGGGCAAGCATCCCGTTCGTCGATGTGACGCCGGTCGCGGTCGATGCCGCGAAGCCCAACGGCCTGCGCGTGCTGCTGCCCACGGGCGCCGACGCCGAGCCCGCGCGTGCGGCGCTCCGCAAGATGATGCCCGACCTGCTGTTCTCCGAGACGCAGGGCGCCGACGGTCCCGCGGTCCAGATGCTGCTGACCACCGCGCAGATCCAGGAGCGGCAGGACTACGCCATCCAGCAGAACCTCACCACGCTGCGCAACCGCGTCAACGAGCTCGGCGTCTCCGAGCCGGTGGTGCAGCGCCAGGGCGTCGACCGCATCGTCGTGCAGCTGCCGGGCGTCCAGAACTCGGCCGAGGTCAAGGACATCCTCGGCAAGGTGGCGACCCTCGAGTGGCGCCTGCAGGACCTGACGAACAGCGTCTCCGACGCAGTGCAGCGCGGCCGCGCGCCGATCGGCTCCAAGCTCTACGATAACGCGCCGGGCGGCCTGCCGGTGCTCCTCAAGCGCGACATCATCGTCACCGGCGACCAGTTGATCGACGCGGTGACCGCGGCGACGGAGCAGGGGCCGGGCGTGTCCATCACCCTCGACACCGCCGGCGGCGAGGAGATGCTGCGCACCACCCGTGCCAACCTCGGCAAACCGATGGGCGTGGTGTTCATCGAGCAGCGCCGCGAGGAGATCGATGTCGACGGCCGCAAGGTGCAGCGCGACATCAAGGAAGAGAAGGTCATCAGCGTCGCCACCATCCAGGGCGTGTTCTCCAACAAGTTCCAGATCACCGGCCTCAGCACCAACGAGGCGCGCGAGCTCGCGCTGCTGATGCGCGCCGGCGCGCTCGCCGCGCCGCTGTTCGTCGTCGAGGAGCGCGTGGTCGGTCCGGCGCTCGGCAAGGAGAACATCCGCAAGGGCGTCACCGCGCTCGTCATCGGCATGGCGCTGCTGTTCGTGTTCATGGCGGTCTACTACAAGACCTTCGGCATGGTCGCGAACCTCGTGCTGCTCGCCAATGTGGTGCTGCTCGCGGCGCTGCTGACGATGTTCAAGGCGGCATTGTCGCTGCCTGGCATCGCGGGCATCGTGCTCACCGTCGGCATGGCGGTCGATGCCAATGTGCTCATCTACGAGCGCATCCGCGAGGAGCTGCGCAACGGGGTCACGCCGCAGACCGCCATCACGAAGGGCTTCGAGAAGGCCTTCTCGGCGATCGCCGACTCCAACATCACCACGCTCATCGCCGGCATCGTGCTGTGGGCCTTCGGCACCGGGCCGATCCGCGGCTTCGCCGTCGTGCTCTCGCTCGGCATCCTCACCTCGATGTTCACCTCGCTGCTCGGTAGCCGCGCGCTGCTGACGCTGATGTACGGCGGCACCCGCCGGCCGCAGCGGCTGTCGATCTGATCCGCCGGAGTCCACGACCATGGAAGTGTTCAATCCCAACAGCAAGTTCGCGTTCATGCGGACGCGCAAGGCTTGGTACGCGGTCTCCGCCGTGCTGTTCTTGGTGTCGCTGGTCGCACTCTTCACCAAGGGCTTGAACCTCGGCGTCGATTTCACCGGTGGCATCACCGTCGAGGCCAAGTTCGCCGGCGAGGCCAACCCCGAGACTCTGCGCTCCAGCCTCGAGCGCGCCGGCTTCAAGGACATCCAGGTGCAGAACTTCGGCTCCTCGCGGGATGTGGCGGTCCGTCTGCCGCCGCCTGCCGCCGGCGAGACGCCCGATGCCATCCGCGGTCGCGTCGAGGGCGTCCTCAAAGCCGCCGACGCGCAGGTCCAGATCAGCCGCCTAGAGGTGGTGGGTCCGCAGGTGGGTGCGGAGCTGCGCAACTCGGCGATCGTCGCGCTCGTCACCACGCTGATCCTGATCGGTATCTACGTCTTCTTCCGCTTCAACGCCTGGCAGCTGTCGGTGGGCGCCATCATCGCGGCGATCCACGATCCGATCATCGTGCTCGGGTTCTTCGCCCTCACCGGCATCGTCTTCGACCTGTCGGTCGTCGCGGCGCTGCTCGCGGTCATCGGCTATTCGCTCAACGACACGGTGGTGGTCTTCGACCGCATCCGTGAGCGCTTCGAGACCAACAAGCGTCTCGCGCCCGCGGAAGTGCTCGACCAGTCGGTCAACCAGACCCTCTCGCGCACCATCATGACCAGCGTCACCACCCTCATCGTGGTGGTGGTGCTGCTGCTGCTCGGTGGGCCGGTCCTGCACGGCTTCTCGATCGCCCTGGTGGTCGGCATCCTGATCGGCACCTACTCGTCGATCTACATCGCGAGCTCGGTCGCGTTGGACCTCGGTCTCGATGCCGAAAGCCTGTTCCCGACCCGCAAGAAGCTGGCGCTAGACGACCTGCCCTGATCCCGCTCGATCGGGCCGTCCCGCGTAGGCGGCCGTCCGCCTGTCGTCCGACACCCTAGCGGTGGGACGCGTCGCCCCCCTACAATCGGGCACAACTTCCCTGGGGGGACCGACCATGAATTGGCGCATCAAGCCGCTCGACGAGATCATCGCCACCGCCGAGAAGAAGAGCCTCAAGCGCTCGCTCGGCGCCTTCCAGCTCACCATGATGGGCATCGGCGCCATCATCGGCACCGGCATCTTCGTGCTCACCGCCGAGGCCGCCCAGAAGGCCGGCCCCGGCATGATGGTGTCCTTCATCATCGCGGGCTTCGTCTGCGCGGTCGCCGCGCTCTGCTACGCCGAGCTCTCCTCGATGGTGCCGGTCTCCGGCTCCGCCTACACCTACTCCTACGCGGTCCTCGGCGAGGCCATCGCCTGGATGGTCGGCTGGGCGCTGGTGCTGGAGTTCGCGGTCGCCGCCAGCGCGGTGTCGGTGGGGTGGTCGAACTACTTCGTCGGACTCATGGAACGCTCCTTCGGCATGGACTTGCCTGAGGCCTTCACCAAGGGCATGTATGCCGGTGGCCTCATCAACCTGCCGGCCGCCGCCATCGCGATGCTGGTGACCGCGCTGCTCGTCATCGGTACCCGTGAGAGCGCCACGGTGAACTCCGTGCTGGTCGCCATCAAGGTCGTGGCGTTGACGGTGTTCGTCATCCTCGCGATCCCGGTCATCAACGGCGCCAACTTCCAGCCCTTCGCGCCGAACGGCTTCCTCGACACCACCGGTCTCGGGGTCGGCATCGCGGGCGCCGCGGCCTCGATCTTCTTCGCTTATGTCGGTTTCGATGCTGTCGCGACCGCCGCGGAGGAGACCAAGGACCCGCAGCGCAACATCCCCATCGGTCTCATCGGCAGCCTCGCCATCTGCACCGTGTTCTACCTCCTGGTGGCGGCCGGTGCGGTCGGCGCCATGGGCGCCCAGCCCGTCGGCGACGCGTCGGGCGTGCCGCTGTCGCCGGGCAGCGAGGCCTTCAACGCGGCCTGCGCGCTGGAGGCCAACCGCAACCTGCTGGCCTGCAGCGACGAGCCGCTCGCCCATGTGCTCGACATGATCGGCTGGAGCAAGGTCGCGCAGCTCATCGGCCTCGCGGCCTTCCTCGCGCTGCCCTCGGTCATCCTGATGATGCTCTTCGGCCAGACCCGCATCTTCTTCGTGATGGCCCGCGATGGTCTGCTGCCCTTCGGCGAGACGCTCTCCAAGGTCCACCCGAAGTTCGGCACCCCGTATGTCGTGACGATCATCACCGGCATCGCCGTCACCATCTTCGCCGCGTTCTTCCCGGTCGGCGTGCTCGCCGATATCTCGAACAGCGGAACGCTGTTCGCGTTCCTCACGGTGTCGGTGGGCGTGATGGTGCTGCGGCGCCGTGAGCCCGACCGCCCGAGGCCGTTCCGTACGCCGGTCATCTGGTTGGTGGGTCCGCTGGCGTTCTTCGGCTGCCTGTTCCTGCTGCTCTCGCTGCCGCTGCACACCCAGACGACCTTCCTGAAGTGGACCGCGGCCGGCTTGGTGATCTACTTCCTCTACGGCTACCGCAA
>Ga0315902_10009891_pt1 | contig 12671 bp, 20 predicted proteins | sample LakEriMetagenome_9_FD_203523 | JGI IMG/M metagenome (GOLD analysis project Ga0315902, IMG submission 203523) | Freshwater fungal communities from buoy surface, Lake Erie, Ohio, United States - Buoy 12 MA117 | ecosystem: Environmental > Aquatic > Freshwater > Lake > Lake biofilm | place: USA... | reverse complement strand
CCACAGCCTTGACGAGCAAGACAGTGGTGACATGCAGCGCTTGCTCCGTCCGCTTCAGCGGTGGGCCAAGGACAACCACGCCGCCCTGTTGGTGGTGCATCACACGCGCAAGCTGGCTTCAGGCGAAGTGCGTAACCTAGAGGCGGCAGATGCGCGCGGTACGTCGGCGCTGTTCGGTTTGGCTGACGGGCTGATTACACTCACCCCCAAGGGCGACACGCAGGTTCACTTCAACGTGGTGGTGAAGCGCGGCGCTTCGTGGAACCGCACCATTCGGCTGAAGGTGTGGGGTACGGGCGGTGAGGTGGACGAGGACGGCAAGGCTGTGCTGGCGTTGCTGGCGCAGGGTAAGTCACAGGCTGAGATGGCGAGTCTGCTAGGAGTCAGTCTTTCCACCGTCTCTAGGCGCGTTGCTGCACTGCGCGACTCGGGGCACTACACTGAGGTGAAACGATGAGCGAGCACAAGTCTATGGGCGTGACAGATGAGGCGCTTGACACTAAGCTACTGCTACAAGAGGCTGAAGCGCGGCGGCTACTGTATAAAACGGAGCGTATTCCGGGCGGCAACGCCGGCCCGTGGTTGCGGGTCTGGGAAGAGTACGATGTTGGCTCATACAGCGTGGCCGCATTCCAAGACGGGAGCAAGGTTGTGTCTGTACACACAGACCCGCGCCGACCCGATATGATTTTGGACCTAGCGCGTAGATGCGGTATCCTACTTGACGTAGTCTTCGGCGTAAAGGTACTCAGGTAATGAGCGACGAAATTAAGAAGCGTCTGGTCGACGTACTTGGTTTGGTCGACAACGAAGTTGTGGTGGCCTTGTCCGAGTTGCCGCCCAACCAGTCGTCAGCCAGGGCGTTGGCGTTTAAGCGGTACCAGAAACTGTTGGTGACTAGTGGCAATTTGCGCGACACCTTGCTGGAGTATTCATCGTGAGCACAGGAACATACGCGCCGTCGCCGCCTAAGGCGCAGGTCAGTCACACGCACGTCAACAATCAGCCACCTAGCTACGTGCTCATCAAGCTGTGGGGCACCGCTGAACAGCTACTGAGTTACACAAACGGCGACTTGGGTGCATGCGTGGCCCTCGCGCTAGAGCAGCACCAAATCGCAGAGGCTGCGGAGGCCGCACGTGAAGAAGACGTACCATTCTGAGGCCGCATGTACGTAAAGACTGAGTGGCACGGCGAGGACATCGAGCACATTCCGGGAGCGCACGTCAAGGGCGTACACCTCATCGCCACGCCTGACCAGCGAGACGTAATCGCTATGCGTCAGGGCAAGGCACCGGCTGGACCAGCACCTGCGCCTCCGCTGTTCATGCAGAAGCTGCCGCTTCGTGACTACCAGCGTAAGGGTGTGGCTTTCGCCGTGGACAGTATGCGCAAGAACGAGGGCGCTATCCTTGCCGACGACATGGGCTTGGGCAAGACGCTGCAAACCATCGCCGCATGGGATGAGTTGCGACGCCCGTACCCGCTACTGATTGTCGCACCTGCTCCGGTGCGGCGAGGGTGGGTGCGCGAATTCAAGAAGTGGCTGAACGTGGACGCCATGCTGGTGGAAGACGGCAAGAAGGCGGCGACCGTCACGAACGACGTGGGCATCGTGGTCACGTCGTACCAACTGGCGCACAAGGGTTTGCCTGTCTCCTTCTGTCCGCACATGGTGGTGTTCGACGAGTTGCACAACTTGCGCGGACGCACGGCACAGCGGGCTAAGCGTCTGACCGAGCTAAGCTGGATGGCGAGCCACCGGCTAGGGCTGACTGGCACGCCCATGTGGGGTAGGCCGCGTGACCTGTGGCAGCCGCTGAAGATGCTGTTCCGCTACCGGTTCGGCAACGCAGACGAGTACGACTTCGCCTACTGCGGCGCATACCGTGGAGCGTGGGGCAATAAGGAGAACAAGGGAGTCACGCGCAGCCCAGAGCTACGGGCACGGCTGGCCCACGTCATGATTCGTCGTACTAAGGAAGACGTGGCCAAGGACCTGCCGCCGCTTACCCGTAACGTGCGCTGGTTGCCGTCAGACAAGAACGCCAAGAAGGCGCTAGAGGCTGCGGTGCTGGGCAGCATGCGACATACTGACGCACTGAAGGCGGCGCTAGCTGCGAAGATTGACTACGCCGTAGAGACTTGCCTAGAGGCGGAGAAGTACATCTGCTTCACGTGGATGAAGCAAGACGCCATCAAGCTACACGGAAAGCTAGTGGAGGAAGACAGCCCATGCGAGTTGATTACCGGTGACCTGTCACAGAAACAGCGAGAAGCCGCTATCGAGCGAGCTATCCGACTCGGACATTCTGTTGTTGCTACTATTGACTCTTGCGGTGTTGGTGTTGACCGACTTCAGTACGTCAGCAACAACGTCATCTTCCACGCCATCGACCCTACCCCGACCAAGACGGCGCAAGCAGAGGCGCGCGCACACCGTATCGGGCAAGAGTCGCCGGTCTTCGTCACGTTCCTAGCGTTGGCGGACTCGGCTGACGAGTTGATTGTGGAGCGGGTAGTCGAGAAGCTACAGGCGTGGACTGACACGATGGGCCGCGACGCCACAGCAAAGATGAAGGACGTAATTGACACAAGGCCAGACACTGACATGGAAGACCTAGCGAACCTGTTTGCGGAGGAATGATGAACCTGTACTTGCTGACTCAAGACGAGAACACCGGATACGATACGTACGACAGCATGGTAGTAGCGGCTGAATCTGAGTCGGCGGCTGCAATCATTCACCCTAGCAGCTACATTAGCTACGGAGACGGAGAGTGGCGCTGGTCTGACGACAGCGGTTCGTGGGCAACCAAGCCAGAGAACGTTACGTGTAAGCTAATCGGTAAGGCAGAGCCGGGCATCAAGGGCGTCGTTCTGACCAGCTTTAACGCGGGATGAGTAGCCACGGCAAGATGCACCGAGCGCAAGACCGTGAGCCATCCACAAGAGCAAGACACTATAAACAAGACGTAGAGAGCCTAATCGAGAGACACACCGCCGCACACTGGGAAGAATGCGGAGGCCGACTATCAGAGGGCAGATGGCTTCCGTACCTCAAAGGTGCTGCAAAGCATTACGTCACCCTAACCCACTTGTGAGCCATGCCTACCTACACTGGAACCATCACTGTTGAGTTGCCGTTCAGCGTTGCGCTGGATATTGACGAAGAGTTGAATGACAGCGAAGTGCAGCAGCTTGCACTGGAGCAGAACAACTGCCCGGCTGATGCGGTCGTCGTTGACCTGTGCATCGACGAGCCTGACGAGGACGACGAGGAAGAGGAAGGCATCGACGCTGACGAGGAAGACCTACTCGACGACGAGGAGGAGTAGCAGACATGGGCGTTTCTACAGACGCGAAGCTGTTCTACGGGGTGCTGGTGTCCGATGTGGAGAACGGGCTTGACGAAGTCAGGGCGGCCAAGATACTGGGCTTCGTGGAGGACTCCTTCGACGAGTTCGAGGACGGCGGAAGCATTGCCGACTTCGAGTTGCCCGCTGGCCTTGAGTGGGAGTTTACGGGCCACATTGATGGCTGCCCGAGTATCTACGCAGCTGCCAAGGGCGGCCTCACCGCGTGGAGAGGCAGCGATACCGAGGTGAAGGCACTGCCGAAGGTGTCCGCCGCCCAGCGCAAGAAGCTCGATGCCATCGCCAAGAAGCTCGGCAGAAGGGCTGGCTACTTCCTCGCACCCTACACGGATTTCTGACCATGACACACGAACGAGGGGACCGACGTGTCTGATGCGCCGATTCCTCATACGCCGCTGTTTAGTGATGGTGGCGCGAGCGGCGCTGGCTATTCAGAGCTTGCGCCATACCTACGGTGCCCCAAAGAGTACCAGCTTCAACAGGTTAGGGGCGTTACCGTACCCACCTCGCAAGAGCGGGACTACTTCGTAGTCGGCAGCCTAGTGCACGCTGGCCGCAACAGGTGGCTGGCCCGTAACTGTGACCTAGGTGACGAGACGTGGGCCCTCATCAAGGGCGACCTGACCAAGGTTATCGAGGGGTACAACCTGCCGGTCGGCCGTGACGTGTATGACGTGGGCTTGCGCTACGTGACTGAGTATGTGGAGCACTGGTCTATGCGGGCTAAGCCGCGCACACTGGCTGTTGAGTACCTGCTAGGGCCGACGACACTGGACGACGAAGACGGCGCAGAGCACGCAAGGACGGCACGACTTGACGACATCGGAGAGTACCCAGAGACGGGGGGCAAGCTCGCCATTGGCGAACTCAAGACGACTGGTTCAAGCGTCGCAGACTGTGTCGCCGAGTACACCCTGCACGGTCAGCCTATCCTACAGCGTGTGCTGTGGGATCGTGCGCCGCAGGGCAAAGCTGTATGGGGTGGAGTTGACCTGTTTGTACTTGACGTGGTCCGGAAGGGTTACCAAGGTAAGCGTTGCGAATTCGCCCGCATTCCCGTGCAGGTGACCGAGCAGAGCCTAGCGTGGGGCAGCAAGTGGCTACGCAAGGCCGTGAGGGAAAGCCGTCAGGTGAAGTGGGACTCTGACGTGGAGCGGCGCATCTCATCGTGTACAAGGGTGTCGAGTGGAAGACGAGTGCCGTGCCAATACAGGGACCTGTGCCAGCATGGCAGGTCTGGCGCGACTGGATACAGGCTGGCAGATGGCGGCCTACTAACGGAGTACATTGGAGAGGTGAAGCCGTGGGACTGATAACTACCGCCGAAGAGTTTGCCAACGAGCCTATCATCAGGTTCTTCGGTTATGACCATCTGCCGGAGCACCTTCAAGCCGTAAGCCGCGTCTTTGCAGATACGGCACTGTACGTTCTGCGCAACCTACCCCGCAATCCAGAGCGTACCGTTGCACTGCGTAAACTACTTGAAGGCAAGGACGCGGCAGTGCGCGCTGCCCTTAACCGATGAGCCTGACCCTGTTTGACCAGATGGGTGCGGCCGAGGAGATTACTCTCCGCAGGCTTGGTGACAACAAGCTAGAGGTGAGCATGGGCAGGGCGGCGGCCGAGGCACTGGTGAAGATGATGAACGGCGTGAGCACAACTGACCTAGTCCAGCTATGCGCGGCGCGTAAGTTCATCGCCGAGTGCAAGGCGGCAGGCGTGAGGGTGTAACCGTGAAACGACTACTTTTGTTATTTGTAATTCTACTATCTGGTTGCGACCCTAGTATCAGATGCTGGTACGCCACCAGCCACCTTCAATCGGTTGGGGCTCCGTATTTCGGCCTCAAAGGTAGGACTGACGGCTCACTGAGGCCGGACGTTAGCGGCCCGATGTTCCAGACCCAAGCCGAACTAGACCAGTACATCGCGACTAACGGCCTGTTGATGTGCGGACGTGGACCGTGAAGACGGTGGTTGTGGCTATTCGTTTGGAATTGGACCCAGAAGGTAATACTCTGTTCGGTCCGGTTCGTGCTCTAGATGTGAAAGCTGCGGATGCTTTCTCCCGTGTCAACGCGCTTCTGCCTAGCTCCGTAATACAACAACTGTGCGGTGGTGCGCACACAGCTAAAGACGGAGACTCCGTGTGGATTGTGCGTGAATGTGAACTAGTCGAACAGTGGAGGCCGTGATGCCAGCGCAATCGCTAGCCGCAATGGGTAACACGACGGAGCAGTACCTGTCTGCTTTCGTCGGCGCAGAGGGCAAGGCCGGTAAGACCAGCTTCCTTGCTGCGTCCTGTCTGGGTGCACTGCCGTGGCAGACTGAGGGCTTGGTGGACAAGCCGGAGAACCTGCACATCATCGGCTTCGACGCGGCATTCGCTGACGGTCTGGTGGACTTCATCACCAAGCGGTGCGGTCGGTCAGATGCGTACCTGAACGTCAGCGTGCGCAGCCTGACCGGTGCGGCCAAGGATGCGGGCAACGCTTCCGAGTGGGACTATGCGTTCTACTCTGCTGTCATGCGCGAGATGAAGGAAGTGAAAGCGCTCGCCGCAAAGGGTGGCGTTCACGCCGTCGTCATCTCGTCGCTGACCGGCCTAGCTGAGGGCCTAGTCAGCGGCCTGTCGGGTCCACCTAAGTCTGACAACAAGGGCGCTGGCATGTCAATGCCTAAGTGGGGCGACTTCGCCCGGCAGGTGACTGCCCTGCGCAACGAGATTCAGGACGACAAGCTGCACGTCTTCTGGGAGGGGCACATCAGCGTCACCTCCAAGATGGAAGGCAGCCAGAAGGTGACTGAAGAGAGCATCGCGATTCCGGGACAGAGCGGCCGTAACTTCGGCTTCAACGTGGGGCACGTCATGCGCCTGCGTAGGGAATTGGCCAAGTATCCCGGTACGCAGGTGGATAAGGTGTTCCTCGACATGAAGCCCACGATGGGATTCATGAGCAATGGTCGAGGGGCAGCCATGTTGTCGGACCGAGAGACTGACCTAGTGGTGGTGGCGAAGAAGCTAGGCAAGAAGGTCGGCGGATTCAAGGCGTAACAGTAACTTTACACACAACCCAACCCCAACGGAGACAAACCTAATGAGCGACAACAACCCTACCGGCGTTACCCGTTTTTCCTTTGCTGGCCGCAGCGTCGTCAAGCTGGCGCCTCCCCCGCCTGCGCCTCCGGGCGAGTATGAGTTTGCCGTGCTGCCTGACGGTATCGAGACGCGCACGGCCGAGGCTTCCGACACCAAGCCGGACCCGATTCCGTACGTGTCGTACCGCATCGGCCTGCACAACAGCGCCGAGGAAGGCAAGAAGGACAAGGTTGTCTTCTGCATGGCCCTCATCGGCCTGAACCCCGGCAAGGACGGCGTCATGAACTTCGAGCGCCCGAGCGGCATCCTCGCACTGAGCCAGTCACTTGACCTAGGCCTGCCTGACTTCGAGGTGGTGGAGCGCCCCACCAAAGACGGCACTGGGACCATCAAGTATTTCAACTCCGAAGAGGTGAAGACCTACCTCAAGTCGTGCGTCGGCGTGACCGGCAAGGCTGTCATCAAGGTCGAAGATGACATCCGCAAGGACGACAAGGGTAACCCGCTCAAGAAGAACACGGTCGGCATCTACGTCGCCCGTAGCTGACCTGAGGTGACGCCATGAGCGACTTCCTCGCGGTGCGGAATGGCACCATCACATCAATGCAGGGGCTCGCGGACTGGCTTTCGCGGGTAGGTCCTGACGAGTTTGGCCAAGCCGTGCTGCTTGTCCGCGCCATGAAGAAGGCGTTGGAGCAGGCAGAGGATGTGCTCAATGAGCGGGCTACTGACGTGGTGCGCGCCTCCGGGAAACGGGAGACTGACAAGGGAACAATGTCTGTCGTTCTCGGGGCGCACACGCTTCGTGCTATTCCTACCCGGACTGGCACTGACCCAAAGAAGCTGGAAGCGCACCTTCGCACTGCGGGCATCAACCCGGAAGTGTGTATGGACGCGACCATCACGTACAAGGTCAACGACGAAAAGCTCAAGCAGGCGCTGGCGTCAGGTAAGCTGACGCAAGCCGAGGTGGACGCCTGCAAGTACGACACCAGCTTCCGACTTGAGGTGAAGTGATGAATGATGTAAGCATCGACCCGACGCACGCCAGCGGCGTGCCTCCAGAGCAGCGCACTGCGCGCAAGCTGTTCGATAAGGCGCCCGGTCACATTGCGGCCGTCATGCGCAACGGCGCTACCGCGCAAGGTGCCCGTCTGGTGCGCTTCGTCAACGGCGGCATCCCGCTGGGGCTGGAGGACCAAGACGAGCAGGACTTCACACTAACATGCCCGCTAGCCCCGAGCATGACTGCTGAAGAGGTAATGAACGAATACTTCGCCCAGCGTGGCAACCTCATCCTGCTAGAGATGTGGGACAGTGGAGGCGAGATTCTGGCGCTGATTGGTACCACCTTCGACGAGTCAGACATGGAGGAGTGGGAGGAGATTCAGCGCGTGGTTGACCGCGAGATGAAGAAGTACCGTGAGGCCAAGGCCAACGAGAAGGCGAAGGCCGAACTTGCCGCGAAGGAAGCGGAGAAGCAGGTGCAGCTTGATGCCGAGGTTGGGCGCAAGGTGCGTGAGCACAACCTGCTGGGTAAGCTGCGCGACCTAGAGGCAAAGTTGAAGGGGACCAAGCCGTGAGCATTCATCCACAGCTACAGGGTGATGACGACGATGGCGCGCCTGACGTTGCCCACATCATGGTGATGACGGCGCCCACCAAGGCGCTCGCCATCCAGCCGGGTGACCGGCTGATGATTGTAGAGGGGCCGGAGGCACACAAGAAGTTCCCCTTCGTGTTGGTCAGCGTCAGCCACAAGAAGATTGTGCTACAGCTTGGCAACACGAACTACACGTACCGCCTAGTCGAGGGCAAGCCGCTTACCCTGAAGGCGCTGGAACGCATGAAGGAAAGCCGGACGCCTAACTGATGAACCCGCTAGAGCTAGGCTGCGACTGCGCGAACTGCCCGTTCGCAACCGATAGCAAGCCTCAAGCTCAGCTAGTGCACACTGATTCGCCACCAGTCCCAAAAGGTATTGTGTTCTCGGATGTCCCCTCGCGCCAAGATGCGCGGGGGGGCATTCCCCTTTTGGGGCCTGCCGGTGACGAGTTTGCGCGCACGCTGGAGCGGGCTAGCCTGAACCGCGACGACCTGTGCATCATCCCGGCTACGGCCTGCGCGCGACCAGACAAGGTGCCAGAGATGAAGTCGTACGCAGCCGTCGCTGCATGTAAGCCGTGGCGCGACAAGGCGCTTGAGAGTAAGCCCAAAGACGTGTGGAAGCTGGTGATGGGTCAGTACGCCTACTTCGGTGCGACCGGCAACCGCAAGGGGTTCAAGGCGCATCGCGGCTTCATTGACTTGGAGACTAAGACCACTGTGACGTGGCGTCCCGAGACGGCATACTTCAAGAACCCATACGAGTGGGGCACGTTCGACGTAGATGTGCGCCGGTTTGCGCGCGCCATCGAAGGCAAGCTGGCGCCTCAACCCAGCGTACGTATCAAAGGAGTAGATGTAAATGAAATTTACGCTCGTGCACGGCGCGAGGGTTGGGTCAGCTACGATATCGAGACGATGCCCGCTTCGTCCGACAGGCCGTGGACCGGCAAAGACCCGACACAGGCGCGTCTGCGTACACTAGGCTTCGGCTGGGAAGACGTGGGGTACAGCTTCTTCTGGAACGACACGTCCTATAGTCAGAGGAAGATTGCGTGCAACCTGCTGGACGACCCGCGCATCGTGAAGGTGGGAATCAACGTGGTGTACTTCGACAATCCGGTACTGCTGCGTGAAGCTGGCGTAGCGGTGAAGCCGTACTTCGATGTGCGTGACGCACGCCGTGCTCTGTCGTCAACGTCCAAGCTGAGCCTCGCCTACCAGACGACCCTGTACACGGATGCGCCAGCGTGGAAAGCCGCCAAGGACGAAGACTCGGAAGAGGGGAACAAGTAATGTCGTGGCAGACAGACGGCGATGAGCACTTAAGCGCAGCTTTAAAAAATAAGCTGATCGCAAATCTCCGCGTAGACGATGGCGGATGCCACCTGTGGACTGGGGGTAAGTTCTCTAACGGATACGGTGGACTTAGGTGGAACGGCAAAGCCGTGTACGCGCATAGAGTAGCTTGGGAACTTGGTCGCGGTACCATCCCAAAAGGTATGTATGTGTGCCACAAATGCGACGTAAGGGCGTGCTGCAACCCAGACCACCTGTTTCTCGGTACGGCGGCAGACAACCGTAAAGATTGTGCCGACAAGAACCGCACTCTGATAGGCGAGCGCAACCCGTTCGCCAAACTATCAATCGAAGACGCGCGTACAATAAAGTCATCCACAGACAGTACATCGAATCTCGCTAAAGTATATGGCGTGTCCACTCACACTATCAGCAGAGTAAGGCGTGGTCGTACTTGGGCGAAAGCGCTAGGGTGATTTGAGTGTCTTGGCAAACCGATGGTGATACGCATCTCACCTATAATGCCAGCGACTGCGCCATGACTGCGCGCGTGTACGCTGGTATCTTGCGGGACATGAAGGCGTCAGACGCCACGACTTACAAGCTGCACGAGATTCACGACCAGCTATCCACGGTCGTGGCGAAGATGTACCGTACGGGCATCTACGTGCGGCAGGACTGGCGCGACTTCATGCGGCACTGCCTGACTCAGTCCGTGGCCGAGACTGCCGAGGCAGTGCGCAAGGCGGTAGGTGACGACAAGTTCCCGGTGACTCCGGCCGGTATGCAGTCGCTCATCTTCAAGCGGCACAAGCGGGACGGCATCAGGTGCTTTGAGTTGCCGGACCCGCTTGACGAGCGGATGTACACCGACGAGACGCTGGAGAAGATTAGCGTCGACGAGAACAGCCTGTTGCTGCTGCTCGTGTCGGGCGACGCACCGGCCGAACTGGTGCCCATCATTGACGCATGGTGGGCGCACCAAGGCGAGAAGAAGCGCCTAGGCTACGTGGCGTCCAGCCTCATCGACGAGGCCACCGGGCCGGACGGTCGCATCAGGCCGGGGTGGAACAGTTGCGGCACGGATACGATGCGCCTTGCCTGCTCGTCGCCTAACGTGATGAACATAGAGCAGCTACTGCGCCACATCCTAGGGCCGCCACCGGGGCGAGTCATCGTGCACGCGGACAAGTCGCAGCTTGAGTTGCGCGTCATGGCAGTAGTGGCGCACGACCACGTGTTGCAGGCTGCACTTGACACCGGCGATGTGTACAGCTTCGACGCGCGCCAGTGGTTCAACCTACCAGAAGACTACGATGTGAAGAAGCTTAAGCCCGGGCTACGCAAGTCGGCCAAGATTATCCACCTCGGTCGGCAGTACGGCGCAGGCGTCAAAACGTGCTACGCGCAGGCGCTCCGGCAGGACAGGCGCTTCACCTTCGACAACACGCGCAAACTCATCAAGCAGTGGGACAAGACGTACTACCGCACGGCCCGGTATTGGGACGAAGAGATGGCCAAGGTGCTGGAGTGCGGCTACAGTCAGGGCCACATCATTGGCGGACGCCGCGTGTACCCGAGGCCTCCCGACCGAAGCGAAGTGGCAAACTACCCAATTCAACGGAGTGCGGCTGAGATGATGAACTTAGAGATTCTGGAGTTAGATAGTCGCCTCACGGCCGAGGTGCCTAGCGCGGCCATCATCATCCAGCTACATGACGCAATCGACGTTGAATGCGACGAGAGAGACGAGGCCAAAGTGGTCAGCATCATGACTGAAGTGATGGATAGGGAGTGGGAGTTCTGCGGACAGCGGCGAATGTTCCCAGTCGAGATGAAGGTTGCGCGCTACCCTGACACGTGGGCGGAAGTCTGATGACACCGAAGAAGCATGACAGGGTGTTGATTGTGCCAGACGTGCACGTACCCAACCACGACCGCAAGGCATGGTCGCTGCTGCTGAAGGTGGCGCGCACTGAAGACTTCCAACACGTAGTGGTGTTGGGTGACTTCATCGACAACGATGCCGTGTCGCTGCACGAGCCGCACAAGACTCGCGTGAAGAACCTGAAGCGGGAGTTGCGCCTTAGCGTCGAGGCGCTTGGCGAGTTGTTCTACGCCACCAGTAAGGCGACGCACACGTATTGTGAAGGTAACCACGAGACGCGACTACAGCGGTACATCGCACGCATGGCTCCTGCGCTGGACGGCCTGCTGTCCATCAAGGAAGAATTGGTGGGCAAGAACAGCGTGTGGAACTGGGTCAACTACAACGACAGTGTTCGGTTGGGGAAGGTCAACTTTACCCATGACGTGGGTGAGGCCGGGCTCAACGCTCATCGCGGAGCCGCAAAGGCCTTCATGTCCAGCGCCATCATCGGTCATACGCATCGCATGTCGTATGAGGTGACGGGGCGCGTGGACGGGGCACCGGTGTTGGGTGCCATGTTCGGCTGGCTGGGCGACTACCGCAAGGTAGACTACCAGCACAGGGCCAAGGCTAAGCAGTGGCCGTTGGGATTTGGCGTGGGCGTGTTTGGCGGCAGTGGAATCCTGCACGTCCAACCGGTGCCCATCATCAACTACACTTGCTGCGTGTTCGGGAAACTGTATGGCTAACATCAGAGAGAAGCCGCTCACGTTTCCGTGGATGCAAACGGCCAGCGGGGTGCGGTTCCCTATGCTGGACCCGAGCCCAGAGCACTTCAACCTGCTAGACATCTCGTGGCACCTGAGCCGCATCAACCGGTACACCGGAGCCATCCAGAGCCATCACTACAGCGTCGCAGAGCACAGCCTGCACGTCGCCGAGGTGACTGCCCTGCTGTGTGAGGAGAAGGGCTTTCTCCTGCCACGCCAACAGGCACTGGTCGCTGGCCTGCTGCACGATGCGCACGAGGCGTACCTCGGCGATGTGTCTTCGCCGCTGAAGCGGGTGATGCGCGACTTGGGGAGCACAGTCTACGACGACCTGTGTGAGCACTACCAAGACATCATCAACCGCAAGTACGGAGTCGTGAGGCTGCAACTTGGCAAGCAACTCGACATCGTGAAGGAAGCCGACATGATGGTGCTTGAGGCCGAAAAGAGTAACAAGTACATCATCGCCAACTACGGCCACGAGTGGAACATTCCGCGCAACATGAACAGGCCGGAGGCGTGGAATCCTGACCCGCTGGCGTGGGGCATGGCGCCGTCTAACGCGCAGGCCGCCTTCATGAAGATGGCCGTAGAGTGCGGGCTGAGCGATGGATGACTTAGGCCTCGCGTGGGAAGACTTCATCTGGCTGG
>Ga0315902_10009889_pt1 | contig 12673 bp, 8 predicted proteins | sample LakEriMetagenome_9_FD_203523 | JGI IMG/M metagenome (GOLD analysis project Ga0315902, IMG submission 203523) | Freshwater fungal communities from buoy surface, Lake Erie, Ohio, United States - Buoy 12 MA117 | ecosystem: Environmental > Aquatic > Freshwater > Lake > Lake biofilm | place: USA... | reverse complement strand
GGGATGTTCACCCGGTTACCGACACCCTGACCATCAAGACATCCTCATCAACGGAAACGATGTGTGGGTTGCAACCGACGGAGGACTGGATAAATACGACGCTTCATTCAACTTGATTCAAGCCATGAACAACGGCATTACCGGTTCTGATTACTGGGGTTTTGGGCAAGGGTGGAACGACGACGTTGTTGTGGGAGGACGATACCACAATGGAAATGCCGTGTATCACAAAGACTACCAATCGGGTAAATTCATTTCGCTTGGAGGTGGAGAAGCGTCAACAGGCTATGTCAACATGGGCGAAAACAACTTGGTGTACCACAGCGATATCAGTGGTAAAAATGTGCCTTATACCTTTACAGGAACCATCAGTAATGTACCGGGATACAATTTATACCCGAACGAAAGCTATGTGTTTTCGGAGAAAAGCGAGGTAGTCAGCGATCCGCGTTACTACAATCATTTATACCTGGGCAAAGACAATGTCTTACATATCAGTTATGATGGTGGAGCAACGTTTAGCCCACTATTCACATTCGGCAGTGTTACAACTGACCTGATTCGCGGCATTGAGGTTTCACGTCAAGACCCTAACCTAATATACGTCGTTCAAAAAGTGGGAACCACCTGCAAGGTGTACAAATCCACAAATGGAGGATTGAGTTGGTTCGAACTGATCCTTCCTTCCACACATGCCAACGCATACATCTCGTTAAATGCCAACAACGTGCTGTTTTTAGCACTCGGGAACGGAACCACAAGCAACAATAAAATATTCAAATCGAACAACGGGGGCATCACATGGACGAACCTGACATCGACGGTGCTTAACACGTTTTCTTTGCAAGGTGTATTGGTCCAGGAAGGAACCAACAATGGGGTTTACATCCATAGCAACAAAAAAATCTGGTACAAAAACGACGACATGGCGGCTTGGATAGCTTTCAACGTCAATTTGCCCTTCAATTTCAGTATTTGTAAAATGCTCCCATTTTATAAGGAAGGTAAAATTCGTGTAGCCGGAACTCGCGGCATCTGGGAATCGGACCTGTATGAAACGTCGCTGCCTGTCGCACAACCTATGGTTTCCCAGAAAACGGTCGATTGCCATAGAATCCCATTGAAATTTGAGGATTACTCGGCCCTGAACCATACTGGAGCAAGCTGGCTTTGGGCCTTTCCGGGCGCTGCGACTGTTTCCTCTTTAACCGCCCGAAATCCTCAGGTGACCTACACCACGCCAGGTTTTTACAACGTTTCGCTTACTGTCACCGACTCGGCCGGTATTGTTTCCAGTAAAACCATTTCGAACATGATTGAAGTGCTCCCTTCCGTTTGCACCTTGGACACTATTCCAAAACTTGCCTTGCGCAATACAGCCAATTCCGCTACATTGGTTTCCTCCGGACTCACGCTCGGCAATCAAGCGCAAATAACCATTACCGGCTGGTATAAACCCACCGGCATTCAATCGGCTTACTCCGGATTGGTGGTGTTGAATACCACCTCATCCAATTCGCTTGTGCTGAATGTGCGCAACAACAACGAAGTTGGTTACCACTTCAAAGGAAACTACTGGGGCGAGTCAAGTGGCTTATACCTTCCGGCAGACGAATGGTCATTTGTTGCCTTGCGCCTCACTCCTACTCAGTTGACCTTGTTTGTCAACGATAAAAGTTGGACTTCGAACCATGCGTTTACTCCTGTTGACATCAACCAAATTCTACTTGGAAAATATTTTGACTGGAGCAGCAGGACCTTCCTTGGTGACATGGAGGAAGTTTGTGTATGGAAAACCGCATTAACAGATGACCAAGTGCGCTTGGGCAGGCATTTAATCAAACCGGACCTTAGCGACACCAACCTCTTGGCATATTACCAGTTCAACGCTTTAACCAATGGCAAGATTTACGATTGCATGGGAACGAACGACATTTCGTTGGCTGGTTCGTCGGGACTTGTTAGTTCAAATGCTCCTGTTGGACCGGGAACGTCGGAAATGCAATTGGTGAATGCGGCTGGAAGTTACCCTTTCTGGAATGCCAAAGCGGCGATTAATTTCAGTTCCTCCGGGCCAAATGGAAAAGTGGTTGTTTCACACATCAACCTAAAACCTTTCAATGACACCTTGACCAACAGCGTTTACGACGAGTACTGGATATTGGATCAATATGGAGCCAACTCAATGTTTTCAGGAATGAGTTCATTGAAACTAAAGCCAATAGTGGATGTGCAAGCCAACGCTCCGTCGAACGTGAAGTTATTTAAGCGCGGAAACAATGGCTTCTTAACCAATCAATGGGTATTTGACAATGCCGCTACCATTATTTCTACTTCGAATGAAATCACTTTTATGGGAACCACACTTACTGGCTCCAATCAGTTTTACCTTGGGAAAATAAATCCAACTGTCGTTGTACTGGACCAAGACACCCTTTGTTCAGCGCAGAACTATGACCTCACTGCACAGAACGTGACACAGGGATCCGATGCAGGGTTGATCTTTTCGTATTGGAACGATGCGACGGCCACTTCAGCCGTTGGAACACCCAATGCGGTTGGACCTGGGCAATATTTCGTGCAAGGTACTAATCCGCTAACCGGAGACAGCGAAGTGGAATCGATTGTAATCAGCTCCCTGAATCCGGCTGCGCCCCAAGCCATTGACCAGGTGTTCTGTGATAGCGCGACCGTCAATTCGCTTCAACCCAACGGATCGCCTTATCAATGGTATGAAAGTCAGGGAGGAAGTTTGCCTTTAGGTACCAACGTTCCGCTCTCATCAACCAATTACCTTGTCACCCAAACGCAGGGAGGATGTGAGTCTCCAGCTACGAGTATTTCCGTCACCATTCAAAATACACCTCCACCCGTTGGTGCCAGCCCACAAGAAATCATGGTGGGTACTTCTTCAGATGCAACAATAGCGGATTTGGTGGTTTCAGGAAATACAGTGGTATGGTATGCGAACTTAAACGATGCATTGCAAGGGATAAATCCCCTAACTCAAGGAACCGTGTTGGTGGATGGTGAAAATTACTTTGCTGTTCAAACCATCAATGGATGCCCCGGTGAACCTACGGAAATTACAGCAAACGTGACGTTAAACGCCTCCTTAAGCCCAGAAAATGCATTCAATTCGGTGGTTGTATTCCCAAATCCCGCCAAGGATGAGATCAATGTACAAGCGGATTTTACGATGGAAAAAATCAAACTGTTTTCCCTTCACGGTCAATTGCTCCAAGAGCACATCCCCATGGAGCAAAAAGTAACGTTGAACTTAGGTCCTTATGCTGCGGGCATATACCAACTGGTTGTCTATGGGCTCGGAACTTCAAAAAGTTACTTGCTGGAAAAAGAATAGTGCGTAAATAGCAATTTTGAACCCGTCTTAAAACGAAGGATATGCTGTAAAAACAGTAAATCCACACGTCAATATGTTAATTTTTTAATACCTTGTCATAAAATTCAATTTTAACAAAACAACCTGCTAATGAAACAATATTTATCACTTAAACCTCTTTTCACAATATTTTTATTGCTGAGCTCCCTTTCAATCTCGTTCGGTCAAGAGTTAAGCGATGAACAAGGAAACACCATCTTACTAATGGACGGTGACGAAGCGGGAAGTATTGAACTTTTTGTTGATCCCATTCATTTCGATTGTACTTGTGATGACGTGATTTCCCACCTTCTTTTTTTATCTGAGGAAAAAACAGTGAATGAACAGTTGGTTTACATCTCCGAAGACGGGTACATTCAATTAGACATTCAAGACGATTACTATATTGTTAAAGCGAATATGGAGTTAGGTTGTTGCGCCATCAGGCCCGGGACATACACGGCCAATCCCAGCCGCTGGGACATGGAAACAGAGGAAGAGGGAGACACTATTTCAGCTCCCTAATTTTTCTACCCCAGCGCTCCTTCCACCCAACTTTTTCCCCAATTATCTTTTTCTTCATCGCTCCAAAGCGTGGGGTAAAAAATGCGCTTCTGAAAACGCGGGGGCAAGTATTTTTGCCAATTTGTCCCACCAGTAGCTGCGATGTCCACTGAATCACGATTGAGGTAACGTACAGCTGATTTGTAATGCGCCAACGGCCAGTTGATATTGACATTGACATCGTTTTGGCGCAGTGCTTCGAGTACATTGGAATTTGACTGTTCTTCCCGAGAAAGCCTCCGGTAAACTTGCCAAAGATTGTCCGTTACGCAGCGTTTTCCGGTAGCTATAAATTGCGCTTCGTATTTTTGTTCGAATTGAACCAAGGTCAGGGTTTTTCTCCCAGAGGCTAATTCCGTTGCACCTTCCTTCCAATAAATATGTTCGTACATCGCTTCAATCTCCGAATTCGCTTGAAACCTATTGCGTTTTTCCTTGTGCACAAGGTTGATAAAATCTGTACTGAATATTTCAATTAAACGGTATTGAGCAGATTGAAACCCACTGGCTGGTAACAGCGACATGCGAAATTTCATGAACTGATCCCGGTCCATGCCCTCCACCATGATTTCAAAACTCTTAATCAAGGCCTCAAAATAACGGTTGATGCGGGTTACTCGTTCCACAAAAAACAACGCCTCTATTTTATCATGTTTGGCCAATTGATCAAACTCACAAAGCGCTAATTTGAAGTACAACTCCGTGATTTGATGGTAGGTAATAAAAATAACCTCATCCGGAAAAGGCGTTTTAGGTTTTTGTAGGCTTAACAAGGTATCCACTTCAATGTAATCCCAATATTTAACAGAATCAGCATAAAGCAAGCCATCGAGGTAGGACAATAAATCTTGTCCAAGTGACGCATATTTTTCATTCAATTGTTCGAGTCGATTGACAATTTCTGGTGTGATTTCCATGATGCTCTTTTATCTATAGGCAGGTAAACTTACCCACGAGGAATTATTCCTTTCGAATATAGGCATCATTTTTAAACTTTAGGTGACAGCCAACAAGAATTCAACATTTCGACACCTAATCACTTAACTAACAAACACGAAAACAAATAGTTACACAAAAAAAACACAGAAGCGTCTCCATGAATAAAATAATTCAACTTGAAAAATAAATACCGAGTAATAATTAAAGTAGTTCATAAATTAACTACAAATGGTTAATTAATCATAGAATAAAGCCCTTATATTAGAATTAAAAAAAATGGCATTTAACGGAACTGAAGGGGAAGCAATCACCCTACAAGATGCATCAGTACTCACTGCAAACTATCGAACAAACAATCCCGGAGCCCCACTCGCTCAATTTATGGGCAAGGACCTTCTTGAGCAAATTTTGGCTCAACGCGACTGCATGGGCATTCGGGTTTATTATGGAGAAGAGGACGATGGTACACCTCGATTGGTGTTTGTTGGAGCCAACGATCAGGAGAACGACCAGGTGAATGGAACCATTGCGGATAGAGCGAAGTTATGTCCTACGAATTGTAGCAATCTAAATGCCCTTAATAGCTAGTATTTCCTTCTGGTATCATTTGCTTGAATTTATAGCAATTTACATAAGTCTTTTTCCTGTTTTTATATTTTTAGTAAAGCCATCCAAGAATGGCTTTACTTTAAAGTTACTTATTCTTTGTTTGGCTTTATGTTCTTTTGAAATAGATGCACTTTCAGTTGTTGTTATTCACCTGAAACAAAGCAATCATAAACTCGTAGGCATATACAATATTCTTTCGTCAATCATTTACAGCTTACTTATTTACCAATTAACAAAAGGCAACAAGAATGCGATGCTCTTAACCATAGTCAATCTGGGTATCGTTACCTGCCTAATTGGCGAAGGCCTGATTTCGACAGAACGTTTAATCACCTCGAATTTTTATACCATTTTCTCCCTATTGGTACTTTTTGAGTGCATTATGATCTACCGGCACTCGTTATATTCCTTTCTGAGATCAGGATCATGGAACACGCCTAATTTCCTGATTACCACAGGTATATTCACCAATTTTTCTCTTACAATTGTGCTCTCCATAAACATGCAATTTCTAATAAATCCAAATTTACCTGAAATTGACAGCTTCAATAAAATATTGATTTCTCAATTTTTGGCAACCATTACTCAGTACATTCTCTTTACTTTCGCCCTATGGAAAATGCCTTCCTAATCAGCGTAGTTATATTCGTTTTAGCTTTTTTTGGTTTGGCTTTAGTGGTTATTATTTTCGTTCTAATCATTAAGAAAAGAATGGCTGAAAATAAGGCTCAACACCATAAACAACTTCATGAAAAAGAGCGATTACACCTCAATGAGCTAATATCCATCCAGGAAACGGAGCGAAAAAGAATTGCTCGAAACATACACGATCAAATTCATCCATTGATTTATTCGCTTAGGTTAAACCTTGAGAGTCAGCTTGAAATTAGCGACAAACAAAAATCCATCATTACACTTTGCGAACACATTCAAGAAGACCTTTCTGCCATTACAGATCAACTTGCACCACGGGTGCTATACGCACATGGTTTGATTAAGGCATTACAGATTTACCTATCAGAATTAATACATGTCGACACCCACTTCCAAACAGATATACCAACTTCTATTCAATTAAACGAACGCGCCAGCATGGAAGTTTACCGGATTCTATTGGAACTAATCCACAACCTACAAAAGCACGAAAAAATCACCAAGTTACACATCCAAATTTCCTCTGATGTAGAGTCATTCATCTTTAGAATCAATCACGATAAGCCTGGATTTACAAACCTTGATTTCGAGTTGTTTCTAACATCCTCAAATGGGCATGGCTTAAAATCCATTCATTTGCGAACAATCATTCTTCAAGCAAAACTGCTTTTTACACGCTCCCAGTATGGGGGGATTGAGCTTCAAGTAAAGAAACATATATTAACCCCTTATCCTCCAAGATAAGCGTTCGCTTGATTGGCATAAAATCCACCGGCTTGTTTGATTTTATGAAATAAATCCAACGCAATATGTTTGTCCCCATTGGCATAATAACTTCGAGCCATATACCAAATGGTTTCTTCATCAAAATTTTGAAAATAGTTCTCCAAACACACGTTGAAACAACTTATTGCCTTTCCGTATTGTTGCAAATTGTAGTAACATAAACCAGCATAAAAATTCGCATTTAAATCATCTGGATAGGTTGTCAAAACCGTTTCTAATCGAGTCAGTGTTTGCTTGATTTGGCCTTTTGAAAACATCCACATCGTATGCTCAATGTACTCAATATAGGGGACTTCTCTTGTCGGCTTTGAAAACTCATCGTTCATCATCGATCCCATTTCTTGATCCGCAGAAGTTCCGGTTAATACGTGCACGGAAATTTTCACTACAGGTTTGGACCTATAAGCACGATAATCCAAGAGCTTGAAACCATGGTAAGCAACTTCTTTCCCGAGAATAGGCTGGCTCTTTATCAAAGGTATTTCCTCCAATTGCTGATCCTCAGGAAACTGAAAATCGCTAAAATCTACCGAGTAAATGAAATTTCCCGTTCCTCGCTCCAACTTTTGTTCAAACTCCTCTTTAAGTCGCGAAGGAAGAATTTGTTTACTTGTTGGAAGCACCTCCATCTGCGCAATCTCCTTTGGGACCGAGACTTTCTGATGCACTGCTATAGAATCCTCAGCCATTTCCGTTTCCGGCGGTTTCATCCTTGTATCTTGTGACTTTCCCCAATAACGAAATGAAACCACCATCAAAAGGACAATAAGACCAGCGACAACTATTGAAAGAATGGGTTGAAAGGCATTCGGTTTGAATTTCTTGTCAAGTGCATCTAGTGAACCGACCAATGATGGATTGGCACTCCAACCCTCTAAAGCAGTTTGATCCATTGAATGCTCGTGAGCTTTTCGTTCGATGCTGTTTTTAATGGCATGATCAGAAGTTGACAGGTACTTTTCAATATCGTTCCTGCTTAGCCCTTGATCTATTTCACGCTTCTTAGTCCTTGAATTCATCTCGTTCGATTAAGCGAATTTTTAAATTTCGTTTTCCATTTTGTAAATGGCTCTTTACCTCCTTTACCGGAATGTTCATTTTTTCACTGATTTGTTCATAAGACAGCTGATCAAAATAGAAAAATCGAAGGCAAATACGTTGCATCTCTTTAAGGTCCGAAAGAACTCCCTCAAGCAAGGATAACTTGGATTCAAGTCCAAAACTATCTTCCACTTCATTTTCGGTCAACTCAGCGGGAATATCAACTTGAAATCCCTGCTTTTTCATTCTTCGAAAATGCATCATACACTCATTTCGAGTGACCATAAATAACCAGGACTTAAAATAAGTTACATCGTGTTTGAGCAATTTTTCATGCAAATGCTCGAAAATACCTGAGGCAATATCTTCTGCCTCATCCGTACGTTTCACAAAATGCATACAAGAACCTATTACCAAGTGAGCATAACGTTCATATAATACCCCCACACAGGATTTATCATGGGTTTGTTTAAACAGTTGAACCAATGCTTCATCTGTTAGTTTACGGTATTTTCTGAGTTGCCATCCAAACATTCCACGTAAAGATGCGAAAACTGGTTGATTCCATAAACGTTTCATCCCTTTCTTTGCCTACCTTATTGGTCATGAAAAAAATAGCCATGCTCACCTCAGGCGGCGATGCACCCGGAATGAACGCCTGTATTCGGTCTATATCCCTCACTTGCATTCATCACAATGTCCTACCCATCGGGATTTTAGATGGTTACCATGGACTTATCGAAGGAAAAAACAAGGCTCTAACTATGCATGAAGTGTACCCACTCATTGACCGAGGAGGTAGCTATATAGGTGCCGGACGCTGCAACGCATTTTTATCCAAAATAACACGATCAAAAGCAATTCAACAAATACATCGAGCAAAAATAGATGGACTGATTGCGGTTGGTGGAGACGGAACCTTTTCTGGAGCCGCAACACTTTGCGGCGAAATGAATATACCGGTTATTGGTATTCCATCCACCATTGACAACGATGTAAAGGGCACAGATTACTGTATTGGCTTCGATACAGCAGTAAACAATGCAATGAATGCCATAGATAAAATTAGGGATACGGCTAACAGCCATCACCGTTACTTTATCGTTGAAGTCATGGGAAAGCAGACAGGAAGACTCGCTGAAGAAATTGCGTTGAGCTCAGGAGCTGATTTTTTATTAATGCCTGAACACCTTTCAGACACAAAAAAGTTGATGAGAGAGGTAAGTAACTTTCAACCGTTTCAAAGAGGGAAAATTATCGTAATTGCCGAAGGAGACGAAACCGGAGGAGCCTTACACCTTTTGAAAAAACTTCAATTTACCCATCCAACATTGGATGTTAGGCACTGTGTTTTAGGTCACATTCAGAGGGGCGGAAGCCCAACAGCACACGATCGGATCATTGGTTCCAACATGGGAAAGAAGGCCGTCGAATGGTTGATTGGTGGAAAGTCTGGTGTTTTTACTGCCTTTAAAAATGGAAAACTAATTCCTTTGGAATTGAAAACAACAAGGTAAAAAGAAACGAGCCGCTTGTAGCGGCTCGTTTCTAAATCGTTAATCTTTAATTATCCGTTTGGTTGTTTTTCGACCTTCTGTATCGGTAAACTGAACGGTATAAACACCGCGGTCAAACCTCGATAAGTCGATTTTATCACCCGTTAAAATGGAATCGAACTGCATGATTTCCTTCCCTTGAAGGTCAAATACAATTACAGATAGTTTTTCAATTTGATTGAATTTTACATGGAAGTAATCCAACGTAGGGTTCGGATAAACGGTAATTCCTGTTTCCGTTTGCATTGCATCAAGCCCAACTTGGTCAACAACTACACAGTCAGATGTGTCTGTACAACCACCACCAATCGTTACAACTACAGCATAAGAACCATTTTGAGTGGCCGTGAATACGGAGTCTGTTGCACCCGTGATAGCACTGTTATTTGAGCAATCAATCCATTGGTAAGTCGCGCCTAGAGGAGCAGCTGTAAGGTTCACCGCATTGGATAGAGTTGCCACAGCAACGGGAGCGGTGTTGATAGTTACCTGAACATCATCCGAATTGGAACATCCGTTCGCATCGGTTCCAGCTACAGAATAAACCGTTGAACCGAATGGGGCTTGAAAAGAAACACCATTTTGAACACCATTTGTCCAATCATAAGTTAACCCTCCAGTAGCTGTTAACGTAACGTTTTGATCTTCACATTGTACCACATCTATTCCCGCATTCACCGATGGTAAAGGATTCGCAGTCACCGCTACTGTATCTACATTTTCACATCCGTTGGCGTCTGTACCTGTTACAAAGAACGTTGTGGTACCTGTTAATACAAATAGAACTCCATCGGTAACGTTATTATCCCAGACATAGGAATCAGCGCCACTTCCTGTTAAGCTAACCGAATCATTCAAACATGCACTAAAATCAGCACCAGCATTAACTGTCGGTAATGACAAAGAGGTAATTTGAACGTCATCTGTATTTTGACATCCATTCGCGTCCAATCCTGTAACCGTGTAAACAGTTGTTGCATTGACAGAAAACGCCACGCCATTTTGAACCCCATTGTTCCATGTGTAGTTCACACCTCCTGAGCCTGAAAGGGTGTAAAGGGAAGCCGAACATAGAGAGGTGTCAAGACCTGCATTAATGGATGGCAAAGCATTTACCGTTAAAACAAGGGAATCAATATTTGTACAACCATTTGAATCCGTACCAGTTACGGTATAAGTTGCAGTAGATAATGGATTGAATGAAAGTCCATTTGTTACACCGTTGTTCCATGTGTATGTCGAAGCTCCGGATCCATTGAGCACAATCCCCTGACCGATACAAATAGCCGTGTCAAGACCCGCATTCACGATTGGCAAGGCATTTACCGTTACGGCAACAACGTCTGTATTAGAACAACCTGTTGCGGTATTAACACCAGTCACAGTGAAATTAGCAGTTGTAGTTGGAACAAATCCAACACCATTTTGCGCGGTTGGTGACCATGAATAGGTATTCGCGCCTGATGCTGTTAAAGTCACACTAGCACCCGCACATACGGTTTGATCAAGGCCTGCATTAACTGACGGAAGCACATTCACCGTTACTGTTGCCGTTGCACGCGAAGGACTTGGACATGTACCACTTTGTCCCTGTGCATAAAGTGTGTAATTCCCTGCGATACTTGTGTTTGGTAAAATTGAGGTACCAACAGCATTTAGAGTAGCACCCGCGCCCACCTGGTTACCCCCTGTTGGTGCATCCCACCAAGTAACTGTTGCAGGAGTTGGAGTGGTGTAGTTTATAACTAGCGTTGCAACCGCATTTCCTGTCGGGAAGGTTGACTCTGCACCAGCAGTATTGTCATTGTACAAATCATAGTAATGAACGTTCACAACCCCACCTGCACCATTAATTGTTCCAGCAGCTAATGTTCTTAGGTAATTAAAGGCACCAGCACCATTCAACGTACCGGTTCCAGAAGCATATCCAGCTGTAACAGCTCCGGTAAATCCTAGCCCTAGATCGCTTTGCCATGAACCACCAAGTGCGGTAAATCCATTCATGGTGAAAGTAGCACCGGTAATCGTTGCCCCAGCCGGTAAAGCAGGCATTGTTGCTGTCATGAAACTATTTGGCGAAGCTGCCACGGTTGGAAAAGTACTTGCCCCACTCAACTCCGTAGGCTGTGCAGCAAGGTTGAAGCTTACCGTAACTGAACCTGGTGTAGGAACACTCGTAAAGGAAGTCCCTGTAACATTTGCAGTCAAATCGTTTACACACACCGTGGCATTGGTTACGGTTGGAACCGAAATGGTTGTGGAAGGCTCCGTAATTGTTATAGATTGACCTGAAGTGGCAAAGTTGTTGGCATCTTTCACAATAACCGTATAACTTCCAGCCGCTAGGTTGGTTGGTATCGCAGTAAAGGTTGTTCCCCCATCAACGGAATAGGTGTAAGGCAATGTACCACAAGTGGATGTTCCAAGTGTGAATGTCCCATCTGCTACCCCATTACATGTGGCAGCCACAGGACTTACAGTTGCCACGAACGGATCAACGGTAACTGAAACTTGTGCTACAGCATTACATCCACCATCAACCCCAGAAAGGTTGTACGTGTAACTACCCGCCAAGGTAGGTATAACAGTAACCGTGGTTCCGTTAATAGGGGTTGTAAGTCCGCTTCCAGCTACACCTGTCCAAGTGTAGGTATACGTTTGATTTGGGGTTTGATTTGCATTTGCAGCACTAAGCGTAACCGAACCACCAATACAAATCGTTGAAGGTAGGCTTGCCGTTGCAGTAATATTATCTGCAGATTGAACAGTGACCGTTACAGCCGTTCTACCTGATTCACAACCAGTGGTTGCATTAAGTTCACTCACATAGAAAGTGGTTGTTGCTGTTACATTGGAAGTAAATGTGCTTGAGTTACTGTTTTGTAATACCGTTCCTCCCGTCGGGGCATCATACCACTTGAATGTTGGCGTAGTAAGTCCGGAAGTTGATGTTACACTTGCAGTTGGTATCTGCGTACCACATTGCAGGCTGTTAGCAGCGGTAGGTGCAGATGGCAAAGGATTTACCGTTATGGTAGCAGAAGGTGCAGGGCTTACCGGACAACCAAATGCAGTAATTGTAGCGGTATATGTGGTCGTAACTGTCGGATTGACTGTAATTGGGTTTGTCGTTCCAACCGTT
>Ga0315902_10009886_pt1 | contig 12676 bp, 7 predicted proteins | sample LakEriMetagenome_9_FD_203523 | JGI IMG/M metagenome (GOLD analysis project Ga0315902, IMG submission 203523) | Freshwater fungal communities from buoy surface, Lake Erie, Ohio, United States - Buoy 12 MA117 | ecosystem: Environmental > Aquatic > Freshwater > Lake > Lake biofilm | place: USA... | reverse complement strand
ATAACTAACAATCCCGACGCTGCGGTCGGGACCTTCGGCCAACAACTAACAACCAATAACCAACAACTAACAACCAATATGCCAACCCACATCGTTTTCAACGTTCCTGACGCCGACATCATCAAACAAGCTGCCGAGCTGAATGAAATCTTACAAGGTGAAATAAAAATCGTGCGCGATGATTATGCAGTCGGTCCGATTAAAGATTTGTTTACTGAAGAAGGCAGAGCGAACCGCAACAACTGGTGGAAAGAAGTACTATCCGGTGGCGATTACGATGGTTGGGTAGAGAAGGATGTGGTGAAGGATGATGAGTTAGTCAAGGAAATCATTTCAGAGTTGGATCAAAATTCGGAGTTACAGGTTTGGATATGGGCTGCTCAAAACAAACATGATGTGTCAGGCTATTACTGGCTGATGAGTCAGTTGAAAGCTTATCAAGGTCGGATCTATATTTTGTATCTGAACAATCTTCCTTTCATTAACGATAAAGGACAAATTTTCTATCCGCAATGGATCAGCGAGATCTTGCCGAAGGAAATGATCAAGGCACAGAAGTTAGCAAGAGCAATAACTCCAAGTGAATTTGAAGTAGATCCGGATGAATGGACAAAGCTTGCGAATGACGACAAATATGTGCGTTTGCTGGAAGGAGGGAAGAAACTGATTCAGAAAGAGGTTGACTTTTACGACGGAGAATTGAAACAATATATTACAGGAGAATGGCAGAAAGCGAGTAAGGTGATTCATCAATATCTCAACAAAGCAAAACATACTACAGGCGATGCATTTCTTTTATGGCGTCTGAAGTTTTTATTGCAAAGCGAATTGTATGATGTGCAGGGTGAAGTTCGTAATATGAAAGAGTTTGAAATCAAAAAGAAGGCAGGTGTGTTGTTTGAAAATGAAAACGCCTGAAAAAATTAATTAAGCAGAGTCAATCCGAAAAGAATGAGTGCAGCGAAAAAGAAAGAAAATGTGTTTGAACAGGAAGGTGGTGTGCAGGGGCAGTATAAAAACTGGTTCCTCGACTATGCTTCCTATGTTATACTAGAACGCGCCGTACCGGCTATAGAAGATGGTTTAAAGCCGGTGCAGAGAAGGATCCTTCATGCCATGAAGGAGATGGATGACGGACGTTTCAACAAAGTAGCGAATATCATCGGGCAAGCGATGCAATATCATCCGCACGGTGATGCAAGTATTGGTGATGCACTTGTGAATCTTGGACAGAAAGATCTGCTCATAGAAACACAGGGAAACTGGGGTGATGTGCGTACTGGTGATGATGCGGCTGCTGCACGTTACATTGAAGCACGTTTATCTAAGTTTGCACTGGAAGTCGCTTTCAATCACAAAATAACCGAATGGCAACTGAGTTACGACGGAAGGAAAAACGAACCGGTTGTGTTGCCAATGAAGTTTCCTTTATTGCTTGCGCAGGGAGCAGATGGGATAGCAGTTGGTTTATCTACAAAAATTCTACCGCATAATTTCTGTGAGTTGCTGGAGGCATCCATCAAATATCTCCGAGGGAAAAAATTTGAATTGTTTCCTGATTTTCAGACAGGAGGCATGATTGATGTCGCCAATTATAACGAAGGAAAGAAAGGAGGGAAAGTCCGTGTAAGAGCGCGTATAGAAGAAGCGGATAAGAAAACCCTACTTATAAAAGATGTGCCATATGGTGTAACTACAACTCAGTTGATGGAAAGCATCGTAAAGGCAAATGATCAGGGTAAAATCAAGATTAAAAAAGTAACGGACAACACTGCTGCTGAAGTTGAAATACAGATTGATCTGGCAGCAGGTATTTCACCTGATATCACCATTGATGCCTTGTATGCGTTTACAGATTGTGAAGTATCCATCTCTCCGAATGCGTGCGTAATCATCGACAATAAACCGCATTTTGTCGGTGTACATGAACTCTTGAAATATTCTGCCGATCAGACACGCGATTTGTTGAAACGAGAGCTGGAAATCAAATTGGCTGAACTGCAGGAAAAATGGCATTATACCTCACTTGAAAAAATATTCTTCGAAGAAAAGATTTACAAAGAGCTTGAGAAAAAGCATGAAACCTGGGAAAAAGTCATTGAAGCCATTGACAAAGCCTTTGTTCCTTTCAAAAAACAACTACGCAGGGATATTACCAGAGAAGATATACTCAAACTCACCGAAAAACCGGTCCGTCGTATTTATAAACTGGATATTGATGAGTTGAATGATCAGATTAAAGGATTAGAAGCAGAAATAAAACAGGTGAAACACGATCTGGATCACATAGTTGACTTTGCAGTAGCCTATTATGAAAATCTCCTAAAAAAATACGGAAAGGGAAGAGAGCGCAAAACAGAAATTCGTCCATTCGAAACCATTCAGGTGAAGCAAGTAGCCATTGCTAATACCAAGTTGTATGTGAATAGAGAAGACGGTTTCATCGGAACTTCTATTAAGAAAGATGAATATCTGTTTGATTGTTCAGATTTCGACGATATCATTGTATTTACGAAGCGAGGTTTAATGAAGGTGGTGAAAGTAGCAGATAAAGCCTACATAGGAAAGGATATCATTCATGCTGCAGTATTTCAGAAAAATGATGAGCGAACAACCTACAACATGATTTATGTTGACGGAAAAACAGGCGTGAGTTATGCAAAGCGTTTTAACGTAACAGGTGTAACACGCGAAAAGGAATATGATTTAACCAAAGGAGATGACAAAAGCAAAGTCCATTATTTCAGCGTTAATCCAAACGGTGAAGCTGAAGTGGTGAAACTGTTGTTGAGCCCGTCATGCACTGCCCGTATAAAAGAGTTTGATTTCTTCTTTGAAGAGCTGGATATCAAAGGAAGAAGCAGTATGGGAAATCAGGTAACGAAGTATCCTATTAAATCAGTGAAGTTCAAAGAGAAGGGGAAAGCTACACTGAGTGGAAAGAAAATGTGGTTTGATGATAAGTTCGGCAGGATCAATACAGAGGAGAAGGGACAATATCTCGGGCAGTTTGAGGCAGAAGATCGTTTACTTGTTATCTACCGCGATGGTAATTATGAAATAACAGATCAGGAATTAACCCAGCGTTTTGATCCGGAAAATGTATTGCTGATTGAATTATTCAGACCCGAACGTATTATCACGGCTGTTTACCTCGATAACGACAAGTATCAGTTTAATGTGAAGCGTTTTAAAATAGAAACCAGTTCACTTAAAAACAAATTCTTCTTTATAAAAGAGGGAGAAGGGAATTATGTAGAAGCAGTGAGTACAGATGAAGAACCTGTACTGGCCATGCGTAGTGGAAGAGGAGCACAGGTTCGAAATGCGAAAATTAAACTGGCTAAAGTTGCTGAAGTCATGGGATGGAAAGCAGTTGGCGCAAAACTGGCAGATTACAGCAAGAGCATTGAAATGGAATGGGTGAAAGAAACACCCGGACCACAGGCGGAGTTATTTGAATAAGATATTTTATTTTATGATATCTTATTCGTATGATTTGCAGATTTTATGATGAATCATATCTATATTATTCTATAAAAATATATAAATTGAAGAAGTTCCTTTTTTGGGCTTTTATGGTGATTAGTAATTATGTATTCTCTCAGGAGCTTGCAAATAAAATGTCTAACACAATAATTATAATGTCATCCGAAGATGACACATCTAATTTAATAATTTATGCCGATCCCACCCATCTTGATTGTGATACTTCTTGTTTCGAAACGGCAATAAGTGCAATTGTCAAGCCTACCTCAAAAAAGAATGTATATATGTCTGAAGATGGTTCAATTAGATGCACTGAAAAGACAAATGGTTATAAAATAGAAATTTTAAAACAAGTTCCTTGTTGTTTTATTCGACCGGGCTTTTATAAGTATCTTCCTCCCAGAATATAAAAAGTGTATATTTTTAAACTTCATGACTGTTGAAGCAATCATAAAAGCCTGGAAGAAAAAAGATTATCAGCCGGTTTACTGGCTGGAAGGAGAAGAGTCGTATTATGTTGACCAGCTGGTAGATTTTGCAGAAAACAATATAATTCCTGAAGAAGAGACAGCTTTCAATCAAGTTGTTTTTTATGGCAGAGACGCAGGTTGGTCGAATGTGGTGAATGCCTGTATGCGCTATCCGATGTTTGGAGAAAAGCAACTGGTGCTTCTTAAAGAGGCTCAGCACATGAAGGATATTGAAAAGCTGGAGAACTATATCAAGAATCCATTGTCGTCTACCATATTCATCGTTGCATACAAAGAAAAGAAAGTTGACGGCAGAAGTAAATTCGGGAAATACATCAAAGACCATACAGTCTTTTATTCCGGAGCAAAAATCAGGGATTATGAATTGCCCGTATGGATTCAGGGATTCCTCGAAGAAAAAGGTTTACAGCCAACGCAAAAGGCAGTGATGTTGCTGGCTGATCATATCGGCAATGATTTAAGCCGTTTAGCCAACGAAGTAGAGAAACTTTGCATCAACTTGGGAAAAAGAACAAATCTCACGGAAGAGGATGTTGAAACCTATGTTGGCATCAGCAAAGATTACAATGTATTTGAACTGCAAAATGCTGTTGGCAGAAAGCAGCTCGACAAAGCCATGCGCATAGTGCAATATTTTGAACAGAATCCGAAAGCTGCGCCTATACAGTTAGTTCTCCCATCTCTCTATGGATTCTTTTCAAAAGTATACATGCTTTTTTCAATGAATGGAGATGATAAAAGTATTGCTGCTGCGACCGGCATTCATTTTTTTGTTTTAAAAGAATACAAGCAGGCAGCAAATATTTACGGATACAAAGGTGTGGAGTCTGCCCTGATGCTTCTCCATCAATACAATCTCAAAAGTATCGGTATCAATAGTACATCAACATCTGATGCATCGCTACTGAAAGAATTATTGTGTAAGATGATGATGTGAACGTTTAACGGTTGTCAGTTATCGGTTAGCAGTAATCAGTATTTATTTTTAGTTTACAACTAACGGCTAACAGCCAACTGATAACAGCCAACAGCAAACTGATAACAGTTTTAAATATCTTTGTAAAAACAGCTTTACATGTCATTAATGAAATCCATATCCGGGATTCGCGGAACGATAGGAGGCAAAACCGGAGATAACCTCACGCCGTTAGACATAGTTCGTTTTACATCGGCTTATGCCCTTGTGATCAAGCAAAGGGGAAATGGCAAAAAGATTATCGTAGGAAGAGACGGGCGTATGAGCGGTGAAATGGTACGCGGGCTTGTCATTAATACTTTATCAGGCATGGGGATGGATGTTGTGGATCTTGGACTTAGTACAACACCTACGGTGGAAATGGCAGTGGTTTTTGAGCAAGCAGCAGGTGGAATCATTCTTACTGCTTCACATAATCCGCGCCAGTGGAATGCCCTCAAACTTCTAAATGAAAAAGGAGAGTTTATAAGTGCTGAAGATGGCAAAAAAGTTCTTGCCCTCGCCGAATCAGAAGCTTTTGATTATGCATCAGTAGATGAGCTGGGTGTTATTCATCAAAATGATGACATGCTCGATGCGCATATAAAAGCTATTCTAAAACATCCGCTGGTAAATAAAGAACTAATCGCTTCTAAGAAATTTAAGGTAGTCCTGGATGCAATTAACAGCTCCGGTGCTGTTGCTGTTCCCGCTTTACTCAGTGCATTAGGCGTGGAAAATATTACAGTATTGAATAGCGATATGCATGGAGATTTTGCTCATAACCCGGAACCGCTGCCAGAACATCTGAAAGAATTATGCAATGAGGTAGTAGCGCAAAAAGCTGATCTGGGGATCGCGGTAGATCCGGATGTTGACCGACTCTGTTTTGTATGTGAAGACGGTTCATTATTCGGAGAAGAATATACACTTGTGGCTGTTGCTGATTATGTGCTCTCACATAAAAAAGGGAATACCGTTTCTAATTTATCATCCACCCGTGCGTTAAAAGACACCACAGAAAAGCACGGTGGAAAATATTTTGCAAGTGCTGTAGGTGAAGTGAATGTAGTAGAAAAGATGAAAGATGTCAATGCTGTAATAGGAGGAGAGGGAAATGGTGGTATCATTGATCCTTCACTTCATTACGGAAGAGATGCGTTAATAGGCATTGCTTTGTTTCTGAGTCATCTGGCTGAAAAGGAAATGACCGTTTCTCATTTGAGAAAGACCTATCCGAATTATGCGATGAGTAAAAACAAAATTGATTTGCCGCCCGGACTAAACATCAAGGAACTGCTTTCAAAAGTGGAACATTCTTACAGCAGCTTACCTGTAAATACAGCAGACGGACTGCGGATAGATTTTGAAGAAGGCTGGGTGCATTTAAGAGCAAGCAATACAGAGCCGATTATCCGTATTTATTCAGAAGCTGCAACAACTGAAGAGGCTGAACAATTGGCAGGTGAAGTCATTGCTCTTATTAAAACTTACCTGTAACTTTATATACAAGTATAAATGGAAAGGATTTACTTTGATAACGCAGCAACTACTCAAATGGATCCGCGGGTGACGGAAGCCATGCTGCCTTATTTGCAAAGTTTTTATGGCAATCCTTCTTCCATCTATTCATACGGCAGGGAAACCCGGCTCGCAATTGAACAGGCAAGAAAAACTACTGCAAAATTGTTAGGTGCTCATCCTGCAGAAATATTTTTTACCAGTGGCGGTACAGAAAGTTCAAACACGGTTATTCTCGGAGCAGTGAGAGATCTAGGCTGCACACATGTCATTACCTCGCAAATAGAACATCATGCAACATTGCATACTGTTGAATACCTCGCTCACAGAGGTGAGGTAACTGTAGGACTTGTTACCCTATTACCGGACGGGCATATCGACTATAACAATCTGGAAGAACAGTTACAGGAGGCAGATGGAAAGACGCTTGTTTCATTGATGCATGCAAACAATGAAATTGGTAACATCACAGATATTCATCGCATAGGAGAATTATGTAAGAAGTACGGAGCTTATTTTCATAGTGATGCAGTACAGACAGTCGGTCATTTCGAATTTAACCTGCGTGAAACACCGGTGCATTTCATTAGTGCATCTGCTCATAAGTTTCACGGCCCGAAAGGAGCAGGATTACTGTATATAAATGAAAATGTACGCATACAGCCATATATACACGGAGGCGGACAGGAGAGGAATATGCGAGCAGGAACTGAAAATGTTTATGGTATTGTAGGTTTTGCAAAAGCTCTGGAAATAGCCAATGAAGAACTTGAGAAAGACAGATTATTTGTGCAGCAGATAAAAACCCATATGATACAGCAGCTAAAGCAACGTGTATCAACAGTATTATTTAACGGAGATGCTGAAGGAGAAAGTAACTATACTGTTCTCAATATTAGTGTGCCAAAATCGGAGAAATCTGAAATGCTGCTGATGAACCTTGATATGTCGGGTATCTGTGCATCCGGAGGCAGTGCCTGTACCAGCGGAGCCCAGCAGGGCTCACATGTGATACGTGCCGTTAATCCCGATCCTAATAGAATACCTGTTCGATTTTCTTTTAGCAAGTACAATCAGCTAAATGAAGTTGATTATGTAATAGACCGTCTGCTGGAGTTTATTTAGTGCCCTTTTTCATTTTATCCACATAATAAATCCTGTTATTTTATTTTATAATTAACTGTTTTGCAATTAGTTGCGAAGCTGTGTTTTGTTAATATTGCACATCTGTTAGCTTTTCATCATTCTTACTTATTTTAGCGGCTCTTTAATCAACCAAAACATCACTGCCATGAAAAGACAAGTGTACTTTTTCTTTTTTGTTTTTCTGTCATTATTTAAAGTTTCAAACGCTCAGAAACATTATATCGTTGAATACGATCGCATCAATGCATCGGTTAAATACAAGCAAAAAACCTTTGATAAAGGAAGACCTGTTGAGAAAGATATTAAGCAACCTTCACTGCTTATCAACGACCTGATTACAATACGTGTCGTTAATTTCAATGAACTATTATATGGATTAGTTATTGATGGGGAACTGGAAGAAAAGGACAAAAGCGTGCTTGAAGATATCCTCGACAAAAGTGCCGGAGTGATGCGCTTTACCAATATGTCAGCGTCTGCCGATCTAATGTCTGATTTATTATCAAGCACCCCAACTTCTATAACTAGAGGCAGTACTTCCAGTGCCGTTTTGTCTCTTCAAAAGCGTTTTACAACCCTGGTTAGCAAAGTTGCCACTACCCAAAGTTCAATTAAATCAATTATCTATGATGAAGGGCTTACCAAACAGGAAATGCTTGAGCGCGTAACCGAACTTGAAATAGGATTCGGCAGTGTAAGTGCTTCAAAAGAGCTTATTGCCATTAAAGCTGATGCTGAAAAATTATCTTTTAACGATAATGATGAATCAGAGGTTAAATTCAGAAATTATTTAGGTGGCTATAACCTTGATGAAATTGAAATGACTGAGAATACCCTGCTTGAAGTAGCCAGTTTATTAAAACAGATTGATTTCATTCAAGAAAAAACAATTCAGGTTGAAAAAAACAGTTATAGCAGTAAAGAATATGAAGCATATAATCTGGTGCTTAAAATATACAAAAGAGCGGAGCCGATTAAAAGCACCTCAGATTTAAAACTTACTATTCAGCATTATGATTATGATTACGGCGGAAAAAGAGAGGGAGACATCCTCAATCAACTGCATCAAATAAGAATGCCTATAGCTTATCGTTATAAACTTTATTTCTCCGTTGGAGTAAACAGGATATTTGTACCCGAAAATCGCTTTTCATACAGCATTGAAGAGGATTTCTTTGGCGACTCCGTTCAGTTTGTTTCTAATCGTGCAGGCGGTTCACGTTTTGCAGTGGGCCTGCATCTCAACTATGATTTACCTATTCGCTCTCAAAAAATTGCAACATCTGCCAACATAGGTTACTTTGTTTCATTTAGCGAAAACAACAATAATAAACTTGCAAGTGAGACAAGAAAGGGTTTCTTTACTACAGGCGTATCTTTCAAATTCCTAAAAGTTCCCTATATCGCTTTTCATACAGGAGCAGCATGGTCGCGTTTCCAGCAGCTTTCATCTAAATACCAGGCCGACAAATGGTATGAAAATACCATCTCAGAAAGCGAACTTGAGGCACAAATCAGCAACAAAACAAAACCTGCATTTTATGTGGGCTTCAGTCTGAATCTCTAAGTATAAAATTTAAATAAAATGATCAGGGTTATTAATATTAAATTTTTAGGTTGCCTTTTAATGGCAACCTTTTTTTCTATTAAATCGTTTGCACAAAATAAGTACGCTTTAATCGTTGCAATATCTGAGTATAAGGATCCTCAATGGTCGAAGCTGTCTTCCGGTAACGATGTCATGCTGATTCAAGAGATGCTTGGCAAACAACAATTCCCATCCAATCAGATCTATCTATTGCAGGAAAGTCAGGCAACTGTAAACGGCTTAATAACTGCGTTTGACAACCTGACAAATAAATTACAAAAAGGAGATATCGTCTATTTTCATTTCTCAGGTCATGGTCAGTTGATACAGGACGCGGAATACAAGCATATTTCAGGACTTTCATTAAAGAAAGATGAAGAAGATGGCTATGATGAGTCTCTGGTGCTTTACGACGGTCCTTTAAAATGGACGAATGGCTATTTGTATGACGGACATTTCCCGGATGATTTGATCAAAAATTATTTTAACAACATACGGAAAAAAATTGGGGACAAAGGGCAGATGGTAGCCATCTTTGACTGCTGCCATTCAGGTACTGCAACAAGAGGGGATGGTAGGGAAGTAGTAAGAGGTTCGAGTGTGGCATGTGCACCACCCGATTATAAAGCAGAAAAATCTGCCGGAAATGCAGATGCCGCCTTTGATTCGGATCTTGAATACGGAATAGGTCAGCAAATAGGTAAGCTGACATCCTTTTTCGGTTGCAGGTCGGAGCAGGTAGCACATGAGTATAAAAATTACGGATCACTTACCTATTTTCTTGTGAAATCGATGAACGAACTCGGTGAAAAATCCAGCTATAACAACTTGTTCTCTAAGATCAATGAAAATATGGTGATTGCGTTCACAAACAAACAGAATCCGGAAATTGAAGGAGACGATCTTAATGAACTGATATTTAAAGGAACCCTGGTAGCACAGGATCCTTTCTTTAAGTTAAGTGATATAAAAGGAGATGTACTTACAATTGACGGCGGAGAAATGCAGGGATTACAGAAAGGAGATTCAATAGGATTTTATTCCAATACCACCACATCATTAAAAACAGGTAGTCTGTTGTTTTCCGGTATTGTTACAGAAACCACTCCGTTCAGTTCAGATGTAAAACTCACTACATCCCGTTATCTGAAACAAACAGATACTGTTGTATACCGTGCATTTTTAAGGTATTCAGCTTCTACAATGAATCCTACCAAAGTGAAACTTGAAATCAGTTCTAAATCGATGCGTAAATCGGTGGAGAAATTATTAAGTCAGGAAAAAAATATTGAATTGGTTACTACCGGAGGAAATTATCTTATTGCCGATACAGTTACGGGTGATAAGCAGACCGGACTGATGATTTATGTTGGCAACGACCGTACATATGCGCTACGCGAAATGGGGCCACTAAAAGCAGAAAAAAATCCGGCAGCACTTGATTCGGTAACGTTACTGCTCAGAGAAGCTATGCGGGCAGATATATTAAGAGGTTTGCATCTGCATGAACCGGACCTTGACTTTTCTTATCAGGTTTATGGCTGTAGCGGTGGAACATCTTCCTTCTGCAAAGCTGATACTACTCAACCTGCCGGAGATAAACTAAAAGTAAAAGCAGGGAGTCATTTTCATCTGATGTTGAAAAGCAATACTACACGTGACTTGTATATAAATATTATAGATATTATGCCTAACGGACAAATGGAATGGCTAACGGGGAAAAGGAATAGTAATATTCAATTGAAAGAAAATAGACCGATAGAATATTTAAAAATTGATATCACACCACCCTATGGTATGGAGCAAATAAAATTAGTTGCAGGTGATTCACCTGTATCCTTTGCTAGTATTGGTCGGATAGGAGGATCTCTTGCAGCAACCAGGGGGAATGGAAATAGTTCAGTACTGAATGAATTTCTCAATCAGCCCGAGAACGGCACCAGAGGTATATCCGGATCGGCGTCAATTGGTATTACCACTAAAACTTTCACCTTTGAGATAATAAAGTAGAAGTGTTTTAAATACTAATTCATGAAGCAGATTGCCCTCTTTATTTTGCTATTTATCGTAGTTCAAGTAAGAGGGCAGTCTGCTTTTGATTTATTACAGAAAGAATATGACCGCTTCCGAAAAGAAAAGAAAAATGATAGCGCTTTGACTATAGCCCAAAAAATGAATGCCTGGGCATTAAAGAATGAAACAGATTCCAGTTTAAGGTATGCGGTGAGTTTGAGGTATGTGGGCAATTGTTTTAATGCTATGCAGAAAACTGATTCAGCGCTATTTTACTATGAAAAGTCTATTTTATTTCTTAAAAATCAAGGCAGAGAAAATAGTATAAATGTTTCATATTGTATAAATAATATTGGTACTATTTACTATAATTATAAAGATTATCAAAATGCAGATTCACTTTGGAAAATAGTTTTGAATCGGAATAAAAATTTAGATGACAAGGGTCAAGATTATAGAGATGCATTGAATAATTTAATTGCCCTTAACAATGAATTAGAAAATTTTGGACTTTCAGAAAAATACATGCTTGAGCTTTTAGCAAATACAAAATTAAAATTTGGTGAAAAAAGTTCTGAATATGTTAATCGTTTAAACCAACTGGGAAATATCTATAAAAAACAAAAAAAAAATGATGAATCGATAAGATCATATTTTTTAATATTGGATATTCAAAAGGAATTAATTACAGCCAATAATCCTGATTATGCAAATAGTTTATATAATCTTGGGATTTTGTATTACGAAATAGGAGATTATAAGTCCGCCCTTCCTTACTACATTCAGGCAATGGAGATAAGAAAAAATACTCTTGGTGAATCACATCTTGACTATGCTTCTAGTCTAAATGATCTTGGTGTTTTGTACTCTGTTATGGGCGATTATAAAACAGCTGAAACTTATTATAGGCAGGCTTTGGAGATTAAAAAGAAGGCGCTTGGGGAAACCCATCCTGATTATGCTTCTAGTTTAAGTAATCTTGGAATATTTTATTATGAAATTGGGGATTATAATTCTGCCGAGCCTTATTATAAGCAGGCAACAGAGATTAGAAAGAAGGGGCTAGGCGAAACCCATCCTGATTATGCTTCTAGTCTAAATGATCTTGGGGTTTTGTACTCTAAAATGGGCGATTATAAAGCAGCCGAACCTTTTTATAAACAGGCAATAGAGATTAGAAAGAAGGCGCTTGGGGAAACCCATCCTGATTATGCTTCTAGTTTAATGAGTTTTGGCAATTTGTACTGTCATATGGGTGATTATAAAGCCGCTGAACCGTATTACAGGCAGTCTTTGGAGATTAAAAAGAAGGCGCTTGGGGAAACCCATCCTGATTATGCTTCAAGTTTAATGAGTCTTGGCATTTTGTACTCTGATATGGGAAACTATAAAGCCGCTGAATCTTATTACAAACAGGCTTTGGAGATTAAAAAGAAGGCGCTTGGGGAAACCCATCCTGATTATGCATCTAAT
>Ga0315902_10009885_pt1 | contig 12676 bp, 8 predicted proteins | sample LakEriMetagenome_9_FD_203523 | JGI IMG/M metagenome (GOLD analysis project Ga0315902, IMG submission 203523) | Freshwater fungal communities from buoy surface, Lake Erie, Ohio, United States - Buoy 12 MA117 | ecosystem: Environmental > Aquatic > Freshwater > Lake > Lake biofilm | place: USA... | reverse complement strand
CTTTACCATCTGGCGACCGATCGGGCAGAGCGATACAACGTCGCGGCTGAATTTCCCGAGCGAGTAAAGGAACTCGAAGCTCTTTGGCAGGTCCAGACCAGCAGGATGACGGAACTCTCTCAGAAAGAGTGACCACCGCAGCCGAAAGCCTCCCGGCTTCAGACGTGTCGAGACCAGCGTTCATCGTGTGACACAGCTTTTTGCCAATTGCGGTCGGTCGGCAGGAGATCAACTCCTTTAACCGATTGATAACTGCCCTGGAAATAAACGGCCAGTCGCAGTCCCTTACCCAGTGCAATATTCAGCCTGTATCCAGCGGACCTGTCCCTTCCGACTCCGTGACAGCAATGGAATGCCGATGGGGCACTGCAGACCAGGCGATTCACTCTCGTCAGGCGGCACGGCGCGACGGGACCGTGCAGGATGATCTCGGACTACCCAATCGGGACGCGCCGCAGGATTCGGCGTCGAGATCCAATAATCGTAACAGGAACTCCTGGCAGCTCGCATTCCAATCGGGCCAGGAGAAGGTCGCGGGGGACCGGACCTGTTGCCGCCGCAGCGACGCCTCGGGATGCATCAACACTTTGGCCAAGGCGTCTGGATCGCGCGGAGGGAAGAATGCGGCGTAAGGTCCCGCGACCTCGCGGTGTGTGGGAATATCGGTGGCCAGCACCGGTGTCCCCCGACTGAGCGATTCGACAATCGGCAGGTTGAAACCTTCGGCAAATGACGTCGTCAATAGGGCGGTGGCGTGCCGGTAGCAGAAGTCGAGTTCGTCATCGGTCACCGATTCGAACCAGAAGAGTCGTCGACCAAATTCCCGATGATTGCGGATCCGCTGGGCAACCTCTTCGCAACGCCAACCGTACTTACCGACGATCACCAGAGAAGGAGCCGAGTCATGCTCCCAGAGGCGGTCAAGGGCATCCAGAGCCAGAGCATGGTTCTTCCGCGGCGACATCATGCCAACGGTCACGTAGGTGGGCCGACCATGCTGCTGCAGGAAGGCCTGTCGAATCTCGTCGCGGCAGGTGGCCTGCCCGCTCTGGGTGTGCAGGCCGTTCCCCAGGCGAAACCAACCGCCGCGCACTTCGGCCGCCCGCTGCGGTCCCACAACCGTGGGCAGATGGGACTGCACCTCACGCCAGGTCGACTCGGAATTGTTCAAAAAATAATCGACGGTCTGGGCCGCATTGCGCCACCAGCGTGAAAACTCACGAACCACTCCTTCGTCGACAGTGCCGGGGTGACTGAGAGGAATCAGGTCGTGGACTACGAGGCAGACCCGGGCTCCCGCGGCACGGGCGCGTTGCAAATCGGCCCAATACCGCGACCGCAGATTCACATCAAGCAGCACAATCAGATCACCCGGACGGAAATCGATGCGGGAGGGTAGCCAGCGGCGCACAGGAGAGAGAGTCGCTTCGGCCAGTGTATCGAGTCCCCCCCGAGCCGAGCGGACCAACTCGATCAGACCGGTCCGGTCGAGTTCTCGACGCAGGCGATGCCGCCACGTCAGACGGCTGATCGTCGCTGGATCCCGTGGGCGGAACCGCTCCTGCACCGCTCCCTCTGAAAGGGCCTCGAACCCTGTCGAGGTTCGGAACAGCAGAGGGATGCATGTCGCGTCGAAGCGGACTCCCAGTTCCGGAGCGGCCTGCAGCAACCCACTGACCATCCGCTCGATTCCCGTATGGACATGAGTTAGGAACGTACGGGTGCAGTCGAGAAAAATCCGGCGCGTCACAGGACTCGAATCCGCCACAGGAATCCTTTCCAGATGCAGCAGGAGAAAAGAGGTTGTGTATCGGTTCCCCGATCCGGGTTTCTAGCATGAAACAGGAGTTTTGTGAAAGGTGGGTTTACCCTTCAAAAAACCCAGCAATCCAGTGAAGCTCTCTCCAATGCTTTCCCCAGCGATTCAACTGTCTTCCCACAACACAGCTGCCGTCTCACGCGCCATCCGTTCCATCGAGAACGATTCCCGCACCCGTCGCCAACCGGTGGCCGCCAACTCGTTTCTGAGGGGAGTGTCGAGCAGCAGCCGCTCCAATCCCACAGCCAATTCCTCGGGATTTCCAGGCGCGACCAACACCCCCCCCCCGGTGGCCTCCACCAACTCGGGGAAGGAACCGTGGTGGGGCTGCACAACCGGAACACCGTTGGCCATGGCCTCCAAAACCGACAAGCCTTTGGGCTCACGGTAGCTGGTAGGGACCGAGAAGAGATCCAGCCCCTTCAGAAATGACACCTTGCCTGTATGGTCAGCTGGGCTGCCACAGTATTCGAAGGCATCCCCCAGATCGGCGGCATCTCGCCGTAACTGCTGAAACCAGGCTTCGTCACGAGCCCCCAGGAATCCCGCCGCCCGCAGCCGGGTGTGCGGGTGCCGGGAGTGAACAAGGCGAAACGCCTCAAGCAGGTTGTGCAGCCCTTTCTCAGGACAGATGCGGGCGAAATACCCGATGATAAATGGATCCTGCGAGACGTTCCGGGGAACGCCATCATGCCCGGCGAAGTCAATTCCCAAGGGGACCACTCGAGCCTGTTCGACGGGAAAGCCCAGTTGGCGGGACATTTCCCGACGGTAATAGTCGCTGTGCGTTAGAAACCCAGTGAACTGGGGCATCAGCCCGTGCATCAACTCGAAGGCCCGGGAGCGAAACGGCTCGACCAGGTCGTTGAGGAAGATGTCATCGCCCTGCAGCAGCGACCAGACCGGTCCACGGTAAGACTGTCGCAGTCGCGGGACCACTCCCGCCAGCAGGGCATTGCTGAGCACAACACAGTCGGGGCGCAGATCCTGCGCCAGCCAATCGACCAATTCAGCAATCGCCTTTCGATGCGGACCATGGTCCCCGCGCAGCAGAGCGACTGTCAGATCACCCAAATCACGCGCGTCGGAAGAAACGGCGAATCGGCTGACGAACCGGAGCAACGCGGGGGAGTCGAGCCAGCCTTTCAACCAGCGCGGCAGGCGGCTCCACCAGTGCCAGCGACCCGCCAGGTAGACGTTGATTCCCCCGAGGAAAACCCGATGCTCGCTCACATCCAGTTCATCAACCCGAATGGGCGTGTACAGCGGAATCAGAGTGACTTGGTGCCCCTGGTCACGCAGGGCGCGGGCCAGTGTGTTGTCGTGCATGCACGAGCCGCAGAACATTCCCGCCCCACCCGCCGTGATCAAAGCCAGGTGCATGCCGGGGTCCTCGGATGGTGAGACAAAAGCCTATTTGGAGTGCACATTCCGACGGCGTACGAGTCCCGCCGTTACATCGACCGACAAATCGGCCGTCCGCCCCGCCGCCAGCATTTCCCAGGCAATTGCCGACATGGCCGCGTTGTCGGTGCACAGGGCCAGCGGGGCCAGCACCAACTCGAAACCGTCCTGCTGGGCCGCCCCGGCCAGACGCTCGCGCAACAGGGCGTTTGCCGCCACGCCCCCTCCCACACAGAGAGTCCTGCGTCCTCGGGCGACCAGTGCCTGGCGGGCCTTCGCCACCAGCACATCAATCGCCGCAACCTGGAAACTGGCAGCGACATCCGCCACAAATCGTGGATCGAGCGAGCGGGGATCGTACTCGCGGGGAGGCTTCCCGGCGATCTCGTACAGGACTGCGGTCTTCAAACCACTGAAGCTGAATTCGAGCCGTTCGCGATCCTTTTCGAAGCTCCGTGGAAACCTAAATCGTTTCGCGTCTCCCAGGAGGGCTGCTTGCTGGATCGAGGGACCTCCAGGATAAGCCAACCCCAACATGCTGGCGACCTTGTCAAACGCCTCACCCACAGCGTCGTCAATTGTCGAACCCAGCAATTCGTAATCCCAGGGACCAGCGCAGTCGTAGAGGTTGCAGTGCCCACCGGAGACCACCAGGCCAATCGCCGGGAAGATCTCTTGACCAGCGTGCATCCGACAGGCGTAGAGGTGGGCTTCGATGTGATTAACAGGAACCAGAGGACAATCCAACACCAAAGCGAGGGTTTTGGCGGCCGTCAAACCGACCAACAGAGAGCCGACCAAACCGGGATGTGTGACAACGGCAATCGCCGCGAGCTCTTCCTGGGACGTCTGCGCTTCTGTCAGAGCCTGCTCAACCACTGGCAGAATATGCTCCACATGAGCCCGCGACGCGACCTCGGGAACCACTCCCCCAAACCGCCTGTGCAATCCCGTCTGAGACGAAACCACGTTCGACAGCACCTGCAGACGCTCGTCAACTACTGCGGCGGCAGTTTCGTCGCACGAAGTCTCGATCGCCAGCAGCCGTCGTGGCAACGATTGGAAAGAGCTGCTCACGGGTTCGAATTATCAGATTTTGTCTCGGTGGGTTTGGCATCTTCCGGCTTGGACTCTACGGCAGCTGGTGGAACCGGAGGTGCCACACCCAATTTGGAAGAGATATACTCCAGGGCCTTGCCAAGCTGGCTATCAGTAAACTCAACTTTGGGGACTTCGGTCACTCGGATGTCGTCGCGCTGACGCCGGTAAGTGTCATAGCGGATCAAGTCTTCGTTCGAGAACTTGACCGCGTAGCCTTCGTTGGGCCGAACCCCCCAGTCATCCTCTTCCTTGGAGTCAGGGAACCGATGGATGTTCTTTCCATTGGGGCGATGGTAACTCGCAGTGGTCAGCTTGAGGGCGCTCTTCCCCCCCTCCATGTCGATCACGTTCTGGACGCTTCCCTTGCCATACGTACGCTCTCCGACGATCACAGCCCGATCATGATCCTGCAGTGCCGCGCTGACAATCTCGCTGGCCGAGGCCGAGAAGCGATTGACCAACACGGCAATGGGGAACCCGGACAAAGTTCCCTCTTTACGAGCCATGGCAGGTCTCTCGATCGTGTTGCGGCCCTTCGTTGATACGATTTTCCCCTCTTCGATAAACATATCAGCGATCTCAACGGCGATATTCAGCAAGCCACCCGGATTGAACCGCAGATCGAAGATCAGGCCCTTCATACCCGCATCGCTGAGTTCCTGCAGAGCCTCGGCCAATTCGCGGGCCGAATGCCGACTGAACCCGGTGAGCCTGATGTAGCCAACCTTGCGTTCGTTATCGAGCATGAAGTTCCAGGATCCGTCTGGCTTATGGGTATCTCCCAGCACCGTGGGGACTTCAATGATGGCCCGCTGCATCGTCAGCTTCACTACCTCGTTGGAACCGGTGTGCTGCAGTCCGATGGTCACCTCTTCACCCGCAGGACCACGCATTTCCTTGACAGCGTCAGCCATTTCCATCTGTTCGACCGACTTGCCATTGATTTCGAGAATTGTGTCACCTGGCCGTACTCCCGCCTTGAACGCCGGTGTCCCGGGCAGCGGAGCCGAAACCACCAGCTTACGGTTCGGTCCCGAAGAAGGTACGAACCCAACTTGAATGCCAATCCCTCCGAATTCTTTCTCAACTTCGTCGCGAAAATTCCCCAAGTCGTCGGGGTTAATGTAATTCGAGAACGGGTCGAGTTCACGCATCATGCCCCGAATGGCCGCCTCGACCAACTTACGGCGGTCGACCTCCTTCACATAATTCTGGTCAACCTGTTCGAATGCGTCGGCCAGAACCCTCATCAGCTCAAAATACTGTTCGCTGGTGGCCGATTGGATGGCCGGGGCATCGGGAGTCGAAGGGGACGGGGAATTCTCCTGTCCCCGGGCAACGGGCAGGGAAAGATCCTGCAAAACACTCCCCAAAAGTCCCCAAACCAAAACCCAGACAAGACAACAACGCGACATGAACAGGCTCCCGATCGGAGTGACTGGCAGGCGGGTTTCGGAGCGTCGGGACCGGACCGCCACATGGCAGTTTTCCGAAATCCCTTGACGGTGCTGATTCTAGTCACCCTCCGAGGAATTGGGTAGCGGCCTGTTCGTTGGCAGTCGGTTCCGGATGAGCATAAGATCGAGGAACTGCAGCAGTGTTTTCCCCGGCGGCCCGCCCCTCCCCCCCGTTTCCCCCCCGTCATCCACGGCCCAGATCCTACCATGCCACACTCTCCTCCGGCTGGTTCACCGTCGAGACGTCAGTTTTTTCAGGTAACCGCCGCGGCAGCAGCCACTTTCGCCGCCCCCGCCTTCGTGGGAGCCACCGACAAAGCGGGAAGCAAGCCGGTGATCGTCGGTTCGGGGGACCACCAATACGAATGCCATCACAATTGGGGGCTGCTTCCGGATGGGCTGGCCTGGGGGGAAACTCATGGCGTCGCCATCGACGAGGCTGGCTTCGTCTACATCAAGCATCGCAGTCACACCCCCGAGCCAGTGGATTCCGTCGTAGTCTTCGACCCCTCGGGCAAGGCAGTGAGATCATTCGGCAAGGAGTATCACCACGGTGGCCACGGGATCGACATCCGCAAGGAGGGGACCGAAGAGTTCCTGTACCTGTGCGACGTCTACAACCGTCAGTTCCTGAAAACCACCCTGGGAGGCGAACAGATCTGGAAGCTGTGCTATCCCTTCGAGTCGCAGAAATACCAGAAAGTCGGTCAGTTCAACCCCACGAATGTCGCCTTTGGAGTCGATGGGGGGTTCTACGTGGTCGACGGGTATGGCTCTCACTATGTGCATCAGTTCGATGCCCAAGCCCGCTGGGTCCGCAGCTGGGGCGGGTTGGGAAAGGAACCAGGGCAACTGCAGACTCCGCACGGAATCATCCTAGATAACCGTCCAGGACGTACCCCAAGCCTCTTGGTGGCCGACCGGGCCAACAACCGACTGCAATACTTCACACTGGATGGTCAGCACCTGGGATTTGTGCTGGACCCCAAGCCCGAACATACTTTTCCCGCGCATTTCGACATCCAGGGAACCGAATTGCTCGTGCCCGACCTGTTCGCACGTGTCTCGATCTATGACTTGGAGAATCGCCCGATCGTGCATCTCGGATACGATCCCCAGTGGACCGAGCGGGTCAAGGGAGACATGTTTGCTCTGCGGAAAGATCCCAAAAGTTGGGAGGCAGGCAAATTCGTCCATCCCCACGACGCCTGCTTTGACCGCGAAGGAAACATCTACGTGGTCGAATGGGTGCCTACTGGAAGAGTCACGTTTCTCAAGAAGGTCTCCTGACAACCCGCGGTCCCCGGACCAATATCGCTTAGTGCGGCTCAAGCAACGGCTTGAGCCGTGATGCGTAGATTGAGTATCCGATGCGTAGATTGCGTATCCCGCGGGTGACAAATGGATGCCATCGGCAGAACACAACTCCTTCCGGAGTGTGCCGTCGGCTTGAATGAACTCGCTCCAGAAATCGAGCAGAGCAACCTGGGGATCCTGGTCGAGCTTCTCGACATCGAGGGCCGCGTTGGTCTTGCGAATATCCTCGTAAAAGCGATTCCCCGGTGCGTGGGCCGGGAGAATCTTGGCGACCACGACCTTCGCCCGGGGAAATCTTTCACGCAGATTCCGTACACACAGGGTGATCCCCCGGGCGGCCGGCTCGATGCCCGTCTCGGGGGTGAAAAACATATTGTTGTTGCCGATCATCAAGACGATGAAACGCGGCTGCAATCCCTCGACAGCGCGATGATCGAGCCGCCACAGCACGTTCTGCGTCTTGTCTCCCCCAATGCCAATGTTCACCGCCTTGAGTTCCGGGAAATGACGCTTCCAGGAATCGCCCCAGTGAATAGTGATGCTGTCACCGACCAGCAAGATATCAAGGGGGCCCCGACTGCCATGTATCGTCCGCACATGCGCATCGTGTAATTTCAGCCAGGTATCACCGCCACAATGCCCAGCACAGGGGACCAGGGGCCAGAGGTGTGGAAGGTGTTTTTCGCCTCTTTTCCTGGGCGGCGTTCGAATTCGGGCTTCTCGACAATGAAGGCCCGCTCCTCGGGGGTCAGCGGCCATCCAGACTTTTGAGACTCGTTCGTCTGATAGGGATAGTCGATTCCCATAGCGGTCATTGGGAGGCAGATAGCGCCCAAGAACAGGTAACAGAGTCGTTTCAGCATCGATGGTGCTCCTGTGCCAGCGACGGTATCCGGAATGACAAACGACTGATCGACCAACACTGTCTCTATACCACGAAAGGCCAAGTCCGCAAGCATTCGACGAGTGCGTCCCCAATCTCATGAGCCGAGCCGCGTCAAACTAAACAATTCATTCACCGGGCGAACATCTCCTCCAACCGTTCCAGGTGGGGAGCCTTCTGTGATGTCTCCAGGAAACTCGACTCGAGGCTATTGCGGAGCAAGGTGTGGGCATCGTCCCGGGTTAGCGGCAACGCGGTCAGGGAACTGCGGAGATTGTCGTTCACATAGCCGCCAAAGTAGGCGGGATCGTCAGAGTGAACACTGGCCCGCAGCCCAGCCGCCAGTAACTTGGGCAGATTGTGCCGGGACAATTTCTCAAAGACACGCAATTTGATATTCGACAAGGGACAGACCGTCAGCGGGATTCTTTCCCGCATAAGTCGGGCAACAAGGGCCCGGTCTTCCAGGCAGCGGACCCCATGATCGATCCGTTCCACCTTCAAGGCATCCAGCGCCCCGGACACGAACGCCGCAGGACCTTCTTCACCGGCATGGGCTACCGCATGCAGCCCCAGCAAGCGGCAACGCGAGAAGACTTCGGTGAATCTCTCAGGGGGATTGTTCCGCTCTCCCGAGTCCAGTCCCACGCCAATGAAGTGCTGGCGGAACGGCAGCGCCTGCTCCAACGTTTCGAAAGCCTCGCGCTGCGTCAGGTGCCTGAGGAAGCACATGATCAGAGCAGCCGACATCTGCAGCTCAACCCGTGCCCGCTCAATCGCCCTCGTCAGTCCCCGGACGACCGTCTCGAAGGAGATCCCTCGACTCGTGTGCGCCTGCGGATCGAAAAAAATCTCGGCCCGTACCACGTTGTCAGCCCGGGCCCTTTGCAGGTAGGCCCAGGCCAGGTCATGAAAATCATCTTCGGTTCGTAGCACAGCCGCCGCTGTATAGTAGATCTCCAGAAAACTTTGCAGATCGTGGAAGGTGTACGCCTGACGCATCTCACGGGGGCCGGCGAAGGGAAGCGGAACTCCGTTACGGCGCGCTATTTCAAAGGCCATTTCCGGCTCGAGAGTCCCCTCGATGTGCAGATGCAATTCGGCCTTGGGAGCCCGGAGGACCAGATCGGCGAGGTTACCCAGAACGTCGGCCGCATAATCGATGGACATGAAGTTCCTCTCGGAAGAATCCGGAAACCAATGCGTATGCCACTCTGTGAATGAAATGGCAACTCAATCAGACTACACAGGAATTGGCTCAGGCACCTCCCTGGTAGGGGCTCCCGTGATTGCACCGACGACAGGCAGCGGTTGCCTCGGAACCGGTATCGGGTTACCCCAGCCTGAGCGTGGCTCAAAGTTGGCTGTCTGCCCACCGATTTGCCATTTGGGAATTGTAAGGGGCCCCGGATCGCAGGCGAAGGCTGGGCAGCCTTTATGGACTCCCCCCTTTTCAGCCCCGTATACTCGTGCTTGTGTGATGTCGTTCCCGGTCCCGACCATACCCCCTCGCTGATCGCAGACCCGATGTCCTCTGAAGCCAATGCCGACTCCAACCCGCCACGTGGAGATTTACCGCCTGCAGGACCCGCCGCGGAGGGAGCACCCGCCCAGGCCAAGCAGATCGGCAAATACCAACTGGTCAAGAAACTTGGACAGGGAGGCATGGGGGCCGTGTATCTCGCCTTCGACACTGTCCTCAAGCGGCAGGTGGCACTGAAGGTTCTGCCGCGTGACAAGGCCGAGAACCCCACGCTCGTAAGGCGTTTTAAGTCGGAAGCGCAGGCTGCGGCCCATCTCGATCACCCCAACATCATCGCCGTGCATGACTCCGGCGAGGCGAATGGGTATCTCTTCATCGCACTGGAATTCGTAGACGGGACCGACCTCGCGAACATGGTGTCGAAACGCGGCGTCCTGCCCGTCAAGCGTTCAATTGAGGTGATCAAACAGGCGACACAGGCCCTGCAGCACGCGGCGGTACACAAGATTGTCCACCGCGACATCAAGCCCGCCAACCTGATGATCCGTCGAGATGGGATGGTGAAACTGGCCGATATGGGCCTGGCACGCATTATCGACGAGGGGGCCGACACCTCGATCACCCGAACGGGTACTACCGTGGGAACTGTCGACTACATGTCGCCCGAACAAGCTCGCGACAGCAAGGCAGCCGACATCCGCAGCGACATCTACTCGCTCGGCTGCGCGTGGTATTACCTGCTCACCGGCAGCCCTCCCTTTCCAGAAGGAGGGGTGACCAACAAACTGCACGCCCACTTCAAAACTCCTTTCCCAGACCCACGCGACAAAAACCCGCAGGTCCCTGAGGCGGTCTCAGCGGTCATGCGCCGCATGACAGAAAAAGATCCCGCGCGGCGGTATCAGACGCCGGCCGAACTCCTCCTGGAACTCAAGGAAATCCAGGAGGGAGGCGACCGTGTCAGCAACCAGATTCTATCTGACAGCCCTACTCCAGCGACCCGGATCGGGTCCAAACGAGGCACCCGGCGTTCGGAATCCGATGAAGTGCCCGCTGGCGAGACAGTGGAGGAACTCGCCTTGCCCAGTCGCCGTTCTCGCAAGATCTCGGCCTCTCAGTTGCCCGTGAATGGCGGTGGCCAACGGGACGAGGACTGCGGAGAAGGTTGGGCTGAATGGAAGACCAAGTTGACGTTCTATGGAACGGCCGCTGTGGTGCTGGTGGCTCTTTTGTCCGGGATCACATGGCTGGCACTGCAGATGAACAGCACCGTTGATAGCGGCGATCCCACGCTGACCGAAGACCAACTGGCCCGCAGTCGGGACGCCCTCGCGAAACAGGGAAAATCGATCAGCGGATCGAGCGAGACCCAGGGGGCCAATGCCGATACGCTGCCAGCCCCCGGCCGGGTGGAAGACAAAAATCGCCGGGTGGGCGAGGAAGAGGGGGAGGGGGAGGGGGAGGAACCAACCAAAGTGGCGGGTAGCCCCAAGGCGGTTGAAATGTCCCCCGGCAGCAAGCAGGTGGGAGGTGGGAACGAAAACGAGTTTTTCGGTGGAAGTCAGGGGATGGGCCCGGGTTCGCCGAGTGCCAATCGCCGACAGCGGGAGGAGCGGGCAGCCCTGCCGCGCTGGGCCCGCGAACTGCCACAGGTCCCGAACCGTCAACTGGTGGTCGATCCGGGGTCGAACGAGGCGAATGTCTATCGCAGCGTGAATCAGGCCCTCGACGACCTGCCCGCCGAGGGAGCCCGCATCATCGTCGCGGGAACGGGTCCGTTTCCCGTCAAGCCAACCCAAATCGAGGGGCGGGGTCGAGTCCTGATCGAGGCCGCCCGCCCCGAAGACCGCCCACTGCTCGTGCTGCTGGAACCGGAAGGCCCCGCCGTACACGCGCTGCTGAAGTTCGTCAATACCTCACTGGAATTGCGGAATGTGCACTTCGCTGCGACGGTCTCCGATTATGACACACTCCCCAATGATGCCTTTCTGCATGTGACCGGCGGAGACCTGCTGGCCCGCGGCTGTTCATTCTCGGCCCGCGGCATTCCCCACAAGAGTATGGCAGCGTTGCGGATCTCGGCCGGAGACGCACCCTCCTCTGCCGCGGCAGTCCCCGCCACGGTCGGCAAATCCCAGTCGTCCACGGGAACTCCGTCGTCCAATGACGACGTTCCCCGTCAGAAGGTGCTGGTCACCGATTGCCTGGTGCGGGGTCACAAGCTGTCGGCGATCTGGTCGGAAGCACCACTTGCCGACCTCGTGGTGCATGACTCGCTACTGGTCTCTGGAAGCGCCCCCGCTCTGCACCTCGACGCAGGGGCACTCACTCCTGAATTGGTTCGCCAGCGGCTTACCGTAGTGGCCAGCACCGTAGTCTCCAACACCGCCGCGGTTGACTACTCCCATCCCACCGGGGAGGAATGGAAGTGCTCCATCACCTCCATCAACGCCCTGTTTGGTTCACCTGCCGGTGAACCGGGATCAACGCTTTTTCAACTCGCTGTTCCCGCCGGAATTCAGGCCCGTTCCTCGCTGGGAAAGAACCTCACTTGGTCCAGCACAGCCTCCACCGCTCCGGGTTGGAAAATGCTGGTGAGGGTGATTCAGCAGGACGCACCCGAAGCCAATCTGGCCACCAGCCTCACACAGTGGAACCTCCTGTTCGGAAAAGACTCGGGAGCGACCGACAAGTCGTTTCCCCTCCGGTCGTGGCCGGCTACTGCTGTGATTCAACCGTGGGAACTGCCCGTCTCGCAGTTCGACCGTGCCACCTTGCGTCAGGTTGGCGTCGAACTCGAGGTCGCAGGAGGGGGACCACCGGGCTGTGCGGTCGGCGAACTGTCAGCTCCGTCGTTGGTACAACTGGATGCGGTTGCAATCCAGGGACGCCGTCCCGTTGCTCCCCCCGGGCTCTTGGGAAGTGGAGGGGTCGCCGGGACCATCAAGGTTGATCTCAACAAACAAGACCTGGGAGCAGTGCTGGCCAGTTCGCAGTTGACGACCGGTACGACGGTCATCGCCAGTGGACATGGGGTTTGCCAAACCAGCCCAATCGCCATTCGCCAGGCGTGGATCCGGCTGCGCTTCATGCAGATGCCCGGAAAGCCGTTAGTGCTCGTCCCACATGAACGCAAACAGGCGGCGGGAGAGAATGACGCAATAATCACCGTCACTCAAGGGGGGCTTGACCTTCAGGGAGCGGCACTGAAC
>Ga0315902_10009884_pt1 | contig 12676 bp, 13 predicted proteins | sample LakEriMetagenome_9_FD_203523 | JGI IMG/M metagenome (GOLD analysis project Ga0315902, IMG submission 203523) | Freshwater fungal communities from buoy surface, Lake Erie, Ohio, United States - Buoy 12 MA117 | ecosystem: Environmental > Aquatic > Freshwater > Lake > Lake biofilm | place: USA... | reverse complement strand
CGCTGGCGGACCTCTTGGCCGCCATCCCGCTGGTGAGCGATCCCGACTTCCGTGCCAAGGCCTACGGCCTGGTCCGCCCGGTGGTCTCGGGCGAATCCCCGCTGGTGGCCGATGCCTCCAAGAAGGGTGGAGCGCGCTTTGTGCGCATCGAGCTGCCCCGGCGCGGCACCCTGACCCTCGCCGAGGTGGAGGTCTGGGCTGGCGGACAGAATGTCGCCCGCCGCGGCAAGGCCACGCAGTCCACGACCGCCAACTCGGGCGACGCCGCCCGGGCCATCGACGGCAACACCGACGGCTCGTTCGCCTCGGGCTCCCAGACCCACTCCGTGGAGAACGACCGGAATCCTTGGTGGGAGGTCGATCTCGGCTCCGAGCAGCCGGTGGATGCCGTCTCGGTGTGGAACCGCACCGAGGGTGACCTCGGCCAGCGGCTCAACGGGTTCCATCTGACCCTGCTCGACGCGGGCCGCCAGGAGGTCGCCTCGCAGAAGGGCGTGCCGGCGCCGGCCCGCAACGTGCGTCTGCCCGTCTCGGTGGACGCCTCGGGTGGCCTGCGCCGTGCGGCCATGCGGGCCCTGCTCAGCATGAACGAGAAGCCCGACGAGGTGTTCAACCTCTTCGCCCAGCTCATCGCCAAGGGCGACAGCGTGCCGGCGGCGGCCCAGGGTCTGCGCCAGCTGCCTCGCACCGCCTGGAATGCCCAGGCTGCCGGCTCGGCGGCGACGGCGCTGGTCCGCTGGGCATCGGCCGTCCCGACCGATTCGCGCACCGACATCGGCTACGTGGACGCGCTGCAGACGGCCTCGGACCTCGCCGGGATGATGCCCGGGACGGCGGCCTCGGCCCTGCGGGCCCAGCTCAAGCAACTGCGGGTCTCGGTGTTTGTGATCCGGACGGTGCGCGAGCAGATGCGCTATGACGTGCCGCGCCTGGTCGTCGAGGCGGGCAAGCCCTTCGAGATCGTCCTCGAGAACGACGACTTCATGCCCCACAACCTGGTGGTGGTGAAGCCCGGCGCCCGCGAGGCCGTCGGTGCCGCCGCCGACACGATGCAGCCGGGGGCGCTCGACCGCGATGGGCGTGCCTACGTGCCCGCGCTTCCGGCCGTGGTGGGGGCCACCCGCCTGATCGAGTCCGGCGGCCGGGCCACCCTCAAGCTGACCGCGCCCGCCCAGGCCGGCGACTACGAGTACGTGTGCACCTTCCCCGGGCACTGGCCGGTCATGTGGGGTCGGTTGGTGGTCACCACCGACGTGGACGACTACCTGGCCAAGAACCCGATCGCGCCGGCCGCCGGCGGGGCGCACGCCCACGAGGAAGGCAAGTAGCCTGATGGTCTGACGACCGTCCTCTCCGAGGGCCGGGAACCTCCTCCCATGAGGTTCCCGGCCTTTTTGCATCCGGGGCTGTTTTGACGCAGGCTGCACCATGACCTTGGTCTACGAGACGACGACCCGAATCCGGGCCCCCGTTCAGGCCCTCTTCGACTTCCACCAGGATCCGGCCAACTTGCATCGCATCCAGCCCCCCGGGGTGCGGGTGGTGGAGGTGGTCCTTCCGGCCGAGTGGCGTGTGGGCGCCTGCGTGTCGGTCCGCGTTCGGATCCTGGGGCTCGTCCCGCAGGCCTGGGAGGTACGCCTCGAGGAGGTGTGTCCGCCGACGCGGCTGGTGGATGTGGCCGTCCGTGGGCCGTACCCGGTGTGGAGGCATGTCCATGCGTTCCGGGAAGACGGTCCGGGCCACTCCACGCTGACCGACCGGGTCGAGTACCAACCGCCTTGGGGGCGATTCGGGAGGCTGCTCGACCGGGTATTCTTCAGACCCCAGCTGGCGGTGATGTTCGCGTGGAGGCAGTGGCGGACCCGCCGGTTGCTGGAGCAGGCCTGACCACGCCACGGAGGGTGGGTCCGGGTCTGGGCCAGGCTTCACCCGCCTCCTGCCACCGTCATCACCCGTGCCCGAGGTCACGGGGAATTGCTTGGCACTGCCTCGCCGTCCGGCGCAGGGCCGATGAACCCCGGGTAGAGGTGCGATGCCCCGGACTCCCGGTCCTACTCGTTGCCCTCCGGGAAGCGGAACGTCACGTTGGTGAAGGTGGCCCCACGGACCGTGATCGCCGGGATCCGGCCCGTGAAATTCGGGGTCGTCTTCAACCAGTCGGCCTTCGCCTCGAACTGGCTGGTGTCGCCGGCCTTCTCGCCGGTGGCCGCATTGGCGACCGGCAGCAGGGTCAACGTCGAGGTCCGGTTGGAGACCGTGGTCTCAAGGGCCAGGCTCGGGGCCGGGATCCGGATGAACGACTCCATGTGGCCGTCGAGAACGTAGCAAGTCAGAAGCCCGGTCTCGGCGGTGCGGACCAATTCCAGATGGAAGGCTTCGCGTCCGAGCACCACGGCGGTTCCCCCATGCGGGGGCCGATGTTCGTGCTTGTGGCCGTGCCCATGGTCATGGCCGGCGTGGTCATGGCCGGCGTGGTCGTCCTTGCCGCCGCACCCGGCGAGCAGGGTCGCAACGCTGAGGGCGAGGATGCCGATGGGCAGGGGGGTGGGAGTCGCAGGCTTCATGGATCGCTGGGGTTTCGCGTCAGTTCGTCGTGGTTGTCAATCGGGTCGAGTTTGGCTCCGGCAAAACCACCGCACCCATCGTCCAGCAGATTCGCGGGCGGTGCCCAGCCGGCCGGAAGATGGCCTCCGGGGTGGCTTGGTCAATCCGGCGGCCGGGCGATGTTCTCGCCCCGATCGACCCGCGCCTTGAGCAGCGAGGCCGAGACGGACGAGACATGGCCGCAGGCCATCAGTTCGTTGGCGCGGCCGCTGTCGTGGCGGGCCGATGGTGTCCCGGTGCCATGGCGGTCAGGCTGGATGTCGTCGAGGACCGCGTCCCATCCCCCGGGCACCCAGTTCCGGGAGTGGGTGTGGTCGTTGGAGAGACTGGGGTCCTTGGCCGTCGCCACCTCGAAGAGGGTCACCGTGTCCGTCGGGTTCTTCAGCGTGTCGAGGCGGCGGAACGATTCAGTCACCCCGCCGAAGGGCCCCACGAGGTCCACCATGACATATTCATTGGGGATGTAGCTTGAGGCGAAGTGGGCCACCCGGGCTTTCCGCTGCGGGTCCGCGGGGCATGCCCGGATCGCGTCGACGTTCCCGACGTAGGGGCGCAGGGTGAAGATCCACGACCGGTTGGTGGCCGAGGTTCCGTGGGTGGTCTCCGGGAAGAAGCCGCCGTGGTCGTCGGCGTACATCTGGATGCCCAAGCCCAGTTGGTGGAGGCCCGACAGGCAAGACGTCGCCCGGGCCTTGGATTGAGCCTTGGCGAGCGAGGGCAGGAGAAGTCCGGCGAGGATCGCAATGATGGCGATGACCACCAGCAATTCGATCAGCGTGAACCCGTGGCGCCCATGGTTGGAACCCGTGATTTGCAAACCGATTGCAACTAATCATCCGCCGCCGGCTCCGGCAAACAAAAACCCCGGATCTTTGGGGGTCACGGCTCCATCGCAGGCAACCCGGGGAGTCGGTTGCCCACCGGTGCCATCCGCTGGAACCCGTCTCACCCTCAATCCAACAAGGTGACAGGTTCACCGTTGGCCACCTGATCGGTCGCGGCTGGGTGACCCGGGCAGGCCGATCGGGGGGCGAGGTGGTCAAACAGGGTGACCAAACAGGGTGACAGGTTCACAGTTGGTATCGCTGGGCTTCGGGCTTCCGGCGGGGTGGCGTTGGGAGTAGGTTCGGTGGCGTTGCTTTTTCTTTCCCGACCCGAGATCGCCCATGAACGCACCATCGCGCCGATTCATCACCACCGCCGAGGCCCTGAAGGAGGACTTCAAGGGGCGCACGAACTACTGGTTGTGCCGGCCTGAGATCACCGATGCGAAGGATCTCCAGCTGTGCCGGGCGGTCCTGCCGGCCGGCGAGGGACACCCGTTTCACACGCACCCGGAGCTGGAGGAGATCATCTACGTCCTCGAGGGCGTGGTGGAGCAGTGGGTGGAGACCGAGCGGCGCATGCTCCAGGCCGGGGAGGTTGCCCACATCCCGGCGGGGATCGTGCATGCCACCTTCAATCCGACGACCGCCGACGCCGTGATCCTCGCGATCCTGTCGCCCGCCAAGGCGGATGGACCATTCCTGGTCGATGTCAGCGGCGAGGAACCGTGGCGATCCCTCCGCCCGAGGTCCTGACCGCGCATCCGGGGCGTGTCGGACTCCAGGGGTGTCAGGGCGCCAGGAGCTCGATCCGGGGCGGGCTCCGGTGGGTGAGGGGATTGTCCTGGAATCCGGACGCCTCGATCGACTGCCGCCAAGCGCCGATGTCCGCCAGCGCCGCCGTCAGATCCAGGCGCCCATGCGGGCTCGGATACCGGCCAAGATTGGCCGCGGCGAGGTTGAACAGGGCGACCGCAGGCTTCAGCCGGCCCTTCTGAAGGTGGACGAAGGCCCCGGCCCACTGGATGAGTCCCTTGTGGAAGGCGTGGTTGGCTCCGCTCCGTCCCTCCGCAAGCCAGAGTTCCTCCAGCACGTCGTGGGCTTCGAAATAGAGGCCCTGGTTGAAGCACTGGAAGAACCCGAGGTATTGGCGCGGCAGGCCGTCGATCCCATCGGCGGGGAGGTCGGCCAGCAGGGCGACGATGCGGGGGCTCTTGTGGCTCATGTCGGGTTGGAAGGCCTCACCGTGGACGGTCGACGAGGTCGCCGGTGTGCGGCCCACGGCCCAGAGGTCGGGTGTCGGAGGTTGGATCCTCACCGGTGGCCTGCCAAGTCCGCCCTTGGATGGCGGTTCGGGCGGCTCGCGGGCGCCCAACGGACACGCGGTGTCGATCGGGGATCATGCCTCGATGCTTTCCATTCGGTCGCATCGGGTCGACCATGGGGAATCGTTTCCGTGCCGATGAATCAGGATTCCACACCCGAGAGGCCCCGATCCCCGGCGCCGTTGGCCCGGCGCCGGTCCATCGCCCACGGGGATGATTGGCTCCCGCGCCTGGCCGGTGTGGTGGCCTGGGGGATCGGACTTTCCATGCTGTGGGTGACGGTGATCCTGGTGGTGGAGGCGTCGCGATCCCTGGCCGGTGTCCCCGATGGGCCAACCGGCGCGTCGATGCCCCCGATCCGCGGGACGGTGGGACCGACGGTGTTCGGGGGGCTTCCCAGCGGGTGGGCGGTGCTCCAGGCGATCGCGGCGCGCGCCTTCCCGCTGCTGCTGATTCTGGTGCCCGCCGGCGTGTTGTCGGGAGTGTTCCTGGCTGAACAGGCATCGTCGCCTCGCCCTGGGGCCCGGTGGCTGCGGGGGGCGTTCCATGGGGTGGCGGGGGTGCCCGGCCTGGTGTTCGGGGCGCTCGGAGGGGTGCTCCTTTCCGTTCCCGCGGTCCTGGGTTCGGCCCGTCAGGGAGTCGATGCCGCCTCGGCGGCCGCCGGGCCTCCGGCTCTGTCCTGGGTTCCGGTCTCCCTGGCCCTGGTATCCCTGGCGCCGGTGGTGACGGCCTCTGAACAGGCCCTCCGTTCGATTCCGCGATCTTGGCGCGCCTCCGCCATCGCCCTGGGCGCCTCCCGCCTCCAGGTGCTGTTCCATCTGCTGGTGCCCAACGCCCTCCCGGGCATCGCCGGCGGGGTGCTGCAGGCCATCAGCCGGGCCTCGGCCGCATGGACACTCCTGCTCCTGGTCGGGGTGGCGCTCACCATCGGGCAGGCTTCCGGTCTGGACGGCCTGCGTCTGGGGGCGTTGGATCCGGCCCTCGGGGCGTCCGACCCTTCTACCGACGGCGGCGTTGCCCGCCGGGCCCTGCCCATGGTCCTCGGGTTTCTGGTCTCGCTGTCCGCGATTTCGGGGGCTCTCGGCGGTTGGCTGCGATCGCGGACCCTCCCGACACCTCCCGACCGGGATTGACGCCGTGAACGCCAAGGCCTGTTTCCAGACACCCGCCCGGATCGAGGTCCGTGGCCTGTCCGTCGGGTACGGGGACACCCAGGCGCTGCGGTCGGTGACGCTGACCGTCCCGGAGCGGCGGATCACCGCCCTCATCGGGCCCGCGGGTTCCGGCAAGTCCACGCTGCTCCGGTGCCTGAACCGGATGATCGACCTTGTCGACGGCGTGCGGATCTCCGGCGAGTGCCGGGTGGGCGGGGTCGAGATCCGCGACCCGGGCGTGGACGTCGGTTGGCTTCGCCGGCGGGTGGGGTTGGTCGCCCGTGATCCCGGCCTTCTCCCGCGGTCGGTCTTCGACAACGTGGCCTTCGGTGCCCGGCTCGCCGGGTGCCGCGGTACCGAGTTGCACGACCGGGTCGCGGCGGCCCTTCAACGGGCATGCGTGTGGAGCGAGGTGAAGGACCGACTCGGCGACATCGCTCCCGGGCTGCCGGAAGGCCTGCAGCGCCGCCTGGGCATCGCCCGGGCCCTGGCGGTCGACCCGCAGGTGCTGCTGCTCGACGAGCCCGCCGGCGGACTGGATCCCGTCGCCTCGGCCGGCATCGAGGAGCTCCTTCGGGATCTGCGCCGGGATCTCACCCTGCTCATGGTCACCCATCGACTGCAGCAGGCCGCACGCATCGCCGACCTCACCGCATTCCTCCTCGGCGGTGAGTTGGTCGAGGTCGACGACACCGGGCGCCTGTTCTCCCGGCCCGGGGATCCGCGAACCGAGGAGTACCTGACCGGCCGCCGCGCCGGCTGAGCCGGAATCGGTGGTGGGTGGCCTCCCGGTTCCCGGGGCATGGCTTCGTGGTCGGTCCTCGGTGCCGGCTGTGCAGGGGAATCCCGGGTCGATTCCATCGTTTCCAAAATCCGGAGGCCGCGTCCCAATGCTCCCGGTGACACCGCTGGAGTCAGAGATCGCCGGGCTGAAGGACCAGTTGCTCCGGATGGCGGCGATGGCCGAAGGCCTGGTCGTGAGGGCCGTGCGCGCGCTGGTGGATCGGGATGACGACCTGGCCCGCAGCGTGGCCGCCGGTGACGAACCGCTCGACCAGTTGGAGATGGAACTGGATGCGGCGGCCATCGCGCTGCTGACCAAGGCCCCCCTCGCGGGTCAGCTTCGGCTGATCACCGTGGCCATCAAGGTCACCCGGGACCTGGAACGGATCGGGGACGAGTCGACCACCATCGCGCGGCGCGCCCTCAAGCTGGGCCTGGAGCCGCAGCTCAAGCCCTACGACGACATCCCGAGGATGTCCCACATGGCGACCTCGATGCTCCGCGATGCCCTGGATGCCTTCGTCCACGGCGACACCGCCAAGGCGCGGGCGGTGGTGCCGCGCGACAAGGAGGTCGACGCGTTGAACCGGGCGCTGCACCGGGAACTGACCGGGATGATGGTCGAGGATCCCGCCCGCATCGGCCGGTGCCTGCACCTGATGACCATCAGCAAGGCCTTGGAACGCATCGCCGACCATGCCAAGAACATCGCCGAGGAGACCGTCTACCTGTACGAGGCCCGCGACATCCGCCACCCCGGAGCGTGGGTCGACCCCGGATCTCCGGTGCGTTGAGCCGATCCGGCATTTGGGGACCGTTGGCGGTCCTCGCCCGGGGCCGGCCGGCAATCCAGGCCTCGCGGCCCTGCCGTCATCGATCCTCCACGCCGATCCTGCACCGTTGACCCCGGGGACCGGTGTCCTTAGGGTCCGAAAGCTGTCATCGGAACGCGTGGCCCTGACGTGATCTCAGTCGGGGCCTTTTGCTGTTCACGATGGGCGTTCATCCATGGCTAATGTGATTCTCGTCGGCGCCCAGTGGGGCGACGAAGGCAAGGGCAAGATCATCGACGTGCTGACCGAGCAGTCGGAGGTCGTGGTCCGCACCCAGGGCGGCAACAACGCGGGCCACACGGTCTTCGTGGGCAAGGACAAGTACGTCCTGCACCTCATCCCCAGCGGCATCCTCCGCCCCGGCAAGGTGTGCGTGATCGGCAACGGAGTGGTCATGGACCCCGTGGGCCTGGTGAAGGAGCTCGACGGGCTGGCCAAGCTCGGCGTGTCGGTGACGCCGGAGAACTTCCGCATCTCCGAGACGGCGCACGTGGTGTTCCCGTGGCATCGCGAACTCGACGGCGCCCGCGAGGCCCAGAAGGGTGAACAGAAGATCGGCACCACCAAGCGCGGCATCGGCCCCACCTACGGCGACAAGGTCGCACGCGTGGGGATCCGCGTGCTGGACCTGATCCACCGCGAGCGTTTCCCGGTCCTGCTGCGACAGCGCCTGGACGAGAACAACGCGCTCATCCGCTCGCTCGGCGGCACCCCGCTTGACTACGACCAGGTGCTGGCCGAGTCCACGGCCGCCGCCGACCGCCTGCGACCCTTCGTCATCAACACGGTGGTGTACCTGCACGAGGTGACCCGGCGCGGCGGCAACATCCTGTTCGAGGGTGCCCAGGGCACCTTCCTCGACATCGACCACGGCACCTATCCCTTCGTGACCTCGTCGAACACCACCTCGGGCGGCGCCTGCACGGGGTCGGGCGTGCCGCCGAACCGCATGGACAAGGTCATCGGCGTGCTCAAGGCCTACACCACCCGCGTCGGTGGTGGCCCGCTGCCGACCGAGAGCGCCGAGGTGAGTGACCTCCTGCACGGCATGGGGCGCGAGTTCGGCTCGACCACGGGCCGGGCCCGCCGCTGCGGCTGGTTCGACGCCGTGGCCACCCGTCATGCGACCATGGTCAACGGCATCGACGAGCTGGCCATCACCAACATCGATGGCCTCGATTCCCTGAAGACCCTCCAGGTGTGCGTGGCCTACCGCGCCAACGGCCAGACCCTGCGCCATTTCCCGGCCGACCACGAGGTGCTGGCCCGCTGCGAGCCTGTCTACGAGACCTTCCCTGGCTGGGAGACCTCCACCGAGCAGGCCACCCGCTGGGAGGACCTTCCGGTGAATTGCCGCAACTACCTGCTGGCCATTTCCCAGATGACGGGCGCCCGCCTGACCATCGCCAGTGTCGGCCCGGCCCGCGCGCAGACCCTGTTCGTCTGAGGGATCCGCCGTGAGCTCCGAGCCCAAGCTGTCCGCCGCGGCCCAGGCCAACCTGCCGACGCACGTCGCCGTCATCATGGACGGCAACGGCCGGTGGGCCAAGCAGCGCGGGCTGCCCCGGGTGGAGGGGCACCGCAACGGCGTGGAGTCGGTGCGCACCATCGTCCGCTCGGCCGGTGAACTGGGCATCAAGTACCTCACGCTCTACGCCTTCTCGGTGGAGAACTGGAACCGTCCGAAGGACGAGGTCGATACGCTCATGAAGTATCTGGCCCGCTTCCTGAAGAACGAGATCGGGGAGTTGAACCGGAACAATGTCCGGCTCGAGGCCATCGGCCAGATCTGGCGACTGCCGGAGGCGGTGCAGGAGCAGTTGGCCAAGACCCGGGCCGCCCTGGCCAAGAACAACGGCCTGACGCTGATCCTGGCCCTGAGCTACGGCGGGCGCACCGAGTTGATCGAGGCCACGCGGGCCATCGCCGACAAGGTGAAGTCGGGTGCGCTCGATCCGGCCGAGATCAACGAGCGGGTGGTCTCCGAGCACCTGTACACCCGCCATTGGCCCGACCCCGACCTGATGATCCGCACCAGCGGCGAGATGCGCATCAGCAACTTCCTGCTCTGGCAGCTCAGCTACGCGGAGTTCGTCATCACCCAGACGCTCTGGCCCGAGTTCCGCAAGGCGCACCTGTGCGAGGCGCTTGAGGAATACGCCCGGCGTCACCGCCGCTTCGGTGGGGTGTGAGTCGTCCGGTCGACCGGTTTTTCCGGCGCTACCGTTTCGCACGATCAGGCCGCGGGCAACGCAGCAGCAACGGTCGGGCATCCTGGGGGTTGGACTTGCGCGGATACCCGTTGTTGTCGACCAGCAGCCAGACGTTGTCGGCATCCACGCTGAGCCCCTCGAAAAACCCATAGGGCAGCAGGTGCTGGTACGCGTACCTCGGATCCATCTCGATGGGGAAGTAGCTGAAGCACAGGCGGACGGCATGGGTCTTGGGATCGATGCACAGGACCCGACGGTGCTCCCGGCACAGGGCCCAGAGTTCGCCGTCGAACCAGCAGAGGTCGGTGTAGTGGATGTCGTCGCCGGCGGCCCCCGGGGGGCGCGGTTGGAAGTCGCCCGTCACCCGGAGGGTTTTGCGGTCGATCTCGAGGATGCGGCCGGTGTCGCGTTCGTTGGCCACATAGAGGAACCGGTCGCCGACAGCCACGCCCTCGAAGGAGGCGTTGCGGTCGGTCTTGCTGAACCAGTGGGAGGCGGGTGACCAGTCGATGGACAGGCGCTCCAGCGGCTTCCCGGGGGCCGGTTGACGGAGGATCCACCGGAGGTGTTCCTCGCAAAGATAGAGTGCGCCCGAGCTGTCGATGCCGATGCCCTCGACGTCCCAGGGCAGGTCCCGCCCCGGGGTCAGCGGCCCGAACAGCGCCGGGGACAGGCTCGCGTAGGGCACCAGTTCGGCCTCGGTGCCCGACCGGGGAAAGCGGATCTCGAACAGCCCCGTTTCCTTGTCGTTGACCGTGAGCAGGCGGCCGTCGGGCAGCCGCACCAGCGCCGAGGCATCGAACCTGGCCGACTGCGGCGTGAGGGTCCACGACTCGGCGACGCTCAAGGGTTGGGTCGGCGTCGTCGAACCGGCCGGGTGGCCTGGGGAGGTGCAGCCGGCCCAAAGGAGCGCCATCGCGCTGATCAGGGTGGGGATCCGTTTCAAGGGTCGGAGGATAGCGCAGATCGGGCCGCCGGCGGGAGGAAAACCCGTTTACAGGACGGCGATCGGCAGTAGGATGTCGCCGTTAGGTCACCCATCCGTCACATGACGCATTCCCTACCCACGTCCGGAACGGAGAACGGGATCCTCCACCGGTCTTCGCTGTACCGGGAATTCCTCGCCGAGAAGGAGGAGATCCTGAAGCACAAGTGGATCGAGTCGGAGAAGGCCGGGCACGACATCGGTTTTGAGGCGGCCCTGGTCGACTGGATCACCAAGCACCGCTCCAGCTGGCGGCGCTCCCGCACCTCGGGCAACACCTTCTGAGACCCTGAACGTCCTGAACGGCAGTCCCTTCCGACCGGCATCCCCCGCGGCCGTCCGACCCGGACCCGCCGGAACCCCCGTCCGAATCGGGGCCCCCTCCCGCCGAACCACCCCTCCGACCCGGCTTCGGATCCCCGCTCGATGACCACCCCGCTGCTCGACGCCCCGTCCCTCCGGCGCACCCTGGAGCGCATGGCCCGGGAGATTGCCGGCGCCGATCCCCGCCCGGACCTTCCCGTGCTCGTGGGCATCCAACGGGGCGGTGTGGCCGTGGCCCGCCGGTTGGCCGCCGAGTTGGCGATGATCGTCGGCCGCGAGGTTCCCTGCGGAACCCTCGACGTGACCTTCTACCGCGACGACCTCGACCGGCGCGCGGCACCGACGGTCCACCCGACCGAGATCCCGGGCGACATCCAGGGCCGGAGGGTCGTGCTGGTGGACGACGTGTTCTTCACCGGGCGGACCATCCGCGCCGCGATGGATGCCCTCCATGAGTTCGGGCGGCCCAGCCGCGTCCAGTTGGCCGTGGTCATCGACCGGGGGCATCGACAACTGCCCATCCGTCCGGACGTCGTGGGCCATGAGGTGACCACGAACCTGGGCCAGTCGGTGCTGGTCCGCTGCTCGGAGGGTGGCGACGGCGACGACGACGGGGTCTTCCTGCGCGAGGCGCCGGCCAACGCCGCCCCGAAGGATCCGGTGACGTCCGAATTCCTCTCCCACGCTTCATGACCTGGCATCGCAAACACCTGCTCGACCTGCAGAGCCTCCGGGCGGAGGAGATCGTCCATCTGCTCGACACGGCCCGCGAGTTCAAGGCCGTCGGCGAGCGCTCCATCAAGAAGGTGCCCGCGCTGCGCGGCAAGACGGTGGTCAACCTCTTCGTCGAGCCCAGCACCCGCACGCGCATCAGCTTCGAGTTGGCGGCCCTGCGGCTGAGCGCCGACGTCATCAACTTCTCGGCCGAGGCCAGTTCCCTGAAGAAGGGTGAGACCCTCAAGGACACCGCCCGCAACCTCGAGGCGCTCAACGCCGACATCATCATCCTGCGTCATGGGTCCAGCGGCGCGCCGCACTTCCTGTCGCGATTCCTCGGGGCCCATGTGCTCAACGCGGGCGATGGCGCCCACGAGCACCCGACCCAGGGGTTGTTGGATGTCTTCACCATCCGCGAGAAGAAGGGTCGGGTGGAGGGCCTGAACGTGACCATCCTGGGCGACATCCTCTACAGCCGGGTGGCCCGCTCGAACCTCTGGGCCCTCAGCAAGCTGGGCGCCCACGTGACCCTCTGCGGTCCGCCGACCCTCGTGCCCAAGGCCTTCGAGGCGTTCGCCCCCAACGTGCGGGTGACCTGGAACGTCGAGGAGGCGCTCCGCGGTGCCGATGTCATCAATCTCCTGCGCATCCAGCACGAGCGACAGAAGGCTTCGATGTTTCCCAGCACCGGCGAGTATGCCGCGCTCTTCGGCCTCAACCAGAGCCGCATGGCCCTGGTGAAGCCTGACGCGCTCATCATGCATCCCGGCCCCATCAACCGGGGCGTGGAGATCGCCAGCGCCATCGCCGACGGTCCGCAGTCGGTGATCCTCGAGCAGGTGACCAACGGTCTGGCGGTCCGCATGGCCGCCCTGTACCTCGTCCACGGCGGCCGCTCGCTGCAGGTGGCGGGC
>Ga0315902_10009882_pt1 | contig 12677 bp, 8 predicted proteins | sample LakEriMetagenome_9_FD_203523 | JGI IMG/M metagenome (GOLD analysis project Ga0315902, IMG submission 203523) | Freshwater fungal communities from buoy surface, Lake Erie, Ohio, United States - Buoy 12 MA117 | ecosystem: Environmental > Aquatic > Freshwater > Lake > Lake biofilm | place: USA... | reverse complement strand
GACCTCGTTGCCCTCCTGGCTGAGGGCCACGGTGACGACACCGGTGCCATCCTTGCCATGGGCCGCCCGCTCCGAGGGGTGCTCGATGCCATGGGCCACGCTGTTGCGCAGCAGGTGCTCGAAGGGCCCGGTCATGCGCTCGAGCACGCCGCGGTCCATCTCGATGCCGCCGCCCACGATCTCCAGCCGCGCCTGCTTGCCGGTGTCGCGCGCGGCCAGCCGCACCACGCGGTGCAGTCGGTCGGCCAGCGACTCGAACTCCACCATGCGGGTGCTCATCAGGTCGTCCTGCAGGCTGCGGGTCAGCCGCGCCTGCGTGGCGAGCTCGTCCTCGGTGGTCTGCAGGGCCTTCTGCAAGCCGCGCTGGATGGTAGCCACGTCGTTCACCGACTCGGCCATCATCCGCGTGAGCTCCTGGAACCGCGTGAAGCGGTCCATCTCCAGCGGGTCGAAATTCTGCGCCGAGGACTTGGCCGCCTCCAGGCGCGAGTTGATCTGCGTCTCGGCCTGGACCTCGATGTCGCGCAACTGCCGGCGCAGACGGTCCAGGTTGTCGGTCAGGTCGGACAGCGCCGAGCGCAGGTGGCCCACCTCGACCTCGATGCGGGCCCGGGCGATGCTGACCTCGCCCGCCTGGTTGACCATGCGCTCGAGCAGCGGCGCACGCACCTTGACGGCCGTGGCCTGCGCTGCCGGGGTTGCGCGCTCGGCAGCGGGGGGGGCCACGGTGCCGGCATCGGCGAAACGGCTCCAGTCGATGTGCACCGGGGCGGGCACGGGTGCGGGAGCGGGAGCAGGTGCCGGCACTGGCAGTGGCTCTTCGGCCGGCGCAGGCGGGGCGGCCTCGAGAGGCAAATCCTCGGCTACTGCCTCGGCCGGCTCCTCGGCAGGAACCGGGTGGGGCGCAGGCGCAGGCGGGGTCTGGAGCGCTTCGGGCGCGGCGCCTGGCAGCGGCAGATGCAGGATCTCGGCCGTCGGCGGGGCGACCGGCGGTACACGGTCAGGGTAACGCAGCGCCTCGAAGCTGGCCTGCAGGGTGTCGGCGGCGGCCAGCAGCTGTTCGATGTCGGCAGGCGACACCCGCCCGCCACCGGCCAGGCGCTCGATGGCCGTCTCCAGCACATGGGCCTGTTCGCCCAGGCGCATCGCGCCGGCCAGGCGGGCGCCGCCCTTGAAGGTGTGCAACGTGCGCATGGACCCCGAAGCCGCGCCGGCCTCGAAGGGGCGGCTCAGCCAATCCTGCAGCCGCGACTGCAGCTGCGGCAGCAGTTCCTCGGCCTCTTCGGCAAAGATGGGGAACAGGTCGGGGTCGACGATATCGGCCAGCTCCGGTTTGGCGGGCTGCATCGCAGGGGGCGTGGCCACCTCGACTGGCTCTATCGGCTCTATCGGCTCGGGCGGCTCGCCCGGCTCGCCCGCCTCTATCGGCTCGGGCGACGGCTGCTCGGCGACCACCGGGCGGTGCGACTCCAGACGCTCGAGGAGGCCGGGCGTGGCCGACTTCAGGAAACCGGCTGCGAACTGGTGCAGCAGGCGGCGGATCTCGTCGGAGGCTTCGAGGAAGAGCGCGCTGGCAGACGCGTCGAAGGCGCTGACATCACGCTGGCGCCCGAGCGCATGCTCCAGGGCCCGGGCCACCGCGGAGAGGTCCGCAAAGCCGACCGTGCCGGAACACCCCGCCAGCGAATGCGCCGTGGCCTCGGCCGACTCCGACGGCGGGCCGTCCGCTCCGGTGGCCCACTCGGCCAGTTCCATCCCCAGGCGACGCGACAACTCGTCGGCCTCGTTGAGGAAGATGTTGAACATGCCCAGCTCGACCTGCAGCGGCCCGATCTGCTTGAACTCCTCGAGCTCTTCGGCAAGCGGTGCCGGGGCAGGTTGCGCGGCCGGTTCTCCCATCGGCTCGGCGGCGAGCGCCGGCACAGTCGGGGACAGGTCCAGGTCCGACGCCGAGGGCAGGTCAGGTATCCGCTCGGCCAATGAGGGCAGCAGGGGAGGCTCTTCCTCAGGGGCCGCGATGGACTCTGCAAGGGGCGCAAGGTCGGGCGCCGGCTCGGCGGGGACATCACCCAGGTCGAGCGTGAACGAGACCTCTGACGCCCGTTCGGGCGTCGGGGTGGAGTCGGCCGCGGGGGCAAGATCGACGGGCTCGGCCAGGATCTCGCCGGCCGGCTCGACCACCAGATCGGCAGGCCAGTCAGCCGGCAGCGCCTCGGTCGGCTCAGGGACCGGCTCCTGCACAGGCGGCGCCGCAGGGGCCGCGGCACGCCCGGTGCGCAAGGCGTCCGCCGCATGGATCAGGGCGGCGGTGTCGTTCGCGTCGGATGCACCTGCGGCAATGCCGTCGACCCACTCCTGCATCTGATGCAGAGCCTGCTTCGTGAACTCGCGCAGAGGGGGGTCCATCCGCGCCTCGGCGCCCTGTGCCAGGCGAGCGTTGTACAGCTGCTCCGCCGCCCATCCAGCCTCTCCATAGGCGCGCAGCCCCACCATCCTGGCGCTGCCCTTGAGCGTGTGGAAGGCGCGCCGGATTTCTGTCAGGTCCTCCACCACGTGCCAACCACCAGGCAAGGACAGGCGCTCGAGCGCAGCGACCGCACCCTCGATGACCTCGCGGGCCTCCTCGAGGAAGATCTCGCGCATCTCCTCGTCCTCGCCGGGAGCGGGTGACGGCGCCAGCACGGGCGCAACGGCGGCGGGCGCGACGGGAGCCGACTCTGCCGGCGGCTCCACCGGCACGGCTTCGGCGCTGACGGGTTCGGGTGCCTGGACGGGCGCAGCGAGCTCGAAGGGCTGAGGCTCGGGCTCGGGTTCGGCCGCAGGGGCTGGCTGGAGTTCGGGCCCAGTCTCACCCTCAGGCACCCGTTCGAACGCGATGACGGGTTCAACCGGCGGCTCCGCCGCGAGTGGCTCTTGAGAAGCCGCAGGCATCGCCAGGTCGAAATCGAGACTGAAATCTTCTGTCGCCGGCGCATCAAGGGCCGGCAGCTGCGGCGAAGGCGCGGCCTCGGGCCCGGCGGGCGGCGGCAAGGCCAACTCGATCGGCGCCGCGTTCGCCTCGATGGGGGGCGCCGGAACCGCCACCACAGGAGCCACCGATTCGGCGAAGGCGGGGAGCGCAACAGCGGGCGCGGCTTCGAGGGCGGGCCGGGCCGCCTGTCCCATCACCGAGCGCAGGCGGCGGGTCTGCGGGTCGAAGGCGAACAGGGCCTTGGCCGCACGCGGCTGCACGCCCAGCATGTCGACCATGAAACTCAGGGAGCCCAGGTTCTCGGTCAGGCGCTCACTGATCTGCGCAGGCAATTCCTGAGGCGACACTGGGCCCGAGACCGCCAGATGTTCAGTGTCGTCGCGCAGCTGCAGCACGGTCTGCGAGGCGGACTCGAGCCCGAGGACCGACAGCACACCGCGCAAGGTGGCCAGTTGCGATGCGGCCGGCACCAGCAGGTCAGTGCGCGACGGGTCGCGGAAGAACTGGTCGACCTGCGTCTCCACTGCCTCCAGCGCCTGGCGCACTTCCAGGACCACGCTGCCCAGCGTCTGCCGGTCGGAGACGCGCCGGTACACGTCCTCCATCCAGGGCTCGAGCGGCTGCGGCGGGCCACCGGCACGCACGTCGTCGATGCGCTGCGCCAGGGTGGCCACGCGCTGGCCGAGATCGGGGTGCTCGAGGTCACCGTCCTCGAGCGAGGCCTCGAGGTACAGCACCGCAGTGGCGACTTCCATCGCCAGGCTGGGGGCGGGCGCCTCGCGCGACTGGACGGTCAGCGAAGCCGCCTCCTGCAGTGCCAGGGCGAGACGGTCACCTTGGGGATACAGGCGCTGCACCGAATCGGCCACCAGCGCGAAGGGCTCGGCCAGGCCGGCCAATCGGGTCAGGTCGTCCGAAGCCACCTCGGACCATGCATCGCGCGCAGACGACACGCGCTTGCGCGCCAGCTGCACCCAGGCCGGATCGAACCGCCCCAGGCGCGCCACGTCGTAGGCCGGCGGGCCGGGCTCACGGTCCAGGCCGCAGGCCAGGCGCACGGCCTGCAGCCGCGGAGACGGCCGGTCGGCGTCCGGAGCGCTTGCCCGGGCGCAGAAAAACAGCAGGTCGTGGGTCAGCCGCTGGGCAGCCTCGGGAGCGCCCAGGCCGCTACGCAGCACGCCCAGCAGGCGCGCTCCCAGGCGCTTGGCGTGGGCATCGGGAACCAGCAGGCCCACCGCCTGGGCCTCATACAGCGCGGCAGCCAGACCCCACAGGGCGGCGGCACGTCCCTGAGCGCCCGCCGACAGGCCCGCGCACAGTTCGGTCATGGCGCGCTGAGGGGCTGGCTCGGCCTGCCGCATCAACTGCAGGATGAGCCCCTCCATCCTGGAACGCGCCGCCGCGTCGGAGGGCAGCGGGTCTTCGACGGCCTCGGCCGGCAGTTCCGGCCAGTCCCAGGAGTGCTCCCAGAGATCCGCCGGGTGGATTCGGTCTGCACCGGCCAACTGCTGCAGTGCGGCGTACTGCGGAAAGAGGGCGACCGCCGAAACGCTCTTGCCTGCACACAGCCGGTCGATCAGGTCGGTCACGCCGAAACCGGCTGCCTCCAGCGCGTTCACGGCCGCAGCGTCCAGCAGCGCGGGCTTGCCCAGGATGCGCTGCAGCGCCGCCTCGGCAGCCCGGGCCAGGCGGGCGACCTGGGGCTGTCCCACCATCTCCAGCACCCCGGCCACCTGGTGCCACTGGGTGCGGGCGGAACGCAAAGGCGCCGGGTCTGCCGCCGAGACGTCGGAGCCGCGCAGTGCCTCGGCCTCCTTCAGGGTGCGTCGGGCTGCCTTGAGCGCGGTCTCCAGGGTGCGGCGGATCTCCTCGCGCACCCAGGCCAGTTCGCGCAGGCTGCCAGCGGACGAGCCGCCGCCATCGTCGCGTTGCAGGGAGGTCTCGAGCGCGGCCACGGCTGTGCCTCAGGACACCTTGAACCGGGCCACCGAGGAGCGCAGCTCCTCGGCCGTGCGGGACAACTCGCGCACCATCTGCGCGGTGGACTTCGTGCCCTCGCTGGTCTGCTCAGTGACGGCAAAGATGTGCTGGATGTTGGTGGCCACCACATTGGCCGAGGCCGCCTCCTCCAGCGCCTGAGAGGAGATGCGCTGGATGAGCTCGGACAGCTCGCGGGTCACCCGGTCGATCTCCGCCAGCGCCGTGCCGGCGGCATCGGACAGGTGGGCCCCCTCGACCACGCCCTGGGTGGAGCGCTCCATGGCCGCCACCGCGTCCTGGGTGTCGGTCTGGATGGCGCGCACCAGTGCCGCGATCTGCCGCGTCGCATCCGCCGAGCGCTCCGCCAGGCGCTGCACCTCTTCGGCCACCACCGAGAAGCCGCGCCCGGCCTCGCCGGCGGAGGCTGCCTGGATGGCGGCATTGAGCGCCAGCACATTGGTCTGTTCGGTGATGTCGGAGATGAGTTCGGTGATCTCGCCAATCTCCTGCGAAGACTCGCCCAGGCGCTTGATACGCTTGGAGGTGTCCTGGATCTGCTCGCGGATGAGGTTCATGCCGCCAATCGAGTTCTGCACCGCGGTCAGGCCCGACTCGGCCGCCTTGAGCGAATCCTGCGCCACCTCAGCCGTGCGCTGGGCCTTGGACGACACATCGTTGATACGGCTGGCCATGCGCAGCACCGACTCGCCGGTCTCGTGGATCTCGCGCAGCTGCTCGGTGGACGCCGCCAGCAGCTCTGTGGACGTCTCCTCGACCTTCTCTGTGGTGGCGGCGACGCGCACCACCGTGGACTGCACCTGCGACACCAGTGAGCGCAGCTCTTCCACGGTGTAGTTCACCGAGTCGGCGATGGCGCCGGTGATGTCCTCGGTGACGGTGGCCTGCTGGGTGAGGTCGCCCTCGGCCACCGACTGGAGTTCGTTCATCAGGCGCAGGATGGCCGCCTGGTTGGCATCGTTGACGCGCTTGGCCTCCTGCTCCTGCTTCTCCGCCTCGGCGCGCAAGGTGTCGGCCACGCGCGAGCGGCCGGTCTGCTCATGGACGAAGACCCGGGCCCAGCCCAGACCACCCAGAACGGCCAGCAGCAGCCCAAGTGCGCCCAAGCCGATCCCGCCCAGGCCACCTCCCCGCTGCGCGGGGTCGGCGGGCGCTTGCTGACGGATAGCGGCCAAACCGCGCGACATGGTCAGCGCGTCGGCCGCAATGGAGGCCTGGGCCGCACGCGCAGCGATAAGCCCCTGCGCAGCGCCCAGAACGTCGTTGGCCACGACCCGCAACTCGCCGAAGGCCGCGTTCAGGGCCTTGAGCCGCTCCTGCTGTGCGGCGTCGCGCGGCGCGGCGCCTCGCGGCGGCGCTGGGTCTGCCCCAGCCAATCCCTCGAGCGTGCGTCCCAGGGCCTCGACGTCCTTGCCCAGCAGCAGCATGACCTCGGCATCGGTGCCGCGCAGCGCCTGCAACTCACTGGCAGCCCGGCCGATGCGCTCAGCCAGCGTCACCAACTGGGCTGCAGCGGCCACGTCTGCAGGCGCTGCCCCTGACTGCAACTTGGCCGCCAACAGGGCCTCGGCGGGCTCCTCCATCAGGGCCGCCTTGCGCCGTATCTCCGCCGCACCTTGCGCCGCCTTGGTCACCGACGGGGCCTGGGCGTTCAGTGCCGCCGCCTGCCGCCCTATGCGCTCGACGATAGGCGCCAGGGCCTCGTAGGCCGCGCGCACAGCCACCGGGCTGTCGGCAGCGGCCAGCGCCCCACCCGAAGCGCCCAGAGCGCGGGCTGCGTCGGGGACCTCGGCCAGCGCCTGGGGCTGGCCCGAGACGGCCTGGTGCGCCGCGCGGGCCAGACGCTCGACCTGGGTCTGCGCGTCGGCCACGGCGGACGAGCCCGGGGCCGACGCGCCAGATTGCGCCCCGAGCACCAGGGCGGCAGCGATCAGCCCCGCGCCGATCACCGCCAGCGCGATCATCGCCACTCGCTGCGCGGGCGCCGGCACCCCCTTGAGCAGCGGCAGCGGGCTCGTCTCGGCAGGCAGCGGCTGCATGCGCGAGTCGGCGAAGTCGGCCTGCAGGCGGCTGGGAGCGTCGGAGATGATGGTCGAGGGCGCGCTCAGCGTCGGCGGCAGCATCACCGTGGAAGAGTCACGGGTCGGTTCGAAGTTCGACTCGATCTCGGTCGTCGGCCCGGTCGCTGACCGGCGGGCCTGGGCGTCGGCACGCCTGTCGTCCGACTCTCTTGCCCTCAGCTTGTCGATGATGCCCATCTTGCGGGAGCTCCTCGCGTCGGTTCTGGGGCTCGGAGGTGGCGGCCCTCAGGCCGCGATCGCCAGGAAGCGCTCATTGGAGGCGAGCAGGGACAGGTCGATCTCCTGCCACGAACGACCATCGGCCGCGGTCCAGCGGCCACGGGCGAAGGCCGGGCGCAGCTCGTCGGAGGCGGGCTCGGCGGTCATCTCGTCAGGGCGACGCAGCCCTGCCAGGCGGTCGACCCGCAAGGCGGCCATGGCCCCCAGCGCAGGGTTGAGCGCCACCAGTCGGGAGGCCTCGCGGCCCGCAGTCTCCGCACCTGCACGGGGCGGCAGGCCCAGAAAGGCCGCCAGGTCCACCACACCGTGGAGCACACCGCGCAGATTGGCCACGCCGCCAAACCAGGCTTGGGTGTGGGGCATGGGCAGCACGCCGGTGTCAGGGAAGATCTCGCCAGCGTCGGCCAGTGACAGCAGGAAGGCCCCTCCGCCAGCTTCGACGGCAAGCCAGGAAGCGCCACGCACCTCGGTGCGTGCGGCCAGAAGCTTTTCGGCCAGCCGGCTCTGGAGTTCCCGCAGCGCTTGGTGCTGAGCCATCTCACGCCCCGGGCGTTCAGCTCAGGGCCTGTATCTTGGCGAGCAGCTGCTCGCCGTCCACGGGCTTGACGATGTAGTCGCAAGCTCCCTGGCGCATGCCCCAGACCTTGTCGGTCTCCTGATTCTTGCTGGTGCACATGATCACCGGCACGCCCGACCAGCGGGGGTCGCGGGTGATGGAGCGCGTCAGCTGGAAGCCGTTCTGACCGGGCATCACCACGTCCATGAGGATGAGGTCGGGGGTGTCCTCGGAAAGACGCCGCATGGCCTCGTCCCCGTTCTGCGCCGTGCGCACGTCATAGCCCTGCTTGCCCAGGAGCTTGGACAGGAAGTGCAGTTCGGTGCGAGAGTCGTCCACCACCAGGATCTTGCGAACGCTCATGGCGACACCTCCGCATCGGCAGCGGGTGCCGGCCGGTGGGCCTGGACGGCGCCGAGCAGCTGGTCCTTGGTGAAGGGCTTGGTCAGGTAGGCCGAACTGCCCACCATGCGCCCGCGCGCCTTGTCGAACAAGCCGTCCTTGCTCGACAGCATGATCACCGGGACGTGCTGGAAGGCCGGGTTGCGCTTGATGATGGCGCAGGTCTGGTAGCCGTCCAGGCGCGGCATCAGGATGTCGCAGAAGATCAGGTCGGGGCACAGATCCGTGACCTTCGACAGGGCGTCGAAGCCGTCTTCGGCCAGCACGACCTCGTGCCCGCCCTGCTTGAGGAAGATCTCGGCGCTGCGGCGGATGGTGTTGCTGTCATCCACCACCATCACCCGCACCCCAGCGCGCGCCGGGGCGGCGGAGTCGGTTTCGGTGAGATCGGTCATGTCAGGCAGGCCGCCGCGCGGTTCAGATGCGGACCATCTCGAAGTCTTCCTTGCGCGCACCGCACTCGGGACAGGTCCAGTTCATGGGGACATCCTCCCAGGCGGTGCCAGGGGCGATGCCGTGGTCGGGATCGCCTGCAGCCTCATCGTAGATCCAGCCGCAGATCAGGCACATCCAGGTACGGGGATCAGTCACGACGCTCACGCTCGGTTCACTACAATGGTTTCGATTGTAGCGAGGGGGTTTCCGGAAAAGGCAAGCATTTGTGAAGACTTGCGACGCATCCCTCACGCAGAACTGTAAGTTCGTTCGGGGTGTCCGGACCGCTTCTGGAAACCCCGCCGACAGATGAACCGCCTCGCCGATCCCACCGACCCCGCCGAAACTCCCCAAGAGGGCGCGCCGCCGGCGTGCGTGATGACGTTCAACGCCAACGACCCCAGCGGGGCCGGGGGCCTGGGCGGCGACGTGGCCACCATCGCGGCCATGGGGGCGCACCCGCTGCCGGTGGTCACCGCCATCCTGATGCGCGACACGGCCGAGATCTTCGACCACGTGGCCATCGACGACGAGCCGGTCATCGAGCAGGCCCGGTCCATCCTGGAAGACGTCACCGTCTCCGGCTGGAAGGTCGGCTTCCTGGGCTCGGCCGACACGGTCAGCGCCGTGGCGGAGATCCTGTCGGACTACCCCGACGTGCCCCTGGTGGCCCACATGCCCGACCTGAGCTGGCTCGACGAGGACCAGCGCGAACCCTACCTCGAGGCCTACCGAGAGCTCATCCTGCCGGCGACCGAGGTGTTGACGGGCAACCACAAGACGCTGACCGACTTCCTGCTGCCCGAATGGGACCATGAGCGCCCGGCCTCGGCCCGCGAGCTGGCGCTGGCGGCGGCCGAGCATGGCACGCGCTACGTGCTGGTCACCGGCATCATGCTGCCGGCCAAGGGTGCAGAGCAGTTCATCGACAACGTCCTGGCCTCGGCGCAAGGCGCGATCGCCGGCGAGAAGTTCGAGCGCTTCGACACCGGCTTCGTGGGCTGCGGCGAGACGCTGTCGGCTGCGCTGGCTTCGCTGCTGGCCGCCGGCAGCGAGTTGCAGGCCGCGGTGTCAGAGGCGCTGACCTTCCTCGACCAGAGCCTGGACTCGGGCTTTCGCCCCGGGATGGGCAGCGTCGTGCCCGACCGCTTCTTCTGGGCCTTGCCCCCGCCCGAGGAAGGCGTCGCCCCTGAAGGCGACGGCCCGGCCGGCGCCGCAGGCGAGCCCGAAACCCCGAAGGGACCCCCCCGCCGTGTCCACTAACGACGCCCTCTTCTCCCGCGCCCAGCAGGTCATCCCCGGCGGCGTGAACTCGCCTGTGCGCGCCTTTCGCGCCGTGGGCGGCACGCCACGCTTCATCGCCCGCGCCGAGGGCGCCTACATGTGGGACGCCGAGGGACGGCGCTACATCGACTACATCGGTTCCTGGGGGCCGATGATCCTGGGCCACGGACACCCGGCCGTGCTGGAGGCCGTGCACAAGGCCGCCGCCGACGGCTTCAGCTTCGGCGCACCCACCGAGCGCGAGATCGAGCTGGCCGAAGCCATCATCGAGAAGGTGCCGTCGGTGGAGCAGGTGCGGCTGGTGAGCTCGGGCACCGAGGCCGGCATGAGTGCGCTGCGCCTGGCGCGGGGCGCCACCGGCCGGCCCAAGGTCATCAAGTTCGAGGGCTGCTACCACGGCCACGCCGACGCGCTGCTGGTCAAGGCCGGCTCAGGCCTGGCGACCTTCGGCTTTCCCACCAGCGCTGGCGTGCCGCCGGAGGTGGTGCAGCACACGATGGTGCTCGAGTACAACAACGTCGAGCAGATCGAGGCCGCGTTTGCCGCCCACGGCGACCAGATCGCGTGCGTGATGATCGAGCCCATCGCCGGCAACATGAACTTCGTGCGCGCCAGCGTGCCCTTCATGACCCGCTTGCGCGAGCTGTGCACCCAGCACGGGGCGCTGCTGGTGTTCGACGAGGTGATGACCGGCTTTCGCGTGGCGCTGGGCAGCGCGCAGAGCCTGTACGCCAAGCTCATCCCCGGTTTCCAGCCCGACATGAGCGTGTTCGGCAAGGTGATCGGTGGCGGCATGCCGCTGGCGGCCTTCGGCGGTCCGCGCAAGGTCATGCAGCAGCTCGCTCCGCTGGGGCCGGTGTATCAGGCCGGCACGCTGTCGGGCAACCCGGTGGCCACCGCCTGCGGGCTGGCCACGCTGCGCGAGATCTCGCGCCCGGGCTTCTTCGAGGCCCTGTCGGCGCGCACCCGCCAACTCACCGACGGTCTGGCCGCCGCGGCGCGCGATGCGGGCGTGGCCTGGAGCGGCGACTGCGAAGGCGGCATGTTCGGCTTCTTCTTCCACGACAGCCTGCCCCAGCATTACGGCGCCGTGATGGCCACCGACAAGGAGCGCTTCAACCGCTTCTTCCACGCCATGCTGGACCGGGGCATCTACCTGGCCCCGGCGCTGTACGAGGCCGGCTTCGTCAGCGCCGCCCATACCGAGGCCGACATCCGCGCCACGGTGGCCGCTGCGGCCGAGGCCCTGCGCGCCTGAGCGCGAACCGCCGCGCCCATCCCGGCCCTGAGCCTGCCACCGAGCCCGCCACCGAGCCCGAACAAGGCGGCCATGCACCTGCACCTGCTGGGCATCTGCGGCACCTTCATGGGCGGCATCGCCGCCATCGCCCGCGAGGCCGGCCACAGGGTGACCGGATGCGACGCCAACGTCTACCCGCCGATGAGCGACCAGCTGCGCTCGCTGGGGATCGAGCTCATCGAGGGCTTCTCGGCCGACCAACTGATGCTCAAGCCCGACGTCTTCGTCGTGGGCAACGTGGTCACGCGGGGCAACCCGCTGATGGAGGCGGTGCTGGACGCCGGTGCGCCCTACACCAGCGGGCCGCAGTGGTTGGCCGAGCACGTGCTCCACAGCCGGCACGTGCTGGCGGTGGCGGGCACCCACGGCAAGACAGGCACCACGTCCATGCTGGCGTGGATCCTGGAGCAAGCAGGCCTGCAGCCCGGCTTCCTGGTGGGGGGCGTGCCGCTGAACTTCGGCATCTCGGCGCGGCTGGGTGCGGGGCGGTGTTTCGTCATCGAGGCCGATGAGTACGACACGGCGCTGTTCGACAAGCGCAGCAAGTTCGTGCACTACCGGCCGCGCACCGCCATCCTGAACAACCTCGAGTTCGACCACGCCGACATCTTTGCCGACCTGGGCGCCATCGAGACGCAGTTCCACCACCTGGTGCGCACCGTGCCGTCGTCGGGGCGCCTGGTGGTCAACGCCCGCGACGAGGCCCTTCAGCGCGTGCTGCAGCGGGGCTGCTGGAGCACGGTGCAGCGCTTTGGCACCCGGCGCGAGGAGCCTGGCGGCCTGTGCGCCCGCGGCGAGCCGCACGCCTTCGACGTGCTGCGGGGCAGCCTGCGCATCGGCCGTGTGGAGTGGGGCCTGGCGGGCGAGCACAACCAGATGAATGCGCTGGCCGCCATCGGCGCGGCCGAGCACGTGGGCATCGAGCCGCAGGCCGCTGCGGCTGCGCTGGGCTCATTCCTCAATGTGCGCAGGCGGCTGGAGCTGCGTGGCGAGGCCGCCGGCGTGAAGGTCTACGACGACTTCGCCCACCACCCCACGGCCATGCGTACCACGGTGGACGGTCTGCGACGCAGGGTCGGGCTGGAGCGCATCCTCGCGGTGTTCGAGCCTCGCTCCAACACGATGAAGATCGGCTCGATGAAGTCGCAGCTGCCCTGGGCGCTGGAGGAGGCCGACCTCAGCTTCTGCCTGCAGGGGCCCTACGGCTGGAGCGCACGCGACGCCCTGTCACCGCTGGGCCCGCTGGCCTCGGTCGCCGACTCGGTGGACGTGCTGGTGGATCAGGTGGTGCGTGCCGCGCAAGCAGGCGACCACGTGCTGTGCATGAGCAACGGCGGCTTCGGCGGCGTCCACGACAAGCTGCTGCAGGCCCTCACCCACCGGGCGCCCTGAAGCCCCCGGGCAGACAGCCCAGGGGCCCGCAGCGGCCTC
>Ga0315902_10009881_pt1 | contig 12677 bp, 5 predicted proteins | sample LakEriMetagenome_9_FD_203523 | JGI IMG/M metagenome (GOLD analysis project Ga0315902, IMG submission 203523) | Freshwater fungal communities from buoy surface, Lake Erie, Ohio, United States - Buoy 12 MA117 | ecosystem: Environmental > Aquatic > Freshwater > Lake > Lake biofilm | place: USA... | reverse complement strand
TGGTGCGTCGGGATTCCAGGCAAGGAGTCCGGTGTTGTCATTGACTGTGGGTTGGCTTGTCGGCGGATTGACGCCGGCGAGTTGTCGGAATTGGATCAAATCGAACCGCAAGATATCGTTGATATTCGGGTCTATTGCTTCGATGGCGTACGTGTAGGGGGTGTTCACGGCCACTTGGTTGGTTGGTCTCGAGGTGATGACTGGCGGCGCATTTTCCAGGACTAGCAGATCAAAGGACTGGGTAGCTACAGCACCTCGGGAATCGGTAGCAATGATGGTGAACGGAAAGGTGCCAGCACGCTGTGGAGTCCAGGATGCGACACCCTCGGAATCGATTGACACTCCGAGCGCCAGGGTCTTGGGGGCAAGGGTTACGGTAACGGCATCGTCGTTGCGATCGACGGTGCTGGTTCGGTAAGTCCAAGGTGCGTTTCGGACCGCTGGCCCTGTCGGGATCGATGTGATTTCCGGCGGATCATTTTGGACCGAAGCGGCGACAACTTCGAGCGAATAGAACTGCGTTTGCGTCAGTCCTGCGGGATCGCTCGCCGTGAGCGTGATGGGATAGATCCCTACGAGGCTGGGATTCCAGGAAAGCAGAAAGCGATTTTCGGTTAATGTATTTTGGAGCGACATTCCTCTCGCGATGGACTCGGAATCCAACGTGAGTGTGATGCGGTCCGGGGGGTTCGGATCCGAAACAACAATGGCGTATTGATACTCATTGCCCAGCACTGTGAAAGTGTCCGGTTTCGAATCGATCGACGGCGGGGCGTTGGTTTGAGCGACGAGCGTGAACGATTGTGCAGCGAGTCCTCCGCGGCCATCGTCCGCTTGGATGACGAAGCGATACGCCCCGTTTGTAGTAGGGGTCCAGTCGAGACGATTCCGCGCATCGATGACGGCTCCTTCGGGGGCCGTTACCAGTGAGAAAGCGATGGAATCGCCGTTGGGGTCGGAGGCTGTGATGGGGTAGAGCCAACGCTGATGGGTCGCGACCAATTCGGTGGGTTCGGAGGTAAAGACCGGGGGTTCGTTGATTGCGAGGACGTCGATTTGGAAATACTGCGAGGTGCGACCACCTGCCGAATCGGTAGCTTGCAAAATGATTTGATGGATACCGAGTTGTTTCTCGGCGGGATGCCAAACGACAACGCCAGTCGTGGGATCGATTACCATACCCTTGGGTCCAGTCGCAACGGTATAGCGAATCGCATGGTTGTCGGGATCTTGCGCGACCGCGGGATAGATGTAATCAATGCCAGCGACCGCGGCGGTGATCGGTTGGCTTACAAAGACGGGGGAGTGATTTCGGGCGAGGGTGGACTCAACGACATCGATGAAAAAACTTCGCTTGGAACGACCACCTCGGCCGTCGACGACTTGAACCGTGATCTCGTGACGACCGATTTGATTGGCGGTCGGAAGCCATTGGAGCTTGCCAGTGACGGGGTTCAGTTGCACTCCGGTAGGGGGCATGGCGCCGGTACTTTCCCCCAACAGCAATTGGTATGAGATGGAATCGTCATCGGGGTCGAACGCGGACAGTTGGAGCTCTGCCATTCGACCGAATTCCATGCTGGTATCGGGAATAGGATCCAGGACAGGAGCCTGGTTCACGCCGATCGGATTGATGGCATCGACCGTCCAGGTCTGGGTGTCGATGCCTCCCAGCGGATCCGTCGCTTCGATGGAAAACCGGTAGCTCCCTGCCTTTTTGGGGTTCCAGATCAAGGCTCGTTGCGAGGCATCGATTCGAGCACCATGTTGCAAACCATCCACCAGTCGGTACTCGACGGGATCATTGTCCGAATCGATAGCCAGGAAATCGTAGCGGTAGCCGGTGGCGATCGCTACCGGGATCGAGCCAAAAACGATGTTGGGGGTTTTGGGATCGTAGAACTCGAGTTGGAAGCTCCATGTGTCACCAAGACTCTGGAAGGTTACGGGGAAGTTAACGCGTTGTCCTTGGAGCGACATGGGACCGACCGAGATAGGTGCGTTAGCGATGGTCGGCCTGACCCGAACGCGAGATCCTTGGCTAGCGACACTGCTGAGCGTCGACACGAACGCCTTCGTAAAGGAAGAAAGGGTGGATTGCGACGCATCGCGCACGGAGGGAATTGTCCAGCTCGAACCTCCGACCGCAGTCGACAAGTCCACATAGTCTTCTATGGTGGTGCTTGAGTCGGACAACTCTACTTCGGGAACAGAAAGGGAGCGAAAACCGCCGTTGTCCAATCCGCTGTACACGGTGTAGAGGGGCGGGAGTGACTCATTATTTCGATAGAATCCGAACGGCGTCACCCCTGGTTCCAGAAGCGGTATACTCACTTCGAAATCGGAGACCGTGTGCAGGTCGACATCGTTTTGGTCGAGGGCCACCCGGATAGTTTCGAAGGTCAGGTGAGTTCCTACGACATCTCGATCCTCGTCAGTAACCAAAATGGCTTGTCGCGAAGCATTGGCCCGAAACTCGAGTAAATCGAGCGCGAACTCGATTCCTAGATAGCCATCTTCGGTATCGCCATTGGCTTGCAGATACGCTGCGCGTTGCGATGCCATCTCTGCAGTAGCCCATGGGTCGGAATCCCCCGGTGCCAACAGAATTCTCGGCGCGACCAAAACGTTACCATAGCCAATGACTGCAAAACGATTGTCGACCAACCCTCGTTCGACCAATGACTGATCCAACGATCGGATCATTCGTTCGATCCAGGAATGCTCGCGCATGGACCCGCTTTCGTCCACGATCAAGACCACATCGGTTGTGGTAACTAACTTGTCGGGAGGCAGCACCACAGAAACATCGCGACTGACCGACTCGCCATCAGCGATGACCTCTTCAATACGGTCAGGAGTCACAGGGCCTTGTGGACTCCCAAGGTTCATTCTTGGAACTAGCAATGATTCCCTGGGAGCAGTGACGAAGACAGGTGGCTGATTGTTCGGGTTGGGGTGAACGTAAATATTGAACTCTTGTGTAGCATTGCCTCCGCGACCGTCACTCACTTGTAACACGACGGAATGCGTACGGCCAAAATCGCTCGCGGTTGGCGTCCAAAATACGTCGCCACGCAAGCTGTCAATGTTCAGCCCGGTTGGGCCGAAGACGAGTGAGTATGTCAGCGCGTCGTCGTCAGGATCGGAGGCTTGGCCATCATATTGGTAGGGGTTCCCGACATAGGCATCGACGACGGGGCTCGAAATCCAAATCGGAGGACGATTGATGCTGTTGCTGTTGGGGACGATGATCGAAAATGTTTGCGTCGCGATCGCTTGCAATGGATCGATCGCCTGAATCGTGACCGAGTGGCTGCCAACGTCGAATCTGGTCGGAGTCCAGGCGACGATGCCTGTCTCCGGTTGGATAGACAATCCCGGCGGCCCAGAGATCAACGCATAACGCACCGGATCGCGATCGGGGTCGATTGCGACGGATGGGTAGATGTATTGTTTGTCAGGTCGCGCCGCGGGTGGCGGTGTGGTGGTGAACAGCGGAGCCCTGTTCAGGGAGCCTAGAACAGTGATACGATACGCAAAACGTTCATTGCTCGTAATGACCGAATCGTTTTCGAAGTCGAGAAGAAACCGTGTGCTCTCTCCCGGTTTTAGTCCCTGGGGAGATGTTAGATCCAGATAGGGACTGCCGCGCAAGGAAACGATCGCCGCATCTTGAAAACGGTCGCTTTGCGAGGGGAGATAGCCAGCGAAATTCGCAACTCGTACGTTCGCGAGCGAAAGGTCCGAGACAGCGACCAAAAGTGGGCCATGGAAAGGAAACGAACCGCGATTGGTCAGCGTGAGCCCCGCTTGGATACGCCGCGTGTTGGTATCGTAGAGTGTGGCGTCGTAAGCGATGGTGATCGACGGCGTGACGTCCGTCAGATGGAGCCAGTCCTGCTCGGTATAGACGCGAGATGGTGTATCGCGTGGTGGAGCGAGTTCTCGGACCGCAATCACCCGATTCCTGGTGATGGCCTCAGGCGCGACGAGTTGCTCGAGTTGAGGCAGAATGCTTACTTGCGTCGCGTTGTCTGAATCATTGTTGACGAGCCGAACAACGATAGTACCGACAAAACCCGTAGGAAGATGTGAAACGTCGACGGTCCACCGCCCCGACGAAGCACTGTCCGGTTGATTCGTCGTGCCCGACGCAATCAGTGCAGGTTGCAACTCGGTTCGGTTGGCCGTGCCGTCGCTGTTGCTCGCGGTGACTCCTGCAACAGGGCGACCCTCGGGATCAAGAATCGCCAACTCAAAGGCGTCCTTCATCGAATCCGGATCGGAGATATCGAATTGAAGATTCTCATAGGCAAGTCGCAGATGCGTCGTGCCATCTTGCAGCACGAAGGGAAATTCATGGCTAGTCAGGAAGCGATCCCCTTCGACAAGAACGATCGGACCTTGAGTGACTTGGATCGAAACGCTTTGCAAGTCCGACAACGGCGGATTGCCGGTGTCGGTAACTTGTAGAGCGAAGCTATAGCTCGACTCCGAGGCGTTCACAGGACTGGTCCACGTGAACCGACCGGTGACGGGATCGACGATTGCACCCGGAGGAGGTGTTCCGACCACGGTGTATCGAAGGGTGTTGGCGGGCAAGTCTGGGTCGCTCGCACTTGGAATGAACGATACGTTGCGACCCGAGTTGACGCGAATGCTTCCGATGGGGGCAAGAACCGGGGCTCGATTGACTTCTCGAACCTGGATGGAAAACGAACGTGTCGCGGTTCGACCGTCCCGATCGGTCGCCAAAAGCGTCACGGGGTAAATCGCGGGACCTTGTTCTTCGCTAGGAGTCCATCGCAGCGTGGATGTGTTGGTGTCGAGGAATAGACCGGCTGCGCCACGATCGATAGAAAGAGTGACCGAATCGTCCGGCAGATCGAGATCGCCGACCGAAACAGCATAGGACCATGGGACCATCTCGTCGATGACTTGATCCGGGATCGATGCAATCGTCGGCGGCACTCGGTCCGCTACGACTCGTATGCGAAACGATCTCGAGTCTTGCATGGTTGGAACACCATCGTCTCGCACGATCACGGTCACCGGATACTCGGCCTGACGGATATCCGATGGGGCAGTGTACAGCAACTCTCCGTTGGCCGAGTTGATTGTCAAACCGCTTGGGGAACCGGTTGCGAGTGCGAAGGTGAGAGTATTGGAGGGGCGATCTGGATCGGTCGCTTGAGATATCGCCGTGAAACGCTCGCCGGGCTTAAGTTGAACGTCCGGAAAAGCCATAAGCACTGGAGGCGAATTGACCTCGAGAACGCGAATCATCACCGATTCCGTGTCGAACAGGCCATCGCGATCGGTCGCTCGAATGACCACCGAGAAAGTACCTGGGCCATCGGTTTCCGTCGGAGTCCACTGGAACAAGCCCGTGATAGGATCAATGATCGACCCCGGTGGAGCTTGTTCGAGCGAGTACGTAATGCGGTCGATCGGCAAGTCGGGATCAAAGGCTGTGGCATCGAAGGCAATCGATGTCAGTTCGGGACGCTCCAGGTCCGGCAGGCTTGGAATTACGGGAGCAGAGTTCCGATCGAGCGGCTGACCAAAGAAGAGATCGACGATTGCATCATCGAAGCCTCGATCGCCGATCTGTTGCCATCCGGAGAACACGGAAACATGTTCCTCCCAACCAACGCGCATCCGATTGCTGGATGTCGCATCCACTCGAATGTGGCGCGATGGATCATCGTTGTCGCTCGCGGATTGCAAAACGTAGATCCGAAGATATTGACCGGAGGGCAAATCGACTTGATGGGTGAGGCGAAGCACATCCTGACGAGAGAACAGCACGCGACGTTGCGATTGCTGGAAGACTGCTTCCGCGTAACCGGTTTGGCTTGGAAGCAATCCCGCCACACGGCCAAGTTCGTCGTCGACCACGTAAACACCCATTTCATTGAACTCAACACGACCGATTGTCATCTGAGCATTGAGTTGGATGATCTGGCCGAGGGAGCCTTCCAAATGAGTTAACGGCCTGCTCAGGAAACCGGCGGGTGCGATCTCGGTCTCGTCGGGATTACGCGTGCTGCCACTGGCACCCCTTCGATTCACTTCGTTGATCACCCGAAGGATGTCCAGTGGGGATAGAGCGCGGTCGCCATCGGGGTCCAAGTAAGGATCGAGGGCCCTCGTGCGTGGGGGCAACATTCCACCGCCGTCGCTGTTGAGTCGATTGATCAGCACCAAAGCGTCGATCGGCGAGATCGTCGTGTCGTTGTTGACGTCGAGCGGCCTGGCTGGATTCTGCCACGGAGAGAACCCATCGCTGCTCATGACCCAGCGCGGTTCAAGCTGTTCAAGCAGCGCCGTGCGAAATCGCGTGCGGCGATCTTTCCGAAAGGAGTTGCGCAACATCGATCGGATCTCGGGGGTGGATGACGAAGATTACAAGAATCTAATGGAATGCAAAGCGACCAGCAACTATTTTGCATTTCCTTGATACTCTTCCGACCGCTCCTAGAGTCACATTCCCCGCAGCGAACGCGACCAACCCCGGTCCAAGCGATTGATTGGAAGCGGAGCCTTTCGGACTTTGCGTCCCTGCGGCTCTGCGAGAGACATCTCCGACAAAAATGAGCCCGAGGCGCTAGCCGAGTTCGTTCGACGTGCAAGAGATCGGCTAGCGCCTCAGGCTCATGGAAGCGAAATTTTACTTTTGTCGGCGGTGTCCCGAACGCATACTCTCGTCGGATACAATCGGCCCAGCGAGACTTTTGGTGATTCCGCAGAAAGGTACCCTAGATGAGTACGGCAAACGGTATGGAGCGTTGGCGGAGAGCAGGATTTTTGGCGATTGGTTGGATATTGTGCCTCGCGTCCGCAACGCTAGCGGAGGAACCGATTCGCGTGATGAGTTTCAACATCCGTTACGGGACCGCAAACGACGGCGTCAATCGGTGGGAGAATCGCCGCACGGCTTTAATGGAGACCATTCGACGTTTCGATCCAGATCTTCTCGGCACGCAAGAAACCCTCGCCTTCCAACGCGATTACTTGTTGGAACAACTATCTGGGTTTGCAACCGTTGCGGCAGGCCGCGACGATGGAAAGGAGGCCGGTGAGATGGCTGCTCTGTTCTATCGCAAGGATCGATTTGAAGCGATCGACTCCGGGCACTTTTGGTTGAGCGAAACACCGGACCGGGTCGCCAGCAAGGGTTGGGATGCAGCGCTGCCGCGAATAGCAACTTGGGCCCGATTACGCGATCGCAAAGATCCTGATGCGGCCCCGATCTTTTTTCTGAACACCCACTTTGATCACCGGGGTCAGCAGGCGCGCGCAGAAAGCGCACGACTCATCATTTCGAAACTCCAAGAACTCGCCCCTCAATGCCGATGGGTCGTGACGGGCGATTTCAATGCCGATCCCAACGCGTCGCCGTACGCGAACCTTTTTGCGACGAATCCGACTTCGGCACGCCAATTGGTCGACACCTTTCGAGTTGTTCATGCTGCGCCCGAGCCCGACGAAGGGACGTTCTCCGGGTTTGATGCCAAGCAGACGGGTGGTTCGCGAATCGATTGGATCGGTTGCTCGGAGGAATTCATCGTCCAGTCGGCGGAAATTGTGCGCGACGCTACTGACGGGCGGACACCCTCGGATCACTTTCCGGTGACGTCCGTCATTCTGCCTCGCTAGTACGCTCGGACTTATCGTGGTCCCGTATCACATCATCTCCTACGCGCACGAACATCCATGAGATCGTATTCTGCTTTCCTTTTCGTTTTCTCACTTGCTGCGACCTTCCAGGGGACATCGCCGGACGATGGTTCGGTACTTCCGTTACCCTGGGGTAGATTGAGGCACGAGGACGATTTACCAACCGCTCGGCAAATGAGACGCAAGTAGTGACACTCGAATCGGCGGTAGCTGGCTTGCGATCGAGATCGGTCGAGAAGTTTTACTCGACGTTTTTCCCTAGCAATTCGTCGATGAGGTGGTCGAGTTCTTTGCGATCGACATTCATTTTGGCCGCAGCGAGTGCGAAAAGACGCTTCTCCACTTCGCTCAGTTTTCCGTCAGCTGCCATGACCCGCATCAAATCACTGAGCATGGCCAATTGCTCCTTGCGATCCTTGGGCAGTTTCAAGGAGGCTTCGTCGCTCAAAGCAAATTGAACGGCCTTCCCCAAATCGGCTTCTTCGAGCCCCAATTCCGCGCAACGATCCACCAAAAGAGCGATCTCGCGTTCGGAGAGCGCTCCGTCGGCGGAAGCCATGATGACGAGGTTTTTCAGGTGATCGATATGACGCATGATGACATTTCCGTCGCGAAGGATAAGCGAGCTCACAGGCGTATCATTGTGACCTAAGTGTTTCGCGTTTGCATCTAGAAACTGGACTAGGCGTCCCCAATTTTCTTCGATTGCGAATCATTCGTTCGACGAGTTATCGGAATTATCGGTATGGTTTCCCAAGAAGTTTCGGTGAATGCAGGGACGGAGTCTCTTCCTCGATGTTCCTTGGAATCATCTCAACCCGAAACGTACCTGAGGGATCTTCCGGGCATATTCACGCGTTGGGGTGGCTGAGCACTTGACCGAAGAACCGCAACCAGTTGCCGTAGAAAACCTGTTCGATCTCGGATGGGGTAAACGATCGTCGCTCCATGATTTCGACCAGAGACTGAAGATCTCGATATCGGTTCAGGTCGGCGGGCGTTTGCTCGTAGCCGTACCCGCCGTCCAGATCGGTTCCCAAGCCGATGTGCCGGACGCTGCCCCCGGACAAGGCGCGGACATGATCCATCTGGTCGACGGCTCGCTCGAGCGTCGCGCTCGGAACCGAGCGGCCTCGCACATACCCGTCTTGGAGCATGATGACGTCCATCGAGACTCCGAGTACACCGTCCCGCTCGATCACGTAGCGGATCTGGTCATCGCTGAACTGTCGCTGCCAATCGCAAATCCCACGCGCGTTTTGGTGGCTCGCGTGCACGCGACCTTGATAACGTTCGGCTACTTGCCAGAATGCAACATCGGACAGATGGGTCATGTCGATCGTGATCCCCAGCTCTTCGCAATGGCGGAGCAAATCCACCGCGGTCAGCGACAATCCGACTTCGCTGCGTGTGCCGCCACCGTATCGGTTGGTCCCGTAGTGCGTTAGCCCTAAAGCGCGAAGACCACACGCATGAAATTCGCGAATCGTGTCGGGCTTCAGAATAGGATCAGCCCCCTCCATTGTCAGGATGAATCCGAGCGGGGTGGATTGCGGCGCGGCGATGTAAGATTGCCAATGCTGGAGAAGTTGCTCCTGGTTGGTCAGCATCCGCAGGTACCCATCGCGTTCCAACGCGCGGTAATAAGCCAGATGCGCATGCGCCATCGCATAGCAGGTATGCGGCGAAGTCCACCCGAACGAATGATTGATTTCCATTTCCTGCCGAGCCAGCAACGTCGTCAGACAGACGGCAACTTCGGCGCGTCGAAGTTCCGGCAGGCTCAACGTGTTATGCTGTCGGCCTGGGTCGGTCATCCCCAACGTCGTTTCCTGGGCGCGAATGTCATCGACACTCTGCCGCAGATCCCGATTCCAATCGACTCCGTTGAGGGCCAAATCCAAATGCGCATCAAAAATCCACATCACTATCCCTTTCCTCGATTCCCGGACCAGCACGACCCGCGCCGGTGAGGTATGATCCTACCTTCTCAAGTCTCTCTCGGCACCTTCCCGACATGCAATCCTTGCCCCAGCATTCCACGAACTCCACCAGTGTACGGTACATGGTCGCCTTGGCGAGCGTGCTGATGGCGTTCCTGCTGTATTTGGACCGAGTGTGCTTGGGAGAACTGGTCAAGAGCGATTTGTTTCGAGCGGACTTTACCGCATCTCCCGAGGAAGTAGGGAAGGTCCTGTCCGCATTCTTTTTCACTTACGCCATCTTCCAGATCCCAGCTGGCTGGGCGAGCGATCGCTGGGGCGCTCGGAAGATGTTGACGATCTACATCCTCGGCTGGTCGCTGATGACCTTCATGACCGGATGGGTCGCCAGCTTAACCGGTTTGTTGGCGGCACGGTTGTTGTGCGGAGTGGCTCAAGCCGGTGCTTATCCAACTTCGGGGGGCGTCATTCGCCGTTGGTTCCCACTTCATCAGCGAGGCCAGGCGAGTTCCTGGGTCAGTTTAGGCGGTCGATTCGGGGGCATGCTAGCGCCCGCGATATCGACCCTGCTGGCAGCATGGTTCGCGAGTTGGCGCACGGTGCTTATCGTATACGGCGCCATCGGAGTCGGAGTCGCTGTTTGCTACTGGCTCGTGGTTCGCGATCATCCCTCCGAACATCCAGCCGTGAGTCCTCAGGAACTTCACGACATCGGCCACGCCCCCGATCGAGATGGGGAGCGGGAGCATGTGGCAACGGTACTCGTTGCTTGCGCGAGCAACGTCTCGCTGTGGCTCAGTTCGATCGTGCAATTTTGCACCAACGCCGGTTGGGTGTTCTTGATCACGTGGTTGCCCACGTATCTGACGCAGGTAAAGAAAGTCCCCGATGTTCGTGGCGCATTCATGGTGACGATGGTTCTGGCCTGTGGGCTACCGGGCATGTTGATGGGCGGCTGGGCGAGCGATTACGCGGTGAAACGCTTGGGATTGCGATGGGGGCGTGTGTTTCCGGTGACCGGCGCGGCTGCAATCGCTTCGGTTGCGTATTTTCTGTGCCCTTGGCTGGATTCGGTTTGGTTGATTCTGATCTGCTGCGGGATCGTGGCGATGATGACCGACTTCGGGAACCCATCGTTCTGGGCATTCATGCAAGACATCGGAGGTCCGAACACATCGACGATCTATGGATGGGCAAACATGTGGGGCAATCTCGGCGCCTCCCTCAGTTCGCTCATCATTCCTCGGTTGATGAAATTCGGAGAATCCCGTGGCCTAGGCCAGATGCCCGCATTCCTCGCCTGCGGCGGTTTCTTTTTGCTGGCAGCGATCTGTGTATTGGGCGTTGATGCATCGCGACCGCTGCTCCGCCGAAAAGCGTGAGCGGTTTACTCGGAAGTCGGCTGCTTGAGGTATTTCTTGGCGCTGAATCGATAGAACAAAGCCGGGGTGACCAATTGATCGAGCAGCGTCGAGGAGAGCATCCCACCGAAGACCACGAGCGCGAGTGGATGCAAGATCTCCTTGCCCGGTTCGCCGACGCTGAACAACAACGGAGCAAGCCCGATGAAACTGGTCATCGCCGTCATCAACACGGGCGGCAATCGATCCAAACTACCGCGGATGATCGTTTCCTTCGAAAACGGTTGCCCTTCGACTTCGATCAAGTGGATGTAATGGGCCACCATCAAGATGCCATTGCGACAAACAATACCGATCAAGGTGATGAAGCCAACGAGGTGGGCGACCGACAAGGTCGTCGCCGAGGTCCATACCAGGGGCCAGCGGTAGACGGGTTCCGCAGCCAGTTGGCTCCAGTCCGGCCGATTGACGATCAGCAATAAGGCGACGGAACCGAGGGCGGCGAGCGGAACGTTGACCAAGATCTGCAGTGCCGCCGTCCACGACTTGACCGCTTTCTGGAGCAAGAACAAGATGCCGACGATGCTGAGGATGCCAAACAAAATCAGCTTGCGGTTCGCTTCCTGTTGGGCTTCGAATTGGCCGCTGAGTTCGATCCGGTAGCCAGCATCCTCGCGCTTCAATTGATCGCGAATGGGAGCGATCGCGCTTTCGATATCGCCAACGGCCCTCGCGAGATCGCGATTTTGCACGTTGCAGTAGACTACAAAACGGCGTTGACCATCCTCGCGATTGAGCATATTCGGGCCGGTTGTGTCGACGATCTCAACAAGCTGGCCTAATGACAATCGTCGTCCTGACGGGGTTTCGATAACGGTATCATTGACGGTTTGCGGATCGCGCCGGGAGGCTTCGTCGTACCAGACCACCAGCCCGTGGAAACGATCCCCATCGAGGATCTGCGAGAGCACCTTTCCTTGATAGGCCGTCTCGAGCCATTTTGCGATGTCGCTAGGGGCCAAACCATGGCGAGAAGCGATCTCGCGTCGAATCTGCATACGGACTTGAGAAACCTCGACTTGTGGTTCCACTTGCAAATCGACGACCCCTTGGATGGATCGCATCGCGAACTCGATTTCGTAACCCAATTGCCGCAGCCGCTGAAGATCCGAACCGTAGATCTTCACTGCGACCTGGGCGCGAATGCCGCTCATCATGTGATCGATTCGGTGCGAGATCGGTTGGCCGACATTGACAGCGACGCCCGGCAAATACGAGATGCGATCGCGGATCTCCTCGGCGACTTCCGGCATCGATCGGCCCCGGGATTCATGGCTCCAACTCTTTGGTAACGGCAGCCACGCCAGCCATCGCCAGATTCCGCTTTCCTTCGCGACGAGATGCGGATAGAGCCCGACATCGATTTCGGATGAATGGACCCCCTCAGCGTGTTCGTCGAGTTCCGCTCGTCCCGTGCGGCGTGCGACATACTCAACTTCAGGGATTTCGAATAGTTCTTTCTCGACTTGCGATGCAACGCGCGAGCTTTCACCGAGCGAGGTCCCGGGCTCGAGTCGGAGCGATACGGTGAAGGTCCCCTCATTGAATTCCGGCAGGAACTCGCCACCCATCCCGAGGATGGAAACGCACGCGCAGACCACAAACAAGAGAACGGCGGCGAGGATCC
>Ga0315902_10009880_pt1 | contig 12678 bp, 10 predicted proteins | sample LakEriMetagenome_9_FD_203523 | JGI IMG/M metagenome (GOLD analysis project Ga0315902, IMG submission 203523) | Freshwater fungal communities from buoy surface, Lake Erie, Ohio, United States - Buoy 12 MA117 | ecosystem: Environmental > Aquatic > Freshwater > Lake > Lake biofilm | place: USA... | reverse complement strand
ATTGATGGGGAATAACGTTTCGACGCGCCGATCAAGATTGCGTTCCATGATATCGGCACTGCCAATATACACCTCAGGATTGCCGTCGTTGCCAAACCAATAGATACGGCTATGCTCAAGATACCGACCGATAATACTGCGCACGCGAATACGCGCACTCATACCCGGCACGCCCGGACGCAACGCGCACATCCCACGGATAATCAGTTCAATCTCGACACCGGCATTTGATGCCGCATAGAGGTGCTCAATCATCTGCGGGTCAACCAACGAGTTTGCCTTAAAAATAATTGTGGCGGGTCGTCCTGCCGAAGCATGGTCCATCTCACGCTGAATCAACGCATTCAGTTGGCTGCGCAAATTAACCGGTGCCACCAACAACGAACGGAATTGGTCGTGCTTGGCGTAGCCCGTCAAAAAGTTAAAGACATCGGCCACATCTGCCGTAATTGCAGGATCACTGGTAAACAATCCGAGATCGGTGTAGATGCGTGCCGTGCTGGCGTTGTAGTTCCCGGTACCGAGGTGCGCATATCGGCGCAACACCTCACCCTCACGGCGAATCACCAGACACATTTTGGCGTGCGTCTTGAGGTTTGGGACGCCATACACCACATGCACGCCCGCACGCTCAAGCGCACGCGCCCAGGTGATGTTGTTCTCCTCATCAAATCGCGCTTTGAGCTCAACTAACACGGTCACCTGTTTATCGAGCTCACGCGCGCGCATCAACGCTTTGACAATCGGCGAGTTACTGCCAACCCGATACAACGTCTGCTTGATTGCTAAGACATCTGGATCGGTGGCCGCCGATTCAATGAAGGCAATCATCGGTTGAAACGAGTCGTACGGGTGGTGCACAAGGACGTCACGTTGCCGGATAACATCCCACAAAGCAACCGGGTTGGCCGATTCACGGAGCGATGCCGGAATGCGCGGTGCATCAGGTTCATCTTTGAGTTCAGGACGATCGAGTTTGAGTAATTGCATCATCACCGACAAGCCGAGTTGGCCGCGAATCTCGTACAAGTCGTTATCGTCAAGACGTAAATTTTGGAGCAACAATACCCGTAAACGATTTGGCATGCTGGATTGCACTGCAAGCCGTACGACCGCGCCAAAACGGCGTTGACGCACATTCTCCTCGATGGTTTGTAACAGATCATCGGCCTCGTCTTCTTCGATTTCGAAGTCGGCGTTACGCGTCACCCGGAACGCATGCACCTCACGGACCAGCTCAGTTGGGAACAACCGATGCAGGTTTGCAGCAATGATTTGTTCAATCCATACATAGCAGGCACATTGAGATGCATCAAGCCCGGCTGGTACATGCATCATCTCAACCGGCAGTGGCACCAACCGCGGCAAGACGCCCGGCACTTTGACGCGCACAAAACGCTCTTCGTGATCATCACCAAGCACCACCGCCAAATTTAAACTCAAATTCGAAATCAATGGGAACGGATGACTCGCATCGAACGCCAACGGCGTTAAGACGGGTTGTATTTGATTGACAAAGTAATTATCGATAATCGCTTGTTGCGTTGTATTCAACTCTTGATAATCAAGCAACCAAATGCCGTGCTCACGCAACTTGGGCGTCACATCATCAACCCAACAGTCACGCTGCACCTTGAGTTGAGCCGTGACTGCAGTGCGAATCGCCTGGAGTTGTTCACTGGGGGTGAGTCCGTCAGGAGAGCGTGTTTGCACGCCGACTCGTTGTTGCTCGCGTAGGCCAGCCACACGAATCATGAAGAACTCGTCCATGTTGGTGCTGACAATCGCCAAAAACTTGACGCGTTCAAGCAATGGATTCCGCTGATCGAGCGCTTCGTCAAGGACACGTGCATTAAATTCGACCCAACTTTGTTCACGATTAATCAGTCGACTCAGCGGTATCGCCTTTTGTGTCGTACCTCGTCGTCCACGTGTCATGACGCACACTCCTTAATCCGGAGCACTATGCAACAATACCCGCACACAATGGTACGGTATTGACGGCACATTATGTCGTTGATATCCTCTTTTATCATAGTGTATGTGGATGTATCAGTTTGTCAACAACAGGTAAAATTTTGATGAAAAAACCGCTCCAACCAATTAGGTGGAGCGGTCGTCAATCAACAATTTACAAGGTAATCTCGCGCTTCTCAGCAGCTGATCGATAGGTTGCCTCGAGCAAGCGCAAAATCGCTAGTCCTTCAGCACCTGATGCAACAACGTTGCCTTTGCCTTGAATCGCCTCAATAAACTGCTTGTAGCCCACATTGCCTGCGCCCTCGGGGACAGTCGGCAACGTCGGGATGGTCTCAATTGGACTACCATTGTCGTCACTGTAGTAGCGCAATGGCTTGTCGGTACCATACAAGTTCGGGAAGAAGTCAAAGCCACCCTGGTCGCCGGTAATCTGCACGCGCTCTTCGTTTTGGCCATAAATGGCCCACGTAACCTCAATGGTCACCAAGCCACCGTCGGCCAAACGCAAGTGCAACGATGCTAAATCATCGACATCAAACGTGCCATCCATGACGCGATCGATACCCCAGCCACCAAGACCGCGGCGTTGTGGACCATGCACGGCTTGGACCTCACCGCGCAATGCCGAGATTTTGGGATTGCCGAGCATGTACAACACGGCATCGAGCATGTGCACGCCGATATCGAGCAACGCACCACCACCGGCAAGTTCTTTGCGAGTAAACCAGCTACCGAAGCCAGGGATACCGGCGCGACGGATCATGCGCCCAGTGGCGTAGCTGACTTTGCCGATACGACCTTCAGCGATTTTGGCTTTCATATATTGAAATTCGCCACGGGGTCGGTTGGTCATATTGACCGCCAAGACGCGGCCTTCTTTTTGGGCAGTTGCAACCATCTCTTCGCCTTGGGCGACCGTCATGGCCAACGGTTTTTCGCTGAGCACGTGTTTGCCCGCTTTGAGTGCAGCAATGGCGACTTCGGCATGCAAGGCGTTGGGCAATGCGATGGTCACGGCGTCGATTTCGGGATCTTTGACCAACTCACGCCAATCGGTGTAGACCTTCGCCACACTCTGGCTGGTCGCCAAGGCTTCGGCACGTTCTTTGTTGGTATCGCATACTGCAACCACACTCCCTTGTGGATGCCGTTTAATCCCGGGGATATGGCCGTACATGGCAATCGCACCGGCACCAATCACACCAACACGCGTCGGATTACTCATCGTTGAACTCCTCCAAGATTGTCCTAACCCGCCTCTAGCATACCACTGTTCATCGTCATAGGTGCAACACATCTCACACCCGAGTGACACTTGGTATAATGGTGGGGTGTATTCGTTGCTCTGCTTGTTCTTAAGGATGAATCATGACCAGCCCAAAACAATGGCCGACCCCACCTGCTATGCAAATCGATGTCACCAAGCACTATATTGCCACCATGAGCACAGCGCGCGGTGAGATTGTGATTGAGCTCTACCCAGAGCATGCCCCCAAGACAGTCAACAGCTTTGTCTTCTTGGCCAACAACGGCTACTACGACGGCACCATCTTCCATCGCGTGTTGCCACAGTTCGTCACGCAGGGTGGCGACCCAACCGGCACCGGTCGTGGTGGTCCAGGCTACAAGTTTGAGGACGAATGCCGTGGCAACCCGCTCAAGCACGGTCCTGGTGCCTTGTCGATGGCCAACGCTGGTCCAAACACCAACGGCAGCCAGTTCTTTTTGGTGCATACGCGTGAGCAAACGGCCCATCTCGACGGCAAGCACACCGTATTTGGTCAGGCCCTCTCGGGACTCGAGGTCATCACATCGATTCGTCAGGGTGACGAGTTGATGAAGGTCACCATCACTGAGAAATCCCAAGGATAGCATTCGTGACGCTCGGCTCGACACGTGCCCGACATGAACGCCTGAGCATCCACCCGTCACCAGGTCCGCACAACAGTCTGACCTACTTCCCACAGGTGACGGGTGGCATGATGCGCGTGACCATCAACTCCATCATCATTCAGATTGCCCGTTACACCCCCTGGCTTGGGCTTAAACGGTGGCTATACCGCCGCTTGGGGTCGAAAATTGGCAATCATGTATCGGTGGGATTAATGGTCATGTTCGATGTCTTCTTCCCTCAAGACATCACCGTCGGCGAAGATACGATTATCGGTTATCACAGTACAATCCTGTGTCACGAGTTTTTGCGGCATGAATGGCGGCGTGGCCCCGTGGTCATTGGGCGCGACGTGATGATTGGCGCCAACACCACAATTCTCCCAGGCGTCATCATTGGTGACGGTGCCACCGTCGCAGCCGGGAGTTTGGTGAATTGCGACGTACCAGCTGGAGCAGTTGTAGGCGGCGTCCCCATTCGCCTCATCCGTTCCGATGATTCGAATGGAGCATCTGCATGACACGACTCTGGCAGTTTAGCGAGTACTGGTTACGCCAGTTGATGCAGCTCGTCAATGCCGTCCCGGCGATTTTTTGGTTGTGTATGGCGGTTGATTTTGGTGGATTTTTGATCGGCGCAATCATCTGGTACGGGCCTCAACTCGCCGCCGCCCCATGGTGGGCCTGGTTGTTTATCCCCGATTGCCCACTCGCGGCACTCTACGGCATGATTACGTTTATCCGGCTCCGCCAAGGCCATGCACCAGATTGGCTGACCGCGCTCGCCAGCCTAGCCTGCATCAAATACGGCATCTGGACGGTGATTTTTTGGGGTACAAAATGGGCCGCCACGGGCGAGTACCTCCCCCTCGAGATCGGCCTCGTCATCATTCATTTGGCCATGGCCGGCCAAGGGTTGTTGCTCTGGCCAGCGCTCATCAATGTCCCCAAGTCAGTGCGCTTTGGCGCAATTGCCTGGTTAGCGTTGTCCGTCTATGTCGACTACGGCTTTGGGCACTACCCCGCATTGGCCTACCCAATTACCCCCGACCAAGCCGGCACTTGGGCTGCAGGGTTGACTATTGCGCTGGCGATTGCCATGGTCCTGCTCAGCTACCGTCCGCTGGCCGCAACCACGGCTCGCACAGCGTAACTGTTTGAGCCTGACAATCAAGCTCAGCGAGCACACCGAGTGGCACGATAAGTTGCGGCTCGGTGTGTCCCACATCAAAGTTGGTAATTATCGGCAATGACTTGGCGCCGAATTCATCGCGGACAACCCGCAAGATGGTCGCATCAAGATTAATCTGCTCATTCACCGAATAATCGCGTGGTCGACCAAACATCAATCCGCTGATGCGATCAAATGCCCCCTGTAGGCCATAATTACGCAACCAGCGCTCAACCTGCACTGGCGTTGGTCGCTCTTCGGACATCTCCAAAAACAACATTTTGTGATACCAAAAATCAGCCGCTGGCCAATACCGCGTCCCTTTGGTGAATTCGAGTACCTCGATACATCCCCCTACGAGACGCCCACGCACCTGCCCGCGCCCCTGTAACCACTGCCAGCCACGACTATATTGCCATGGCTTGAGTCGATTGCGCTGAGTTGTATCGTGCCACCCTAGATACCCGTCACTATATTGCAGTGCCGGTTGGTAGGTGTACGTGTCACAAGGCGAAAAGAGCATCTGGTGGTAGTGTTGGCGATAGTACGCTGGCAGATACGCCGACTGCGCTAACCCGGCCATCACACTCGGGCCATGGAACGTAATCATCCCCTGTAGATGGGCAAACCATAACAACGTGGTCGTATCCGAATAACCGAGGAGAATTTTGGGGTTACGTCCAATCAAGGATTCATCGAGCCACGGCAGTATGCGCATACAATCATCGCCGCCAATGCTGGCAATAATCGCCGCAACATCGGGATCGGCAAAGGCATGGTTCACATCGCGGGCACGCCATTCGGGGTGACGTGACAACGCATCACCCGACATACGCGTCGTCGGGTATTCTTTGATGCGCAACCCCCAGCCGCGCAATGTGGCGAGCCCCTGCTCATAAATGTGCGGGTAGGCGTGTGCGGCACCGGATGACGGCGACAATACGGCGATAGTATCGCCTGGTTTGAGTGCACGTGGGCGTCGAATTGACTGAGGCATGACCTCACCTCCGCAATTTTGATACAGATACACCTCGTACAAACCGCGGCGGTTTGTACGAGGTGCTGTCATTGGCGGGAAGGGAGAGATTCGAACTCTCGAGGGCTTGCACCCTACTCGTTTTCGAGACGAGCACGTTCAACCGCTCCGTCACCTTCCCGTAGATTAAAAAAGCAGCTGACGCATTTCGGCGTCAGCCGCCCATTTGGCGACTCTGGGGCGACTCGAACGCCCGACCTCTTCCTCCGCAGGGAAGCGCTCTAATCCACTGAGCTACAGAGTCACAACGTCAATAACTATAGCACGCTTTAACCCAAGATGCAAATGTGTTTCGCAATTTGACCAAAATCTGCATGCAAAAGGCACGCACTCACGGTTTTCACGCATATGATACGCAAAGAGCAGTTTTTACAAATATTTGTAATATGAAAAAAATTTACCACTTAAAATTTTCATTTAGTTATGCTATTATAGTGTCATCGTGTTACAATAAGATGACAATACATATCAACACATGACAAAACAATGACGCAACAACCAATTGTGACATACATATACAACATGCCGAGCCACACACTCACCGATTTTTGGCGTGACGAGGTCTACGCACACCTCAGTATTCATCAAATGCGCGTGTGCATGGCAATACGTGATACATCCGACCTACGCGCAGAGATTGTACGACAGCTGAATCGGCGGCGGATTCCGGTTGTTGCCTGGATCGTGCCCGATGAACACGCCTCAGCGCGTGATTATCGCATGCACGATGCGGGAGCGTTCAGTGAGCGTTACCAGCACATTCACCAATGGAGCGTAGCCCAAGGATTACGCTGGGATGCGATTGGTATTGATATCGAACCTGATATCCGCGATACAGTGCGCTTCGGTGATGATCCCAAAGTCGATTATCAAACGCTCATTCAACGCTTTGGCAATCGCTGGCATATTGATGAGGCTACTACACAGTACCAATCAGTCATGGCGCGCATACACGCTGATGGTTATCAGAGCGAAAGCTACGAAGTGCCGTTTGTGCGCGACGATCGTGTCAGTCAATCAACCGTGGCGCGCCGACTCCTCGGGTTACCCAATCTCGCAGCCCACCACACCGTAGTACGCCTGTGTAGCAGTGCCGCCCGACCATATGGGCCAGGGTTAATTGCTACCTATGCGCCCGAGTACAGTGCCGTCATCATCGGCACGGTTGATGACGGTGACGACGCGAATCATCCATTGAGTTTAGCTGAGTTACTGCGCGATGTGGCGCACGTCGCCGCCTGCGGTGTCAAGCGCATCTACATTACCGAGATGGCGCATATTTTTGCTAATGGATGGCATGAACACATCGCCCAGCCAACCTGGTGGCGTCAGCCATTGCCAGTTGCCGATGAGAATCATCGGCAGGTAGCCCGAATGCGAGCCGGATTACGAGCGCTCTTATGGGCAGGTGCCCGACCTGCGGTGTTACTCCCACTGCTTATCCCTGTATTGTTGTTGGTCCGACGAATGCTTCGCCATGAGACAGCGTCGCACGCCTCTGCGTCAGAAAGAAGTCGCATATGAAGATTACCGAACTCAGCAGAGCTTGGGATTTGCCCACACCTTGGCAAATCGAACCGATGATGGGCAGCTCTAATAATCATTTGGCCCTCATCACCGCCGACAATCATCAAAAAGCCGTCCTCTGTACTTTTGCCCACGAGCAACCGCAACAGCTCACGTATGTCCATCAGGTGCTCAGTGCATTGTCACAACGCACATTATCATTTGCAGTGCCCACACCGATGCGCACACGCGCCGGTGAATACTGGCACATGCTCGACGATGGCTATCGCAACTGGTTGATGACGCTGACTCCGTGGTATGCCGGCGAACACCCCGATGCGGACGAGGTATCGGTAGCAGGCTTGGCAGGGAGCGCCCTCGCTGAACTCCTCAATGCCCTCGCCCAGGTTGAGACAACCACCAACTCGTCGACATCGTATGCCCAACTCCAGCGCATCCACCCGTATGTGATTGATCCAGTAGCCGCATTGCGGGCGGCACCACTCGAGACGGCGACCATTCAACAGATTACCGAGATCGTCACCACGCTCCAACAACAACTCCCGGAGCTGTACGATTCGTTACCGCAACAAATCATTCATGGTGACTTTACACCACGCAATATCTTGGTCAACGACCAAAAAATCAGCGCGGTGTTGGACTTTGAGTTGTGTCGCCACGATGTCCGCGCCCTCGATATCGCCGTAGCCCTCTTGGCATGGGGGGGATTTGATGTTGATCATCACACAGAGGCCATGAACGCATTCTTTGGTGCACTCCAACGCGATATCAGCCTAACGGACGCAGAGCTCCACGCCTTGCCCTCATTGTTGCGCCTGGTGCGCGTCGTGCGACTCCTACAGGCGCTCGGCCGCTTTCAGCAAGGTGTCGAACGGAGTGTCGTGGTCGAACGTGCTGCCGTCTCGTTGTTGACACTCGACACGTGGCTCGTCGATCACCCCGATGCAATCATGAGCACCCAACCCGAGTCTGCTTCATGAGGAGTCGGGCAATTGCACATCCTGCCCGACATGCCTTTTTGCGCGCCATGCAACCACCAATGCCTAACCTGATTGATGCCGCACTAGCGCTCGCCTGGGAGGAGCAAGGCATTGACCGGCGCGATCATGTCTATGCACTCCTGGCAAGTATGTGCCAAGAGCTTGATGCGCGCATCAGTCCAACCCTGACACCGCTTGACCGCTTGATGACGCTGAATCACTACCTGTTTGATGAGCTCGGGTTTAAAGGCAACGAAGACGAATACTACGCCATCACCAACAGTTACCTTGACTACGTCGTTGTCCACCGAACTGGCCTGCCAATCATTCTGTCTATTATCTACATCCATCTCGCTCAACACGTCGGCGTCACCTGTTACGGCGTTGCGTTTCCCGGGCATTTTATGGTGCAAGCGCGTCAAGCCCATGGTGACCCCATCATCATCGACCCGTTCCGTGCGGGCAAGCGTTGGAGCATGTCTGAGTGCGCCAATTATCTCCAGCGCCAACGCGTCTCAAATGATGTCCACGACTGGTTAGCGATTCCTACCGCTCACGACATCATGGTCCGCATCCTGCGCAACATCAAAGGTAGCCACATCATGCGTGGGAATTTTGATCAGGCTGCGGCGGCGCTCGAGCGCATGCTCCAAATCAATCATGCCGAGAGCATCGATATCCGCGATTATGGCCTGATCCTCGGCCGACTCGGGTATTACGCCCAAGCAGTAGCCTATCTTGAGCGCTATGCAGCGATGGCGCCCAATGCTCCCGATATCGAGAGCGTACGCCACCACGCCCAAACTATCTTGCGCACCGCGCCCAAACTCAACTAAAAATCCGGAGTACACCGCCATGGCGCACCCCGGATAATCACGACCTTCGCCCGTTTAGTACAACTTCCCCTCACGCTTGGCACCCGTAAAGTCAATATACACCGCTTTGGTCTCCGTATAAAAATCAAAGACCTCGGTGCCTTGCTCACGCGGCCCAACACCCGTATTCTTCATGCCACCAAACGGCATCTGCGCCTCACCACCCAGCGTCGGTGAATTGACGTGCGTAATCCCCGTCTCGATTTCGTGAATATACCGAAACGTCCGCGTCAAATCGCGCGTATACACACTCGACGTCAAGCCGAACTCACTGTGATTGGCCACCTCAAGCGCCTCGTCAAACGACTCGACCCGCACCACACTCAACACCGGCCCAAAGATCTCTTCGTTGTGGATACGCATATGCGTCTGCACTTTGTCAAAAATCGTTGGATTCACAAAGTGTCCGTGCGCACATTCAGCCGTCGTCGGCCGATCACCACCGCACAACAACTCAGCCCCTTGATTTTTGCCGATTTCGATGTAGTCAAGGACCGTCTTGAGTTGTGACTCGTCGACACTCGGTCCCATGTCAGTGCTGGCCTCAAGTGGGTTGCCCATTTTCATCTTTTGGACCTGCGCCATCAAACGCTCCAAAAAAGCATCGGCCACCGCATGTTGCACAATCACACGACTTGTCGCCGTACAGCGCTGCCCAGTCGAGCCAAACGCACCATTAAAGACGCCCGAGACAGCCAAATCAAGATCGGCGTCGTCACAGACAATCACCGGGTTCTTGCCGCCCATCTCACACTGTGCCCGAATGCCGCGCCCAGCCGCCCGCTTGTAGATACCCAAACCAATATCGGTTGAGCCCGTAAACGACACCAAACGCACATCCGGGTGATCGACAAAGGTGTTTCCTACCTCGCCACCCGAGCCAATCACCATGTTGAGCACGCCAGCCGGCAAACCGGCCTCAGCAAAACAGGCCATCAACAACTCGGCAGTGGCTGGCACCAATGAGGCCGGCTTGAAGACGACCGAGTTACCGGCCACCAGGGCTGGCGCGATTTTCCAAATGGGAATCGCCGCAGGGAAGTTCCACGGCGTTATAATCGCCGCCACACCCACCGGCTCTTTCATCGTGTAGCCGACGTTATTGGCCAACTCGAGCGGAATAACCTCGCCGTTCAATCGTCGCCCATGCGCCGCACAAAACTCAGCAATGTTGATGGCGCGTTGCATCTCACCCATCGCCTCGCTGAGCAACTTCCCCTCTTCACGCGTCAGCGTGCGGGCAATCTGCTCTTTGCGCTCGAGCATCAACTGGGCCGCCTTGGCCACAATTGCCCCACGCTTGGGCGCTGGAATCTTACGCCACTCCTTGAAGGCCTTGGCCGCCACCTCGACGGCCTGCGCCGCCTCGGCTTTGGTCGAAAGAATCACCTCACCTAACACCTCACGCGTATCGGCCGGATTCACGTTGTTGATGCGTCGTGTGCCCTGTGATGCAACAAACTCACCGCCAATAAAGTTTTTGTAGACCTGCATACGATTCATCCTTATGCCAAACTTGCATCAATGATGTCAAGACCCTGATCCATGATGGCCAACCCCTCGCGCAACTGGGCCTCGGTAATCGTCAATGGTGGATTACAAAAGAACGTGTTCCACCGCACAAACGTAAAGACACCGTTATCGCGCAAGAACTTGTTGAACGCCGGCATCGGGCCCAACTCAGTTGGCTTGGGGTTATACGGCACCAACGGCTCACGTGTCTCGCGGTTTTTGACCAACTCGACAATACTAAATAACCCAATCGAGCGCACATCGCCAATCGAGGGATGCTTGGCCTTCATCTTTTCGAGCTCGACCTTGAGAATCTCGCCCATGCGTGCTGCATTATCAATCAAGCCATCTGACTTGTAGACATTGATACAGGCTACCGCCGCCGCACATCCGACCGAGTGGGCATTGTACGTCAAGCCAGCCAAGAGTGGCCGATCCTCGAAATACTCAGCAATTGTATCCGTCACCACGGCCGCACCGAGTGGCACATAGGCGGATGTCAAGCCTTTGGCCATCGTCATAATATCGGGCGTCACATTCCAATGATCCACGGCAAACCACTTGCCGGTACGACCAAAACCGCTCATGACCTCGTCAGCAATCAACATGATGCCGTACTTGGTGCACAACTCGCGCAAGCCCTGCATATAGCCCTCGGGCGGGATGATGATGCCGTTAGTACCCACCACCGATTCGACAATCACAGCCGCCACAGTGTGTGGCCCCTCGAACATGATAATATCTTCGATACTGTTCAGACAATCGAGCGTACAGCCATCTTTGCTGCCACAAAAGCGACAACGATAACGGTACGGATCGGGCGCCCGTACCACGCCCGAGATGCCCGGCTCGGCACCCCAACGACGTGGGTCGCCAGTCAGGGTAATCGCACCAGCCGTAGCCCCGTGGTACGAACGGTAGCGGGCGATGATTTTGTGACGACCGGTCACGGTGCGTGCGATTTTGATGGCGTTTTCGTTGGCCTCGGCACCACCATTGGTAAAGAATGCTTTGCTCAAGTTACCTGGGGTAATCTCTTTGAGCAAACGCCCAGCCTCAGCACGAATGGCCGTGGTAGCAGCGGTAGGCGCCACGTAGGCGATTTGCTTGAGCTGCGCCGTGATTGCGTCAATCACGCGCTGGTCGCCGTGACCGATATTGACACACATCAGCTGTGAGTTGAAGTCCATGTAACGCTTGCCATCGGTATCCCACAAATAAATGCCCTCGGCGCGGTCAATCACCATCGGCTTGATGGCTTTCTGGGATGTCCATTCGTACAAAGTCGTCTCACGTGTGACATCGAGAATCTCTTGCGTCGTGCGTGGTGTAGCGCTCATAGCTCTCTCCCCAACTTGTTGTGTGCAGGACACACTGCGAATAGGCCGCATTGCCCAACTGGATGTCATCATTGTACGGCGATTGCCTTGATACCGTCAATGGAATCAACGCCACGACATGTGGAATATCCGCTACCATTCACCCGCATACCCATACCCATACGGCGTCGTCAGTCGTTGATACACCACATAGCGCAACTCCGTTAGCTGCCTGATATGCAACAAATCGTGCGCCACCCAGGCCCATGCCACCTGCTCAGCTGTCAAGTCGCACAACCGTGGATGATTGAGCGGTGTATCCCATGCAATCTCACCAAGCTGGCGTAGTGCATTCAGCGATTGTTGCCGCTCTACAAAAAACTGCTCC
>Ga0315902_10009878_pt1 | contig 12679 bp, 10 predicted proteins | sample LakEriMetagenome_9_FD_203523 | JGI IMG/M metagenome (GOLD analysis project Ga0315902, IMG submission 203523) | Freshwater fungal communities from buoy surface, Lake Erie, Ohio, United States - Buoy 12 MA117 | ecosystem: Environmental > Aquatic > Freshwater > Lake > Lake biofilm | place: USA... | reverse complement strand
GGTAGGGTGTTATTCGATTGGCTGTCTATCTGTGAAAACGACGCCAGCCAAGTGAAGGCCTGGACACATCGTATGCTCGTCTCCGACGAATTTGTTGTGCAAACGGCAAAGACAGCAACACAAATTCGAAGAACCCATTTAAGCGGTAACCGTGTCAGCACTATCGAGTATTTCGTTGATGAAGATGCTTTTTCCAAAGTTCTCGATATGGAGCAATTGAGAACACGCGCCCGGTTCATCATTCAATTGCCGAGTACGACGCTTGAGATCAGAAAGATTCTCGAACGGTTTTTAACCGCGAATCAGCCCGAAAACGCAAAATGATCGGATTTAAGCCTAGTCTATGCAACCGAGTTTGGCCACGAAAAGACGAGGCTTTTTGTTAAAAAAAATTTTGGGGAACCTCCAAGGCTTCGTCTACCATTTGGTTCATTACCAAGGTACAAAAATTTTACTTGCCCAAAAAAATTGAAATAGTGCAAGCTTTCTGCCAAGGCACGCAAAGTGCCGTCATGGGAAGGACACACAGTAACGAAGTTCCTGTCGCCGTCCGCGCTGGCCCTTTCTGGAGACGCTTTTGCGGGATGAGGGGGCGGGTTAGGCGCGGCTTTCGCGCACCACCGCGTCTTCCCGCTTGGCCACTTTCGGCAATAGCGCCGTGCCAAGCCCCGGTCCTTCCATCGGCAGCACCCAGCCTTGTTCAAGCCGCGGCAGGTCCGTGACCAAGTCCCGATACCAAGTGGCCAGCGTGGCCCGCACCACTTCCTGAAAAATCGCGGTTGGCGCATGCAGCGCCAGATGAAGCGATGCCACCAGCGTCACCGGCCCGGTGCAATCATGCGGCGCCACGGGCCGCGCCCAGGCTTCGGCCAAAGCGGCGATCTTGCGCGCTTCGGTCAGGCCACCGCACCAGGTGAGATCAAGCATCACCACATCGGTTGCGCCAGCGATCAATAGATCGCGAAACGCAACCTTGCCGCCCAGCGTTTCACTCGCGCAGATCGGCACGCGCGTGGCGCGCCGCAATTCCGCGAGGGAAGCAACATCATCCATCTTGCCGATCGGGTCTTCTGCCCAGGTGATCGCCAAGGGTTCCAAGGCCTGACAGATGCGGAGCGCCGCCGGATAGGACCAAAGGCTGTGCAATTCCGCCATGATCTCGATCTTATCGCCCACGGCACGGCGAATTTTCTCGAAAGGTTCAAGCCCGCGCTTTAGGTCCGAAAGGGTGATGGATTGCCCCTGAGTTGCCGGCGCATAGATATCGAAGGGCCAGATTTTCATGGCGGTGAAGCCCTCGGCGAGCAGGCTTTCCGCCAGCGCCCCGGCATCGCGCATGAAGGCGACCTGGTCATCGTAAGGGCCGCGCGCCTGATCCGCCGCGCCAATATCGCGGCGTTGGGCGCTTTTGGTATTGTAATCATAACCCGCGCAGGTGTTGTAGCTGCGCACCCTGTCGCGGGAGAGACCGCCAAGCGCCTCATGCACCGGCACGCCGAGACGCTTTCCCGTCAGATCCCAAAGCGCAATATCAACCGCCGAAGCGGCGCGAATTTCCGCACTTGATGCACCAAAGCCGACATAGGGTGTCAGCAAATGGCGGGAGATACCCTCAATCTGGCGTGCGTCACGCCCGAGCAGAAAGGGTGCCACGCTTTCATGGATCACCGCTTCCACTGCCGCCGCACCACGGAAAGCTTCACCCAAACCCATCAGCCCATCATCGGTTTCGATTTCAAGCCAAAGCAGGTTTGGGCGTTCAGCGATGCGGATGGTCCGCAGCGCGCGGGTCTTGCTCATGGTAATGTCACTCCGCACGGATACCTTGGCGGCGCACCACGTCTGACCAGCGCGCCACTTCGCTTTGGATATGCGCCCCCATCTGGGCCGGCGTGCCACCAATGGGTGTCAGCGCCAATTCCTGCATGCGTTGACGCACGGCGGGCGTTTCCATCGCCTTGTTGAAGGCAGCATTCAGCGCGGCAATGGCGGCGGGCGGCGTTCTGGCCGGCGTCATGAAACCGAACCAACTATCAATCACCATGCCCTGCACGCCCTGCTCAGCAAAGGTTGGCAGATCGGGCAATTCCGGAATGCGCTCGGCGCTCAGGGCAGCCAGGGCACGGACGGTGCCGGCGCGGATATGCGGCAGGATGGAAGGAAGATTGTCAAAAAACACATCAACGCGCCCGGCAATCAAATCCGTCGCCGCCGGCCCGCTGCCGCGATAGGGCACATGGGTCATTTCAATGCCGGTAATGCTGCGCAGCAACTCCGGGCCAAGATGATTAGAAGCGCCGACGCCTGAGGAGGCAAAGCTCAAGGGTGTTGTCTTCGCCAACGCAATGAATTCCTGAATATTGCGCGCGGGCAAATCCTTGCGCACCGTCATCACATTGCGCACCGCTCCCGTCAGAATCACCGGGGCGAAATCATTCAAGCTATAGCCAGGGTTGGCATAAAGCGCGGGATTGGCGCCGCAGGGACCGAAGGCGCATTGAATAAGGGTGGAGCCATCCGCCGCACCGCGCGCAGCTTCCGCCATGCCGATATTGCCGCCCGCACCGCCGCGATTTTCAATCACGGCACCGCGCGGCAGGAAGGGCGCAGCGGCTTCGGCCAAAACGCGCGCCAGGATGTCGCTAGTGCCGGCCGGGGTGAAGGGCACGATGATGCGAATGGGCCGGTCTGGCAGATCGGCGGCCTGCACATTGCCGGCGAAAAGCGCGGCGCAAAACGCCAGAGCGTAACGCAACATGGGTTTCCTCCTTGTTCTTGTAGGCCAAAGGCTAGACCGCGCCGCGGCCAGCCGCAAATTCCGCTTGCTCCGGCGGGACCGCCTGGGCCAAGCTTCCCGCGAAGGCACGCAAAGTGCCGCTTTGGGAAGGAACACGGCTATGAAATTCTGGTCGCGGGCCGCGCTGGCCCTGGCGGCGCTATGGGCTGGCAGCGCGCCGGCCTCTGCCCAGGTGCAAATGATCATCCCCTGGCCGGCGGGGGGCGGCACGGACATTATCGGCCGCCTGATCCAGCCGGTATTTACCGAAGCCGTGGGCTCGCAAGTCGTCATTCGCAATGTGGGCGGCGCCACCGGCACCATTGGCACGGCAGAGGTCGTGCGCGCCAAACCGGATGGGCAGACGATCCTGCTGACCTCCATGGCGCCGATTGCCATTCAGCCAAGCTTCATGGCGCGCGCGCCCTATCGGGCGGATCATCTTACCGCTGTCTGTCTGGTCGCCGAAGCACCGGCCACGCTGATGACACCCACCACAACCGGCATTCGTACGGTCGCCGATATCGTCGCGCGCGCCAGGGCCAATCCCGGGCAATTGCCCTATGCCTCGGGCGGCGTTGGCGGGCTTGGGCATTTGGCCATGACAGGCCTGTCACGCGCCTTCGGGATTGAGATGAACCATATCCCCTTCCGAGGTTCGGGCGATAGCGTGCAGGCGATGCTTTCGGGCACCGTGCCGATGCTGACTGCCGAGGCAAATCTCGTGAAGCAATACGGCCTGCATGCGGTGGCGGTTTTTGCCGAACAACGCTCTCCCGATTTCCCTGACACGCCCACGATGCGCGAACAGGGGCTTGATCTGGTCTATCCGCTTTGGACCGGGATTTTCACTGCCCCTGGTACGCCAGAGGCCGTGGTGGCGCGGATGGATGAGGCCTGCGGGCGCACCCTGCGCACCCCATCGGTGATTGAAGGCATGACGCGCGCCGGCCACCCCATTCGCTACCTGAACCATCAGGCTTTCACGGCTTATGTGAAGGCGGAGGCCGAGAAATATGCTGGGCTGATCAGGGATAGCGGCTTGCGTCAGGCGGATTGAAAAAAATGGTGCGGGTGCCGCCTCAGCGCGGCCCCGCCGCCACCGTCCCTTCCGGCGCATGGGCGAATTCCGGCACCAGCCGCGCCAATTGCTGAAGCGCAAGCCGCGCATTCCCTGCCCGCCCCGCCGCCGCCATTTCATCAATCGCACGCCCCACCAAGGCAGAATCAGCCGTGCGCGGTGTCGCCACCAAAAGCCCAGGGAAAGCGGTTGGGCGCGGTGGTTCCTGGCCGTGGAACAATTCCTCATAAAGCCGCTCACCAGGGCGCAGCCCAGTGAAGCGGATTTCCACATCCTCATCGGGGCGCAGCCCCGCCAGCCGGATCATGCGCCGCGCCAGATCCACAATCTTCACCGGCTGGCCCATATCCAAAACGAAGATGCCGCCTTCGGCCAATTCCGGTGGCTGATCGGCGGGATCGGTGGTGCCCACAACACTCGCCTGCAACACCAAGCCCACGGCTTCGCGCACGGTCATGAAATAGCGCCGCATATCGGGATGCGTCACCGTCAGCGGCCCACCGCGTTCCAATTGTCGGCGAAATAGCGGCACCACACTGCCGGTCGAGCCCAAAACATTGCCAAACCGCACCGTGATACAGCGCATGCCCGCGCGCCCATGGCGCGCCTCACGATCCAAGGCCTGACAATACATCTCGGCCAAACGTTTCGATGCGCCCATCACCGATGTTGGGTTCACGGCCTTGTCGGTTGAAATGAAGACCATCGCCGCAGTGCCAACAGAACGCGCCGCTTCCGCCACCACGCGCGTGCCAAACGCATTTGTCAGCACGCCTTCCAGCGGATCATTTTCCACCATCGGCACATGCTTCAGCGCCGCCGCATGGAACACCAACTCGGGCTTGATATCCTCGAAAAGCCTGCGAATGCGCGCCTCATCGCGCACATCGGCCAGTACCGCGCGGCGCGGCACATCGGGGTGTTTTTCGCGCAATTCCAGATCAATTTCATACAGCAGGAATTCGCCGTGATCGAGCAAGACCAGCAGCGCCGGACCAAGGGCCGCAACCTGCCGCGCCAATTCGCCGCCAATGGTCCCACCCGCCCCCGTCACCAGCACGCGCCGCCCCTGCACCAGCCGCGCCATACCTTCGCGGTCAAGTGGCACTTGCGGCCGATCCAACAAATCCTCAATCGAAATCGGGCGCAACTCCACGCGGCGCGTGGCTTCACTGCCCGCCGGATCAAGCCGTGTTGGTGCGGGCGCACGGCGCAGCGGCACGCCATGGCGATCCGCCGCATCCAACAGCGCTTCCAAGGCAGGGCCTTCAATATCGGGGCCTGACAGCACAATCAGCCCCGGCAGCCGCCCTTCCGCGCGCAGCCGATCCAAAACGGCTTCCGCTTCTTCAACCGTGCCCAGGATCAAATGCCCCTGCATGCGCCGCCCGGCCTGACGCGCCCGCAGTGAGAGGATCCCAATCACGCGATAAGGCGCACGCCGATCCCGTTCCAGGGCGCGAATGAACAAATCGGTGCCCTCTGCGGCACCCACCAGCAGCACGGCTTGCGCATCGGCCGCCGCTTCGCCGGCATGGCGCGTGGCCTGCACCAGGGCCAGCACCCGCGCGCCAATCAGCAGCGCGCCCAGCAACAGGGCATGGATCAGCGGAAAGGCCGGATTGGCCGGCTGCCACCCGCCAAGCATTTGCCCGCCAATCCAAAACAGCAGCGCCCCACCCAAAGCGGCACCCGCCACCGCCAGCAAATCCCGCAAGCCGGCAAAGCGCCAATATTGCTGCGGCAGGCGTAACACCGCGCCAGCCGCAAGCAGGGCGAGCACCGCACCCGGCGCTGCCACTGCCCACCAGGCGCCAGATGGCCAATTGCGCGGCGCAATGGCCCATACCGCCAGCAGCAGCGCCAGCAGCGCAATCAGGCCATCAAGGGCCAGATTCAGCAGAATCCGATGGGAAGGGCGGCGCGTCACATGCGCTGTCTAGCCCAGAATGGCCTGGGGTGGAATCGCTTCACAACACGCAGGTATTTTGGCGGGGCATAAAGCCCGTCAGCCGGCCATAAAGTGCGACAAGCCGCTGCGCTTCCCCCGCCCAGGAGAAATGCGCCAAAGCGGCTTCCCGGCCCGCTTGGCCGAGCACCGCGCGGCGGATCGGGTTCGTCAGGCGCTGCACTTCCTCGGCAATGGCGACAGGGTTGGCAGTATCCACCAAGGCGCCACAGCCAGCGGCTTCGATCACCGCCGCAACCTCCTCGGCTTCTGCGGGCGCAATCACGGGCAGGCCCGCCAGCATGGCGTCGAACAGCTTATGCGGCAGAGCAAGCCGATGATTCTCCGCCCCCGGCTGGAACAGGATCAGCGCAATATCGCAGCGCGAAGCCGCCGCCAGCGCGGCTTCATGCGGCAGCCATCCCAAAGCCGTGATCCGCGCCGTGAGGCCAAGCGCTTTGGCCCTCGCCCAGAAATCCGCCTCACTGTCATCGGTGAAGCGGCCAATCAGGCAAAGCCGCGTCTCAGGCGGGCAAAGCGCCAGGGCGTCCAGCATTTGCGCCCAGCCGCGCGCGCGCGTCAGCGCCCCCAAATGCAGCAGCGTCACTGGGCCAGCGGCATGAACACGGGGCGGCACGGCGCCAAGCGCGTAATTGCGCACCTTCACCACACGGTCCTCGCCGCCAAAGGGAGCACCGAGGCCATCCTTCGCCACCACCACCGCATCAGCGGCACGCCCCATGGCCCAGCAGGCGCCATGCACCAGGCGGCGCAACACCGGCCGCAGCAAGGCCGGCACCCTGCCATCCAGCCGCGATGGGTAATGTTCATGCACATCCAGAATGATGCGCGCTCCAGTCCACCAGCCGGCCAACAGCGCCGCCGCCCAGGCATCGGGTTCCGAGGCATGGATCACCTCGGCCCGCTGAGCGGCCGCCCGCATGGCAAGGCGCGGAATGCCAAGCAAGCGGCGCAGCGGACCGCGTCGCGCGGGAAAGGTACTGATTGCCACCCCCGCCACCAGCGCGGGCGCATCGCCTGACGCTGGCGCAGGGCATAAATGGCTGACAGCATAGCCGGCCTCGACCAAGCTCGCGCCCTGCTTCATGACCACGCGGATATCGGCAGGCGGATGGGCGGCAGACAGCAGCAATACTTTTGGGCGCGCCAGCCAAACCGGAATCAGGCTACCATCGCGCGGCATTCCTCGCCTTCCAGCAGGGCTTGCAAATGCTCACGCATCCGCAGCCCCGCACGCCCATCCCAAAGCGGAATGGGCCGCGCCGGACGCAAGGGCGTTTTCAGAATTTCCGCGACGCGTTCGGGTAATTCTTCGGGTGTCGCCAGCCTGTTCATACCAGCCGCGATGGTGATGGGGCGTTCAGTGGCACCGCGGAGCGTCAGGCAAGGCAGGCCAAGCGCGGTCGCTTCTTCCTGCACGCCGCCGCTATCGGTCGCGACCAGACGCGCGCGACAGAGCAGCGACAGAAACTCCAGATACCCGAGCGGGGGCATGATGCGCACCCCTGTCGGCGGTACAAAGCCAAAGGCCTTCATCTGCGCCGCCGCGCGCGGATGAATGGGCCAGATCAGCGGCACATGCCGCGCCGCTGCGGAAAGCCCATCCAGCAGCGCAATCAACCGCTCTGGCTTATCCACATTACCGGCGCGATGCAGCGTCACCAGCCCGTAGCCTCCACGAGAAAGGCCGCGCGGCAAGCGTTTGGCGCGTGCCGCCGCCAAATGACGGAGCTGCGTATCCACCATGGCATTGCCAACCGCCCGCACCGCGGCGGCAGAATGGCCTTCCTGACGCAGCCGCGCGGCGGTTGCCTCATCCGGTGCCCAAAGAATATCGGAAATGGCATCAATGGCGCGGCGATTGATTTCCTCCGGCAAATCCCGCTCACCCGAACGCAGCCCGGCTTCCAGATGGATCAACATAATGCCCATCTTGCGTGCGGCGATTGCCGCCGCGAGCGCGCCATCCACATCACCCGCGGCCACCACAGCGGCGGGGCGGCGCGATTTCCAGACGGTTTCGCAAGCAATCATGGAACGCCCCGTCAGCACCGCATGGCTGCCGCCCGAAACGCCCAGCGCGATATCAGGCACGGGCAGGCCAAGATCGGCGAAATGCACGCCAAACATGGCCGGGTCCTCATGCTGGCCGGTATGCAGCAGCACGGGTTTGCAGAATTCCGGGCCGGCGGCCAGCGCGTGCCAAAGGGCGGCGAGTTTTGGCAAATTGGGCCTTGCGGCGGCAACAAGATGGACCTCGGGCAGCATGATCAGCCCCTTCCTGAGATGGCGAAATGCGCTGGCTTGGTGAGCCTGGGCTGAACGCTTGGAATGGCTTCCGCCAGCGCGACGAACCGCGCGGCGAGCAGGCGGCGGTCATGCTGGCGTACCGCAAGGCTGCGCGCCGCCGCGCCCATTGCGGCGCGGCGCGCGGGGTCTTCCACCAAGCTGACCATTGCCGCTGCGAGGCCCGCCGCATCGCCGGGTGCAACAGGAATGCCCGCAGCACCCTCGGTCAAAAGCCGGGCGGCATCGCCGGGGACGTTACTGATCACGGGCCGACCCGCCGCGAGCCCATCCATCAGCTTATTGGGCGCGGTCCAAGCGGCGAAGGCGGGGCAATCAGCCAGGATATGCAAAGCGATTTGGCTGCCCGCGAAAAGCCGCGCCACATCGCGCTTGGGCATGGGCGGCAGGAAAGTCAGGTTGGGCAGGCCTGCTGCCTGCTGGATCAGCGCGGTTTTCTCAGCACCTTCACCCACCAGCAGGATGCGGAGCCGGGTTTCGTCCCTCGTGGCCAAAATCCGCGCAGCTTCCACCACCACGCCAAGTCCATTCGCGCGCCCATGCGCGCCCGCATAAAGTGCCAACACTTCCCAGGGCGCGGCCTCGGGCGGGCGCCAGGGGGCGATATGGGGGCCAAACAGATCAAGGTCACAGCCATTGCCGATCACCTGCACCCGCGCCGGATCGGTGCCCCGCGCGCGCGCCGTCTCAGCCATGCCTTCCGATAAGGCGACCACCGCTGCCGCCTGTCGGCAGGCCAGATTGGCCACGCTTTCAAATATGGGGGAGAGCGGCGTCGGCAGCACGCCCATGGCACGCGGCAATTCCGGCCAGGGGTCGCGGATTTCGAACATGAACGGAATGTCGCGCAAACCCTTGGCCAAAAGTGCGGGCAAGGCCACCGTCAGCGGGGTTGAGGACGCGATAATCACATCAGGCTTCACCCGGAAGACAAGGCGCGTTGCCACCATCGCATAGCGCAGAAACGCGGCGCCACGGGCCGCGACCCCCATCGCATTGGCGTAGGGAATGTCGAATTCCACCACCTGGAAGCCCGCCACGCGGCCTTCCCGCCGGCCTTTCCGAAAGGCGCCGGCAAGCTCGGTCTCGGCCCCCTGATAGCGCCCGGTTGCCAGCGTCACGCGATGGCCGCGCGCGACAAGGGCGCGGGCAAAGGCGAAGCTCCGTGTCGCGGTGCTGCCATTGGGTGTACTGAAATGCTGGTGCAGATAAAGGATGTGCATGGAACTCAGCCGCGCGCTGCGGCGCAGATGGCGCGGATCACCCGGTACTGCGCTTCGGGGGCCATGCCGCTGCCAGAGGGCAGGCAAATTCCCCTGGCGAAAAGCGCCTCCGCGACCGCGCCCCCCATGCTCGGCGCATCGCGAAAGGCGGGCTGCATATGCAAAGGCTTGAAGGCCGGGCGGGTTTCAATACCCTCGGCCGCCAGGATGCGGCGCAGCCCATCGGCATCCATGCCGAAACTGGCCGGGTCAATCAACATGGCGGTCAACCAGCGGGACGCCCTGCCCCAAGCGGCTTCGGGCATGAAGGAAATGCCCAGCAAATCCTCCAGCCCTTCCTGATACCGCGCGAAAATCGCGCGTCGTCGGGCCACTCGGTCGGCAAGCTTCGGCAATTGCGCGAGCCCCACCGCCGCCAGCAGGGAAGACAGGCCGAAGGAATAGCCGGTGGTCTGGTGCTCATAATGCGGCGCCGGGGTTTTGGCCTGATCGGCCAGGGCTCGGGCGCGGGCGATCAACATCGCATTATCGGAAGCAAGCGCCCCGCCGCCACCAGCCGTGATGATCTTATTGCCATTGAAGGAAAAGGCCGCGAGCAGGGCGCCCTTGCCGGCGGGAAGCCCCGCCTGGGTGGCACCCAGCCCCTCGGCACTATCTGAGATCAGGGCCACGCCAAATTCGGCGCAAAGCGGCGCAATTTCATGCAGCGCCGCGCATTGGCCATAGATATCCACCGCCACCACCGCCTTGGGCAGCCGGCCCTGGCGCGCTGCCGCGCGAAGTTCCGTGGCCAAAAGGGCGGCATCAAGCGTCCAGCTTCCCGGACAGACATCCAAAAAACGTGGCCTGGCGCCTAATTGCACCGCCGGCGCGATGGAGGCGATGAAGGTAAAGCTTGGCGCCCAAACCTCATCCCCTGGACCAATTTCCAGCACACGAAAGGCCAAGGTCAGCGCCGCCGTACCAGAGGCAACACCAAGCACATGGTCGAAGCCGGTAGCCTTGGCCAAGGCAAGTTCAAAAGCGCGGGGCGTTGGGCCCGCCGGTGCCAGCCAGCCTGAGGCGAGGCTCGCTTCAATTTCTACCTTCTCCCGCCCTGTCAGATGCGGCGGCGAGAGCAGGATGGGCGCCGGCGCCTCTCGCGCTCGCTTAGGCGGCTTGGGTAGGATGCGGACAGCATGGGCGGAAGAAAGCATGGCATTCACCCCTGATGGCCGCGCATCAACGGCGTAGCGGTCACGAAGGCAGCATCCTGCCCGAGCGCTTCCTGCAAGCTCGGCGAAGTCGCATGGCCAGGCATGCAAGCGCCATGGCCACGCAGGAGAAGGGCTGAGCAAGCCAGGATGATCTTCAAATCTGTCACAAATTCAGGTGTTTGGTCGGCGTAGTGCACATCGCAGGCAAGCCGATGCGCCCAGGGGACAGCATTGCGCCCTTTGGCCTGGGCCAGACCAAATAGGCCAGGCTTCACCCAAAGCCGGCGCGCCTCAGTTGCGCCAAGCAGCAGCGTATAGTCACAGGGCAAGGGGCGCGGGCCCACCAGGCTCATGTCACCGCGCAAGACATTGATCATCTGCGGCAATTCATCGAGGCCGCTGGCCCTGAGCCCGCGCCCGAAGCGGCCAAGCCGCGCCGCATCCGGCGCCGCGCCCTCGCGCATTGAACGAAATTTTAGCAAGGTGAAAGGCGCACCCTGCCGCCCGGCGCGGCGCTGCCGGAACAGGATCGGCCGGCCCAGGGCGAGCAGCACGGCCAGCGCCAGCAGCGCGAAAACTGGCGCGCCCAGCACCAGCACCAGCGCCGCCACGCTGCGATCAAGCACTGCCTTACCCCAAAGCGCGTACATGCCCTGCCCTCCTGAGCGGCGCCATCGCCGTAACCCCAATCCCAAGCGCGAGGCCAAGCGCGAGCCAGGCCATGCGATTGCCGAGATCGGTCGAGACCTGAAGCGTCACCGCCATGGGCAGGCAAAGCATCAGAATCCGCGCCACCCGCCAGGATTGTGCTGTCCGGCCAAGCCGCCAGATCACCCAGGCTGCCCCGCCAAACACCATGAGCCAGAGGGCGAAGCCGGGCAGCCCAGCCTCTGCCAGCGCTTCAAGCGCCAGGTTATGGGGGTGCCGCCCGCGCCATTCACCAAACCCCGCCGCCAGGCTGAAGCCACCAATACCAAGGCCAAAGGGTATGGTCTGGCCCGCCAAGCCCAAGGCCGCACCCCAAAGCGGCAAGCGGCCGGAGCTTTCCAGCGTATTGGGCGCGAAAAGCTGCTCGATAGCACGGGCATGGTGGTTAGCCTCAGTTTCCATGAACAGCACCGCGCCACCGGCTAAGCAGAGCAGGCCAAGCACCCAAAGAGCCGCCTGCCCGCGCCTTTGTTGCTTCAGCATGATCAGGGGCGGCCCGCATGCCAGGCAAAGCGCAAGCGCCACCAGCGCCGCCCGCCCGCCGGGCAGCAAAGCGCCAAGCACCAAGGCCAAGGTGGCGCCCAACCAGAAAATCCTCCGCAAAAAGCGGCGCGCTTCCGCCCAATGCAGCGCCGCAAGCGCCGCCGCCATGGCAATGGCGAGCCCTGTCACCTGATAGGCAATGCGCCATTTCTCGGGATCGGCGCCGGGCAGCCCGCCCAGCGCGACACTCCCTTGGGCGAGACTATTGGCAAGGCTCAGCGCAACCGCCGCCCCTGCCCCAATCACCCCTGCGCAAAAGCCGCTTAAGGCCGTGTCATCCCCGGCCACCACCAGGCCGGCGAGCAACATGAACGGCCCTAGTAGGATGATTTCCGGCAATTTCGAACTCAGCACGGCGCCCGAAGCGCTCCAGCAACCGGCCAATACCAGCCAGAGCCAGAATGCGCCGATGGCGGCGAGCGGCAGGCCTGTTTCCGGCGCCAGTACCCAGCGCCGCGTGATGGCGCAAAGCGCCAGCAAGGGCAGCGCCAGGGCAGCGCTGAATATCGTAAAATCAATGGGTAAAGCGCCAATCAGGGGGATGGATTTCAGCGCACCAGCAAGATGGAGCAAGGCGGCGGAAACCCCCGCCAGCCAGGCCAGCGCATCATGGGGCGGCGCAGCCACCATGCCATCCGCCCGCACCTTCAATCGCCCTGCATGGCGGGGCTGCGGGTCACCAGCGCGGCGTCACGGAACGCGATGCGCATCAGCAAGACGCCGGCCGCTGCCATGAAGATCGCAAGCGGCACCACCAGCAGCCAAAGCCCAAGCAAAAGGGGCCGGTTGGGCCGCGAAGCGCGGGCTTCGACCATGGGGGCAGCGATCAGCCGGGCCGCTACCGCCTCATCCGCCGCCACCACCAGCCCAGCGCGC
>Ga0315902_10009876_pt1 | contig 12682 bp, 11 predicted proteins | sample LakEriMetagenome_9_FD_203523 | JGI IMG/M metagenome (GOLD analysis project Ga0315902, IMG submission 203523) | Freshwater fungal communities from buoy surface, Lake Erie, Ohio, United States - Buoy 12 MA117 | ecosystem: Environmental > Aquatic > Freshwater > Lake > Lake biofilm | place: USA... | reverse complement strand
TCAAGAGTTTTATCGAAGGATGTCGAAGCTCAAGAGAAATTCAATTTTAGACTAGACATCAAGGAAGGTACGTGTGCTTCCGTGCGGAGAGTGCTATCAAATGTACTGCAGCTTTCTGGTCCTATTGCCGGTCAAGTTGGATGCATTCATTCAGATTGTCAAGATATGGAACAGAGTTTGTTACTTCACGTCGAGTGTTCGATGTCTAATCTTGATCGTTTCGGCATGTCACCTGAGGAATCTGTATGTCGCCAAATTGAGTCTCAACTGCATCTGCTTGGTATGACGGGTAATCAAAATGCTTACTGGGAAACAATCGTTGTCAGGATTCTAAGGAAATTTCTGAGACTCTTTCGGCGTGCCCGAGTTGGCCTGACGGTCAGATAGGAACAGATGGAGGGTTAGGAAGGTTTCTCTCCATATGCCTTGTGCGCCCCGTCATCTAATTTGAATTCGGGGCTATAGATGGGGTGAATTTCATCCAGGAACTCTGGCGGAAAGAACTCTGTGTTGGGGATGTTCCAATAGACCTTAGTACCAACTTGGGTTGTTGAGGGCAAAAATGATGTTCCACCATTATTTGCAACACATATAGCAGCCAGCTGCGAGACTTGCGACCAACTTCCGATGAACACACTCGCTTGTGATAATCGAAATAGGTCAATCCAAATATCATGCTTATCTTCAAAGAGATTTGCTTCTATGCCCACCTCTTGGAGTAAAGATTGTGCAACGGTAGGTTCATCTGAGACTACATAGACCTTCAATTTTGGCAAATCTAATTGACTTAGTATTCGCTCGAAACCTCTGGGGCTAAATATTCCATCTCCTCCGAAATCCTTGTCATGGGTAAACTTGGCTCGCTTGTCACCAATTCGATAGTGAATCGCTATGTAAGACTCTTTGGTGTCTGGGTTACTCGAAAAGGGCGACTTTTCATCTCTCCCAGCCCGAAAGCGTGAATCTAGTTCCTTCAACACTTCCGCATTGAGCATAGGCACGAATCCGCCAGATACACGCCGTGTGCGCTTTGTGATCAGTTCAAGCCGCAATGGGCGAGCCTCGAGAGCGATCTCTCCCGTCAATCTTCGCAACACAAACTCAAGTCTCAATCCTCTTAGCCACTTAAGAAGTCTTTCGTAAGAAAAATATCGGGACTCAAGTGGATGATCGCGAATTATCTTCCCAACCGTGAATGTTTGATCATCCATCAACCCACGAATCTGAGCACTCTTTGAGGATACTTCATGATCGGAAAGTAAGAAGTCGATAGCAAATGGCCAATAGGTACCTGTGCTATGTGGAAAATATCGAATCCTAAATTCTCGAGAAATCTTCTTCTTAATGTACAGAGCATTGAGTAATCCCAAGGTCTGTGCTGCCGCCCCACCGGCTAACTTGAATTCAATGGGGTCATTTTTTTTCAAGAACTTCTCCCAAACAGTAATATGTTAGAGAGGATTGATTCACAGATGAACGGAAACTTCCCCATAGATCAATTACGACTGAATCGCTATGAAGCAGTTCAGGCAAGCTGATATACCTAGGATCTGGAACCATGAAAACCACACAAATAGGTTCTGACGGAATTTCGTCTCTTTGGATCAAACCTAGATTTGAAATGATCTCTTGGTCTGTTATGTAATCATCAAGTAAGTTAACCAAACAACCATCTCCTAGCTCCTTAGACAAGTAGAGGGCAGGGGATTCATCTGTAACAGCAGTGCCTGGCTTATACGCTACTCCTACGAGCAATACTCTTTTGTGCTCACCGAAATTCTTGATGAAGCGAGCGATTCTTGCCACTTGTCTTCTATTGACTACATGAGTCGAGTCAGCTATTGAGGCCTCAATTCCGAGGCTTGAAGAAAATTTGCTAAGGGCTACATTGTCCCTCGGAAAACAGGGGCCACCAAAGGGCGCACCTGGCTTCAAGTAAGAACGACCTATCCTGGAATCTGCTCCTATGCTTGCAAGAACAACACTTGCTGATGCCCCACCTGAACTCTCACACAATTCAGAAATAAAGTTTGCGAAGCTAATCTTGGTTGTGACAAAAGAGTTCACCGCAATCTTTGCTATTTCTGCCTCTTTAGGTAGGAGACGTGCATAAATGGGTCTTGTTTCTACATAAGAGGAGACTAGTTCTTGATAGGCATCAGCGGCTTGACTATCGTGAGCACCGATCAAGACTAAATCGGGGTTCTTCATGTCCTTTACAACGCTCCCTAATGCAATGAATTCTGGGGAATAGATCAACTTAAACTTATTCACAGAATCTGGGAATCTAGCGCTCACTCTATTCCAGATTTCATCCGAGGATCCAGGCATCAAGGTACTTACAATTACGATGTGAGCGTTGCCTTGCGACTTCTCACTCTTGAGCCCAACTATCGAACTGATTGCATCTTCAACATACTTTGACACAAAGACGCCTGTATCGTCACTTGGTGATGGCACAATGACCAAGAAAAAGTCTGAATCATCGATGGTTTCGGTCAGATTAGAGGTGAATCGAACTCTTGATTGATTCTCAACCAGTAAGTCATGAAGTGACTCTTCGTACCATGGGACTGAATTCTTTGACAGGCTGGCAATCAGTTGATGATTCAAATCAAAACCAACTACATCGTGACCAGCATCAGCGAGAACTGCAACGAGTGGGAGACCCAACTTCCCACACCCAACAACACACACTTGCTTCGATCTTGATTTTCTGCGCAATCCAATCATGTAGATCTCTTCTGTGAAGCGACTACTTGACCTTCAATCCAATCGTAGGTCTTCATCAGACCTTCGTTCAGGGAAGTTGCTGGTGCCCAGCCTAAGAGTTCATTGATTCGAGTGTTGTCGGAATTCCTTCCACGCACTCCTTTTGGAGCGTCAAGGTTGTATCGTCGTTCCAACTTCACTCCAGCTATTCCCTCAAGGGTCTCAACTAACTGATTTATTGTCACCATCTCATCACTGCCAATATTCAGGGGCTCCCTAACTTCACTTCTCATCAGTCGCAGCGTTCCTTCAATACAATCATCGATATAGGTGAAACTTCTAGCTTGTTCTCCATCTCCCCAAATCTCAATTTGATTAGTTCCATTCACTTTGGCAGATGCAACTTTGCGACTTAGGGCAGCAGGAGCTTTTTCGCGCCCCCCTTCCCAAGTTCCATGGGGCCCATAAATATTGTGGTAACGCGCCACGCGCGTCTCTAGCCCATAATCCTCATAGAAGTGTCGACACATTCTCTCGGAGAAGAGTTTTTCCCATCCGTACCCGTCCTCTGGCATGGCTGGGTAGGCATCTTCTTCTTTCAGGCCATCGACATCATTCCTCTCCTGCTTGGAGGCGTTATATACACAAGCGCTTGAGGCAAAGAAGTACTTTTTGACCCCAGCATCACGCGACGCCATCAATAAATGAGTGTTTATAAGAACCGAAAGCATGCACTCTGCTTTATGGGTTTCGATAAAGCCCATGCCACCCATATCGGCGGCAAGGTTATAAACTTGCTCAGCACCGCTCACTAAGTCTTTACAGCTTTCCCTAAGTGAAAGGTCCGACTGAACATTGATTGATTCTGGATGGACTTGATACCAGTCTTCTAGTGGCTTGATGTCAGAGCATAACAATTCATGGCCCTCAGAAATCAATGTGCGGGCTAGCCAGCCCCCAATAAATCCACCTGCCCCGGCAATCGCGATCTTCAATTCAGAACTCCTCAGTTAGACCTAGTGTTCTTTGCTTAGCCCATTCAAAGGCCATGCTCAAGCCCATAATGTAGTGCTAGCGGTCCCGCGAGACTAGTGAAGCTATGCCTGTAGGCACTCATCAATTCGCTAAACTATGAATTTGAGACAAGAGTGACTGGGGGCATCAAGATCAAGACCATCATTTTGGCGGGTGGCCTAGGAACTCGGATTTCCGAAGAAACTGGGACTAAACCTAAACCCATGGTTCTAATTGACGATAAGCCCATCCTCTGGCACGTCATGAACATTTATGCACAACAGGGATTCAAAGACTTTATCATAGCAACTGGGTACAAGCATGAAGTTATAGATGCATGGGTGCAAAGTCTGATTGAACCCTGGACTGTACAAACTGTATTCACTGGTTATGAGACGCAAACGGGAGGTCGAATCAAGCAATGTGTCGAGATGAGTCCTGCTGACCTTTACTTCATTACCTACGGTGATGGCCTAGCAAATGTCTCACTAAGGAAACTTCTTGCACTCCATAATCAAATGAATCGAATTGTGACTGTCACGGCTGTCAGGCCTCCCGCGCGCTTCGGGGTGCTAGAAATTCAAAGTAATGTAGTTCAACACTTTGGTGAAAAACTGCAAGCAGACTCAGGTTGGATCAATGGGGGATTCTTTGTCAGCAGTCCTGACATAGTCAATTTCATCCAAGGAGATCACGTGCTCTTTGAAACTGGTCCACTTCCGCATCTGGCAACTCGTGGAGAACTAGCCGCATATCAACATGAAGGATTCTGGCAGCCCATGGATACACTGCGTGAAAAAGTGATTCTTGAAGAGTTTGTTCGGAGTGGAACTTATCCTTGGTTAGACATATCCCACTAGTCAACCAAGCCACTTGGGCGAGGTTCTATACAAAGGCAACTTCCTTACGGGAAGGGTTGTGAACCGAAGTCCTGCTCCAAAAGTTGCTCCAATTCAACAACTACTACTAATCACAAGAATTCGAAGTGACAAGAACCCAAGGCATGTCGTTAGCACGTAGTTCTTCGAAAGAGGGGGACGACTTCAAGAAATCAGGAGTACTTGGCGATAGAAAAATCTGATTGATGGGACTTCTGGCCGTGAATGAGCATCCCGTCACTTCTCGTGAAAATGGACCATATTTGGAGTCGCCAATCATGCAGTACTAGCCACCTACGCTCACAAATCTCATGTAGCATCCAATTCGTGAAGTATTCAGATTACCTAATGGAATGCGTAAAGAGTCTAGGTTTCACGCACTGCTTCTTCCTACCGGGAGGAAACTCGATGCACCTACTTGAATCAGCAAGCCATAGATTTACTTGCGTCCCGGTTACTCATGAAGTTACAGCAGGAATAGCATGTGAATATTTCAACGCCACAAACCTACTTGGTGAGCGAGCGTTTGCACTAGTTACCGCTGGTCCAGGACTGACAAATCTTATGACAGCAATTGCAGGATCTTGGTTGGATAGCCGTGAACTTCTAGTAATTGGCGGTCAAGCAAAAACTACTAATCTTGCTCGCGGTACCGTGCGTCAACTTGGACACCAAGAAATTGATGGACTGGGAATTACCCGTTCCATTACAAAGAGATCTGTAAGAGTGGAGACTCCCCTCGATGCTTGGCAATTGGAGTCCATCATCTCTGAATCTTGGTCAGGTAGGCCAGGTCCTGTATTCATTGAGGTGTGCCTGGACGTGTCTAGTGCTGACTATGTTTACAGTGTTCCGCCTATTGCTCCGAGACATGAATTTCATGCCCTGTCAGAGGAAGTTGATGACTGTTGGGCTGAACTCTTGGATAAAGTCTCAAAATCGACTAGACCGCTGGTGCTACTGGGTGGAGGAGTCAGCCAAAGTGCCGCACGAGACTTTGCCGATAAGGTATCAGATCTCAAATTACCAATCGCAGTTACTTGGACCGGCGCTGATCGGATAGGTAGAGACTACCCATTCTTTGCTGGACGCCCCAACACATACGGGATGAGGTGGGCGAATATCTTTCTTCAACAATCTGATCTGCTGATTGCAGTGGGAACAAGTCTTGGATTCCAACAAACTGGCTTCAATGTCGATGAATTCTTACCCGTGGGTGATCTTGTTCAGGTTGACATTGATGATGAGGAACTGAACAAGAGCACACCAAAAGAGCGGATGCGCATCAAGATGGATAGTCGTGTCTTTCTTGACAAGTTATCGCAGATGATTCTTGGCAAGACTCAGGATTTGACTGATTGGGTGTATTTCTTGGAAGAAGTCAAGACTCAGCTGTTTCAGGTCGAATCATGTCAAAAGAGTCAAGGTCTCTGTTTGTCCCCACATGAAGTGATGCATAAGGTCCAAGGCTTGATCGACGACCAAGACTGCATCGTTTCCACCAGTAGTGGAGGAACCTTTACCGCTGCCATGCAAACCTTATCCACAATCAAGAATCAGGCGTTGATTTGCAACAAAGGTTTAGCCTCGATGGGTTACGGTTTAGCCGGAGCAATTGGTGCAGCCTTCGCACGTCCAGGCACACGAATAGTCTTATTTGAAGGTGATGGAGGATTCACACAAAATGCCACAGAACTAGGCTCGGTTGCGATGAATACTCTAAATCTAAAAATCTTTGTCACTTGTAATGATGGCTATGCTTCCATACGAACGAGTCAGGCCAATTACTTCGGCGGGCACTACTTGGGTTGCGATGAGACCACCGGCCTTCTTCTTCCAAACTGGAAGTTACTCAGCTCTGCGTTTGAAATCCCCTATTTTGAGGTAGACCGAGAGTCAATACACGATTCAAAGTTCCTTGATGCTTTCCTAGCCCCTGGTCCCTGTCTGTTTGCCATACGATCAGATCCAAAACAGACTTATCTCCCTAGATTGACAAGCTCTTTGGACAAGAACGGTCAAATTCGCACTCGGCCCTTACATGATATGGAACCAGCGCTTCCAACGGAGGTGGCCGAAAAAGTCTTTCGCTTCATCCCAATCCCGTAGGCTGTGAAAAGTAAGTAGAATTAGCTGTCGACGTAAGATTCTTGCTACGCTTTTGTTTGTCTATTCATCGCACCAACCAAAAGCTTGAGGAGTCCATATGTTTCAACAAATAAGCGCCAGAGATCGCGAGTTGTTTGAAAACCTGTTTGTTCTAGAAGCAGCCAATAACCATTGGGGAGACACTGCAAGAGGAAAGAAGATTGTTCAAGACTTTGCGACAGTCGTGCGAGTGAATAATGTTAAGGCGGCTATAAAGTTTCAATTTCGCGATGTAGACAACTTTGTTCACGAAGATTTCAAGGGAAATACTGATCTTCGATACATAAAGAAAACAGAAGCGACCAAGATGTCTCATGAACAATACCGAGAGTTAGCTCAATCTGTGACCAAAGCTGGATGCATTCCAATGGCAACACCCTTTGACGAGGCGTCAGTAGACCTGTGCGTTGAGCTAGATTTTCCAATCATCAAAATAGCCAGTTCAGACATCAATGACTGGCCCCTGATCGAGAAAATTGCCTGGACGAAGCGCCCGGCGATTATTTCCTCAGGTGGAGCTTCTGAAAAGTCTCTTGACGACGTAGTTCAATACTTTGAAAGGAGAGGGATTCCTCTAGCGATCAATCATTGCGTGTCGCTCTACCCAACAGAAGACCACCAACTGGAACTCAATCAGATCGATTATCTACGACAACGATATCCACAACATGTGATCGGACTTTCGTCCCATGAGTATCATGATTGGCAAGCTTCGATGTACATCTCGTATGCTAAAGGAGCACGCACATGGGAACGCCATGTTGACATAAACCACGACAATGTCCCAGTTTCCAATTATTGTTCTTTGCCAGAACAAGTAGATGTTTGGTTCAAGGCATTTCACAAGGCTCGTGAGATGTCTGGAGGATCTTCTGACAGTAAACGAATTATTCCACCTGATGAGATCAAGTACCTTGACGCACTTGTTAGGGGCATTTATGTCAAAAAGGCGGTCCCGGCTGGTCACGTTATTGATAGTGCCACCTTTTCAGAGTTCTTCAGGCTCAATATTCCCCTGCAAAAGGGTCAACTTTCCACTCGGGAAGTTCTCAATGGTATGAGAATAACAAAGCAACTTGAAGTAGGTGCACCCCTTACGGTAAATGATGTAGATGGCCCCTACGCAACCACGGAAAGTTTGCGACAATTCATTCTTAATCGAGGGTTGTGACTACTTGACAAGACCAATTGTCCTTGTCACTGGTGCGACAGGCGGAATAGGTGCATCGGCAGTTCGTGAGATTGAATCGGTTGATGGAGCGCAAGTGATTTCCCTAAGTTCATCCGACTTCAATCTCGATGAGCCCAGCTCAATCGATAAGTTTTTTTCTGAAAGAGCTTTTTCCAATCTTGAAGGAATTGTGTTGTGTGCGGGAGTGAATGAACCGAGGTCGCTTGTTGAAACTGATCATGACCTCTGGATGCGAACAATGGGCATCAATGTTCTTGGACATAAAAGGATTCTTGATCACGTGCTCCCGATAATGGTGAGGAGTGGTGGAGGGCGTATTGTCGCAATTTCGAGTCTTTACGGTCGAATTGCCCGAAAAGGTCGGTGGTCATACTCATCGTCTAAGGCATCCCTTGAAGCGCTTATCCGTTCAGTAGCGATCGAATATGCGGAGTGGGGAATTCTTGCAAATTGCGTAGCTCCAGGATTTGTGGCAACTTCGTTGACAACGAAGAACAATACGGGGACTCAGATCGCCGAGTTAGTGCGCCGTATTCCGCTCGGGCGGCTTGCAGCGCCAGAAGAAATCGCAAAGGTTGTGCGCTTCTTGATCAGCCGAGAAAATACCTATATTACAGGACAAACCATCTATATTGATGGAGGAATTTCCATCTCATGAACACTAATGCATTTACTATCAAGTCAACTCGCGGTTACTATGATGTCGAATTTCATCGAGAGGTGAAGGCAATTGATGAAAGAGTGCCTCAAGATTTATCCGATTCTTATCTGGTTGTCGACGCCAGAGTTTGGCAGTTGTATGGTCCCAAGCTCAAGGCTTGGCAAAATCTACCGATATTTCAGGTAGAGGCATCAGAGGAGTCAAAGACTCTGGCCGCGGTTCAACGGCTATCCGATTGGTTGGTATCGCATCGAGCCACAAAGACCTCGACCATTGTTGGTTTTGGTGGTGGGATCGTTCAAGATTTAGTGACTTTTACCGCAAGTATATTTCACAGAGGCTGTAATTGGGTGTACTACCCAACAACCCTTCTGAGTCAATCAGATAGTTGCATTGGATCCAAGTGTGGAATAAACGTCCTGCCTCACAAGAACCAGTTAGGTTCGATATATGCGCCTCGGCGCGTGGTAATCGTAGATGAATTACTCCAGTCCTTACCCAAAGAGGAAATTGTTTCCGGTTACGGGGAAATCTTCAAACTTTCGATCACAGGTAAACAGCACTTTTATTCATTATTGAAGTCTCTTCTGAGTCAATCGGAACCGCAACTCCCACAAGGAAGTTCCCTGCAATCAATTATCTCGTTGAGTCTTCAAGCAAAGAAGTCAGTGATCGAAGAGGACGAATTGGAATCGGGACCAAGGCGAGTCCTCAATTTAGGACATTCTTTCGGACACGCTTTAGAGTCTCTCTCAGGTTATGAGATTTCCCATGGGCGAGCAGTTGTTTTTGGTATGGACCTTATTAACTATCTTGGTGTCTCTTGGGGACTAACAAATAGGGAGTTTGCCAGCGAATTTCGGGGTTTGCTCAAGCGCTATTTCGGTACGTTCATCCCTTCTAAGGGAATCTCAGCTAATGGCCTCATTGAAGAGCTGAAATCGGACAAGAAGATGGCACATGGCGTTATGCATTTTGCAATTCCACGAGTTCCTGGGGTAATTGAAATTGTTCCCAAAGAGTTGGATTCAGCCCTTGTGTCGTTGGTGGATCAATACTTGAAGGACGAGTGTGTCTTCTTTACTTCTTGACTTGGGTGGTTCTTACATCAAGACAGCGACAGTTAGTGCTGGAAGTTTCCAATTAGAAAACGTGACCCGATGGCCTATGCCAGAATTGCAAACTGAAAACCTTCAGAGACGGGTTCTCAGAGTCAAGCAACTCAGGCCGTTGATTGATCTTGCCGTGAATGAAGCGCTGAGACTTGACCAGACCATAAGGCGCATCTTCATCTCAGGACAGATGGGTTGTTGGTTCCTTGCAGCTGTAGACACTCAACCTGATTGGATAGTTAGTTGGCAGGACTTGAGAAGTTTGGAACAGTTCGCGAGCCTCGATGAAGCCATTCAGTTCTTCGATTTGCCAAACTTGATTACAGCGAACGGTAACGAAATCGGTCTGGGAGTTCCTGTCGTGGGACTCCTTTGTGAACTGAGGAATCATGAACGCTTGGATGTTCCTTTACGATTCGGAACGCTTTTGTCTTGGTGTGCGGATTTCCTCACCGCAACATCCTCATCTGTGATACATGTTACTGATGCAGCATCGACCGGACTCTTAGATCTGGAGAAGAGAGATTGGCACCACCTCATCACTGGAGGGCTAAAGGTTCCAATTTCCTGGCCAAGAATTTGCTGCGAGGTTGTTCCGGTTGGCACATTAGAGGGCACCGATATCGAGGTCTTTTGTGGCGTGGGAGACCAACAAGCATCGTTGCTGGGAGCCAACTTGAGTTCTGACCGTCTTATTGTAAACATCGGCACTGGAGGACAAGTTGCAGCATTGGGCGTGTCAAAGCTCCATGAACGAGTAAAGCGTCGGCCATTCTTCAACGAGGAACTCATTTCAACGGTCACCCATCTTCCATCTGGACGGTACCTAAAGGAGGCACTCAGATTGGGAACCTTGTCCTGGGGGAGTGAAATCAGTTTTGCGCAATTGGACAATTTACAGGAGTCATACCTTGGTCAAGACAACGCAATAACTATCGACATGCTTAGGGATTTGGCCTTTGTAGTGCGATACGCGCAAACGAATTCGATTGATGAATTTCTCAATTTGTTCGTTGATTTGATGGCTCGGGAATATATTGAAGCAATCAATAGACTGATAAAACCTGAGCATTCTGAGATTCGCTTCGCAGGAGGAGTCGGTCAAAAATGTAGTCCTCTAACCATGAGAATTGCGTCCAGTTTTCAAGGGCTAAAGTCTTCTATTGCGACTGTTCAAGAGACAACTCTCGCTGGTTTAGCTGATTTCCACACGTGATAGTAGATCCTTGTCCTAAAGCACACTCATCACAACTCTCACATGGACGCCGAAATCGACAAGGCGGTATTCCGAATCTGTTCGTCGAGATCGAAGAGTTCAATTCCTAAACTAGAGGCTAACGATTCCATCCGATTTGATCGTGAGTAATAATTGTCTTCGTTGTTTACGTCAACTTCATAAACTCCACGTTTGATGCCAAAAATTTCTGAAATTCGAATGGCTAAGTCATGTAATTCCACCAAATAACCCGCACTGTCAAAAATGAGTGGTTGCGTGCAATGTTCCCACTTGAGGCAAATTTCAAGAACTTGAGCCATGTCTACATATCTTCTAAAGACGGCAAAGCTGCTATCTACGGAGATTCTTCCCTGATGAATGGCTTGAATAATCATGTTTCCGATTGCATACTTCTGGGGTTCGGGCATATGTCTACCACTTGCCGAAAACAATCGACAAATGACTAGAGAGGTTCCCACTTCTTCGCACGCAAGTGCAATGGCTTCTTCTTCTCTCTTTTTTAGGGCAGCATAGGCGGAATAGGCATCGTTCCGTGACGATAAGCGTAAGTCACTGTAAACGATGCCACTTGAAATGACCACACACTTTTGAGGTTGATTATGCCGAATGAAAGCGACACTCTTGCGAATGAGTTCTTCGTTTTCGGAATTATACCTATCGGTGCCCATGATTTGATACCGATCGACCGTATGAAAGGCAAATGGCAAGAAGGTAGCTACTGGTTCTTCAAGGGTCGTGACACTCCATCTTTGAACATTATAGTTTCGTAAACCAAAGGAAACCACACGATCATGACTACCATAGAAAAGCACATCACTTGCCGGAACGTTTGGTGAAGAAACTAAAAGGGATTCGGCGGCCCTAGATACCCAACCGGACGAACCAACAATAACTGTCTTCATTGCAAGCCAAAGTTACACTAACCAAAGAGCTGGAAAGAGCTGTCTCTCAGCCCGGTATTCTTTCCATCCAGTGACAGCCTCAGACCAATCCGCACTCGCAAATCGTATGGATATTCATGTGTTTAGTGTAAGGATAAGGCTTCAATTTTCTCCACACTCTTAGCGTTGCGTCATTAGTTGATCCAATACTGCCCATTGTGCTTTGCTAGATTGGGCTTATCGAGCCGCCTTCGGGAATCGAACCCGAGACCTTCGCTTTACGAGAGCGACGCTCTACCGACTGAGCTAAGGCGGCACAATTAGTCGATCCGAACGCTTCCATTCTGGGTTAGGAATGTAACTGATTCAATTCCATTCTCATCAGCACCTGGAATCCAATCGAACTGGATACCACCGTGTGAGAAAAAGTCATTGAGTGCATACCGTTCGCGAAGTGAATCAGGATTTCCATGGATCTCGATGGCGCTCAGAGCAACTGTGGATTCTTGCTCAGTTGATGGATGTGAGTTGCTCTTCCATTGGATGAAGAAAGGGTTGCTCGCCTGATCCAAAGTATCAAGAACGCCTATCTGACGCCAAAAGAGTTCGTTGCCATCTGGTTTCTTTCGATGACCTTCCACTGCTTGGCGTTGTAATTCTTTCTCAAGTGGAGAGAGGTCACTCACAGCTACCACCCAAGTGAGCCAGCCGCCTCCAGATTCCACCTTCTTGCTGACAAGCTGACCAAAAGGAGTCTTATCCGCTGCGGGATGATCCAGTGGGCAGACAACTTCTATGTACCTTGAGTCTTTGAGAGGAAGAATGAAATTACGAGTTCCAAACTGAG
>Ga0315902_10009875_pt1 | contig 12682 bp, 13 predicted proteins | sample LakEriMetagenome_9_FD_203523 | JGI IMG/M metagenome (GOLD analysis project Ga0315902, IMG submission 203523) | Freshwater fungal communities from buoy surface, Lake Erie, Ohio, United States - Buoy 12 MA117 | ecosystem: Environmental > Aquatic > Freshwater > Lake > Lake biofilm | place: USA... | reverse complement strand
GAAGGAGCGCATGAAGCGCGTCGGCTCCGTTGAGATTCCGCAAGAGGCCTTCCTCGCCGTCTTGCGCACCGACGCCGATTAACGTGACGACCGGCGCGCAGCCCGCGCCACCGCGCGGCCTCTACCTCCACGTTCCGTTCTGTCGTTCGCTCTGTCCGTACTGCGACTTTGTCGTGGTGGCTGGTGCCGCCGCATTCGGCCCACGGTCGCGCATGGGTGGCTATCTCACCGCAATTGAGAAAGAGATTGACCTGCGCGCGAAACTCGCCGACAAAACCTTCGGCAGCCTCGGCTCGGCGAATCGCCAGCCACTCGAGACGCTCTACCTCGGAGGGGGCACCCCATCGCTCCTGCCAACTGACCGCCTCGCCTCTCTCGTCGAACGCATTCGCGATCGTTTCGGGCTGGCCCCAGACGCCGAGGTCACCCTTGAGGCGAACCCGGGCGGCGACGAACGCGGTGACTTTGTCGGCGTGGTGCAGGCCGGGGTTTCCCGCCTCAGCGTGGGGGTGCAGGTGATGGATACGACTGCCCTCCGCTCCCTTGGCCGACGGCACACCCCTGAGGATGTGGTGGCGACGATTGCGGCCGCCCGCGCGGCAGGGTTTGCGAGCATCTCTATGGACCTCCTGGCTGATTTGCCTGACCTCCCCTTTGACGCCTGGGCGGCAAGCCTCGACGCGGCGATCGCCCTCGCCCCCGACCACCTGAGCGTCTACGCCCTCACCCTCAGCCTCGGCCCCGACGAGTCTGGCGACGACCGCCTCGCCACCCCCGCGGGTGCCGTCGCCTGGCGCGAACGTGCCGCCGCCGCCCAAGACGAAGAGCGCGGCGCACTGGAGCTCGAGCACCTCAATAGTCGCCTCCCGGCCGCCGGCTACGACTGGTACGAGATCAGCAACTGGGCAACCGCCGGCCACGCGTCACGACACAACACGCTTTATTGGGAGCGCGCCAGCGTTGCCGCCGTTGGACCTGGTGCCCACGCCTTCGATGGCGTCACACGTCGCTGGAACTCGGCCAACCTTGATGCGTGGGAAGCGGCGTTACAGCAGGGCGAACTTCCACCTGGCGGCGAATCAGAGGCCGAGAGCGGCGCTGCTGGTGCTGCTGAAGGCTTGGTGCTTGCGCTACGCATGGCACGTGGTGTGGAGCGCGATGCCGCGGTGCGTGACGGATTCAGCGAGGCAATCGCATGGGGTGAAGCAAACGGCCTACTTGCGCCACATCCGTCAGATCAATCGCGCGTTCAGCTGACGCTGCGCGGCCGACTGCTCAGCAACGAACTCTTCTCAAGGATTGTGTAACCACCGTCGCGCGCCTGCGCGACGCGGATCAGTTCGGCGCAGCGAGGTCGCGGCGCGGGAAGATATACAGCGACCAGATCGCGGCGATCAGCGCGACCACTCCAAAGAGCAGTGCGGCTGAGCTGTCAACGGTGCCGTTGAGCAGGTCAACCGGCGAGAAGTGATTGAAGAGCGAGAGGTAGCGATAGGGCTCGACCACATCCCAGAAGGAACCGATGACTTCAACGATGTAGTTGAACATGATGAACGAGACGGTGATCGCCATTGATGGCGCAGTGTTATCGAAGCTGCTGCTTGTGGCGATGCCAATCGTCGCGAACATGCCCCAAAAGAGCGCACCGTACGCCCAGAGGATTGGCAGCTGTTCAAACGCGAGCTGGTCGGTGACGCCGGCGATCTGCGCGCCGAGGACGGTGCCGACGATGTAGGCAAACGAGACGAGTGCTGCGCCAACCCAGCCTTCAAGGAGCATGGTGAGAAGAATCTTGCGGCGGCTGAGTGGGCGACTGAGGAGGAGCTCCAACGTACCGCGCTGTCGCTCGCCGGAGAGCGCGCCCACGGTGAGGCCCGCACTCAAGATGCCGAAGAGGGCGATCGAGATCGGGTGAATAAAGCCAACCGAGATCGTGCCCGCCAGGGTGGAGAAGTTCCCTCCAGGGGGGCGACCAGGCTGCTCCGCAAGCGACTCTTGGAACGCCTGATAGATGACCGGGAAGAGGAGCGACCAGACCACGACGACCGCGAGGCCAACTACGAGACGAATACGGTGGCCGCGAATGAGGCGTCGGAAGAGGATTGCACTAATCATCGGGAACTCCTCTTCTTAGTGGCGCCCCTCTTTGGAGCAGCCTTCTTGGCTGGGCTCTTCTTTGCGGGTGCGCGCTTCGCAACTGGTCGCTTCGCTGCAGGCTTCGAAAGTGACTTCTTCACCTCTGCTACCTCAGGGAAGACCTGAACGGCGCCAGAACTGTGACGCGCGTCGCCGTAGTACGACATGAAGGCCTCTTCGAGGCTTGCCGCTTCGATGAGCAGGTCTCGCAGGCCGGAGGTCTGCAGTCGCGAGATGAGCTTCGGCACGGTCGCAGATTCCGCTTCGCAGCTAATGCGATAGCCGCTCTTCCCTTCAGGGGATACCTTCACACCAAAGACGCCAGCAAGTGAGGTGAGGCGCGTTGGCTTTCGCGCGACGAGCGCATCAACGCGACGGCGCTGGAAGCGCACCAGTGTCTCGACGGTCTCAAGGGCAACGAGCTTGCCGCCACGCACGATGGCGACGCGGTTGCAAATGCGCTCGACTTCGCTGATGAGGTGGCTACTAAAGAAGACGGTGCGACCAGCGGCAACGCGCTCAAGGAGCAGCTCTTGGAGCGAGCGCTGCATCAGTGGATCGAGACCTTCGGACGGCTCGTCAAGAATCAGCAGCTCTGGATCGGTCTCCAGCGCCTGTACCACGCCGATCTTCTGGCGCATGCCGCGGCTGTAGTCGCGCACCGGCCGCTTCAAGATTGCGTCGGAGAGCTCAAGCGCCTCCATCACGCGATGGCGCAGGAGTGAAGGTCGGCCGCTCAGGGCGCGCATGTGGTCAAGGTATTCGCGACCACTCATGTAGTCGTACACGGCAAAGCCCGAAGGCAGGTAGCCAACACGGCGACGAATCTCGACCGAGTCCTTGACAACGTCGAGGCCGAGGACCGAGGCGGAGCCTGAGGAGGGGTGGAGGAAGCCGAGGAGGGTGCGAATGGTGGTGCTCTTCCCCGCGCCGTTGGGACCGAGGAAGCCGAAGAGTTCACCCTCCTTGATCTCTAGGTCAATAGCGGTGAGCGCCTTGACCTCGCCGGTGCGACCGTAGTGTTTGGTAAGCGCACGGGTCTGGATCGCAAACTGATTGGCCATGCCCCGATTCTACGCCTTTGACCCGTTCAGGCTGACCCCACTAGACTGGAGTTGGCAGTCACCATCTGTTGAGTGCCAAGAAACGAGGTGGGCATGGTTCGACGACAGCGACGCACGGGGCTCCTGGACGATCGCGCCCGCGTCATCCTCGCCGCCCTCGTTGAGGAGCACATCCGAACGGCCACCCCCGTTGGCTCGATCGCCCTCTCAGACGGGTACGACCTTGGCGTCTCGCCGGCCACCGTTCGTGGCGTGCTCGTGGAACTTGAGGAGTTGGGCTTGCTGATGCAGCCGCACACCTCAGCCGGCCGCATCCCAACTGACCTCGGCTATCGCACCTACGCCGTGGAGATCGCTACTCCTGACGAGGTGGCCCCCGTCGACCAACTCATGATTCGACACCAGTTCGGCCAGGCCGAAGGGGGCGCCGACCAGTGGTTCCGCATCGCCGCCACCACCCTGGCGAGCTCTTCGCGAGCGGCGGGGATCGCCACGCCGATGCGCCCAACCTCCGCACGCCTCCGCCATGTTGACCTGGTGCGCACCGCCGATCGCCTCGCCACCCTGATCGCCGTGGTGAGCGACGGAAGCGTGCGCCCAACGCTGATGCCCCTCCCAGAGGGGGCTGACCAAGATGCCCTTACCGCCGTGGCAAGTCGCCTGAACGCCACGGTGCTCGACAAGAGTTCTGCACAACTCACCGCGGCCGCCGCGGACCTCCCTGAGTCGCTACCGAACCGAGCCATTGTGCGAACGGTGCTCGAGCGAACGAGCCGACTCCTCGCCGAAATTGACGATGCGGCGGTGGAGCAGGTCTACAGCGACGGACTCCTCAATGTGATGGAGGCCCCCGAGTTTGCCGAGAGTTCGCGGGTGCGCAACGTCTTCACCGCCCTTGAGGGGCGTGGGTATCTCGGCGAACTCGTACACGACGTTGCCCAGGGGGGCGAGGTTCGACTCTTCATTGGTAGTGAAAATGCACCGGTTGAGATGCACGGCGTCTCCCTCATCCTTGCCCCCTACGGGGTGCCCGGCCAGGCGCTCGGCGTTGTGGGGGTCCTCGGCCCAACCCGCATGCCGTACCCGCGGGCGGTCGGCTCAGTTCAGTTCGTGGCCAACGTCCTCTCGGAGCTCGTGACCCGCTTCCACCGCTCCTAACGCCCGCCGAAACTGGCCCGAGCCCGCCTCCTTGACGCTCAACGCTTGACTCGCGCCGCCCCGAGGCGTATTCTCCCGTCAGCGAGTTAGCACTCTTAACCTTTGAGTGCTAACTTACGCACGAGGGCTCCCCGAAACGGGGGCAACTGAGCACAAAAGGGGGCAGCATGACCCAGCCAACAACAGAGTCAGAGGCAACCGAACAGGGGGCGCCGGAGCTCGATCCGCTCGCCGCCGCCCTCCTGGAGCGCGACGAGCAGATCGCCGCCCATCAGCGCACCGCGGCTGACTTCGCCAACTTCCGCCGCCGCACCGCCGAGGAGCGAGAGCGCGAGGCTGGCCTGGCCAGCGAATCCCTCCTCTTTAAGACGCTGGCGGTTGCCGACGACATGGATCGCGCCCTGGCGGCTGTCCCCGAGAACCTTACGGCCGAGCCGTGGGTCGAAGGGGTAGCGGCAATCAATCGAAAGCTCCTGGCGCTGTTGGAGAGTGAAGGGGTGACCCCATTTGATTCGGTCGGCAAGGAGTTTGATCCGCGGGAACACGAGGCGATCGCCCAGGTTCCCGACAGCGGCAAGCCGGCCGGCGAAGTGATCACAGAGCATCGAAAGGGGTGGCGAATTCGTGACCGAATTCTGCGACCTGCGGTGGTGAGTGTGGCGAACGATTAAAGGAGCGACCGCTCCATATAACGTGGAAATTTTTTGGAAGCAGTAGTTAGAAAAAGGAGTACCAAATGGGAAAGATTATCGGGATCGATCTTGGAACCACGAACAGCGTTGTTGCCGCCATGGTCGGCGGTGAGCCAACGGTGATTAGCTCCGCCGAGGGCGGACGAACCGTTCCATCGGTTGTTGGGTTTGGTAAGGGCGGCGAGCGACTCGTTGGCCAGCTAGCAAAGCGCCAGGCGGTGACGAATCCAACAAACACCGTCTTTAGCATCAAGCGATTCATGGGTCGCCGTTTTGACGACGCCGAGTCGGTGAAGACGAAGGGCCTCGTTCCGTATGTTGTTGAGAAGGACTCCGGCAGTGACGGCGTCAAGGTGAAGGTTGATGGCGGATCCTATTCGCCACAAGAAGTCTCGGCCATGATTCTGCAGAAGCTGAAGGCTGATGCAGAGGCATTCCTCGGCGAGAAGATCACCGAGGCCGTAATCACGGTGCCGGCCTACTTCGACGACACGCAGCGACAGGCAACTAAGGATGCCGGCCGCATTGCTGGTCTCGATGTAAAGCGCATCATCAACGAGCCAACCGCAGCGGCGCTCGCCTACGGTCTCGACAAGAAGAAGGAAGAGAAGATCGCCGTGTACGACCTTGGTGGCGGCACGTTCGACATCTCGATCCTGGAGCTTGGCGACGGCGTCTTTGAGGTGAAGTCGTCCAACGGCGACACGCACCTTGGTGGCGACGACTTCGACCAGCGCATCATCGACTGGCTCTTGGCTGAGTTCAAGAAGGACCAGGGGATTGACCTTTCGAAGGATCAGCAGGCCCTTCAGCGCCTCAAGGAGGCGGCGGAGAAGGCCAAGATCGAGCTATCTGGCACGGGCCAGACCGAGATCAACCTGCCGTACATCACGGCCGATGCGACCGGTCCAAAGCACGTGGTGGTGACCCTGACCCGAGCGAAGCTCGAGGCCCTGGTCGCCGACCTGATTGAGAAGACGAAGGCCCCAGTGCTCGCCGCCCTTAAGGATGCGGGACTGAAGCCTTCCGAGATCGATGAGGTCGTGCTCGTCGGCGGCATGACGCGCATGCCCGCCGTTGTCGAAGCGGTCAAGGCGCTCTTCGGTGGCAAGGAGCCGTCGAAGGGTGTGAACCCTGACGAAGTGGTGGCGATCGGCGCCGCAATTCAGGGCGGCGTCCTCGCGGGCGACGTCAAGGATGTGCTGCTGCTTGACGTGACGCCGCTTTCGCTCGGCATTGAGACGTTGGGTGGCGTGATGACGAAGCTCATCGAGCGCAACACAACGATCCCAACCTCAAAGAGCCAGACGTTCTCGACGGCCTCCGATAACCAGCCGCAGGTGGAGATCCACGTGCTGCAGGGTGAGCGCGAGTTTGCCGCCGACAACAAGACGCTCGGCAAGTTCATCCTCTCCGGGATCCCCGCCGCTCCGCGCGGCGTGCCACAGGTTGAGGTGACGTTCGACATTGACGCGAACGGCATCCTCGACGTGAAGGCAAAGGACCGCGCAACCGGTAAGGAGCAGCAGGTGCGCATCACCGGCAGCTCAATGCTCGGCAAGGATGATGTTGATCGAATGGTGCGCGAGGCGAAGGAGCATGAGGCAGAAGACAAGGCTCGCCGCGAGGCGGTCGACTTCCGCAATCAGACCGAAGCACTCGCCTTCCAGGCGGAGAAGACGCTGGCCGATCTTGGCGACAAGGTTGATGCGGCGAAGAAGTCCGAGGCGGAAGGGCTCATCGGCGAGGTCCGCGAGGCCCTCAAGGGTGAAGACCAGGCGCTCCTGAGGGAGAAGGGCGAGGCACTCGCGCGACTCATGACGGAGATCGGCACCGCCGCGTACCAGCAGGGCCAGGCCGAGGGTGCAAACGGCGCCGAAAGCGGTGAGCCAACCCCCGCCAGCGAGGAGACGATCGAAGGCGAAGCGAAGGAGGTCTAACCTAGGGGTATGACCAACTCCGCAGCTGAACCTACCGCGCTGATCCGCGCCCGAGGCCTGACGAAGGTCTTCGGAGCGCGGACGGCCGTGGCCGGCATCGACTTCGACGTTCGCGACGGCGAGTTCTTCGGCTTCCTCGGGCCAAACGGCGCAGGGAAAACGACGACCATGCGCATGATCGCGGGTGTCTCGCCGCGCACCTCGGGAACACTCGAGATCTTTGGCAAGGACCCAGATCTCCACGGCTCCGAGATTCGCGGCCAGATCGGCGTCGTACATCAGCAAGAGACGCTCGACATGGAGCTGAGTGTTCGCGAGAACCTGCTCGTCTTCGGGCGCTTCTTCGGCATGGATCGCGCCAGCATCGCAACCCGCGCCGATGAGCTCCTTGAACTCTTCCAACTCGGTGACCGCGCCAAGGATCAGGTGGAGCCGCTCTCGGGAGGCATGAAGCGCCGACTCTCCATTGCGCGATCGCTCATTGCTAGCCCGCGCATTCTGATGCTCGACGAGCCAACCACCGGACTCGATCCACAGGCGCGACATCTCTTGTGGGATGCGCTACAGCGACTGAAGCGTGGTGGCACCACCATCGTCCTTACCACGCACTACATGGATGAGGCCGAGCAGCTCTGCGATCGACTCGTGGTGATGGACCAGGCAAAGATCGTCGCCGAGGGCTCGCCGCGACAGCTCATCGTTGAACATGCCTCGCGCGAAGTGTTGGAGCTGCGCTTCCCGAACGGTACTGAATCAATTGACGCGAAAGTCCTGGAAGGGATTGGCGATCGCTATGAGCGTCTCGCGGAGCGCGTGATCGTTGGTTGTGAGAATGGCGAAGCTGCACACGCTCGCGCGCTGGAGCACGGTCTCAATCCAGAGAGCTGGCTCGTACGTCGCTCAAGCCTGGAGGACGTCTTCCTTCGCCTTACGGGTCGGACCCTCGACGAGTGATTACCGCTTCGAGCGCCGCTCCGAACCGAACGCGCAGCCGGCTCGCCGCCATTCGCGAGGCGGCGCCACACCCAACGCGCTGGCGCCACGTTGTTGGCTACATGGTGGCTGTGTATCGACGCGAGTGGCAGGGCTCTGTCTTCAGCGGTTTCATTGAGCCGCTGGTAGTACTCGCAGGACTCGGCATTGGCCTCGGTGTGCTCGTGGGCGATAAGGCTGCTGAGATCACTGGTGGAGTGAGCTACGTGGCCTACATCGCTCCAGCCCTGATGGTCAGTTCGGCGATGAATCTTGCGACCGCTGAGGCGGCGTGGCCCATCTTGGCGCGCGTTGCCTGGGTGCGCATCTATCACGCCATCGTCGCCACCCCGCTCAACGCCGCTGACGTCATGGTTGGTGCAATCACCTTTATCGTGGGGAAGGTCGCCTTCGCCGCCGCCTTCTTTGCCGGTGTCCTCCTCGTCACGGGGATTGCGACGAGCCCAACAGGGGCGCTCGGCATGATCGCCGTCTCCGTGCTCACCGCCTTCGCCTTCGGCGCGCCGATGGCCGCCTTCTCGGTGACACAGAAGTCTGACCAGGGGTTCGCCTTCCTCTTCCGACTGATCATCACCCCGCTCGGCTTCTTCTCGGGAACTTACTTTCCGATCGAGAATCTGCCGTTTGCCGCCCAGGTGCTCTCGTGGTTCACCCCACTCGCGCACGGCGTTGCCCTCAGCCGCTCAATGGCGCTGGGGACCCCGGTCACCTACGTCTGGTTCCACGTCGGCGCGCTGCTGCTTTGGGGAATCGTCGGTACGGTTGTCGCGATCTACCTCTTCCGTAAGAGGATGCTGAAGTGATTGCCAGTCTCGCACCACGCGCCTTTAGCGTCTTTGAGCGCAACCTCTTCGTCTATCGACGACAGTGGCTGATCATCGTGACCGGCTTCTTCGAACCGCTCTTCTTCTTGCTCGGCATCGGCTACGGCGTTGGTGGTGTCATCGGCGCCATTCCGTATGGCGGTGCCGACGTTCCGTATGCGGCCTTCGTCGCCCCAGCGCTTCTTGCAAGTGCCGCCATGAATGGCGCCATCTTCGACTCAACGTTCAACATCTTCTACAAGTTGAAGTACGGCAAGGTGTACGACGCAATCCTCTCCACGCCGGTTGGGGTGGGCGACCTCGCGGTTGGTGAGCTGCTCTGGTCAAACCTGCGCGGCGTGATCTATGCCACCGCGTTCCTGATCGTGATGCTCGCCCTCGGTCTGGTCGCGTCGCCTCTTGCGCTGCTGACCCCACTCGCTGTCATCTTCATTGGCTTCTCGTTCGGCGCCGCTGGTTTTGCCATCACCACGCACATGCGCTCGTGGAAAGACTTTGACTTCCTCTTCATCATCCTGACGCCGCTCTTCCTCTTCTCGGCAACCTTCTATCCGGTCGAGATCTACCCAGGGGCCCTGCGTTGGATCGTGGAGCTTTCACCGCTGACGCGCGGCACACATCTGGTGCGCTCGCTCTGCTTCGGCGACCTGAACTGGCTCATGCTGGTCGACATTGCGTATCTCTCGGCAATTAGCTTCATCGGCTATCGCCATGCGGTGCGCCGACTCGGCGTACTGCTGCTGAAGTAGGCGCGCGATGGCACGAGACTTCTACGCGATCCTTGGTGTTCCGAAGAGCGCGAGCGCCGACGACATCAAGAAGGCCTTCCGCAAGGCGGCCCAGAAGCATCACCCCGATGTGTCGAAGGCCCCCGACGCCGCGGCCAAATTCAAGGAGATCAACGACGCCTATCAGGTGCTCTCCGACGCGGGACAGCGTGCCCGCTACGACCAGTTCGGCGAGGCCGGCGTTGGTGGTGGAGCGGGTGGCCCAGGCCCTGGTGGCGCAGGCGGATTCCCTGGTGGATTCCAAGGCGGCTTCCAGGGTGGCTTCGGTGGCGGCGGGATCGAAGACCTGTTTGAAGGCTTCTTCGGTGGCGGCGGTCGCGGCGCGCGACGCAGTGGTCCGCCCCCTGGCGATGACCTGCGCTACGACCTGCGCGTGGAGTTCAGCGAATCGATACGTGGTGGCACGCGCGACCTTGATCTGAAGATGAAGGTCGCCTGCGATGGCTGCTCGGGCAGCGGCGCCGCGAAGGGCTCGGGAACCAAGGAGTGCGACGGCTGCGGCGGACGCGGCTCGGTGCGCACCGTACGCCAAACGATGCTTGGCCAGATGGCAGTCGAAGCGCCGTGCGCCAAGTGCAGTGGCGAGGGGCGCATCATTGAGAAGCAGTGCCCAACTTGCCGCGGCGAGGGGCGACTCAACGGATCGAAGCGACTCCATGTTGAGATTCCACCCGGCGTTGATGACGGCACGCAAATTCGACTGAGTGGTCAAGGTGAGCCTGGTCGCCGCGGTGGACCTGCAGGGAATCTCTACGTCGTCATTGAGGTGAAGGAGCATCCGCAGCTCGTCCGCGATGGCATCAATCTCACCACCGAGATCCCACTCTCGATTTCGCAGGCGGCACTCGGTGCGCGCGTGGTGGTGCCGACCGCTGAAGGGGAAGAGGAGATCGAGATCAAGGCAGGGACACAGCCAAACGATGTGCTGCGCCTCAAGGGTCGCGGCGCACCGAACGTGCGACGACCAAGTCAGCGCGGCGACTTGCTGATTCATATTGCGATTGAGGTTCCAACGAAGCTGTCTCGAGATCAACGCAAGGCGCTTGAAGCATTTGCCAAGGCGAGTGGCGAGGAGAACCACTGAGCTCCGACGGCTGGCTCGAACTCAGCATTGAGTGCGACCCCGAGGCGGCCGAGGCGATCAGTGAACGACTCGGACGCCTCGCCCCCTCGGGCACCAGCGCTGAGCCGGCCACACCACCACCCATTGATGGCGATGCACTTGGGCCCATCTACGACCCGACCGCACCAGTATGCATTCGCGCCTGGCTCCCCGACACCGCAGACAATCGCACCGCAGCCAGTGCGCTAGTAACGGAACTCGAACGCTTCGCCGCCTTCTCGACTGGTGGTGTCGGCCTGCGCGGCATTGGGCCACTCCTTGTGCGACCGATCCCCGCCGAAGAGTGGGCAACGAGCTGGCGCGCCGAGTTTCCGATCCTGCGCGTGGGCCGCATTGTGGTGCGACCGCCGTGGCGCGAACATGTCGCCGCCCCCGACGACGCGGTGGTCACGATTGATCCGGGCCAGGCGTTCGGCACGGGGCTCCACCCAACAACACGCCTCGCGCTGATCGGCCTTGAGCGGTGGGGCGCCGCCGGCCGACTCGGCGAACTCCCACGGAGCGGTCCAGGGGTGCTCGACGTCGGCACGGGGAGTGGCATTCTCCTGCTCGCCGCGATCGCCCTCGGTGCATCGCACGGGACAGGCGTCGATATTGATCCCCTCTCCGTCGCCGCCGCTACTGAGAACGCTGCACGAAACGGTGTCGCGGGGCGCGTCACCATTCAGGCGGGCTCACTCCCAATCAGCGCACCAGCGCCACTCGTCATCGCGAACCTTGTCGCCTCACTGCATATTGAACTTGCCCCGCTCCTCGTTGGCGCGATGGCACCAGGCGGGCGGCTCCTTACTAGTGGCATGTTCACCTCGCGCGCCGATGAGGCGATTGCGGCGCTGCAGGCTGCTGGCGCAACGCTCGTTGAACGCTGGGAAGAGGGGGAGTGGGTCGCCGCGGAGTTTAGCGACGGTCGCGCTACACTGAACTCATGAGCGACTGCCTCTTCTGCAAGATCATCGCCGGCGAGATCCCGAGCACGCAGCGTCATAGCTCTGATCTGGTGATCGCCTTCAACGACATCGCGCCACAGGCGCCGTTGCATGTGTTGATCGTCCCGCGCGAACACATCGGTTCCGCGGCCGATCTGCGCGACACGCCAGCACACGGGGCGCTGCTCGCGCGGATGCACCACGTAGCGCAGGAGATTGCCGTCGAGGCCGGCTACGGCGATCGCGGCTGGCGCCTCGTCAGCAATGTTGGCGATGAGGGCGGCCAGGCGATCGAGCATCTGCATCTCCACCTGCTCGCTGGGCGTCAACTCACCTGGCCACCGGGATGAGCGAGGCGCCTACGACGCGCAAGCGTCGCTTCCCGTATCGAACCGTCATCGTATTGGTCGGCGGTATGGCGATCTTTAGCTTCTTGTCGGGCGGCCCACTGATGCCAGATCCGCAAGGCCCCGCCGCTTCGGCGGCGCCAACGGCACGCAGCTCAGCAGAGGCGGCACAGGCCGAACAGTTGCTCGTCTCAGTTGTGACCGCGGCTGGGCTCGGGCCAGTGACCAGTAGCGCCGACGTACGTCCGCCACTCCCGCCAGAGATGAACAGCCTCCCCCGAACGGTGGTTCGAGCTGCGTCGACGCGTGACCCAAATGGCATCCCGCTGGTCGCAATCTCGTTCGCCGATGCCGTCGCCGCGCGAGCCGCAGCCCCGCAGCTCGCCGCCTATCTGGTGACCCCCGTGAACCTCGTGCTCGTCCCCCCGGACGCTCAATTCAACCTCTTTCAGTCAGGGAACCTGCTCGTGATCCTGCAGCGCACCCCCTCAGCCGACCTCGACAGTGAGGCGGCGAATACCCTGCTGGCCACGCTGCAAGGGATGCTCGAAGAGGTCCCCCTCACGCGCTAAGTCGCCTTCGTGCGGGGGATCGGCTATCCTCCTCCCCTTAGGAGGTGCCACTTGGCAGAAGTACGTATCGGCGAGAACGAGTCTTTCGAGGCCGCGCTGCGCCGTTTCAATAAGAAGGT
>Ga0315902_10009874_pt1 | contig 12684 bp, 7 predicted proteins | sample LakEriMetagenome_9_FD_203523 | JGI IMG/M metagenome (GOLD analysis project Ga0315902, IMG submission 203523) | Freshwater fungal communities from buoy surface, Lake Erie, Ohio, United States - Buoy 12 MA117 | ecosystem: Environmental > Aquatic > Freshwater > Lake > Lake biofilm | place: USA... | reverse complement strand
ATCAACAGGCGGCAAACCGGTCAGGTTACGAAAACCATACAATACAAAATGATGACTATTGGAAGCACCCCGCATTTGCAGGCGATTTACATATACGGTGGCAGTGTTGGGTGTGTTTTTCCGAACAAACACTTCGCGTTCAAAATTTTTCGGGATCTCGAAGGGGTTGATGACGAGTTGGAATCCGGCTCCCGCTGCAGGCGGGTCGAGCGGTTGAACAGCAACCTGACAGGCGCTGCTGTCGCGCAACACATTATCATCAATTGAGGAGCTGGTCTTGCTGGCGCCGGCATTGATCCAACGGCGAATGAACTCAACTTGTCCTTTGCTGAGTACCTGTCCGCCTAAAGGCATCTGCGATCCGAAATTTCCGGTCACCGGATGATGACTGGCTACGCAAGTGATCTTATGATAGAGAAAACTCAGATCGGCATCACCCGGACTCACCAATTTATAATTGCTGGCACGAGCCGCTGCATTCATGGGCTGCTGATTTACCAGCTGATCATAGGATTGACCGGCAGCTAGTATCAATCCGTGTTGCTGAAAGGTTGCATCGGAAGAAGAGGAATGACAACCACTGGTGGCGCAAGTGGGTGTTAGGATTTGTTCCTGAATGATTTCGAAATCAGGCTTGCCGCTATCTGTTGATTTTGTACAAGATGCTACAAGTAGCAGAAGCGAAATAGGGATTACTATTTTCATATAGTTGAGGGCGTTGAGACGGTTGAGATTGTTTAGGGCCTGGAAAGTTTACTCCTGACTTTTTATTAAAAGATTACGGGATGAGGTACTACCTTAAGCCGCTCAACTTTGTAAACAAATCTGTCTCACAAACTCTAGTCGGTGATCCTTCCCCCCGCATTGATCCAGTCTGTGATCTTCTGGCGTTCGTTTGCCGGCAGTAACCCACCGGTTGGCATCGGACTTGGATTACCATCCACAGCCCGAGCTCGAATACGATCCTTGGCCGATACAATTGCACAGTCGGTGCTGAGATTTACCCCACCACCGGCGGATGAAGAATTGTGGCAACTCACACAGTTGGTTTGCACAAGCGTCTTTACCGCATTGAAAAGAGGACCGGAAGATCGAGTACCTACTACAATAGAGCCCTGTGTCGCTGAGCAGCCATTCGCATCTCTTGCAGCGATGCTGTAGGTGCCGGCATTTAAATTGGCAAAACTCGTGACCGATTGAAAGGTTCCACCATTCAAACTATATGTGTATGGAGCCGTGCCTCCGGAGGCTGCGACATTGATCGATCCGTTGGCGCTGGGTGTAACACAAGGAGTTACGCCGTTGACCGTGGGATTTACTGATATGGTAACTCCACTGCAACCTGCAACATTCGTAAGCGTAAAGGTGGCAGAACCAGTACATCCGGCAGAACTCTTAGCGATGATCGTATAGGTGCCGGCAGAAAGGTTAGTGAATTGACCCGACCCTTGAAAGGTACCATTGTTGATACTATAGGTAAATCCGGATGCCCCGCTGGCACTGGCATTAATACTTCCATTCGCAGCTCCGGCTGCAGGATTCATGGTACTGGCCGTAACAGTAACCGTAACCCCTGCACAAGGATCGGCCGGAGGGGGATCGCTCTTACTGCAGGAAAATCCAAACAAAATCAAACCGGAAAGCAAGAGTGAAGAATAGGTATTTTTCATTTGTCGATAGTATTCTTGATAGAATGTTTCTTAAAGGTAGGAACAGATAATTATTTACAAGCGAAAACGTTTAACAGATATATGATGAATTCATCCCAATTTTAGAAAATGAAATGGAGCATGTATTTGCTGTTGCTGGGATTAGCCACCTCGGGCTGGACCCAAACGCCTGTTTTTCAATCCGGAACAGGCAGTTACGCGAGCTTTCGTATTCCGGCGATCATTAAAGCAGCTAATGGTCATCTGCTGGCCTTCTGTGAGGGGAGAGTTAAACATGGAGGCGATTTTGGAAACATTGATATCGTAATGAAAGAAAGTAGGGACCAAGGGAAAACCTGGTCAACCCTTCGAACCCTGATCGATGTCGATTCCCTGCAAGCTGGCAATCCGGCACCGGTCGTTGACCTACTCGATCCCCGATTCCCAAATGGACGGCTGTTTCTTTTTTACAACACGGGTAACAACCACGAAGGAGAGGTACGAAAAGGTAATGGTCGCAGAGATGTCTGGTACATCACTTCGATCGACAATGGAAAAAGCTGGTCAGGTCCGATCAATATAACGGAACAAGTTCATCGTCCTAACACAACTGACGATTGGCGCAGTTACGCTAATACGCCTGGTCACGCGCTTCAGTTCACTCAAGGCAAATACAAGGGTCGCATCTATATTGCGGCTAATCACTCGGCCGGCGATGCGAAGGCTGGGTTCGAAGATTATCAGGCGCATGGATTCTACAGTGACGATCACGGTAATAGTTTCAGATTGAGTGAATCGGTGACAATACCGGGCAGTAATGAATCAACAGCTGCTGAATTATCCGGCAATCGGCTAATGCTGAACAGCCGAAATCAAAAAGGGGATATCCGCGCACGCATTGTATCAATCAGTAAGAATGGGGGTGCCACCTGGGACAGCAGCTATTTTGATCGGCAACTCATCGATCCCGTTTGTGAAGGCAGTTTACTGAATATCGGCTGGAAGAAAGGAAAAGCTACACTCGCTTTTTGCAATCCGGCCAGCCAAACCAAAAGAGATTCCTTGACTGTACGATTCAGTTTCGACGAAGGTCATTCTTGGACTAAAAGATGGCTGGTTGACAATACCTTAGGACGAAGCGATCAACAAGCATATAGTGATCTGGTAAGGCTGAAAAAGAGAAAAATCGGCGTTTTATACGAGAGAGATGGCTATAAGGAAATCATGTTTACATATTGCGACATCCCACGCTGAACATATCTAATTTTGGACTCAGAGAGATGAACAAGCACAGAAATTATACCAGATGGGCGATCACTCTAGTCCTGTTTTTGGCTATATCCAGAATGTTGTTCAGGTACCTAGACTATAAGTTCACTGAATAAATAAGGAAGCAAAACAATAAAACAAGTACAATAGAATGTTTCCTTTGTGGTACCGCTTGGAAAGCCAGTGTCATAAGACTGAATGCATGCAATTAAAAGAATGTAATACTTTTATCATTCCTATATAAATCTTTACAGATGCGCCCTATTATTTTATTTATTCTCCTCGTTGGTATCGGATTGAAATCATTCGGGCAGGAACGATTTATCAAACGTGCATACGATGCTATACAAAAAGAAAATTGGAGCCTTGCGGAGAGCAATCTCGGATCGTATGAATCGAAAGAGGGTAAAAAACCTGAATTGTACTTTTTGCGACATCAGATACTTGTTAGGACCGCAACAAATCCTGCCGCATTTGATACGGCCAAGCAATTGTTGGAATTGGCAGTTGCTGGATTCAATACCCTTTCTGTAAAAAATCAAGAAGAGTGGTGTAAAGACATCGATTTCTGTAAGGAACAAATTCCAGTGCTTCTTTTGAAAGTAGATAGTCTTGTCTTCGAAAGTGTAAAGAAAACAAATAGTCTGAGTGATATCAATTGGTATTTGAATAGATATCCGAACAACACAAACACGATCAAAGCCAAAAACTGGAAGATTCACCTTTTATTTTTGGAAGCGAAGGCTGCCTATACCGAGGAGGCATTTTCAACATTTATCTCGACATATCCGGAACATGAAGATGCCCCGATGGCGAAACAACTTATGTGGAAAATTGGATGGGAAAAAACGATACAAGAAAACACCATAAAAGGATATCAATCTTTTCTGAGCAAATATCCGCAAGCTAGCCAGCGAGAGCAAGCAACAGCAAAAATCGAAGAGCTTGCATGGAAAGAAGCGGAAAAAATCGATTCAGAAGAAGGATACCTTGCCTTCATAAAAAATTACCCGAAGTCCCCTCAATCCCTAATCGGATTGAGAAAAGCGGAGGAGTTGGGTTGGATACGAGCGAATCAAAATCCCTCTACCCAAGGATTTTTAAGCTACGCAAATAAGTACCCCGAATCGAAACATCGGATTTCCGCATTGAAAAAGGGGGAAGAGATCGCTTGGAAGGATGCAAAGAATTCATCCGACGATCGGAAAATGAAACAGTTCATCGAAACTTTTCCGAAGTCAGACAGTATAGAACTAGCAAAAGCCTTTTTAGAAGAACGCGTGGTTAATGTATTGCCCTGGCTCACCCAGGACCGTAAATACAGATTGTACAATATTGATAAACACGAATTTGTTAATGAGATTGAGTATGATTTCATTTCACCAGCTGCACCCAATCGTTTTATTGTTTGCCGCGACCAGAAAAAGGGAATCATTGACAAAGAGGGTAAAGCCATTCTTCCCTCAAATTATGACGAGATCAGTCAGATCGGACCGGGCTTATACCAGGTAACGCTTAATATGAAGAGAGGGGTAATGAACAATCAGGCAGAAATTGTGATCCCCTTCAAATATGACCAGATAACCCGTACCCCGAAAGGGCATTACATCGTAGGAAACACAATTAAGGATCAAGCAGTTTTAGGAATATTGAATGCAGCCGGATCGCAGTTAGTGGCACCCAAATACAGCCAATTAACATTTTCACATGACAGTCTTTTCGTCGCTGGTAATCAGCAGCTATTTGGCGTGATCGGTGAACGCGGTTCCGTGATTATACCACTTCGATATGAATCAATAGAAAAAGGAATAGATAAACAATGGAAAGTTCGTGAAAAAAATAAATGGGGGGTAATTCGACAGAATGGATCCTATGCCATTAAACCGATGTATGATTATTTTGAGAACTATACCGTTAATCAACCAGATGATCAACATGGAGAGGAAAAATATAAATTCTACCTGGCTAATCTACCGAACAATCGTGCTGTGCTGTTGGATAGCTCAGGCACTACTATCCTATCGCATACAGGAAGCATAACTGCGCTTGGAAGTGCTTATTTCAAGATCGCCCCGCCCTACTCAGCCGATAATAACACGGAAAGCGTGAGGATTTTCAATGCCGCCAGTAAGAGTTACGTAACCCAGAGACAGTTTCAAGCAGTAGGCGAATGGGGAGAGGATAAATTCTGGGTGAGTGAATCGGGTCGGTCTGGCTATATCGATATCAACGGCAAGTCCGTCACACCGTTTATTTTTTCCGATGATGCCCAGATTATTAACCCACAAGAATATGCGGATGAAGACCTGGGGGATGGCGATGATTTTTACTACACAGAGGTGGATGAACCAGAAACCAAGAATTGCGGATTGTATAATTCTGAGTGGTCAGAAAATAATTCAGACACGAATCCATGGAGGATGTCACCCGGCGTATTTTCAAATGGCTTTGCAGCTGTCAACATCGAAGGAAAGATTGGATACATTGATGCGACCGGAAAAATACGTATACAGCCAAAATACAACCAAGCGACTCCGTTTTGGCGTGGAGTAGCTGAGGTAGTATTGGTTGTGAAGAAAGGCGAAGAAGAGGAATGGGTACATCAACTAATCGATACAACAGGATCCATCATTGCTGACAATCGACAAGTGGTGGCATTCTCTGATGCCAAAGGTTTAGTTATCCTGACAAACGATAAAACAGGAGAAGAAGCTAGATATGAGCTTTTCGATATAAGCACTAAACAAAAACAATTGATCGGAAACGAGTTTAATTATCTATTCATTTATACCGGTTATTTGAAAGGTACGATTAAAGACGTTGAGGTTTATGTGTCATACGATGGAAAAGTGATGATGGATAATACCATAGATTTTAGATATTATAATGCAAGCTTATTGACTTATGAAGCGTCTTCCCATATTTACTCGGAAAAATGGGACGAAGCTATCCAGAAGTGTAAAGAGGCCCTACAGCTTCGCCCCAGGTACATTCGAGCCATGATGATGCTCGTTCATTGCTATAAATCAAAACAGTACCACTCGGAAGTTGTCTCTTGGTACAATAAAGCTCAAAGCACAGCTCCTGGTGATATGCAAATTGTAGAAGAAAGAATGCGATATTACTATGACAAAAAATACTGGTCTGAAGCCATCCGAGACATCGATATGCTGATTTTAAACAAGCCTGATTATAATTATTGGTTCGAAAAGGCGTATGCCGAAAGTGAATTAAACTACCACGATCGTGCGATAGCCAGTTATACCAAATATCTTGAGAAAAATAAAAATAACTCTGTGGCCTTGAACAACAGGGGAATTGCATATTTAAATAAAGGTATGTATGCTCAGGCCGTCTCTGATTTCAGTAACGGCATCAGGCATGCGACCGGGACTGATAAAGAAGAAATGGGCAGGCTCTACAACAACCGTGGTATTACACTTGTCCGGATGAAAAGAGAATCAGAGGCCTGTTCAGATTTTCAAAAATCAAGTAGTTACGGTTATACCTATGCCAATCAGAATATCCGTAATTATTGCCAAAGAAAATAATAGTATCGCTAACTATATAAACTTATTTCAAGCGAACATAGTTTCATTAATGCATTTATCTACAAAGCGCCTTATTAATAAAATTTAAACTCAAAAGCATTGTCTAAACGAATTATTACCATTAGCTTTTTTTTATGTCTGACAGTAGCCGTAAGCTGCTTCTGGCTAAAGGCAGCCCAAAATGATTTTGATCGCCAATCAATTACTGCTGGCGATCATAAGGAAGTAATAGCCCAAAGACCTACCGACTCAATCATTACCTTAGTAGCGGTTGGTGATGTAATGATGGGATCTAACTATCCATCTGCCGCAAATTGTCCGCCGAAAGAGGTAAAATTACTGGATCCGGTTGCTGCCTTTTTGAGAAATGCTGACCTGACATTCGCCAACCTGGAAGGATCTGTTCTGAACAGTGGTGGAGAGCGAAAACAATGCAGCAATCCTTCTGTCTGCTATGCCTTTCGTCAACCAGAATATTTAGTCGACCAAATGAAAGAAGCGGGTATCGATTTATTTTCTGTGGCAAACAACCACCTAGGTGATTTTGGCAATACCGGAAGGTTAAATACCTGTCGTGTACTTCGCGAAAAAGGCTTTCGTTTTGCCGGTCAGGAGACACACCCATGGGATACCATAACAGTCAAAAATATTCGAGTCGGCCTCACAGCATTTGCCCCTAACAGGGGATGCCTCCAACTGAATGATCAAGCGCTTATTAAGCGAACAGTGAGTGATTTGAAGAAAATATGTGACTTGGTCATCGTTTCTTTTCATGGCGGCGCCGAGGGAAACAAAATGACACATGTGACTCGTAGAAGCGAGCAGTATGTTGGAGAAAACAGGGGAAATGTGTATGAGTTTGCTCGGGTGGCGATCGATGCGGGCGCAGATGTGATACTTGGACATGGGCCGCATGTTCCACGTGCGATCGATCTGTACAAAGGCCGATTTATCACTTATTCGATGGGGAATTTCTGTACCTATGGTCAATTTGGCCTCAGCGGGACTACCGGTATTGCCCCGATTTTTCATCTCACCCTCCGCCGTGATGGAAGTTTCTTGGAAGGCAAGATCATGTCAATTAAGCAGATAGGTGAGGGTGGTCCATTAATTGACGAGTCCAAAGCCGCACAAAAACTGATCGAATCACTCACCCAATCTGATATACCAGAAGTTTCATTAGAGCTGGGCACAGAGGGAATATTTCGCTTCAGATAAGAGAAGTATGTTTAACATTCTATTCACCCCTCTTTGTCAGCGCATCAGGGGTATTCGGTATTTTTACATTCTCTAGAAATAACTGATATATGAGAATCCTATCTTACTTTTTTTACTTTCTGGCAATTCTATCCACACAAGTGCTTTATGCGAATTACAGAAATGTTACAACAGATACAATAACGCCTGTAGTCAATAGCGTTGGCGACGAAAAAACCTTAAAATTACTCAGCACGGACCCCATTTTTACCGAAAATTGGATCAACGATGTGACGTTCACATACGACAATGTAAAATCAACAGATCTTCCAGAGGTGACCGTGATTCCTCTCTTGACTCCAGGCGACAAATTCACACCCACCTGGTACGGCAAACTATCCTCAGGCTATAAGTGGAGATGGGGCAGACAACATCATGGAGTAGACCTTGGATTAAGGACAGGCGATCCGATATATGCTGCATGGGAAGGAGTCGTTCGATATGCTCAATGGAACAAATCTGGTTACGGGAATTGCGTGGTGGTCAGACATAAAAATGGTTTAGAAACACTCTATGCACACCTGAGTAAGATTTCGGTGAGCCCGAATCAATACATAAATAGTGGGGACCTGATCGGATTAGGAGGCTCTACGGGGCGCTCCACCGGACCACATTTACATTTTGAAATCCGATACAAGGACTTCTCTATCAACCCGGAACTCATTATTGATTACAGTACCCGACAAATGAAGCTTGATACGTTTCACTTCGTTCGGGCAAACATTAGTGGAGTTCGATACAGCGGTGATATCAATGCGAAAAACACATCACCAATTTCAAGTGAACTTGATAGCGAGCCTGGACAACAAAATTTGGCTTCCTCAACAAACAACGAATCGCAATCTGCAACAAATAAATTATCCGACTCTGCAAGAAGTGAAGTAATAAATACTGTCCAGGAAAGCAAAGAAGTAAATAAGATCGGTGAAAAGCCAAACAAAAAAACAGCGGAGTCGGTCACAAAAAAAGTTACAGGCAAAAAAAATAAAACGTCAACTAAAAAATTGCCTACAACCTACACCATTAAAAAAGGTGACACCTACACCTCAATATCCAAAAAAATCGGTGTGTCCATCGCTACCTTAAAAAAATTAAACCCCCGGCAAAAAGAAACAGCGTTGATGCCAGGAAAAAGCATACGAATTCGATAAATAATACTCTGGATGTCCTTTCCAAATCAAGCCGCTATAAACCGCGCAATCGGTCAAGCTTTTGCCGTTATTGTTGGAATCACACTACTCCTACAATGGTCAAACAGCAACTCACGAGAAGGCAGCTTCCCGATTGAAATTGAATCAAAGGATAAAGTTGGTTATGACACAATCCGGCTAGCCATCGTTGGGGATCTGATGTGTCACTCTCAGCAGTTTACAAAAGCAAGAACTGGTAACGGTTTTGATTTTCGACCTGTTTTCGAACCGGTGAAAAAATATTTAAGCAGTGCAGATTTGACATTTGGAAATCTGGAAACCGTTACGGCTGGTGAAGAGGCAAAATTTACTGGCTATCCGATGTTCAATACCCCGGTAGAGTTTTTAGATGGGTTAAAGGAGTCGGGCTTTGATGTGTTGACAACTGCCAATAATCATTCACTCGACAGACGATTTCAAGGAGTGGTTAAAACACTAGAAGAGCTTGACAGACGAAACCTTTTACACACGGGTACGGCGCGTTCAGCTACCGAACAGCAGACCCCACTCATTATAAACAGACAGGGCTTCAAACTAGGCATACTAGCCTACACGTATAGCACCAATGGCATTCCTATTCCGGCAGGACAAGAATATTGCGTAAATATGATTGACACCGCACAAATGAAAAAAGATATTTCGGCGACACGTGCAGCCGGTGCGGATCTGGTCGCCGTTTTTATGCATTGGGGGGATGAATACCAGCGCTTTCCTAATACACGCCAAAAAGAATTGGCTAATTTTCTACATGAACAGGGAGTCATGCTCATTCTTGGCTCACACCCCCATGTCCTTCAGCCTAGTCAGTTAATTTCGAAAAATAATTCCTCCTCCTTCACGATCTATTCAATGGGAAATTTTGTCTCCGGACAGCGGAAACAATACACTGATTGTGGAGTAATTCTAGGAATAGAATTATTGAAAAACAGATCAACCGGATCGGTCGAAATTGGAAAACTGGACTATATCCCCACCTATGTTAGCGCTTCAACGGGACATCGAATATTGCCCGTTGCGGATGCCATGGAGGCAATCAAAAAAGGCGAAAAATCCCACCCGGCCTATACCCCGGATGCAGGCGAACAAGTGCGCATTTTTCAGGTATGGAAAGAAACGATCGAACACCTGAAGAATTCCGAATCCAGGCTGCAGGTACACGAAACAAATGAATAAGCGCAAAGCTGATCACAAAGGATAAATATTTTACATTTGTGATTCAAATTAAGTATCATGAAGCGGGTTTTCAACATACTGTTTTTCGCAACTCTATTGGTTTGCCAATTGTCCTACGGACAACAAAACAAAAACTCCTTTACCAAAAGAGCCAATTTGCGTGTTGGAGCAAACTATAATTTTCAAAATGGAAAATCACTGGATAGTCTTTTTCAGTTCGATAAAGGTGCTTTAGAAGGAAATATATTTCTGGGATATCGGTTCGATCCAAACGGAAGTAAAGCCAACTATTTTGGCGTTTTTGGGGCCATGTCGTCCATTCAATCTAAAAGCCTGAACCTAATGAAGGCTGATCAAGCCATCGTTCTTCCTGCTGGATACAACGAAGGAAAAGCATCGGTTCTTGAAATACAGGGCGGATTGATTTTGGGCAATTGGTTTCGGATCTCCGCCGGTCCAGGCGTAATGAGTATTCCAGTCATTGGTGGTAATTCAGTCAAATACAAATATTTCAGCGGCACTTCAGGTTTGATCATAAACCTTGGCACACTTAAACTTAACATGAACCTGTCCTCACAGTTTGGGGGCGATCTTAAAAAGAATATTTGGAGGGCCGGTATTGGTCTCGGATTTGGGTTTGACTTTCTTAATGTTAGATAATAAAGAAAGTAATCCTTCTTTTCTCTTTTTTTGTTTTCCTGTAAAAACTATTGTTTAAATACAATATTTCACAGATAGACTGAAGTACTACCCAAAAAATAGCAGGACAGAATTGAAAATAACTTCGGCGACTTACTAAGTATAGGTGCGATGATTTAGCAGGAGCCATTGGCTGTGCCATAACTTGCTGAATAAAGTGCAGGTGAAATTGAATACGCCGCAGATCAATTATGTTCTACGACTCAAGTACAGGATTATTGCCAGCCTTTTATTCTGGCATATTTTTATCTAAAAAATAAAACAACCCTGTTTTTGCCCTTTACCCAACTATGCGAATACTCTTCATCTTATCGATACTACTCCCGGCAATCAGCTCCTCCTGCACCAACCCAAAAACGAATGGTGGAAACGGAACAGACACAACAAAAAACACTCAAAATCAATCTGTTAGTGCGGTATTACCCCCCTTTCAGCCCGCAGATTCACTTCCATTAGCCCTGGACTGGAAACTTATTCGGGACACCACTAAGGAAAAAGGAGCGTTTACCGCCTTCCCAACCAACTACACCCCCAGCCCCGACAACATCACCGCATTCCGAGGAGACAATTTTCGAAATTCGCCTTCCCGGGGAAGAATCAACGGCAAACCCACCGGACTGATACTGGATTGGACCTTCAATACCCGAAAAAAATCGGCTCAAACCGGAAATGACGGAAGCAAATATTCCAAAATCGATTGGGGCGGTGGAACTGGATGGACAGGTCAAGCCTCTCTTATTCAATGGTCAAAGTCTGTAAAACAGTCACTCCAAATAACTGACCCGGCCTTCCTTAACAACGATCAGGCCCGGGAGGTGATCATCGGGTCACTCAGCGGCGAGATCTATTTCATTGACTTTGCCACCGGAAAAGCGACCCGGGAGCCGCTCGCCATCGATGGCCCCATCAAAGGCTCCATCTCCATCGACCCGCGGCTGAACGGAATGCTGTATGTCGGACAGGGCATCCCGAAAGGAAAACGCTTCGGCGCCTACCTGATCGACATGACCAATCGATCCGTCGCCTTACACATTGCAGGGAAAGACCCTGACGCCAGCCGAGGCTGGGGAGCCTTTGACAGCAGTCCGCTGTTGGACGAATCCTCGGGCACCCTGTTCTGGCCCTCCGAAAACGGCCTTATCTATCGGATCAATGTCAAAGAAAAAACAAACCCATTCGTAGAAGCGAAACTGAAATATTCCCGTTCGGGTATGAATCGACTTGGGCTCGAAGCCAGCATGGCTTCCATTGGATCATATGGATTCTTTGCCGACAATAGCGGAAACATTATTTGTATCAACCTACAAACAATGCAACCCGTTTGGCAAATTGATAACCAAGATGACATAGATGCATCGCTTGTCATTGATCAAGAAGATGGTCAATACAATCTATATGTTGGAAATGAAGTAGACCATCGAAAACCCTTTGCCTCATCCACCCTTCGGAAATTCGATGCGCGCAACGGAAAGCTCATCTGGGAGGTGAGTCGCGAATGCGCCGGACACGAACTGAATGGTAAAGAAAATAGCGGTGGCATACTAGCTACCCCCTTAATCGGAAAAGAAAAGGGAAAAGATATTGCCATCACGATCTTCTCCCGACCCAGTCGAACCCGCCAAGCCGACTTGGTGGCGATCAATAAAAAAACAGGAAAGGAAATGTACTCCTTTCGCCTCGACGCTTATTCCTGGGCTTCCCCTGTAGACTTTTATGACCAGGAAGGTAACATGTATCTGTTCTTCTCCGATGTGAGCGGAAACCTTTATTTGCTAGATGGATTAACAGGCAAACTGATCCATAAAAGCAAATCAGGATTCAATATGGAATCATCGCCCATCATCTTCAATGACCGGATCGTTGTAGGAACCCGCGGTCATAATGTTCTTAGCTACA
>Ga0315902_10009870_pt1 | contig 12686 bp, 11 predicted proteins | sample LakEriMetagenome_9_FD_203523 | JGI IMG/M metagenome (GOLD analysis project Ga0315902, IMG submission 203523) | Freshwater fungal communities from buoy surface, Lake Erie, Ohio, United States - Buoy 12 MA117 | ecosystem: Environmental > Aquatic > Freshwater > Lake > Lake biofilm | place: USA... | reverse complement strand
AACAGCATGGCTATCATTTAATGCATTTATATTAATAAAAAAAATATTATTCAAACAAGATTAAATTTATTGGTTATCTAACATACTTTTCCTTATTCAAAAGTGAAACAGTGACATTTATTCATTATAAAAAAATTGAAATTATAAGTTATTGTTATAGCCTTTATGAAAAATAACGTATTGGATTTCTTTGAAATGAATAACAAACCCCAAAAACCAAGAAAAATTTGTCACAAGCATAAAACATGTCAAGCATTATACAACCATCCAGAAATCCAAGCTAAATTGCGAGCCGGTAGGGGTATCGGGGTTGCAATTGTAGTCTATTTGCACTGGTTTCTTAATCTATTGCAACCGGTTATCCTCTTCGGAAAAGAAAAACATGGTAAATACCAAAATGAATATAACTTGCCTTCAGGAGGAATGGATAAAAAGGACAAAGGATGTTTTCTGCGTGCTGCTCTTAGGGAACTCTATGAAGAGACGGGTGTATGGATTGATTGGAATACTTTCGATTCACATTTCAAACATACAGGAGTGGTCCGATTCATTGTTCATCATGGAACACCCGTTTTTATTTGCAAATTTAACGGTCTCAAAAGAGGAGCATTAAATCGAACTCTTACATCCTGGTCTAAAGATCACTCTAAACCATATTGTTATAAAGAAGTGTGGAGAGTTGACTTTTTTGATCCATCAACCTTGAATCAGTGGGACGGAAAACAAAGTGATGGATATAGCAATTTCCAAGTCTCCAGTTTTGCGGCGAGTGTTGTTGGGAAAGTTGTACAACAAGGATACTTGAACCAATAATTGTTTTTTTAAAAAATATCAATGAATAAATATCACTTATGAATAAGGTAAAGTATGTCAGCCGAACAATTCATTTAATCTTATTTAGATAATATCTTTTTATCAATATTAATTTATTAAATAATATTCAGACCACTATTCTCACTAAATAATATGATAATAACATGGATATCATATTATGTCATTAAATAAAACAATGAATCTTGCAAATTAGATATTCCAGGCCAGAGTGACAACAATAAGAATATCCGGATGAACATCAGGTAATCATATTGTTATTATTCTGGCCTGGTTCATTCATTTAAATAATTATCCTGGCTGATGGAATATCCTAAATGATACCTATTATACCTTTTAATAGCAATAACAGCCTGGCTATCATATTATGTCATTAAATAAAACAATGAATCTTGCAAATTAGATATTCCAGGCCAGAGTGATAACAATATGAATATCAGGTAATCATATTGTTATTATTCTGGCATGGTTCATTCATTTAAATAATTATCCTGGCTGATGGAATACCCTAAATGATACCTATTATACCTTTTAATAGCAATAACAGCCTGGCTATCATATTATGTCATTAAATAAAACAATGAATCTTGCAAATTAGATATTCCAGGCCAGAGTGATAACAATATGAATATTCCGATGAATATCAGGTAATCATATTGTTATTATTCTGGCCTGGTTCATTCATTTAAATAATTATCCTTGCTGATGGAATACCCTAAATGATACCTATTATACCTTTTAATAGCAATAACAGCTGGCTACCATATTATGTCATTAAATAAAGCAATGAATCTTGCAAATTAGATATTCCAGGCCAGAGTGACAACAATAAGAATATCCAGATGAACATCAGGTAATCATATTGTTATTATTCTGGCCTGGTTTATTCATTTAAATAATTATCCTGGCTGATGGTATGCACTAAATGATACCTATTATACCTTTTAGTGGCAATAACAGCCTGGCTATCATATTATGTCATTAAATAAAGCAATGAATCTCGCAAATTAGATATTCCAGGCCAGAGTGACAACAATAAGAATATCCAGATGAACATCAGGTAATCATATTGTTATTATTCTGGCCTGGTTCATTCATTTAAATAATTATCCTTGCTGATGGAATACCCTAAATGATACCTATTATACCATTTAGTGGCAATAACAATCATGATATCATTTAATGCATTAATATTAATAAAAAGATATTATCCAAACAAGATTAAATTTATTGATTATCTAACATACTTTTCCTTATTCATAAGTGATACAGTGACACTTGTGGATTATTCATTAAAAAAATATTGAAAATAATTAAAAATAGCATAAAAAGTATTTCATATAATTGAATATATGTACCCATCGATTTCAATTCACGATACTGATTTTCCAATTAAATTAGTCGATGAGTTTAAGAAAAATGGTCTTGTTGTAATTGATCATGTGTTTACAGATCTTGAATGCGATCAGTTGATGGATGGTATTACTAATAGTTTTGTCCAACTTGGTACTGGCATAGATCTTCGTAATTTAGAAAAAACATGGAAAGAAGAAAATTTACCATATATGACAAGATCCGGATTATTTCAATGTTTGATGTCTAATCTCAAAGAGGTTTGGGACATTAGATCTCATCAAAACGTCGAGAAGATATTTGAAACTACCTATTCAGGTCTTAGAGGTAACCCAATGAAAGATTTCATAGTCTCTGGCGATGGCATCAATGTTAAACCTAATATTGGTCCTATACAAACAGGACAATCCAAAGATTGGGCCCATTTGGACCAAACAATTAGAAACAATATTTATAAATGTGTTCAAGGTCAAGCGGTTTTAACAAATACAACAGCTTCTTTTGTGGCTTCTCCGAAAAGTCATTTGGTATTTGAAAAGGTTTTAGATACTTTAAAAGTGGACAGTAATGATACATCTAATTGGGTTAAATTTGCACCGAACCAAATAGCAGTTGTTAAGAAGATAGTTCTAGACCATGGTGGACAGTGGCAAGTACCTATACTATGTCAAAAAGGATCTTTTATCATTTGGTCATCCACTTTAATTCACTCAGCCAGATTACAAACTAAAATTGAAACCCCTTCATTAACAGATAAATATTTAGGTTGGAGAGGAGTTGTTTATGTTTGTTATAGACCCAAAGAAGAATTTACCAATCCCGAAATATTTAAGAGACAAGATGCATATAAAAAAAATAGAGTAACTAATCATTGGGGGACAAAAACATTTGCATTGAAACCGGGCTTTTGGAGAAATTATATAGGGGTCGATTATCACGCCAATATTGTGTCACTTTGTAAGAATCCACAATTAATGAATATACCTGCATTAACAGAAAAACAAAAAAAATTATTAGGATTCTAACTTATCAATTAAATCGGCTCTTTTTTTATTGGTAGCCAAATTTATAGGTATCCATTTATTTTTAGATTCATCATATTTACAATCCATCAAAACGTTATCTTCTGATATTTGGTTAAAAATTTCCTTACAAAAGAAACTACACTCTTTAGTAGGGATACTTGCAATACCTATTTTTTTATATTTTAATATTTTCTTTTTATTTTCAATAACCTTTTCTCCTAAAAATAGGTTATATACATCTATAATATCTGTTTTTTTCATTTTAAATGTTAAAATTTGTGTATCTGAAGGTATTAATGCTTTAGGAGATGTTACTTTTATTGTTTTTTTCTCAGGAGAATTAGATTTTATTTCCATTTCTGGTGAACTTTCAACTTTCTCATGACTGCAGTTATTATACAGATATATTAATTTAGTGCCCGAAAATTCTGAATAAAATGATAATCCTTTAATCGATTTATTATATTTTGATTTAGGGATATATATGTTAACCAATTGTTGGATTTCGTTTAATGGATATAATTTATTAATAATAAAAATGATATTACTATCTTCGTGATTATAATTCATTTTTTCTAAATATGTAGAAATATGGAGTATTTTATTTGTTATTTTATCTGTTGTCATATCGGCACCCCTAAAATAGTAAATATCGTTAATAACAAAATTTTTCATACCATTTATATTGTTGTATAGTAAGACACCATCAATAATAGTACCATTATAAATAGATTCATCTAAATGAACATAAATAGGTATAATTTTAACTTTCTCATAGTCTATTTGGTTTATGTTATATGTTAATGTTTTCCTATCTATCAAAAATGAAAAATATTTATCTTTAATTTTTTTAAAAACCAATAAACTGTGTATTCCATTGTAATTTGGGGATACATAGTATAATTTTTCTTTTAATAACGGCAAATCGTATTCATACTCAATTAATTTATATTTATAATTTGATAATTCAACAGTACTATACAGATACTCGATTATTTGTTCTTTCATTTGATAATTTTCTAAATAACTATTATCTGAACTATGGTCTATATCTTCATTAAATTTATTTAGAGAATGTGAACTTTGGTTTTTTTTCGGAAAATATTTATTGTTATCAAACGATCTACCTTCGTTAAATTTGTTTTGATTTGTATAATGTGATTTTGATGTTGTATTGTATTTTTGACCATAATTTGTATTTTTGTTATTATTATATTTTGAATTATTCATTGTCTTATTATTTTGCATCTGATCGTTATTTTTTGGATTATAGGACTGGCTATATTTTCTATCATGATAATTACTGTTTAGTCTTGGTGTTTTAGTATAACCACTCATATTATACTTTATATATAGAAATTACCCCTTTAAATATTATTATTTCAAAAATTTTATTCATTCTTATTTAGGATAAAAGCTTTATGATTTGTACTCAAATTGTGGTATATAGGCAGAATCTTTACCTTTAATCATACCATTGAAATTTCCTCCATTGATGATACTTTCATCTTTATATTTCCAATTGTCCATTGTGTTATACATGCCTTCAACAGATTTGAAATTAAATCCATCGTTCATTGTATTATCAAATTTGGGTAATCTGTTACAATCTTTTTCATATAACGATGGTCCTGATGTTAATCTATCATAAACATCCCAAATTTTAGATCCTGGAAACTCTTTGGCTTGTTCTAAACTTCCATACAATAATAAATCATCAATTTTGTCAACTGGATCTAATGTCATCGAAGAATTCTCGTAAGTGTAATCCCTAAATTTGAAAAAATTATTATTGAACTGTTTATTGGTAATCGGTTTTAATGGACAAATCTCTTTTTTACTACCCAATAAAAATTTATCAATACAATGTTTCGTTTCGGGATCGTATTGAACTTGTTTCTCTTTCACGACAGGCATTTTGCACCTCGTTTGAGGAATCGTATTTATTGTATGATCATAATATTCTTTTTTAGATGGCACTAACCAAATAATTAATAAGATAATTATGATGATTAAAGTAATATTATTGCTACTTATCATTATATATATTCCATAAAATAAATTTGATACCATAATATATAAATGCTCGGTACTGCATTTTTAGTTATCATTTTAATAGTTTTGTTAATTTTTGTCACCTGCATAATATTATCTATCAAAATATTCGAAACAATGGATTCACAATCGAAAGGTATTAAATGGGCAAAAAGTAAAGATTGTAAATACAAAACATCCGAAGTATATTTGGATGTTTTCAAAGAATATAATATTAATGAAACAAGTGGAGATGATTGGGAAATTTATATTCCTTGTTCATATAATGGTGATCTTAATGAAGAAATCGATAAGATAAATTTCACTAACGATAACCAAAAAATATTTGCCATAGACAAATATGACGAAATAGCAGGAAAAAATACATTATGGTCAAATTTAATTAAAAAATATGGAAGATTAAATGCAAAAAAGTTAACTCCTGATACATACATTTTGCACGATCCAGAAGATATGAAAATTTTTGAGAAGATATATGACCCAAATAAAATATATATTATGAAAAAAAATGTGCAAAGACAAGAAGGTCTAAAAATAACAAAAGATAAAAGCGAGATATTAACAGGATTTACAGACAACTATGTTATTGTGCAAGAACTTTTACAAAATCCTTATTTAGTCAATGGAAGAAAAATTAATTTAAGATTTTATGTCTTAGTTGTGTGCAAAAATAATATGATGGAAGTTTATGTGTTTAACGATGGATTTGTTTATTATACAAAAGCACCATTTGTTCAGAACTCTATGGATGAAGCAGTTAACATTACGACAGGATATATCGAGAGATGGATCTATCATGTCAACCCTCTGACACATACAGATCTCAAAAAATATCTAAATCAAAAAGGCGAGAATAGTCAAACTATTTTTTATAATATCCATGGTCTTATTGCCGATGTTTTTAGAAGTTTTGATCATTTAGTATGTTCTAACCATTTAAAACAATATTGTCGATTTCAACTATTTGGTATCGATATCGCTTTAGATGATAAATTAGAACCATCGATGATGGAGATTAATAAAGGACCTAGTCTCGATATACACGACCAACAAGATGGAGAACTTAAAAAAAATGTAATTAAAGGTATGTTAAAAGTATTAAATGTTGTACCAAATAAAGATAGCGGATTTATTAGGATTGTTTAATTTATTTTACCTATTTTACATTGTAATAAACAAAAACTAGTATACATGTTCAGCGATTTGGACTCGCCCATGATCGATCTTAAATTTCAACCTTGGAAAGTCATTAGGGGCTACAAGGCGATTAATGAAAGCATCATCATCCACTTCATCAAGTCTGGCAGTTTTAACCTGGCTTGGATTGAGATCCCGGAATCTGGAAATCAGATCTTCGATTTTCAGGTGACCAGGATTGGTCATTCGGATTGTCATTTGAGTGTAGCTTACATACTCAAACCAATGTTCCGCTCGATCCTTACCTGTATCATTAGTAAAGATTTTCCCTCCTTCACGGTCTTGTAAGATTTCAAGCATTCTGTCATCTCGCCCCTTATCATTTTGAACAGCTTCCATAACATAGAGTGTCAGTTTGAGCTTGGATGCAAGAGAACCCAAACCATAGTTTATGGATGCTAAAATCGTTTGCAAGACTTTATTCCATGGTATCTTTCCAAGGGAAAATCCTTTAAGGACAAGGAGAATCTCATGTTCAATGAGGAACTTGAGGAGCGGTACCACATTTTTTATCACCAGCTCGATTAGTTTCTCTAAACTATTCAAGCTACCTGGATTACTTCTGTAGAGCAAAACATTTAAACCATCAAGGATAGCTTTCCATTTTTCGGCTTTTTCCATCTTTTGGGGTAATGGGATATTCGTGGGTGCCGTCGCTATAGTTTGCAAACTATATTCATGTATATTGAGAACTTGTCCCAAGAATTCAAATCTCATAGGTTCTTGTTGGAACGGAGTAGTTGTAACTACGGGTTTAACCTCCTGTGCTGATGCTGGTATTAGAGGTGTATGTAAGTAGAACAATTCAGCTTCCGAACTTTCTTCTTCCTCAGGAAGATCACATGGTTGTACTTTCTCTTTAGATAGTACCCCATCACCTTCTTCTTCTTCAAGTTCGGAAGGAGAAAGGTAGAATGAACGGTGCAATTCACTATATTGCGTAAATAAAGAAGCCAACATCTCTAAAGAGAGGGATCCACTCATTTTTTCGGCAATATGTAGAAACTCTATGGAAACAACAAACATTTATAATTTCAATTTTTTTATAATGGATAATCCATAAGTGTCACTTATGTATAAGAAAAAGTATCATGAATGGTTAAATTAAAAATATAAGGATATCGAGTCACAATATGATGGTTCATCTGATGATAAATTAAAATATCATTAGATGAATTACTATATTGTGAATATAGTAGCCGGATTAGTGTTTTGGTAGTTTCAGGCCATAACATCAACAATATGGTTATCCAGATGATAATCAGGATATCATATTGTTGATGTTATAACATGGAGGACTATATTGCATAACTATGACAATTATGCTTAAAAAAGATATGAAATAAATATGATTAACCATAATTTGTTGATTAATAATCTTTTTCCCCAAGCTACATTGATTGATTTTTTATTTATATCCATTATAAAAAAATTTTTACAAATAGAGATATCAAATCGGGAAAAATATTTTATAGTGTGTGTAATATACTTTTTTATAAAATTATGATTAATCATTAATCTTTTTTGTGTTTTATGATAATACATTTGGGCCTTATAAAGAGGTAAAAGAAATATACAATAACTATTCCAAATAAAAATGATAAACAATTTTCTATCCAACTATTCATATTTTGATTATCTTAACTATACAATAGATTTAAATTTTAAGAAAAGCATTTTTTTCCCATACACATCTTCTCTTTAATAATAATATTATGATAATTAGCAAAAACATAGATTAACAAAAATCCCAAAAATAGCGCAATATAAAAATATAATGGAGCAAATTTCATTATATATATGGGTAAGAAAATTTTCTTAATCTGAAGAAAATGGTGGTTCCATTGTATACTCACCAATATCTGTATTTTTATTTGGATTACCTTTTAGACCATTGAGCATATTCATTCTGCTTGTATCGATAATGGTATTATAATCAGTTAAAACTCTTTGGTTACTTTCTGTCATTTTTCCGATAAAATCGCCAACTTGTGTATTAAAAGTATTTGGCCATCCATATGGATTCATAATCAAAGGATCTTGTGCATCTTTATAAGTATCGTATGTTCCGGAGTAGTAAGATCTTGATGGGTAAGTATATACATTGTTATAGTTATATTCTACCGAATTGAGAGGTGTAAAAGGTTTAGGATCATCGTATAGATTTCGTGTATAAACAATTCCTTCTCCAGGTATATTAACTGGTAATGGATCAGGAGGATATCTTATATTATCTTGTTTTTTATTGACTTCATCAGGTTCAATAGATTCTAACGGAGCAGTTGTCGCAATCATGTTCTTGGTTTGATAATCCTCAATATCTTTCAATAAACTATAGTCTTGATTCGCAAATTTCTCTTTATTTTTTTTGTTATAGTATCTAAAAATTAAGAAACCAATAACTAGAATAATAATAAAAATTACTAATTTATATTCTATAATATACTCTCTATAAAATGTCGATAACATATTCGCTATCTTATCACTGACCGTATTATTAACTTTTGGTTTCTTGACAACGTTATAAATAGTCTCTTTCATCACATTACCTATTAAATTAGGTTGTTCTCTAGAATAAAAATCCATATATAAAAAGAAATGAAAAAAATATTTTTATATTCATCCTTCCAAAAAATTGATTTTCGATTTGCATAAATTATAACAGAATCTTGTAATATTATGTTCCATAGTAAAGGTTTGACCAAAATATGTGATTTGCCTTCGCACATGGTTAAAGTTAATTTTTGGGACAACAATCTAATAAAAATAGAAAATTTACCAAAAAATCTACGAATATTCTATTGCTCACAAAATTATATCACAAAAATAGAAAATTTACCTCCTGAATTAGTAACATTCCACTGTTATTCAAATCTTATTACCAAAATTGAAAATTTGCCTTTCCATCTTAAGCGTTTTAAATATGATGGAAATGTCATTATAAAAATAGAAAATTTACCCCATTCGATTATCCGTTTTGAACACGATAATCTGCCTGAGACCTCACAAAAAGAAAAAATTGCCAAAAAAATAATAACACTAAAATCTATTGTACATAATTATTTAATTAATAATTTATAAAAAAAATCCAACTACATTTTATAAATGATTAAATACATAAATTGTCATGAAAATATTCCAACAAATGGTCTTGTTTACTTGGACCAGAACTATAAGTATAAAAAGTGTTTTCAAAGATATACAAGTGAATATACTTTTTTTTATTTTAATACCTCAACGGCTTATTTAGGAAATGACATTTATATCTATTTATTGAGAAGACAAATTAACAATTTTCCTTCTAACACAATAAAACCAGGAAATAGTCCAAAATGTACAAATCCTTTTGAAATAGGTCATAATTTTTATTGGAACCAATGGAGTATTTTTGAAAATGAAACCATTGTTTTGATTGGAAATCACAATGATAATACGTTTAATGTACCAAAAATATATGTTGAAGAGTCTTCTGATTTTAACATATGCGAAGACCTTGAAAAAGAATATCGTCACGGCAAAACCTATTATCAATCAACAAATATTCTCAAAAAAGCTGATATGCGAGTATATGTGGATGGAAATACCATTTTCATGTATGTTGTTGACGAACAAACGCCTTTAACGATATGGTTTTATGAATACGATGTGCAAAATAATGCATTATATTTATTGGATAGGTTTATATTAAGAGGAGACAAGAATGCAAGTATAGTTACATTTATAAAAAATAGTGATTCAGATAACTTCATTTATATTGATTGGTTTTATGCCAACGGAAAATACACATATACAACACCTGGAGTTTATTTATGGGATGTTGTCCAAATGCATGATAAGATAAATGATATTACAAAGGCAATTATAATTCCTTTCGATAACGGCCATATTATTTCAGGTTTAGGATCGTATTTGACAGAGAAAGAAGAAGATAAATCTAAATTTGGATTAAATTATGGTGTCGTTCCTCTTCTCTCGGTAGGGACACCACATGTTAAATATACTTCATCTAAATTTGGAGATTGCTATATCGGTGTTGGACACATTAAAATACATTCGGATAGTGAAAAATATAAATATCAACCAACATCTAATATTCATTATTTTAGAGAAAATCTTTATGAAGAATTCAAAAAGCAATTTGGAGAAAGATATATTAGGCATCATGGTTCAACCATGGCATTATATTATCGGAATACCGGTGATGGACCAAAAGTAGAGTGCAAAGGATATATTTATATGATGTATTTTTATATTATTACAGCCGATTTTAAAAATATGTATTTAAGTGATGCATTTTTACCAATTAATTTAGACAAAGCTCTTAACGACGATCCAAAAAATTATGTTTTCAGTCTATTTTTCCCATCTGGTTTGACTAAATATAACGATAAATTAATTGTTTCAGGAGGTGAAGGTGACTATAGACCAATTATTTTAGAGTTTAATATTGAAGATGCTGTTAATAAATGCCTTTATAATATTAAGAGGATGGATTTCAATAAATATAATTACTATATTTTGGCTATGAAAGGACCGCAAATATATGTTGAGAAAAAATTAAGTGATATATTAAGTCAATCTGGTGGTTATAACAAATATTATTCCAAATATGTAAAATACAAAAATAAATATCTCAAGTTAAAAAGCAATAATTAAGTATCATTGTGTTAAATTATTATTTTATATATTTCAACACTCATATTTATCCATAAAATATTTAGTTTATATATATAAAAATATATTATCATCAATATTTAGTATAATGGAAATATCCAAACATTGTTTCTCATTACTAGATAATTATATAATCTTAGAACAAATAGGTTCAGGCTCTTTTGGTGAAGTTTATTTGGCACAATATCGCGATGGTGGTTATGTAGCGGTCAAAGTGGAAAATAAACATAGGAACCAACGAATATACAACGAGTACAAGATATATATGAACTTGCATAAATCCAATTTCAATATCGGGTTGCCCAAGATTTACGATTATTTACAATCGGCGGAGTATAATATTATGGTTATGCAACTATTAGGACCCAGTTTAGAAGATTTGTTTAATAAGTACAATAGAATTTTTAAACTATCTACTGTTTTGCCTTTAGCAATCCAAATGGTTTCTCTCCTCGAGAAACTCCATCAAGCAGGATATATTCATAGAGATATCAAGCCAAATAATTTTTTAATTGGCAGAGGTAAAAATAAATCACAAGTCTACATTATGGACTTTGGACTTTCAAAAAGATATTTAATCAAAGATAAACATATTAAATTTAAAGACAAAAGGAATCTCATTGGTACCGCAAGATATGCAAGCGTCAACATGCATATGGGTTTTGAACCTTCAAGGAGAGATGATTTAGAATCTGTTGGATATATTTTGGTTTATTTTTTGAAAGGATTGTTACCTTGGCAAGGTTTAAAAAAACAGAAGAATGTTAAACATTTTGATACAATTGGTGAAAAGAAAATGTGTGTCAATTTGGATAATTTGTGTGAGAATTTACCAAATTGTTTTAAAAAATACATATCTTATTGTCGAAAAATAAAATTTGATGAAACGCCCGACTACTCTTATTTGAAAAAAATATTTGAGAAAGCAATAAAGAAAAATAAAATAGAACCAAAATTTGAGTGGTTATGAAAGATTACCAGTCATCGTTGTTATCACTTATCTTAAACGATCCTTTGGTAGTTTTATTCATAATATGTGCATCTTGGTATTCATGTGGTCTTGTTTCAAAGAAATTAGTTTTATCGTTCAATCCAATTGTCTCCATGAATTTAAAGGGGTTCTTCTTGTTAAATATCTTATTATATCCTAATAAAAAGAGTAACCTATCCCCTATATACTCTATATAATCACACATAGCGGTACTATTCATACCTATCAAACTGACGGGTAGTGCATCGGTCATAAATCTTTGTGAAATAATAACACCTTCTTTCATAATTTCGTTCATTTCGTTAGGTAATAATTTGTTCTTTAATAATGAATAAATTTCACAAGCAAATTTGCAATGCAATCCCTCATCACGAGAAATGAATTTATTAGACTTGATTAAGCCATCCATGAAAGGTTTTCCTTTACCAAATTTCCTATTTTTATTCTTGTATTTTTTAATCCAAAAAATGGCAGCGAATGCGCCACTGAAAAATACACCTTCAACAATTGCAAAAGCAACAACTCGGTAAGCAAAACTTTTTGAACTTTCAATCCATTTA
>Ga0315902_10009869_pt1 | contig 12686 bp, 14 predicted proteins | sample LakEriMetagenome_9_FD_203523 | JGI IMG/M metagenome (GOLD analysis project Ga0315902, IMG submission 203523) | Freshwater fungal communities from buoy surface, Lake Erie, Ohio, United States - Buoy 12 MA117 | ecosystem: Environmental > Aquatic > Freshwater > Lake > Lake biofilm | place: USA... | reverse complement strand
TGAACAATTACAGTCAGTACGACAAAATTGCTGTGCCTTTTTGGGCGTTTACCGCAATAATTGTGGTTTTGGATATGGGGTTGAGACGCCATGGTTTTGCCGATTCCCACGAAAAATCATCGAAATAAGTATCTGTGAAGGTTACATTTGAGGAATGGAGTTGATTGTAACAAAACTGGAACACCACTTTGCCCGCTTTGAGCCACAACTGCAAGAAGAACTCTCTAAAATTGGGCGAATAAGACAGTTTAAGGCCGGAGAGCAACTTATTTCAGGTGGCGAACCAATTAAATATGCGATGCTGGTTACAAAAGGCCGCATCAAATTGTATACAGAAGGAGAAAACGGCGAAGAGTTTTTCATGTACTATCTGGAACCTGGACAGGCTTGCGCATTAAGCTTTGTATGCGCTGCCAGAAATAAAAGAAGCGATATTGAAGCATTCGCTATTGAGGATTCCGAAGCATTGGTTATCCCAATTGAGTATATGGATGAACTGATGTTAAAATACAAATCATGGTACGTATTTGTAATAGAGTCGTATCGCGTTCGTTATCAAGAACTCCTCGACGCAATCAGAAGTATTGCTTTTCAAGCAATGGATGAACGGCTCGAATATTATCTGATTCGACAGAAAAATGCATTCAACTCTAAAATTCTGAACCTCACTCATGAACAAATAGCGAATGACCTTAATTCGTCCCGAGTAGTGATTTCGAGACTGCTGAAACAAATGGAAAATAATCATCGGCTCAAACTTCACCGCAGCAGTATTGAGTTATTGTTTTAATATGCTGCATTGTCCGGCTCTGTGTAACTTTGGTAACACAGCAGATAAATCAGTATGGCCATTTTTGCTGACACATTCAGCACTATGGATTACATTGAAATTCTCGGATATTTAGCGGCGGGTCTTATTGGAGTATCTCTGGGCCTTATAGGTGGTGGGGGATCGATTCTCACCGTCCCTGTCCTCAAATATATCTTTCATCTCGATACGGTTACCTCAACTGCCTATTCTCTATTTATTGTGGGCGCCACCAGTCTTGTGGGTACAATACCTAAGTACAAACAAGGGTTGGTCAATATTAAAACAGGAATCATCTTTGGAGCTCCCTCGATTTTGGCAGTATATGCTACACGCAAGTGGCTGGTACCATTCATTCCTGATGTTGTGTTCCAGATTGATTCGTTTGCGTTTACGAAAAGTATGTTTCTAATGAGTCTTTTTGCGATTTTAATGGTATTCGCTTCGGTGAGCATGATTCGCAAGCCAAAAGTAAAAGAAGACAGTAATAATTCTCAAAATATAGGGTTTAACTATCCTCTTATTCTCATTGAAGGAGCAACCGTTGGCGTTCTAACCGGGCTTGTTGGAGCTGGCGGTGGCTTTTTAATCATTCCTGCCCTTGTTTTATTTACAGGCCTTCCCATGAAAGAGGCTGTAGGTACTTCGCTAATGATCATTGCTGCCAAGTCTTTAATTGGTTTCACCGGCGATTTAACCAGCATGAACATTAACTGGTCGCTTCTCATGTCGGTTACAGGCATAGCCATTTCAGGCATATTTGCGGGCAACTATTTATCCAATAAGATAGAGGCCAATCGCCTTAAATATGCTTTTGGCTGGTTTGTATTGGCAATGGGCATTTATATATTATTAAAGGAATTGGTGTTTACCAGTTGAAATGTAACAATTGTAACATTTAACCCAAAAACAAGCTATCAAATTTGCAATAAGAAATAAACACAATATGAAAATTGAACAAATTTATACCGGCTGTTTAGCCCAAGGCGCTTACTTCATTGAATCTAACGGTGAAGCTGTGGTTATTGATCCACTGCGCGAAATTCAACCCTATATCGAAAGAGCTGAAAAAAGCGGGGTGCGAATCAAGTATGTATTTGAAACACATTTTCACGCCGACTTTGTATCCGGCCATATCGATCTGGCAAAAGCCACAGGAGCAACCATAGTTTATGGACCAACCACTATGAAACTTGGTTTTGATGCCATTGTTGCTGAAGATGGACAGGAATTTAAGGTGGGGAACATCACTTTCAAATTCTTGCACACTCCCGGCCACACAATGGAAAGCTCATGCTATTTGTTAAAAGACGAAAATGGAAAAGACACCGCTTTATTCACCGGTGACACACTGTTCATTGGTGATGTTGGCCGACCAGACCTTGCTCAAAAAGTTGTTGAGGATTTGACACAGGAAAAATTGGCATCCCACCTTTTCAACTCACTCCGACATAAAATTATGCCGTTGGCCGATGATATTGTGGTTTATCCCGCACACGGGGCAGGCTCAGCTTGCGGTAAAAATATGAGTAAAGAAACCAGCGATACCCTGGGCAATCAAAAGAGAAATAACTATGCTCTGAGGGCCGACATGACGGAACAAGAATTCATCAAAGAAGTAATTACCGGTTTGATGCCTCCCCCCGCCTATTTCCCAAAAAATGTAATGATGAATATTGATGGCTACGACAATATTTCGACTGTTTTACAAAGAGGGACTCAGGCCTTATCACCGGCCGCATTCGAAGCTGCCGCGAATGAAACCGGTGCGCTGATTCTTGATACAAGAAATGCACAAGAATTTGCCAAGGGTTTTATTCCCAACTCTATTAATATCGGAATTGACGGAAGTTTCGCCGTGTGGGTGGGTACACTCATTCCAGATTTGAAGCAGGAACTCTTAATCGTTTGTGATGAAGGGCGTGCAGAAGAGGTTGTTACACGGCTGGCTAGAGTGGGTTACGACCATGCACTGGGCTACCTTGAGGGTGGATTCGACGCCTGGAAAAATGCCGGTTTTGAAACAGATGCGATCCAAAGCATAAGCCCTGATGAACTCGCAGACATATTAAAGAAGAATCCCAATTCCTCCATCTTGGATGTTAGAAAAAACAGTGAACACCTCTCAGAACACATCTTAAATGCCGTGAACGCGCCATTGGATTACATAAACGAAAGCATGATGAAGGTGAATCGCGACTCAACAACATATGTACATTGTGCAGGCGGTTACAGATCTATGATTTTTGCCAGCATTCTGCGAGCCAGAGGTTACCACAACCTAATCGATGTGGCCGGTGGTTTTAAGGCTATTAAGGAAACTGGCAAGTTTCAGGTTTCAGATTACGTTTGTCCAACAACACTCTTATAATTTTAAACAACAATATAATGCTATCAACCACCAACTTCAACCTGAATGGCAGTGATTTCAAAAGCCAATATGAAAAAGACCAAAATGCCAAGCTTCTAGATGTAAGAACACCCTCTGAGTATAATGATTTTCACATCCAGGATGCTTTCAACATAGATATTCTTGCTCCGGATTTCACCAATAAATTAGGACAATTAGACAAAAGCTGCAGCTATTATGTTTATTGCCGGAGTGGCAATAGAAGTGGACAAGCCTGTCAGCTCATGAATCAATTGGGATTTAAAGTTTACAACTTAGATGGTGGAATTTCAACATGGCCCAAAAACTAATTAATATGAAAGTTTTAGCACCAGTAGACTTTTCCGATATATCAAAGTATGGAACTACCCTTGCGGTCAAAGTTGCCCGCGAACTAAATGCAGAATTACACTTCCTCAATGTAATTCCATTACCATCGCATATTTTACTAACACCAGAGGGTGAATTATTCGAAGACGGAGATTTTGATATCAGCGAACAACAGTTGAAGAAGACCGAAAATGTATTAAAGATGAAGGCATGGGTTGAAGAATTTTGCTCTGATGCTTCTTCCCGGGTTTGCTTTGGCCAGGTAAATGATCAAATTCTGGATTATTCAAACAAAATAAATGCAGATTTAATAGTAATGGGAACGCACGCAACTTTTGGTTTGCAAAACTTATTAAATAAGAGCCACGCAGAATATGTAGCCATGCATGCTAAAATGCCCATGCTCAGCGTTAAATGCGACAGATCTGACACACAAATAAAATCAGTTGTCCTAGCCAACAGCTTTAACAATACTGAAATAGAAAATAGCGAAATAACAATTGCCATTCAAAGAGCTTTTGAGGCAAAACTCTATTTGCTCCGTATCTGTAACCCCAATGAAGTACAGGAAAACAGTCAATTCGAGAATAACATGAGAGAGTTTGCTTCAAAAAACAAACTTGAAAATGTTGAGTTTGCCACATTTATTGATGCAGACATTGAAGATGGCATAATGCGCTTTGTAGCGGAAAAAGATATAGACATCATCTCCATAGGCAGCCATCAAAGGACTGGTTTAAACAAAATAATTAATGGTTGTGTTTCGGCAGATGTTCTCAACCACGCCATGAAGCCAATATTAATTCATCCATTAAAGTAAACTAATATGATAGAAATATTAAAAGAACCTTGGCCGTGGTATGTTAGCGGTCCACTCATTGGAATCTCCGTTCCTCTGCTTCTTGTTCTTGGCAATAAAATGCTGGGCATTTCATCTTCCCTGAGGCACGCTTGTGCCGCAGTTGCTCCATTCAATATACAATTTCTTCGATACAACTGGAAAACCGAAATATGGAATCTGTTTTTCGTGTTGGGAATATTCATCGGTGGATTTGTTGGCGGTGTGCTTTTGAATAATGGCTTACCCGTCAATATCTCACCGGATACCATAAAGGATATTCAAGGCTTAGGAATAACCTCATTTCAGGGATTGGTTCCTTCCGACCTTTACAACTGGGAAACCGTCTTTTCTATAAAAGGATTAGTTATTCTTGGCTTTGGTGGGTTTATGATTGGTTTTGGCTCCCGCTATGCCGGAGGTTGCACTTCGGGTCACGCCATTATGGGGCTTTCCAGTTTGCAATGGCCATCTTTGGTAGCAGTCATTTTCTTTTTTATAGGTGGATTGCTTATGACACATATCCTAACTCCTCTCATTTATAATTGGTTAAATTAAAAACATGAAAAACATTAAATTCTTGTTGGTAGGCATACTGTTTGGAACAGTATTAACTAAAACCGAAGCTGTTTCTTGGTTTAGAATTCAGGAAATGTTCAGATTTCAAAGCTTTCACATGTACGGCATCATTGGATCTGCCGTTGTTGTAGGCGCTATCTCGGTGTGGTTGATTAAGAAATTTAAAATCAAAAGCATTGAACGAGAAGAAATTAATATCCCAAGTAAGCAGTTCAGCAAGGGACAAATTATTGGGGGAACCATTTTTGGTATGGGCTGGGCACTGGCGGGAGCCTGCCCGGGGCCACTCTATGCATTATTGGGCGCAGGTTACCCAGTAATCTTGGTAGTCATTGCCAGCGCATTACTGGGAACCTGGACTTATGCTTGGCTAAAACCAAAATTACCCCACTAAAACCATTCTTGGCAGTCTATGATCTACGTTTTCTTCATACTAGCCACTTTTGCCATTTTATTAATTGGAATTAACTTGATTCAATTAATGAATGGACTAACAAAAGTAAAGGTGATAAATGAAGAAAATAAAGAGGGCTTCATTGGTTCCATCAAAAGCCTGTCTTATGCAATGATTGTAATGTTCATAGGCCTTTTCTTAATTGTTGCCATAAAAATACCCGATGTAAGAGACTTACTGAATGTATTTTCAGGCCGAAACACCTCTGTTTCCAAATCAAAAGATTCAGAATTATCAAAGAATACTCAATATTGGAGAGCCCCGGAAGAATCTCAGATACCAACGGGAAGAGAAGGTGATTTGATCAAATATGGCAAAGAACTAATTATTCATACATCTAAATATTTGGGCCCAAGAGGATCTGTGGCTCAAATTTCAAATGGCATGAATTGCAATAATTGCCACCTCGAAGGCGGCACCAAGCCCTGGGGCAATAATTACTCAGCCGTTTTCTCTACTTATCCCAAATTTAGAGACCGTTCAGGTGCTGTTGAAACCATTTATAAACGCGTTAACGACTGCTTTGAAAGAAGTTTAAACGGTAGGCCATTAGATAGCAACAGTAAAGAAATGAGGGCCATCTATGCTTACATAAAGTGGCTCGGAAGCAATGTGAACAAAGGCCAAAAACCTGCCGGTTCCGGTCTTTATGAATTGGCGTTTATCAACAGGGCTGCAAATCCTGATTTAGGTAAAAAAATCTATGTGGCTCAATGTAAAAGTTGCCACCAAGCAAATGGAGAGGGCATGATAAATGGAGAAGGAAATGAATTTACCTACCCGCCTCTATGGGGTAAAAATAGCTATAACCAGGGCGCAGGCCTTTTCAGGTTGACGCGATTTGCCGGATACATCAAAAGCAATATGCCATTGGGAGCAACCCACGATGCGCCCATTCTTACAGATGAACAAGCCTGGGATTTAGCCGCCTATGTGAATTCGATGCCTAGGCCCCAAATGAACCTAAGCAAAGACTGGCCCAACATAAAAACAAAACCTATAGACCACCCATTTGGACCTTTTACAGATGAATTTAGCGAAAACCAACATAAATACGGTCCATTCGGCCCAATCAAAGAAAAAAGAAGCAAATAAAAACACCATGGATAGAAAAGCACACTGGGAAAACATTTACCAAACCAAATCTCTGCAGGAGGTTAGCTGGTTTCAACCGAAACCAGAAACATCCCTTGCTTTCATAGAACAAAACAACATTCCGAAAAATGCAGCAATAATTGATATTGGTGGTGGTGACAGCATGCTTGTTGATCATCTCCTGAATTTGGGTTATACAGATATCACAGTTCTAGATATTTCCGCAAGTGCACTCGAAAGAGCCAAAGCAAGGCTCGGCAACAAAGCAAGTCTAGTATCGTGGATAGTGTCTGATATTGCCGAATTTACTCCCACTCGAAAATACGATGTTTGGCACGACAGAGCTGCATTTCACTTTCTAACCAACGAAAATGAAATTATGCATTATGTAAGCCTATTGAATGATTTCGTTTCCCAAGATGGTCTTTTACTCATTGGTACTTTTTCGGAACAAGGTCCCACCAAATGCAGCGGTATAGAAATTAAACAATACAGTGAAAACAAATTGAATCTTTTAATTCGCAATACCTATAATAAATTAAAATGTGAGTATGTCGATCACCTCACACCATTCAATACAATACAGAGTTTTATTTTTTGCAGTTTCAAACATAAAAAGGCAGCTTAGTCATCAATTTAATGAAAAACTATTTAATCATAATTTTAATCAATATTCTGGGTCCCCAGATTTCTTTTGCGCAAGACACTGCACACAGCACAATTCACCGTATTGTTTTTCAGGCCTCTTCTTCAGATCCTCTGGTACAAAAAAGCATTACCAAACAATTATCAAATTTAAAGGAAGGATGGGGTGATAGTGTAATTATTGAGGTTGTTTGCCACGGTCCCGGAATTGAATTATTAATGCCCTCAAAGACACAATATTTAGCCGAGATTCAGAGCTTGATGTCTAAAAAAATTGATTTTGTTGTATGTGAAAATTCTATGAGAGAAAGAAAGGTAACAAAAGAAGAGATTTTAGCCGGATCAAGGTTTGTGAAAATGGGCCTGGGGGAAATTGTTATTAAACAAGAAAAAGGCTGGTCTTACATCAAAGGTGGATTTTAATTGAAAAGCGCAATCCTAACAGCAAGTTTTATTTTTTCTGGCTATCTTTCGGCCCAAATACTTCCTTACCAGCATTTTACAGAAAGAACCAGAGATAAAAAAGACAGCTCTTCGCTACAATATTTTTTTCGCACAGGTGAGTTCTATGGCCACGCCCGCTACTTTTTTATGGCCACAGACAACGAAGCTGGACTTTCCGACTACTTTGCGAATGCCTTTGGAATGGGAATAGGCTATGAAACAGCCAAATTAAAAGGATTTCAAATCGGGATAAGTGGTTTTTTTATTTATAATTTGTGGTCCTCTGACCTAGCCGTAGCAGACCCAAAAACAGGAGCTAAAAACCGTTACGAAATGGGCCAGTTCGATGTGATGGATCCCAAAAACAAGCACGATATGGACAGGTTGGAGGATCTGTACATTAAATATACTTTCAGGAAAAACCACATTAAACTTGGAAAACAACATATAAAAACACCCTTTATCAACCCACAAGACGGTCGTATGCGGCCCACACTGGTTGAGGGCCTGATGTTTGAATCAGCCCAACTTAAAAAATTCAAATTTGAAGGAGGCCTATTATGGGGCGTTTCACCCAGGGGAACTGTAAAATGGTTTGGTATTGGTGAATCTATGGGCATATTTCCGGCGGGACTTAACCCTGATGGCACTAAATCGGGCTATGTAGGCAATACCCATAGTAAATACATTCAATTTTTGGGTACAACTTACCGGCCTACCGAACAAGTTAAAATACAAGCTTGGAATTTCCATATTCATAATGTGCTAAATTCGTCATTATTACAGATTGATATCAATAAAAAAATAGGTGAGAAAACCGAGTTTTTTTCAGCACTTCAGGCAATTTCACAGTTCACTGTGGGATCGGGTGGCAATGTTTTGCCTGCTAAGTCTTATGCCAATAAAAATGCCAATTCACTCACTTTTGGTAGTAAATTGGGAATTAGAAAAGAAAATTGGGTTTATCAGGTAAACTATAATAGAATAACAGATAATGGCAGATATTTAATGCCTAGGGAATGGGGGCGTGATCCTTTCTTCACTTTTATGTCAAGAGAAAGAAATGAGGGAATGTGCAATACCCGCGCATTGACGGCCGGCGTCATTCGAACTTTTGGTAAATCCGGATTTAAATCTGAATTGATTGCGGGTTATTTTAAATTACCAGATGTGAAAGATGCCGCACGAAACAAATATGCAATGCCATCCTATGCCCAGATTAACGCTGATCTCCGATATTTATTTGGCGGATTTTTAAAAGGATTAGAATTGCAAATGTTGTATGTTTACAAAATGAATTGGGGAGAGACATACGGAAATCAGCAATATATCATCAATAAAACCAATATGTCACTCTATAATGTGGTAATCAATTATCACTTTTAAATATTCTATGGAAAATAATAAAGATAAACAAAATAGCCGCAGAGATTTTTTAATAAATACAGGCTTACTTGGATTAGGATTAGGCCTTCCGGGTAAAGAATTGTTTGCTCATTTGGAAGGCGATAACTTAGACTCAGAAACCGCAGCAAAAAAAGCTTGTAAAATAACCATTCTACAAACCACAGATGTTCATTGCCAATTGCACTCACACGACGAATTGTTTTGGGAGAATGACAAGGCGGTATTTCGAAAAACCGGTGGTTATGATCATCTCGCTGCATACATGAAAAAAATGCGAAAGAAAAATCCCAATACCTTCCTTGTAGATACAGGTGATATGTTTCAGGGATCTGCTCTTTCTGTAAAAACAACCGGAAAAGCGATGATTCCAGTATTAAATGCTCTGGGATATGATTTATATCTTCCCGGTAATTGGGAGGTCATTTACTACAAAAAAAATATGCAAACACTCATGGGCGGACTAAACGCTCCAAAGGTTTGTGCCAATATGTACCACGAGTTAGAGGGCGGGAAAAAGGGAGAAATGATATTTCATCCTTATAAAATTTGGAATGTTGGCGGCATTAAAATTGGATTTTTAGGCTATACCGATCCATTGGTGCCAATCAGGCAATCGCCCAATTACAGCAAGGGCATAAAATATACCGCGCCGGAAGATAACTTAGCTCATTTTGTGGATGTACTGAGAAACGATGAGGGCTGTAAATTTGTGGTTCTTCTCTCCCATCTTGGCCTATCACAACAAATTGCACTCGCTAATAACGAGGCTTGTAAAGGCGTTGATATTATTTTGGGCGGAGATACCCATGAACGAGTTAGAAAACCCATTGTTTGTAAATATTCCAAAGTTGTTGAACCGGGTGCCTTTGGCTCATTTGTAGGACGCCTTGAATTGACCGTTATGGAAGGGGAAATAACCAAGCAGGAGTATTTTCTTGATGAAATTGCTTCCCAGATGTACAAATCCGATCCCGTGGCAAAAAATTTACTGAAAGAACTTGAACGACCATATCATGCAGAAATCGATCAAATTGTTGGCTATAGTACTTTACCCCTGTATAGGTATTTTGTTATAGAAAACACAATTGACACCATGATTTTGGATGCATTGCGTTGGCAATTGCCGAGGGTTGATATTGTGTTATCAAATGGCTTTAGATTCTGCCCGCCTAATGCTACAGCCGACCAAACAGGAAATATTCCTATAAGCAACGGATATATTTTTGATATGCTCCCCGTTGACAGTACAATCAGAACGGGTGAAGTAACCGGAAAACAAATTAAAGACTGGCTGGAAAAAGAGCTCAACAATGTATTTGCCAAAGATGCAGGAAAAAGGTTTGGTGGATGGGTTATAAAATTTGAAGGAATGCAAATTACATTTAATGCCTACGGCGATATGGGTAGCAGAGTTCAATCAGTGAAAATTGGGACGGAGGAACTTGTTCAAGACAAAATATACAGCATTGCCGCTTGCGAAAGAGACGGAGATCCAGCCGATATGCTGTGTCGGATAAAAAATGTACTCAACCCAAATAATACTTCGTTCACATTGCACAATACAATGCGCGATTATTTAAAAAACAACTCACCCGTTACACCAAAACCCAAAATGAACGCAAAGGTTCTGGATGCACCGCAAAACCTACTTACACAGGTTTTTGGGGTAGATTATCAATTTAGATAATAAACTTTTCTATTAAGCAGTTCTTTTGAAAAGAGCTATGTTACAGTTCATAACCACTTCTACAACTACCTGCTTATCCCGCAGGTAATAAATTTGACCCTGAAAATGAAGGGTGCTTTTGTCGCTGAAGGACAATTTATTCCTTAGAAGGAATGATTTGAGGGCAAACTTGGTCCCATCGGGAAGGTTAATTTGTTGTTTGTGATGGGTGAATCTGATGGATTTTAAAGACTTCAAATTTGTCATAAAAGTAAAGTTACGACAAAAAGGAGTAGTAAAAAAATAAAATTATAAAATATATCCTTTATTTTATAATTGAATATTTTTTTGTTTTTTTATTGACTTTTTACTTTATTTTTCGTATATTGGTTTTAATGAAAAAAATAAAATGGCGTACCTGGCCCATTCACCCTTTTGTGTTGTTGCATTTTTTGGCCGCACTGTTGTTTCTTCACCTTACCTGGATTTATCCCTGTTTATTGTGCAGTATTTTAAGTGGCCTTTGGCATACAAGGGCTGTACAAGCACGAGGCATATCCAAAGGCCGAATAAAAACCCTGAACGCCTTTCTGATGCTTGCAGGGATTGCAAGTTGGCTGGCATTTTGGTTGGTGCCACAGATTGAGGTAGCCGGTTTGTTCACCTTTTCTTTCTGTTTTGGATTGCTAATGCTAAACCTGATGCAGATGAGGGAGAGGGAAGTTTGGATTGGGTGAAGGACTGCAGTGCGCGCGCACAAAACGAACGGATGGTATTACTAAGGTACGCGCGCGCGAGCCCCACATAAATTATCAACAATTGTAATATTTTTTTGGCTGTGAAAATATTTCGTCGTAAATTTATAAATTCATTAAAGCTTAAAAAATTAACAAAACACGCCCTTAGGGGTGCTAACCCTCCTTTGCATAATACGACCGATGAAAGATAAAAAGAACACTGAACAGCACAGCATTGAGAAGATGCTGAAGGAAGCCTACTCTGAATTGCAAACCCGTTGCATACAGGGAGCATTGTGGGATCAAATGCCGGCCCTGATGAGTTTGTCGCAGTTGGTTGACCTGCAACCCGAAGAGGCGGCAGTAATGGCTGTGGTATATGTGCAAACCATACAGGCACGCTTTGTTGGCGAAACCATGGTGAGAGCCCTTTTGATTAATCATTTTTCGGTAAACAAGTGCAGGGTGGCCAAAACTTTGCGGAATTTGGGTGTAAACGGATTGCTGGAACGCAAGTCTGGCGATGATTTTATTCAATTTTATTACCTGACGGAATTGGTGCAGGAAGGCATTGAAGAAAACAATCCGGAAGCCTTTGGCGGCAACTGCCCTGTGGGTTTACACGAGGCGCTGGACTACATGCGTTGCAAACTGATGAACAACGATTACATGACGGAGGCGTTTATAGACAGACACCTGGGTAAGATTTACAAAAAGAACGAGGAACTGACCCTGATGGATTACATTATCAGTAAGACCTTTTATTTTAACAGTGAAAGCACCTATGCCTTGTTGGCAATTTGCTCGAGGGCAGTTTTTGAAAACAAAGCGTTTTCATTCGCCTACATTGACAACTATGTACGCAGCAACCGGGTTAACATACACAGATTGCGGGAGCAGATTCATTCGGGCGAATGGGCACCGATTGAAGAGGGGTATGTGGAAATTACGGGTTCGAATGTGATGGAATTCAATCCTGAATTGCAACTGACCGAAAAGGGGTTTTCGTTTTTTCTGAAGGAATTGAGTCCTGAGTTGCTGAAAAAGCTCAGACAGCGCAGCAGCATTGGAAATACACCTTTGATTTCGCCGGATGAGATTGGAAAACAGAAGTTGTTTTTTGGTGAAACCATGAAAAAACGCACCGACAGATTGGCTAAACTGCTGAAACCGGCCGCTTTTGCCCGTTACCAAAAAACCTACTCGCCCAACGCAAGAATGCGCGGATTGACCTTGTTGTTTCACGGCGCCCCAGGCTGCGGCAAAACAGAGTACGCGTTGCAACTGGCCAAAT
>Ga0315902_10009867_pt1 | contig 12687 bp, 14 predicted proteins | sample LakEriMetagenome_9_FD_203523 | JGI IMG/M metagenome (GOLD analysis project Ga0315902, IMG submission 203523) | Freshwater fungal communities from buoy surface, Lake Erie, Ohio, United States - Buoy 12 MA117 | ecosystem: Environmental > Aquatic > Freshwater > Lake > Lake biofilm | place: USA... | reverse complement strand
TACTCCAGGGCAGGTTCCTGCAGAAGTAGTCACCGTCTTCGCGAGAGTGATCGATGGAATCGCAAGAGCATCAACGCTCTTCAACGAAACCGTTTCATTGCCACCACTCAACGGAACTGATGGAGCGCTAGTGGCAGCTAAAGTCAGCGCTGCAATGGCTCCATCTTGAAATTTCACTTGTAAATTTCCCGTTGGGTTACTGCCAAGCTGGCACCGAATTTTCACGTTAAAGCGATAGATAATAGTTTCGCCTGCTTCAACGCCTGTGAGCCTAAAAGTTTTTAGTAGCAGCGCTCCCTTTGAAAACATTGGGCCGGTTTGTGACGTGCTCTCCGTGGAAGCCACGCTATTTCCATTATTCACGTTAGCTGGATCGCCAACATTAACTCCGACCGTCACCGGGTCACTGAGAGCCACACCCGATTGTCCGGTCGTATCCATAGTGATGGTGTAGTTCATATCCAATGTAATAGCGCCGAGAGATCGCAAGTACTCCGTATCCGGAACATCTACCTTCATCAAATAACTTACGGTTTCATCGCACGCGAAATCTTTTCCCTCAAGTGTCTCGAGAATATCAACATTCTTTCTGCCTGAATTCCACTGCCCTCCTCCAACAGTGTGATCGTAAGTCTCGGGATTGGCGGCAGCAAAAGTAAATTGAATGCTATTTCCTACAGCTCTTGCTTCTGAGAAAATTGATAACTGAGAAATTAGAAGTGATATCACAACAAGATATCTCATTGATCTATCGAATCTCTTCTTCATACGGTTAACCTCCTTAGGTCTTAATTGGATAGTCACACTCGCTCATAACGGATCAATGGTGATTTGCTCCCATCCGGCTCTCTGGGTAGTGCGCTCTTGAGCCAGGGTTAATCGCGAGCAGAGAGCGAGAATTCGCTGAAATATCTGTGAATTACTGGCCTTAGCTTTTCTAACAGCATTTATGCCCAACAATGAAAAGAAAAGGAACTGAAATGAAATCAAAATATTTCACAATTGCGCTATTGGCACTTTCGTTATTGTTTGCCATTCCAACAATTGCCCATGCAAAAACGACTGTTACCGGTGGTCCCTACGTAAACTTGACGCTCACCGGTCAGGTTGTGAATGTGAAGCTGACTGGATATCCCACAGGCTCTGGTTTCTATATCCAACAATGTAAACGAGTAAACAGTGAATCTCGCCCGCAAATCTGTAATCCAAATTCGCAACTATGGATTTCAAATTCACTTGGTGCTGATTTTCCACCGACGGCGGATATTCAATTTCGTCCTGCCTCCACATTCAATTATGGAACGCAAACTATTGATTGCGTAAGAATTCCATGTGGGATATTCATCAGGCTAGATCACAAAGCATCGGCTGATCGGAGCGAGGACCAATTCATTCCGATCACATTCGTGGGGAGCACAATTCCTTCAGCAAACTCCGATGTAATTACTGCAACAGTCAATGGAAAATCGATCGAGGGCTCGCGAGTACTCAATATTCAAAATCAATCAATCTTTCGGATTGAAGCATCGGCTAAATCTGGAGCTGCAGTTACCTATAGCACCGTTTCAACAACCTGTTCGTTGAGCGGCAACCAGGTCACTATTTTGCAGGGAGCGGGTTATTGCGAAATCGATATCTATTCACCCGGTAATACCCAATACTCGGCGATAACCAAGCATTATTTATTTAAGTTGGCGTTGGGAAACCAAAGAATCACCGTTCCTAACCGAGTAAAACGTGGCGCTGGCTTTACTCTCCCTGCAGAGACTAGTTTCGGTGCGAAAATCAGCTACGAGATGTCCGAGACCAAGAATTGTTCGCTCGCAGTGACTGGAACTGTTTATCGCCTTACCTTCAATAAGAAGGGGGCATGTAATGTACGGGCTACAGCCCCTGGAATGGCTAATCTCTATTCAGAGCTGAAGCAAACAATCAGCTTCAAAATCGATTAGTTCACGATGATCTTCGGAGTCCTTTCATTATTGCTAACTGGAGTTCTACTCTTTTTTGCCGTAATTGGAATAAAAAGTACGATCGAAAAGCATCCCGGTTTAAACGGGATGCTTTTCATCCGTGATTTCTTTAAATATCTGGCACTGTTCATCTCAGTTGTCATCACGTGCTTTGGTGTCTCTGGAATTCTCACCTATTTCCTCAATTTTGATGGGAATTACTATGCTTCAAAGCTAGATCTCGCTCGATGGCTCTCATTTGCAATTATCGGCCTACCGTTGTCACTTCTTATTGCGTGGTGGATTCGAAGAGAATTTCGAAAAGATGAGCGGAGTAAAGATTCCCCTATTTGGCACATCTATCTACTAATTGCAACAAGTACAGCACTTTTACTCTGGTTCCTTCCCCTCCAGAGCGCACTTCGATCGTTTGCAGGTGCCCCTTATTCACCGCGGGCAGTTTCGTCAGCTGCTATTGCCTTCATCATCTGGGTTATCCATGTCAATTTGATGCGAAGCGTTAGTTCATCGATAGTTAATACGCAATTCTTCTTGGGATCTTTCGTTGGGTTTACTGGAGTAGCTATTTCGCTCGTCAACTTCCTAGATTCTGGAATCTCGACATTGATGAATCTAGAATTTGGTAAGTACCAGATCGCTGAAGCGATCATTCTTTTGATTACCGCTCTCCCACTTGGCCTTTACTACTTTGGTGAATTCAGCAGTAGAGGAGCAGTTATCGAGATGCGGATATTCAGCACTTTTGGTGGCCTCATACCGACAATTTTATTTGTTTCGGTGGCTGCAACCTTCGCACTTAATACGCTACTTGTTTGGTACTTTGGAGAGACAACTCAAGCCTATGAAAGATTTTTCTCGGATTTTCCGAGTCAGTGCGGCGCTGTTCTAGTGCTCACGCTATTTCACTTCATTTTCAAGAGCTTGGCCGAGGGTTTTCCTCGAGACCAACTCATTCGGTTCTATCAGTACTTCGTCTCTGGCGGAACCTTAATTGCGGGCAGCGTGGGTTTTGGCGCGCTGATTGTGGCTGCGCTCGCTGACAACAATCAAATGAATACCGCGCTATTTGGTTTGAGCCTGATGGCAATTACCTGCACTAATTGGGTTTATCACTGGCGGCTCTGTCAGGGGGCTAATCGCCAAGAGCAGGGGGCAGAATTTGGTTCGGCAATTCGACGTTTCTACCTCTACTTCCTTGTTGGCGCACCTGTCATCTTTGGTATTGGTTCACTCGTGTGGTTGACCTATAACGGATTTAAAGCGCTATTGCTGAGCAATCAATCGCTATGGCAAAGCAGGTATCCAATAGCTGGACTGATAACTAGCGTGATACTTGCCTCATACCACTTAACAACTCTCCGAAACGATCGCTCGCGTGGCTTGGATTTGTGATTATTAGGATGCTGCTGCTTCTTTTCGAATCTCGTTAAAAATCAAGGTAGCTTCTTTTCGGCCATCGCATCGTAATTTCTCGTAGATTCGAATCGACTCCTGACGAATAGTTGATTCCGAGAATCCAAGAATTTGAGAGATGGCAACGTTGGTCTTTCCCTGTGCCATGAGTTCAAGGATTTGATATTGACGTTCCGTTAATTTCCGACCCTCGAAAACGAGCCGAGCAGAATTGAGAATTGAGTCGTCTTTGTGCAATTCCTTCATACCGTTATTTAAACGATTGAAGAAGATCGCGAAAATGCTATTGATGGCTTTCACGAAGGCGCTAACTTCAGGTGTTCTATCTATCTCAGCGCTGCAGAATGCGCTCAAAGTTGCCACAGGGGCGCGATTACGTTCGATGGGCCAGCAAATAAAGCTCGTGACTATCGATTCAAGTTCTTTGTTCCGTGCCCCAGCATTCGCATCGCCCCAGTCAGGACTCTGATCGATCCACACTAGGGTCCGATTTCTCACGGCAGAAGTTATGGGGTTCTCCTCACTGAGCGAAATCTGAGCCGGGAAATAATCGAAAATATCCTTGCGTAAGCCAAATTTGCAGATGAGCTCTGCTGTTCCATCGAGTTTGATAACCGAGAGAAATGTTCCCACACACCCCAATGGCGCGAAGGTAAACAAGGTCAAGTATTTGAGCGTCTCCTCAAGTTCGTGATCGCTACCGCCAAGGTATTCACTGAAATCCTCAACCAATTCAAGAAACAAAGTAATTCCTCCATATTTTCACATTGACATTCGTAATTAAACGAAACAGATCGAAATAGCTACGTCATAAGTATCGGTGATAGTTGTCCGAATACAACAGTCAATGACTAGTCAATGTCTGGCCACAAAGAATGATTGTCTGTTCGGTCAGTAACCAGACAATCCCTTCTACTCCACGCATTCTTATGGAAATTTGTACTCGTTCGTGAATTAAGAGAGGAGGAAGCAATGTTGGTGAAGCATTCGAAATACATCACAGTTTCAATCGGAATTACATCTCTGCTCTGTTCTTTCTTATGTTCTGCAGCAATTGCTTCTGACTCAACGGACGCGCTAACTCGACCAATATTTACCACAAGTTCGGGTAGCAATACGGTTGTGTTGAATGAGTCAACCAGGTTAACCCTCTCCGGCGAAGCTGGAGCGGGAGTTGCAACTTATTCAACTATGACACCGGCAATCTGTTCGGTGTCAGCTGATGGGGTGGTGACCGGATTAATCGGGGGAACTTGTTCGATCCTGGCCTCCATATCCGGATCTAACAATTTTCTGGTTACCACTCCTGCAGTCATTGTGTTGAATATAGAAGAACCACTCTCTCTAAATTCACGAGCCGTCATAAAGCAAGCACCTATCAAACCCGCTATGTCCGTCACACGAGAGAATGGCGCCTTTGTTGTTAATTTGAAATTTAACCCAGAGAACAAATTCAAAAAAGTTTTACTTCAGATTGGCATTAGAAATTCGATGGGAAAGATCAATTACAAAGGGGTTTCTTCCTTCTTACTTGATGCACAAGGCACAGCCACGGTCACAAAGAGAGCGACATATGCGAAGAGCATTTACTTCAGGGCTTTAATCAATAAGAAAGTAATCGTTACAAAAAAAGTTATCTAACCGAAGAAAAAAGGGAGAAATACAATGAAAAAGACAGTGTTGATTGTCGAGCACGATGCGCAAATAGTTAAGGATATAAGTGATGCCATGCCAGACGGACAGTACTCCGTGATCAAAGCTAGTGATGAGCAGAGTGCACTTCGAAATTTCCAACAGTTCCAACCAGATATCGCATTAATTGATGCCAATTCCAATGGCATGCGTGTCATGGATATCTACCGAAGTTTCAGGAATCAACGGGATATTCCAGTTATTTTCATTAATGGTGAAGGCACCGAAAGCGATGAGTTGCGCGCGTTTGCTTCGGGTGTGGATGACTATCTGCCCCAGCCGCTTTCCTCTAAAGTTTTGGTCGCCCGCATGGATGCCATTTTTCGTCGCAACAATGGAGTCAAAAGCGAGAAGACTCGCTACATAGTGGGACCGCTGGAGTTGGACTCTTACCAGCACATATTTAAAGTACACGGACAGGAAGTGCCTTTGACGCGCACTGAGTTTGAGATCCTCAAAGAGCTCATCAGTGCACCCGAAAAAGCGGTGACACATGATCACCTGATAAAGAATGTGTGGGGTGAATGGTTTAGTAGTAAGCACATGATTGAAAGCCATGTTTCACGACTAAGAGCCAAAGTTCGTAATGCGGGTGGTCCGACCATCTGTGAAGCGGTGCGAGGAGTTGGTTACCGTCTAGGTATTAAGAGGTGAGAAAGTAGGAATTTTTCATTGTTGTCGTGAGTATGCGAAATGGCTTATGACCGAATATCGCAATTTCTCCATGGCAAGTTTCGCACGTGCGCAGCAGATAGCTTGCACAACAGCGAAGGAGAAAATGTATGAAGGCAAAAAATGCCAGCCACCATCTGCGAATGGTAGCGACATCAGTTTTTGCAGGATCGTTGATTCTTGTGGCGGGGACTAGCGTGTTCGCTGGTCTCAATGCCACAGTTTCAGCGAGTCAAGTAGATTCTGCAGGAACATTGATTCTCTCAACAGCCAATAACGGGGCGGGATTCTCGCAAGCAATATCAAATTTGGCTCCAGGAGATGTAGTAAATCGGTATGTCACACTCACCAACAGTGGAACCTTGGATTCCCAATCTCTTGGGCTTTCAATCGCTTCCAGCGGTAGCTCAACTTTAATTACCGATGGAGTTGCACCTGCGACTAATAAAGCGCTAACTGTGACTGTTCTTTCATGCACTGGCGGAATCTGGAATACCGCTACAGGTGTGTGTTCTGGCACCACCAATACTGAAATCGCTGAAACTTCACTGAGCGCATTTACCACCCAGAAGGTGTTTAGCGTTTCACCTGCACTAGCAGCCGGCGCAACATCGACGCTGCAAATCCGCACGAAGCTGCCGGATCAAAATGAGACAACTGTTAATGGTGTCCTACCAGCAGTGACCGTACAAAACGGATCTGTAACGCTCTCTTATCTCTTCAACCAAGCCCAGCTAGCTGGCGCAACTACCAATAGCTAAATAGCCAATAAATAGGGGGTGGGTAATCAATGGTTCGATCTGCGATGGTTGCAGCCTTGGTTACCTCACTCCTAGGAATGGTTTTTTTACTTCCAGAGTCCCACGGAATACTGCAGAGTCGAGATTCGCAGAATATTCAAGTGCAAAATGGCCACTGGGCAACCACAGTTGGCGGTGCGGCGGCCTCTCCAACGAGCGTGCCATACCTCGTGACCTGGAGTGCAAATACAAAGCGACAGTACGCATTAATAGCTCTGATGAATATCGGTACATTCGATTTGAATAAAGGAGTCATAGCGTTCACTTCAGCAAAATCAAATGGAGATACCTCAAACCCACCAACTCTAACGTTTGAATCATGCTCTGGTTCGTGGAATACAACTAATTACTTATGCAGTGGGACAATCAATCTTTTGGGATCCTCTACCGGCGGTCAATTTCATGTTAATCAAGGTATTGCATCTAATGGGCGGATAGTTCTGAGAGTCACGAATCTTCGAGATGTCAATGCTAACTATGTTACGACATTCAATGCGCTAACGTCACGATCTGATTTTCGCGCAGCTCAGGTTTATTCGTCATGAAAAAAGCGCTCCGCCTCTTTGTGGATGTTTTGTTAATCATATTGGCTATATTCGGTGGCTTACTTTCTTACTTAGTAGTGTATGAGAATCTGCACATAGTTCGAGTGGTCTCAGACTCGATGGCGCCATCCATTCATCGCGGCGACGCGCTAGTTTTCAGAGCACAGCCAACAATAAATATCGAGCAAGGCCAAATTCTGCTTTTGCCACTCGCCGATGGATCTGGAGCATCGTATGTACATAGGGTGATAGAAAAGAAACAACAACCGAATTCATCGGTTGAGGTGCGTACAAAAGGTGATGCAAATCCAGAGATTGATAACTGGCGAATTACCATCACAAGTTCGGAGGTACCAGTTTATGTTGCTTCTTTGCCTACCCGACATTTACCCCTAATCGCTGCGGGAAAATGGGGCGGAGTTGCGCTTTTGTCTGCGCTATTTATGATCTGCGTATCACTTATCTGGCCTATTGCCAGAAGTCGAAAAAGGGAGATTGCAGACTCCTTCGAATGACTTTTTTGTCAGGTCGCTTGTTCGTACATAGCGACTTTCCGCCATCGTGAAACTAATCGTGAATAACCAATTCCTGCCTCTTCTCCATCACCAGAAATCAATCCCGCTAATGAGCGTTGAATATCTTCGAGTGAGGAATCAGATTCGATGCCCCCCTCGGCGAGCGCAATAAATCCAGCCAACCCACCATAATCCAGCTCAACAATTGAGCCAGGATGGAAGATATCGAGCCAATCAACAAGTGTTTTCATCTCTTCAGCGACATCGCCATCACCAAATGAACTGATAACTGCCGCATACGCAATCTGCGCGCGCTTACGTGCATTCACCAACGTTGTGCGAACGATTGTGAAGGGACCATCTGGTGATTCGCCGCGCAATCTCTCTTCTGGAGAGAAAATCGTGAACCATCGTGGTGGGATAACCCATGTTTCCGTGAGGATATGTGGCGCTTTATCAAATCCAATATCTGCATCTTCTATTCCTGAAGTCAGTACATCCTCTATCGCCTCTGGCAGAAAGAACGGTGTGATATTTGTAGGAAGCGATTCCTTGAAGTTCGAGAGCGCAGCCCATGTGCGCAGCGCGGTAGACCATGGTGCGATGTAACGCTGCCCCTCGTGCTCGATGATATGTGCACCATCGATACGTGCAACCGGCGGCTCAGGTCTAATGACGCGCGTTAGCGCTCGTGTTTGTTCTTGATGACCTGTGTGTTGATCCATGGAGATTTCGCTCCACCGCAATTGTTCTATTGCACTGAATGCTTCAAGCGGTTCGTAGACGCGCAACGACGCTACATAAGGAGTCGGTCTCATATGGATGCGTTAGGCGTTATGCCCGAGGAATGTAATTACCCTCAGCAAATGGATCATCATCCTCTTTACTATCGCGCTCGCTCTTTTCACCGTGTAATTCACGAGCCAATTTCTCAACATCGATATCTTGCGAGGAGTATTTGAGGTCGCGTGCGACTCTCGTCTGTTTGGCTTTAGCTCGGCCGCGCCCCATGGCGTGACCCCCTTACCTGTCGCCTCCAGGTTTTACCTGGATTTCCTAAGTTTCGTGGGGAGAGATTATCGGTTTTGGAAGGCGCCTTCCAATTTAACCCCAGAGCGGGCGCCGTCGGACGGCGCGACCTCCCCCAATTCCCAGGCTTGATGGCCTTGGCGACGAAGGCGGGCGAGGGTCGCCGTGACCGATTTGGCTGGAACAAGAAGCACCATGCCGACCCCACAATTAAAGGTCCGCTCGAGATCCTCGTTGGGTACGCCACCAACGTTTTGCAAGTATGAAAATAACGGTGGTAACTCCCACGTCGCGCGATCGATAGTTAGCTGCATCGACACTGGCAGAACACGTTCGGTATTTGCCGCTAGCCCGCCACCGGTTATATGCGCCATTGCATGAACCTCAATTTCAGCGATGAGATCCAAAAGGTCTGCTGCATAAATAGTTGTTGGGGTAAGGAGCGCGTGCCCAAGCGTCTGTCCGAGCTCTGCAATCTCTGTATCGAGCGATAGTTTTTTTTCTTTGATGATGTGGCGAACTAAGGAGAAACCATTGGCATGTACGCCGCTACTTGAAATAGCAATAGCGATATCACCGATAGCTACTCGCTCTGCACCAAGAAGTTTTCCTTCTTCAACTACGCCGGTGGCAGCACCTGCAATGTCAAATTCATCTTCCTTAAGTAGTTGGGGATGCTCTGCTGTTTCGCCACCAACAAGCGCCGTTCGCGCCTTGGCACACCCGTTAGCAATCCCAGAAACTAACTCTGCAATGCGCTCTGGAATTACTTTTCCGACTGCGATGTAATCTGTGAGAAAAAGCGGTTCAGCTCCACACACGACTAAATCATCAACGACCATCGCCACAAGATCTTCGCCTATCGTGTTGTAAACGCCTAGCTGTCGGGCAATCTCAGTTTTGGTGCCAACGCCATCGGTGGATGTAGCAAGTAACGGCCGCTGAAATTTCTTGAGTGCGCTGGCATCAAAAAGCCCCGCGAAACCACCAATTCCCCCATAAACTTCTGAACGTTGTGCCTTAGCAATAGATGCTTTCATCAATTCAACGGCGCGATCACCAGCGTCAATACTTACGCCAGCAGCCTCGTATGTACTCATGCCTCTTCCAATAACAGTTTGAGATTGCTGCTCTCTTCAGGAATCGGCATTGGGTATTTACCAGTAAAACATGCGGTGCAGAGTTTTGATTCGGCGATATTTGTCGCTTCGATCAACCCTTCAAGCGAGACATACCCCAATGAATCCGCGCCGATAGATCGTCGAATTTCCTCGATATCGAGCCCTGCAGCAATCAATTCAGCTCGAGTAGCGAAATCAATACCAAAATAACAAGGCCACTTCACTGGTGGCGAAGAGATGCGCACGTGAATCTCACTTGCACCAGCTTCGCGCAGCATCCGAACGATCGCGCGTTGGGTGTTTCCGCGCACGATTGAATCATCGACGACCACAATCTTCTTGCCTGCGACTACATCGCGGAGGGGATTGAGTTTTAACCTAATACCAAGTTGCCGGATTGTTTGGCTTGGCTGAATGAAAGTTCTGCCAACATAGGAATTTTTCACCAACCCTGCGCCATACGGAATTTTCGAATACTTTGCATATCCAATCGCAGCTGGGGTGCCTGACTCTGGAACAGGGATTACGAGATCTGCTTCGACGGGATGTTCTGCTGCTAGCCGCTCACCAATAGCAACACGAACCGGGTGCACGCTCTGCCCGGCAATTGTCGTATCAGGACGGGCGAGATATACATACTCAAAGATGCAACCGCGAGGCTCTGGAGTGGTCCAGTGATGCGAACGTAAGCCATCTTCATCAATTGCGATAAATTCACCCGGTTCGACTTCACGAATGAAACTTGCGCCAACAATGTCTAGCGCTGCTGATTCACTAGCTACGACCCAGCCAGTTTCAAGTTTGCCGATAACAAGCGGGCGGATACCGTGTCGATCTCGTGCAGCATAGAGAGTGTTCTCATCCATAAAAATCAGCGAGAAGGCGCCTTGCAACGTTGGCAAGATTGAAAGTGCATTTGCCTCGACGCTGCCGCTTTTCTCGAGAGAAATCAATGCAGTCATGATTTCGGTATCGGTAGTTGCATGAAGATGATTCTGTGAATCTGACGTGCTCTTATGGAACCGTTCGGCAAGATCGCCAGTGTTGGTCAAGTTTCCATTGTGTGCAAGTGCAAGCGTGCCATTATCGGTAGAACGAAGCGTTGGCTGTGCATTCGCCCAATTACTCGATCCAGTGGTGGAGTACCGAGTATGCCCAATTGCAATCTTTCCGGTAAGCACTGCAAGGTCATTCTCGGTAAAAACCTGTGCAACCAATCCCATATCTTTGTAAACTAAAATACGCTCGCCATCGCTAACTGCTATTCCTGCCGACTCTTGGCCACGATGTTGCAAGGCGTACAAACCATAAAACGATAACTTGGCAACCTCTTCGCCGGGAGCCCATACTCCAAAAATCCCGCAAGCATCTTGTGGCCCTTTTTCACCATCGACCTCATGTGTGAGTTGTCCATCAGGTCGGCGCGCCATGCCCTAAATCCTAGTCAGGTTTAGGCCTGTTTACGGATTTTGCCACCGAGCGCATAGGTAATCTCGGCTGCAGCATCAACAACCTGGCGGCCTAACTGTTCCACCGCCCGTTGGGAAAGTTCGCGTTTGATGCCAGTGGCCGAAATAGCACCCGCGCATCGTCCGTTGTGATCAAAGAATGCTGCTCCAATACAGAAAATTCCTTCGCAGTCTTCTTCATCGTCAATTGCAAAACCAATTGCACGGATACGCCTGATGTCGTTCATCAATTGAGATAGTTCGGTCCGAGTGTTCTTAGTTCGCTTCGGAAGCCCTGTCTGCTCAATTACCTGAGCAATATCGGCATCGCTCATTTGTGCAAGCATCGCTTTGCCTGCAGAAGAGACATGAGGCAATTCGCGAGCCCCAAGTAACGTCATGAATCGAATATTTCCTGGTGCATCAACGCGAGAGACGAATACGGGATGTCCGCCATCATTAATAGACACTCGTATTGTTAAACCGGTCGCACGTGAAAGTCGATGCATGATTGGTTGTGCAACCTCGCCAACTGGTAAATGTCCACCAGCTAAATCGCCAAGTCTGACCAATGAGATTCCTGGCAGATAGCGTGGCCCTGGTTTTGTTTGTCGCACATAGCCAGCTTCCATAAGAGTTTGAAGTAGTGCGAATACCGTGCTCTTTGACACGCCTAGTTCTTTCGTGAGATCACTTAAGGTCAAACCATTTTGTGGAGCTGCTGCAATCAAGTCGACCAATCTGAGGGCTCGAGCAACGCTGCCAACTTTGTAACGTTCCTTGGTGACCATCTGGTATCTCACTTCCTTAACGCTTGACAGGAGAACTATGAATGGAGAGGGTAGTAATACAAAACTCCGTTCGGCAAGGCCTAATTACACAATCCGGAAGGTTTTTCATGCGAAGTAGCGAATGGTTCAACGGCAACGATGAAACTGCTGTTTCACACCGCGTTGTCATGCGATCTGTTGGACTCGAGGTTCCCGCTGACAACAAGAAACCAATAATAGGTATCGCTGATTCTTCGAGCGACTTAAACCCGTGCAACCTGCCATTACGTGCACTGGTCGACGATGTGAAAGCTGGAATTCTGGAAGCCGGGGGAATTCCGGTGGCATTTCCAGTGATCTCCCTTGGCGAAGATCTCATGAAGGCAAGCGCCATGCTTTATCGCAACTTGTTATCTATCGAAATCGAAGAGAACTTGCGCTCCTACCCATTAGATGGCGTCGTTTTACTTGCCAATTGCGACAAGAGTGTCCCAGGTGCGCTGATGGGCGCGTTAAGTGCGAATCTACCGACGATCATGGTGACAGCGGGCGCGCGACCTGCACCATTTTTTAAAGGAAAAAAAATTGGTACTGGCACAGATCTTTGGCGCGCGCTTGACGATTGGCGCGCCGGTCGCATGTCTGATCAAGAGTGGCGTGAATTTGAAGAATGTCTAAGTTGTGGCCTCGGTTCATGTAACACCATGGG
>Ga0315902_10009865_pt1 | contig 12690 bp, 6 predicted proteins | sample LakEriMetagenome_9_FD_203523 | JGI IMG/M metagenome (GOLD analysis project Ga0315902, IMG submission 203523) | Freshwater fungal communities from buoy surface, Lake Erie, Ohio, United States - Buoy 12 MA117 | ecosystem: Environmental > Aquatic > Freshwater > Lake > Lake biofilm | place: USA... | reverse complement strand
TGCTTATTCACTAAATCATACACTTCCTACCCTCAACGAACAGGAAAAAATAACCTCCCTGCTGTATTGGTACATGCTCGGACCTCAACATATGGCTCAACTTGTTTTCAGCAAGTTCTTGCCCTTGATCACATTGCCATGCGTCCATGATGGTTTTTTTAGGTTTTTTGAGGAAAACAATGCAACCGAATCGAAATTAAGGCAAATCGAAATCCTTTTAAATTTAAGTAAGGAAGATAATCAAATTACTACATATCAATGTTTTAGAGACGGGATTTTTCAAGCATTAAAAGAAATACAATCCGGAGGTCTGAATACTAAAGAACACGAAAAACACCAACAACTAATTGGCCGTCTCCTTTACTAATCCCCATTAAATACACCTGAAAAAGTTTGATAAAAAGTACTACATTAGCCATCGATTTAAAATCAAAACCTATGAAATTCACCTTGTTTATCGCATGTATGCTGACGCTTTTGCATACCCACGCTCAGTATACCTTTTACGCCTCAGGAAAAAACCTCATTAACATGGAAACCAAGGAGGAAGTCGGTTATGAACCAACCAATGAAGTGTTCAATATTTCGTTTCCCGATGGCATATTAGTACATAATATTATGGATGAATACGGCGTTTCCGAATCGCAGTTTTACAAGATTACGGAAGTGGAAAATAAGGATGACCTGATATTATTCACTGCTTTGTCTGGGATTTCAGGAAGTTCTTATTATTACGTCATACAGAACCACGAGGATGCACACCTTCTTTACCTTCTATATAAAGAGGAAAATAGCGCCATACAATTTGAATCCACTTTTGTGAAATTGAAGACGTTTAGCCAACCGTAGGTCATTATTCGAACGCTTACATCATTACCGACTTAATGAACCGTAAACGATTATGAATGTAAACGTCCAGCGAAATTTCCCCATGCATCGGGTTCTTATCGTTTTTCTTATTCTATTTGGTCACCAGTCCATCGCGCAACCCTGCGTTTACCAATCTCATCAACGAAAAGGCGGCCATTATTTATTCTCCACTTATTTCACCTCCGATATGCAAACACCGCTGAACGGTGAATGCGAGGTAAAAACGAATGGAATCCTTTACGAAAAAAGAACGTTTATAAAAGGCAGGCTTACCGAAGAAAAACGCTACCATTACGGCACAAAAAACCTTATAGTAGAGTCTTACGTTTGGAAAAAACCGAATAGCGACGGTACAATCGCTACAAGCAAGGAATTTTATGAAAATGGGCAAGCGCATTTTATCCGAAGGTATTATTTGGATTCAACGAACAGAAGATGTTGCCTGACACAAGAGTTTTTACCGAATGGGAAGAAACGTTTTGAATACACTGCCGGCTACGTGCGGCTGGATGAGATAGACCAAAGTCAACGAAATGGCTATCCAAAACATACGGTGGATGAGGACGGATACCTCGCTTTGGATTTTTTAATGGGACCTCACCGCACCTTTGACGAAGAAGGAAACTTAGCCTCCCTCGTTCATTATCAAAAAAGTGAGGGAGATTATGTCCCCGTGGGTCAAAAGGAGGGAACATATTTCACCTACCATAAAGATGGTGCGGTTGCAAGTTCAGGATACTACCTCAAAGGGCATGCAAATGGCACCTGGAAAACCTTTTTTCCTGACGGGACAGTGCAGTCGGTCATGAACTACAGAAACCGCCTACCCGATGGCGAATGGAAGACCTGGGGTGAAAATGGAATGCTCCTTTTGGATGCAAGGTACGATATAGAGGGCCATTATCCTTTTGAACCGGTTTACGAAGGCGAATGGTATGCAGACGGACGCGCCAAAAAATGGCAAGAAATGAATGAATCTGGAAAAGGCACCTTGGCGGAATGGAACGAACATGGTCAGTTGGTTCATGAGGTGTTATTTGATAAAAAAGGACAGCAAAGCAAACTGGCGCAACAACATTATCAACTTGAAAAAAAATGGCACCCCAATGGCATTTTAGCATCTATACTCAATAATTCGCCAAATGCCGATACTACCTATATTTCATGGCATACGAATGGAATGTTGGCAAGCCTATCTATCAAATTTGAACGGGATGGGTTTCAATTTGTCGCCATTACGGAATACAGTTTCAAGGGACTGCTTACTAAAAGCGTCACATCCGGTAGAAATGGATTGGATACGCAATTCGAGATGATCACTTATTACGGCAACGGTCAAATGAACACGAAAATTGTGCAGAACAATGATATGCGGCTGGAGGAAAAATACACATTGGACGGGACAAAATGGCAATCCGTAAACAGCAAAAAAGGGGTGTGTTTCGGACCTTGTTATTTCCTTGATACGATAACAAAAATAGCAGAGTTTGGGGGGTACCTAGACGGCATTCGGCACGGTACTTTTCAGCGCCTGGAGGGAACATCAAAAGAATTGTATAAACAGAACTACACAACCGGATGTCCCGAGTCAAGTGAATTTAATGCATTCGAGTTGTTTAATCGCCTTTCTAAGAATCAACAAGAACCTTACCTGGCAACGGCTCAAAACCAATTATTAGTTGCATTGCTAAATGCAGAGAGCAAAGGAAATTACACCTTCGCCTACCGCGATACCATCGCAGCCCAAATCTATGTATTAGACAAGGAATTTAAGCAACATGGCAACGGCATGACGTTATGTGAATTCGAGCAATTCAGCATCAAATGCAGACTACCGGAGGTATATGTGAAAGGCTTAGCACAATCGGACGTTTCCAATCCAGAAGTGCGGAAATTTTTACAAACCCTTGATTCACTGGGTTGGAAGTCGGGAAAATGGGTGTCCAAGGAAGGCTATGTGGAAGGTGAACTTTACCCCAATCAGTTGGTTGGCCTGGGATTTTTAAAATCCCACTTCCCGAAGTTAGGGACCTTTATGAGTTATGCACTTAGCTGCGGAAAGGTGAACGAATACGACCGCTTTGATTACGGTGCAGTGCAAGTGGAAAAGGAATCTCCATGTGTTTGGAAAATGCACTATTCATATAGGGGCCGTTCGTATGTATTTTTGATATACGCAGATCATGAGGTAGAGTTTTATAACCACCACAGCAACTGGAAAGAATTTAATGAAAAGGAAAATGAACCAGTTTTTAGGATGTATAAGGATTAGCATCTTTTTTTGGGTTTTTCTTCTCAAATCGTCGTCCGCCAGCGCGGATCTCTTGCCTACGAAGCTTAAAGTGGAATTAAAGGTGTGCGATTCGGTGGTTAACACCTTTCAACCAAGCATTTGCAAAATAACCTTTACAAACCTGGATAGCATTGCTCAACCGGTTTTGATACCGGGGAGTCAAAATTTCGGTGAACGGATCATTCGCCTGCATTGGCTGGAAGTAAAAGGCAATTCCAGAAGGGAAGTTTATGCAGACGACAATGCCTTTTTGCTTGACACCAACAATTACAAAGGATCAGCCTATATTGTGCAACTTGAGCCGGGCGAAAGCATCGCATTTCCTCTTCTGTTAAATGATTCCCAAAACGCACTAAAACACCTTGAATCCTCTTACCGAGTTCCGCCGCTGAACGAAGGTTATTATGAACTATGTTTCAGTTACGAACCGTTTCGTAATAGCTATGCAAGATGGACCTACAACAAGGTCGATGAAGAGGGGAATCTCATGGATACGATCATAAACCCTGAGTGGATGCATTTACCCGCTGCTGGTTTAACCAGCAATTCTGTGAGGCTTTTCGTTACCAACAAGGCCGTTCCATTATCCGAAAATTCTTCAACGTGCACGAGCGATTGCCGCCTGTGTAGATCGGTAAAAGAGGAACGTTGGAACAAAACCAAGCGCATTATCCAAAGAAAACAATGGGATTATTTCTTGCTACCGCACAATAGTGTTTTGTTCAATTTCTACAACTCAGGTATTGTTCTTTCCTCTCTTCCAACTTATTTGTCTCGGCAAGCATTGGTGAGTAGCAACAACGGATTTAGGTACTTGTCATTCACTTGGCAAATTGGAAAAATACAACGCTTTTCATCTCGATTAAACCAATTATGGTACCTCTGTTTTCGTGCTACGGGACCATTCACCGATTCAAAAGTAGATTGGTCCCGCTTGATTTCATGCGAAACGTGGTAAAAAAAAAACCGGAACAGGTCCGGTTTTTCAATATGGTGGGATTTATTATCTCTTGTGTAGAGGCTCATCAGAAACCGTTAGTTTCTTTCTGCCTTTTCTACGGCGCGCAGCAAGCACTCGTCTGCCGTTCTTTGTTGCCATTCGGCTTCTGAAACCATGCTTATTTCTTCTTTTGCGCGTTGATGGTTGAAACGTTCTTTTCATGACTGTTAAATTCTTTACTCGTTGAAAACGGATTGCAAAGATAAGTTATTTTTCCTTTTTCCAAAGGCTTTAAAATAAAAAAACATCCTTTTTTACAATTTTCCACTCAACAGCCTTATTTTTGCACCTTGCATTCCATCTATGGCGGAAAATAAAAAAGAAGATTCGAAAAAGTTATCCAAAGAGCAAATTGCGCGAGCACGAGGAATATTTGCCTACATGCGCCCATACCGTGGGGCGTTTACCATTGGTTGGATTTTTCTGGTCCTATCCACTTCCGTCGGTTTAATTTTTCCCTTTATGATGGGGCAGCTGCTCGGAGGTGGGTCAAATTCACCGAAAAGCATGGAAGAGTCCATTCAATTGATCAACCTAGATAACATCAACCAGGTTGCCCTCGCGCTTCTAGTGCTGTTCATTTTTCAAGCCGTATTTTCGTTCTTTAGGGTGGTGATTTTTACCAATGTAACGGAAAACACGTTAAGCGATATCCGCAAAGCGGCTTTTCAACAATTGGTCTACATGCAAATGGATTACTTCAACCAAAACAAGGTGGGAGAATTAAGCAGCAGACTGTCCGCAGACATTACTCAAATACAAGAAACCCTCAAGACAACCATCGCAGAGTTCTTCAGGCAAATCGTTATTGTGGTCGGAGGAATCGCCTTCATCTTCGTCTTCTCGTGGAAATTGGCTTTAATCATGTTGGGGACCGTTCCGGTTATGGCAATTTTGGCCGTTTTCTTTGGGAGGTTCATTCGAAAACTGAGCAAAGAAGCACAAGATCAGGCCGCCATTTCAAATGCCATTGTGGAAGAATCACTAACGGGTATTTCCAACGTGAAATCGTTTACGAACGAATTATTCATGCTTTCGAAATACAAAACCGCTGTCGAAGAAATTAAAAAGTTAAACATCAAAAGCGGTTGGTGGCGCGGTTCGTTCGTATCCTTTATCATTTTCTGCTTATTTGGCACCATCGTATTTATCATCTGGCAAGGATTACTCATGACTCAAGGACCCAATCCAGAACTAAGTTCGCAAGATTTTTTCTCCTTTATCATGTACACCATTATGATGGGGGCATCCATCGGTTCACTTCCTGATTTGTACGCCAGCATACAAAAGTCCATTGGAGCCACGGAAAACCTCATGACCGTAATCAATACACCCGGGGAGAAAGAATTGGTTGGAGGAACGCTAAAACCGGTCTTGGATGGAACTATTTCCTTTCAAAACGTTCATTTTTCTTATCCTCAAAGAAACGACATCGAGGTGTTGAAGGGGGTTAGCTTCGAGGCACATGCCAACGAAACCATTGCCCTTGTAGGTTCCTCCGGCTCGGGAAAATCCACCATCGCCTCGCTTCTTTTACATTATTACGCCACTAATTCAGGTGCTGTTTCATACAATTCGATTTCCATCAACGACATTGACCTTCATCACCTGCGTTCGCACATGGCATACGTGCCCCAAGAGGTGCTGTTATTTGCGGGAACGATTCATGAAAACATTGCCTTTGGAAGAACAGATGCCACAGAGGAAGAAATCATCGAAGCAGCGAAAAAGGCGAATGCTTGGGATTTTATCAGCAGCTTTCCCGAAGGCTTGAATACACAGGTTGGTGACCGAGGCATTCAACTTTCAGGTGGTCAAAAACAACGCATTGCCATCGCACGGGCAATCATCAAAAACCCAAAGATTTTAATTTTGGACGAAGCCACCTCAGCGTTGGATTCCGAATCAGAACGCCTGGTGCAAGATGCCTTGGACAAATTGATGGTGGGAAGAACTTCCATCGTTATTGCGCACCGCCTTTCCACCATACGACATGCCAATAAAATAATCGTATTGAAAGGTGGATCCATTGTCGAAACAGGTACCCACGAAGAACTCATTGGTATGAAAGGGCTTTACCATAACCTTGTCGAACTTCAAGGATTGGAAAGTGTCACGAATCAGTAGTTTATTACTTTTCTCAAGTACAATACTTGTCGGTTGTTTTGGGAGCCGTCTTTCACACCCTTTTTGGGTTCAACATTTGGAGGGAATATGGAAGGCTAACACCAAGGAAGGAACATTCATCGAACAATGGAAAGCAGAAAACGACAGCACATTTAGCGGTAAAGGAATGGTGCTTTCCCTTTCAAACGACACTTCATTTACAGAAGAATTAAGCATTAATGCATCAGGCAAGAATGTTTGGGAATACCGAATCATCCTTCCAAAAGCGCGTGAATTTCGGACCGTTGTTTTTTCAAGCTCGGGTGTCAGCAATCGCAAGGTTACATTTTCACATCCTGAAAACGATTTCCCAGCCTCAATCAGGTATTGCTCTTTATCAAAAAATCGGATGACGGTGACTTTGTACCCAAAGAATGGAAACCAAGGTACAAAAGAACGCTTGAGATTTAAAAGAACAGCCCAATAATCCTCATTTGGCGTTATGACAAGTTATCGCGATATTTGATCTGTAAATTTTTAACGATGCGAATCTTTTTAGCTTTTGTTGCTTTTTTCAGCTCCACTTTTGTTTTTTCCCAGTTTCAGATAGGACATACCACCGTTACCTTCAACGATCCAACCCGAACGGGAGGTTTCGGCACCGGTGGAGGTACTGGTCGTCAGATACAAACGGAAATTTACTACCCGGCCACCACAGCCGGAGAAAATGCCGCAGTAGCAACTGGCGAATTTCCAGTTATCGTCTTCGGACACGGATTCGCGATGTCATGGGATGCCTATCAAAATATTTGGTCACATTATGCTCCAATGGGATATATACTGGCTTTTCCTCGAACGGAAGGAGGCTTGATTCCCGGCCCTAGTCACAACGATTTCGGGTTGGATTTACGCTTGGTAGAACAAAAATTGCAAGTTGAAAACACGTCGGCAAGTTCCCTTTTCTATCAGAAGGTAAAACCGAATTCTGCCATTATGGGGCACTCCATGGGCGGAGGAGCTACCATCCTAGCCGGCGCAAACAATACAAGTATCCGAACCATTATTGGCCTTGCTCCGGCAGAGACAAATCCTTCCGCCATCGCTGCTGCACCGAATGTATCTGTTCCATCGTTGGTTTTTTCCGGAGGACAGGACGGGGTTACCCCTCCCCCAGATCACCACATTCCAATTTATGACGGATTGGGTTCGTTTTGTAAAACGTTTGTAAACATTGTGGGAGGAGCACATTGTTATTTTGCCAATACCAATTTCAATTGCGATTTTGGCGAGGCAACCTCCTCAAGCGGAATTTCCATTAGCCGCACCGATCAGCAAACGCGCACCTATTCCCTACTCGACCCTTGGTTGGATTATTACTTGCAAGGAAATTGTGCTGCATACGACCAATTCATGAACTTGTTGGACGACAACCCTACCACCATCATTGCGGAATCTTCCTGCGCTGTATCTTCCGTCCCTGTCATCTCCTGGGGAAATGGAAACCTTGTGAGTTCAATGGAAGGCGCTTCCTACGTTTGGACCCTAAACGGAAATGTATTGCCGAACGCAACGGGCATGAGCATACCTCCAGCCGGAAATGGCGATTACACCGTTGAGGTTACTGCCGCAAATGGCTGTGTAGAAACCAGTGCTCCATTTTCAGTGACCAATACCGGTATATTCGAACTAAACAATTCCATTCAGGTTTCCCCTAATCCCACCGAAGGATTGTTGGTTTGGAGTAAGCCTTTTTCACAAAAAGTTCGGGTGGACGTGTTCTCCTCCACGGGACAATGGGTGATGGACGCATGGGTAGTCGACCGTTTGGATATCGGTGCCTTAGACAACGGAATTTACCTCATCCGTTGGGAAAACATGGTTCGGCGGGTGGTGAAGAAGTAGGGCCATTAGTTCCCGGCTTCTACAACGTTAATTTTACCTCACCATCACAAAGCCCGCCCATTTCTCTGGCTGAGTTGGGTATTTGTTGCGCATTTCTCGTTGCGCATTTTCAAATGAAGCGATGGGATTGAGCGTTTTAGTCAGATCGGTGTAAAACAGCGTCATCAATTCCATGGTCTCCTTGTCTGGTACCGACCACAAGCTTACGATCATTTGTTCCACACCTGCCAACTTGAACCCGCGCTTGAGGCCGAAGGTTCCTTCCGAACCGTCGATTTTTCCAAGGCCCGTTTCACAAGCGGATAGCACGACCAGCTTGGTCTTTTTCAGGTTCAGTTGTGCCACTTCTTCAGCGGTAAGGATGCCGTTTTGCTCCGCCCCCAAAGACGTTAGGGTGTCACTGCCTGTCCAAGCCCAGTTACCGCCCGCAAGGATGAGTCCGCTGCGCACCATCGGATTTTGGCTGTAACGGAAACTATAGCGGAATGAGTTCTTGCTGATGGTCGTGTCACTGTAGTCAAACTCTGGGAAAGCATACCCGTGCGTGGCTAGATGCAGGATGGACTTGGCGTTCTTTCCTTCGAGTTGGGTAATGTTTTCTTCGGTAGCATCGTTGTTTTCCAACAGTATAGTGCGCCACGTGGAAGTGGAAAGTTGTTGGTTGATTTGCTCTACCTCTGTTTTGGTTCCCTCCAAATACCCCAGTTTCCCGTTGGCTGATTCGCTGCTGCGTTGAGCGTTTTTCTTCTTTTTGCTTGACTTAACGGCAGCTGTTGTTCCCGGTAAATAATCGTAGTTTACGCCGCCCATCATGGCCATGTCTTTGGCAATCGGCTCCTTACTTTTCTGCTTCAACCCCATCGCTAAATACCGCGTAGAAGTAAGCTGATGCAAGGTGTAACGATCCATCAGAAAAGTGGCGTTGGCCTCTGCTTTGGCGTGTTCGTTTTCGATTACCACGCCGCGCTTGTCGGTTTTGGCTTGGGCAATCACATCACCAGAACCTGACGGCGCGTATAACGCAGGAAAAGGAACATTGGTAAACAAGCCGGTAGGTGCGTAATAAATGGTCGTGATGCTTTTCAATGCATTTTCCATCGGTTGCCACACCAAGGGGTAATAGGCGCTGAACCCCATCTTTGGAGCGATGCCTTCGAGGTCTTTTTCCTTGCAGAGTTTAATGAGTTGCGGCTGCGTGTCTTCTTTACGTAAAACAAGCGCATTGTAGTAAAAAAGCGAATCGTCTTCGTTTTTGAAGCGCACGAACTCAATGGCTGCTTCGCCCGGAGCAAGCTGCTCTTGGACTTGGTTCCAGGTGATGCTGAGGTTTTTCTTCTGCTGGGCGTACTCAGGCCAACTCATGGTCAGGCGTTTGTCCAGGGAATCGGCTTCGTGGTGGAGTTTATCCAGCTTTTCCTTATCGGTGGAGCCGTCTGATTCCATTTTGGCTAGGAGGCGTCTGCGGTAAGCGAGTTCTTCTCTTAGCGTATCTACTTCCGGAATAGCACCTATAAATTGATCGTTGGCAATCTTTGTTTCGAGGAGTTTTCCCTTGGAAGAAAGGACGGCGTTGTAATTTAACCCTACTGCTTCGGGGACTTTATTATAGGCTTGATTAGCGAACCAAGATAGTTTATCATAAAATTCAACTTCGTTTTTCCAATAGGCCTCTTTTTGGTGGTCGGAAAGCCATTCGAAGTTGTCGGTAATTGCCGTTGCCATTTTCCTGAAATTTTTATTCAAAATCCCGAGCGCTTCCTTCTCACGATAGGTTTTCATGTATAAATAGGCAAGGCTATTTTCATTTGATAGATAATCAGGATGCACCTCACCCAAGGCTTTTTTTCTGATTTCAAGGGCTTGTTTGTAATAATCCTCTGCTGATTTGTAATCACCCATATAACCATACAAAACCCCAAGGTTGGCTATACTCCTAGCATAATCGGGATGCTCCTCGCTTAAGGCTTTCTTGTAAATTTCAAGGGCTTGTGTGTAATAATCCTCTGCTGATTTGTAATGACCCGTTGTCTCATACAAAATCCCGAGGTTGTTCAAACTCCCAGCATAAGAGGGATGCTCTTCGCCAAAAGTTTTCTTGTAAATTTCAAGGGCTTGTATGTAATAATCCTCTGCTGATTTGTAATGACCCGTTGTCTCATACAAAATCCCAAGGTTGTTTAAATTAATCGCATAACTTGGATGCTCATCGCCTAAGGCTTTCATTTTGATTTCAAGGGCTTGTTTAAAATAATCCTCTGCAGCTTTGTAATCACCTATATTACGATACAAAACGCCAAGGTTGATTAAACTCATCGCATAATCGGGATGCTCCTCGCCTAAGGATTTCCAGTAAATTTCAAGGGCTTGTTTGTAATACCCCTCGGCTGCTTTGTAATTTCCCATTTCATAATGCACAATCCCAAGGCTGTTTAAACTAAGCGCATAATCGGCATGCTCCTCACCCAAGGCTTTCATTCTAATCTCAAGGGCTTGTTTGTAATAACCCTCTGCAGCTTTATAATCTCCCATATTCCAATGCACATTCCCAAGATTGTTTAAACTCATCGCATAATCGGGATGATCCTCACCTAAGACTTTCTTGTAAATCTCAAGGGCTTGTTTGTAATACCCCTCTGCTGCTTTGTAATCTCCCATATCAGAATACAAAATCCCGAGGTTGTTTAAACTCCTAGCATAATCGGGATGATCCTCACCTAATACTTTCTTTCTAATCCCAAGGGCTTGTTTGAAATAATCCTCTGCAGCTTTGTAATCTCCCATTTCCCAATACACAATCCCAAGCTTGTTTAAATTGTTTGCGTAGTCTGGATGCATATTTCTTTTTTGCTGGCTCAGTAATTTGAGAGAAAAGTTAAAATTGTAAATAGCAGAATCAATTTGTTGCACAAACTTGAAGCAATTCCCAATATCCCTAAAACTCACCGCATACCTCAAACTGGTATCCGATTCGTTTTTCAATGCCCAAGCATTCATTTCCTTGGCTATAGGCAAGGCGCTGTCATAGTTGTTGGCTTCTTTGAGGCGGGAGAATTGGGTGCTGAGTTCGGTGTAACGGTCGTTTTGGGCGAGAAGAAGGCTACTGCTAAATAGTATAGCAAACAGAAAAACACCATTTTTCATAAGTGGTCATTAGGAAAATCTGGATAAAAATAACACAATCGATTTATTAGTAAGGGATTATAGCCGTTGAACAACTTAGAAATTACCAAAGACATTTCAACCCTATTGCTTTTTTTTTCATCTTTGAGAGGAATAAAACCTATGAAACAGCGCTACCTCCTTTTATTATTACTTTTATTTCCTTTCCTGAATCAAGCCCAGACTTTAGTGTTCGCAGAATTAACGGGTTCTCCCAATGTTATAACAAGCGGTTGGTCACTTGCCGGTGCGGCTTACAGTGGAGACACAGGAGGCGATGCGAACGCTTTTCCGGACGAAATAATACTGACGGATGCCGTAAATACCTCCAGTGGAAGCATCTTTTACAACGAGCCCATCGATTTATCGACCTGCTACCAATGGAAAGTGGAATTTGATTTCAGAATGTGGGAAGGCAGCGCCGCAGACGGCATTGCTTTTTGCTTTTTGGATGTCCCGCCCACCGGATTCGTAAACGGAGGAGGAGTCGGAATTCCAGCCAGTTCCGATGGCGTTTTTGTCATTTTGGATACCTGGGACAACGGTTGCGGAACCAACCCTGCCCTGCAAATCTACCAAGGCGCAGGATATAACGAATGCGGAACTGGAATGATTAACCAAGCAGAGGGGCTGAATTTCCTAAGGAGCACAGACTACCAAACCTGCCTGATTGAATACAACAGCGGATTGCTCACCGTGAGCATCAATGGCACGGTATATATAACTGGTAACTACAACGCCAACATCGTTGGTTACATGGGTTTTACCGCAAGTACAGGAGGAGCAACCGACAAACATTCCATCCGAAACGTAAAGATATTTGCCGACATTGCTGTGGCGAATGCCGGACCTGACGTAACCATTTGCAGCGGTGAAACAGCCCAATTGGGTGCTACAAATAACCCAACGTATACCTACAGCTGGTCAGGCGGAGCGGAATTAAGCGCTACCAACATTTCAAACCCAACGGTTACCTTGAACAATACCACCGGAAGTCCCGCAACTTACACCTACACGCTTCAAACCACCCTAACGAATGCGCCCACTTCATGTCCGGATAATGACCTGGTTGTGGTGACAGTCAATCCTGCGGTAATATCCGTAACGGATTCCACCATTTGCGAGGGGGAATCGGTCTTATTCTTCGGTCAAAATGTCAGCAGCACCGGTTTATACACCCAAGACCTGCAAACGGCAAGCGGATGCGATTCGATTGTGAACCTCAACCTAACAGTTAATCCATTACCCGATGAACCCATAATTACCAGCAATGCCCCTGTGGATTGTCCGGGCGACTCGGTAACGCTTGCCGCAATTTCTTCTCCCAATGCACAATTCAGTTGGACAGGACCAATGAACT
>Ga0315902_10009864_pt1 | contig 12690 bp, 11 predicted proteins | sample LakEriMetagenome_9_FD_203523 | JGI IMG/M metagenome (GOLD analysis project Ga0315902, IMG submission 203523) | Freshwater fungal communities from buoy surface, Lake Erie, Ohio, United States - Buoy 12 MA117 | ecosystem: Environmental > Aquatic > Freshwater > Lake > Lake biofilm | place: USA... | reverse complement strand
GGCCAGTGCAGCCGCAGACGCCCGCCCACCGGACAGCCCGACACCGCCCCCTCGCAGGCCTCGAGCAGCAGGCTGGTGCGCCAGCCACGCGAGGCCGCGAGCGGCATCTCGTCGATGACGCCGCGAACGATCAACTCCACCCCCTCGAGCGCCGGCGGCAGCCGCTGGGCGAGCGCCAGCTGGGCACGCAGCATGGCCCAGCCGAGACTCGCCGACGCCACCGCCAGCAGCAGCAGCATGCCGACGGGCAGCGGCTGGGCAACACCACGGCGCAGGCGTCGCGTACCGGGAAGCCTGCCCAGACACCAGCCCGCCGCGGGCGTGCGCAGCAGCAGACACGACACGGCCGCGACGGCCAGCCACAGCGGCGCCTCGGCGGGCAGTGCCCGCGGCCAGTGCTGGACGGCCGCGCAGCCGGCAACCACCACCGCCCCCGGCGGCAGCGCGCGGGCGGGATGGCATCGCAGGAACCCGCGCAGACTGGCCATCGTTCGATGCTGGCGCCACGCGCAGGCGCGCGCCATCGGCCGATGGGCCTGGATCGGTCAGCCGGAAGTCCGGGTCGCCGCTTCGCCGGGATCTGCGGGGCGCTCGACCACCGCCAGGCGCGGCAGCACACGCCATGCATTGGCGGTGGTCCGCACGGCCACCTGCGCCACCGATTCACCTCGAAGACCCGCGAGCACCTCGGCGATCCGCGCGAGTTCCGCGGGCTCGTTGCGCGCCTGGTGGCGCCAGGCCGGCGCGATGTCGGGCGCGTCGGTTTCGAGCACGTGCGCCTCGCCGGGCAGCGCCACGGCCAGCCGACGGATCTGCAGCGCACGCTCGAAGGTCATCGCCCCCCCGAAACCGAGGGCGAAACCGAGCCCGATGAAGGTCTGCGCCTGTTGCAGGCTGCCATTGAAGGCATGCGCGATGCCACCTGCCGGCCGCCAGCGCCGCAACTGCTTGAGCACCGCGTCCTGGGCGCGACGCCCATGCAGGATCACCGGCAGCTCGAACTCGCGCGCGAGGCGCAGTTGCGCCACGAAGAAGCGCTCCTGGCGCTCCCGATCGAGCCCAGGCACGAAATGGTCGAGGCCGATCTCGCCGACCGCGACGAGATGGGGATCGCCGGCCGCGCTTCGCAGCGCCTCGCGCAGCGCCTCGAGATCCTCGTCGCGCGCCTGCCCGACATACATTGGATGGATGCCGAGGGCATAGGTGCAGCGCACCGCGCCATGCCTGCCGGCGAGCGCGCGCACCGCCGCGAAATTGCCGGCTTCCACGGCCGGGACGACGATGGTGCCCACCCCCACGTGGCTCGCCGCCTCGCACAGCCGCGGCTGCTCGTCGGCGAACTCGGCGGCGTCGAGATGGCAGTGGGTGTCGATCAGCATGCCGGCTCAGGGCGCGGGCACCAGCACACCGTCGCGCAGCGCCAAGCGGCGCTCGCAGCGGGCAGCGAGTTCGGTGTCGTGGGTGACGATCACGAAGGCGGTGCCGCGGTCGCGCCCGAGCGACTCGATCAGCGCGAAGATCTGATGCGCGGTGGCGCGATCGAGGTTGCCGGTGGGCTCGTCGGCGAGCACGCAGCGCGGCCCGGTGACCAGCGCCCGCGCCAGCGCGACCCGCTGGCGTTCACCGCCCGAAAGCTCGCCCGGGAGATGCTCCAGACGAGCCCCGAGCCCCACCTGCTCGAGCAGCTCGGCCGCGGCGGCGCGCGCGCGCGCCCCCGACTCGCGCCGGATGCGCAGCGGCATCGCGACATTGTCGAGCGCGCTGAACTCGGCGAGCAGGTGGTGAAACTGATAGACGAAGCCGAGAAGACGGTTGCGGCGCTCGCCGAGGGCGCGGGCATCGAGCGCCGACACCGGCTCGCCGAGCCATCGGACCACGCCCGCACTCGGTGCATCGAGCCCGCCGAGCAGGTGCAGCAGCGTGCTCTTGCCGCTGCCGGAGGCACCGATGATCGCGATCCGCTCGCCACCGTGCACCGCGAGCGAGACCGCACGCAGCACCTCGACACGATGCCGCCCTTCGTCGAAGCAGCGTGCCAGGCCATCGCCTTCGAGCACCACCGGCGCCCGGGCGGCCGTCGGCGCGGCATCGGGCGGGCTACTCATGACGAAGCGCCTGGGCGGGACGCACCCGCGAGGCCCGCCAGCTCGGGTACAGCGTGGACACCAGCGCCAGCAGGCACGACACCGCGCCGATCAACCCGACATCGGCCCAGCGCAGGTCGCTCGGCAGGCTGCTGATGAAGTAGACACCCTTGGGCAGCACCTGAAAGCCGAAGAGCCGCTCGACCGCGCCCACCACGCCGTCGACATTGAGCGCGAGCAGCACCCCGCCGACCACGCCGAGCGCGGTGCCCAGCAGGCCGATCACCGAGCCCTGCACCATGAAGATCGTCATGATGCCCCCGGGGCTGGCGCCCAGGGTGCGCAGGATCGCGATGTCGGCCTGCTTGTCGGTCACGGTCATGACGAGCATCGACACCAGATTGAAGGCGGCCACCGCGATGATCAGCGTGAGGATGATGAACATCATCCGCTTCTCGATCTGCACCGCGGCGAACCAGTTGCGGTTCTCGCGCGACCAGTCGCGCACGTAGTAATCCGCGCCGAGCGAGGCGCCGAGTTCGCGCGCGATCGCCGGGGCGGCGAGCATGTCGTTCGTCTTCAGGCGCACGCCGCTTGCCCCCACCACCCGGAACAGCCGGCCGGCGTCGGCGAGATGGGCGAGCACCAGGCTGCTGTCGTACTCGTAATGCCCGGACTCGAAGATGCCGGTGACCGTGAACTGGCGCAGTCGGGGCACCACCCCGGCCGGGGTGGCCGTACCCTCGGGCGCGACCAGCGCGAGCCTGTCGCCGACCTGCAGCAGCAACTGTCGAGCCATCTCGCCGCCGACCAGCAGGCCGAATTCGCCCGGCACCAGGCTGCCCAGCAGCCGCCCGGAGGGTCCGGCCAGGAAGTCGGCCACCGTGGGTTCGAGCACCGGGTCGATACCCCGCACCACCACCCCGCGCACGAGTTCGCCGCGCGCGATGATCGCCTGGCCAGCGACGAAGGGCGCCGCGCCGGTCACCCGGGGATGGGCGCGCAACCGCTCGAGCAGCGGCTGCGGCTCGGGCAGCCCGGCAGGCGGGCCATAGACCTCGATGTGAGAGAGCACCGACAGCATCCGGTCGGTGACCTCCTTCTGGAAGCCATTCATGACCGACAGCACCGTGATCAGCGCGGTGACACCGAGAGCGATGCCGGCCACCGACAGCGCGGCGATGAAGGAGATGAAGCCGTCGCGACGCCCGGTGCGCCGGCTGGCCCGCGTATAGCGCAGACCGATCTGGAATTCGTAGGAAAGCGGCAAGACGACGAGGCGGGCCAGCCGGGGTGGGATTCGAGCCGAGCGGCCGAAGCGGGTGGAGGCGGGAGCCGTGGAGCGGACGCCCGCGCATGCGCGGGCCATCCGGCCGACGGCGATCGAGTTTGCCATAGAATCCCGGGCGACCCGATTGCGCATGAACGAGCTCATCCTGCTGTGCGCCGGCGCGGCTGGCGATCCACCGCCCGACGACGCCGGGCTCCTGCCCCCGCCGTGCGGCGCGCTGCAGCGCCTGCTCGCGCGCGGCCGGGTGCACCAGGACATCCGCATCGCCGGGGATCCCCAGCCGGAGCTCCCGGAAGACGCCTGGCTGCGGTCGGCCTTCCATGTGCCGTCGGCGGCGAGCATCGAGGCCTTCGCCGGCACGAGGCATGCCTTAGCCCCGCCCTGGTGGAGCGTCACGCCCTGCCACCTGCATCTCGGACTCGACCATGCGATGCTGGTCGACCCGGGGCAGCTTGCCCTCGCGCCAGAGGATGCCGAGGCGCTTGCGCTGGCGGCGGCGCCCTGCTTCGAGGCCGCCGGTCTGGCGCTTCGCTGGCCGCAGCCCGACCACTGGTACGTGCTGGGCCCGCCCTGGCGGCTGCAGACCTGGCCCTGGACGCTCGCCAGCGGGCGCAACATCATCGCCTGGCAGCCGGCGGGTGACGACGGCCGCGCATGGCGCAGACTGCTCACCGAGGTACAGATGAGCTGGCACGGACATCCGGTCAACCACGCGCGCACCGCGCGCGGGGAGCGCGTCGTCAACGCGCTGTGGCTGAACGGCTTCGTGCCTGCGCTGCCGCCGCCACCGGCCGACAGGCCGATGGGTACGGTCATCACCGAGCGCCTCGCGCTGGCGGGCCTCGCGGCGAGCGCCGGCTGGACGGTGCGCGTTGGCCGCTGGCCCGAGACGCAGCCCGAAGCTGCCGATGCCGGCACCCTGCTGATCGACGCGGGTGGCTGGCGCGCTGCCCGAAGGCTCGGCGACCGCGATGCCTGGCTGCGCGCCTGGACCGATGCCGACGCCTGGCTGTCGCAGCCGGCCTTCGGCGCGGCGCTGGCGCGCGCCGGGGGACGCCTGCGCGTCGTGCTGAGCGCCGAGCGCCGACTGGTCGAGCTCGTGACGCCGGGCATCCCGCCGTGGCAGTTCTGGCGGCGCTTCGATCCCATGGCCGCCATCGGCGCGCCGCCCGCATGAACGCGCCCATGCCTGGCGCGCACCGCTCATGACCATGCCCCCGGCTCGGGTGATCACGCGGCCCGTCGCGCCGCGCGATCGGGCGCGTTTGCTCGATGCGGGCCTGCACCCGGTACTCGCGCGGGTCTATGCCGGCCGCGGCATCACGTCACCGCAGGAACTCGACGGATCGCTGGGCGAGCTGCTGGCGCCCGAGGGCATGCTCGGGATCGAGGCCGCGGCCACCCGTCTTGCCGATGCGATCGCCCGCCGCGAGCCGATGCTGATCGTCGCCGACTACGACTGCGACGGCGCCACCGCGTGCGCAGTGGGCGTGCGCGGCCTTCGCGCCATGGGCGCCGAGGTCGACTTTCTCGTGCCGAACCGGCTCGAGCACGGCTACGGGCTCACCGCCCCGATCGTCGATCTGGCGCTCGCGCCGGAGCGCCGGCCGCGACCGGCGCTGATCATCACGGTCGACAACGGCATCGCCAGCCTCGAGGGCGTCGAGCGCGCCGCGCAGGCCGGGGTCGACGTGATCGTGACCGATCATCACCTCCCGGGGCCGGCGCTGCCGCAGGCCCGGGCGATCGTCAATCCGAATCAGCCCGGCTGCGGCTTCGCGAGCCGGCATCTGGCCGGCGTGGGCGTCATGTTCTACGTGCTGCTCGCGCTGCGTGCCGAGTTGCGCCGACGCGGCGCCTTCGCCGGAGGCCGAGAGCCCGCGCTTCAGACGCTGCTCGATCTGGTGGCGCTTGGCACCGTTGCCGATCTGGTGCGCCTGGACCGCAACAACCGCCTGCTGGTGGCCGCCGGGCTGCGCCGCATGCGCAACGGCCAGGCCCACGCCGGCGTGCGGGCGCTGTTCGCCGTGAGCGGGCGAGCCTGGCGCACCGCCGGCTGCGAGGACATCGGCTTCGGACTGGCGCCGCGCATCAATGCGGCCGGACGGCTCGCCGACATCTCGGTCGGTATCGCCTGTCTGCTCACCGACGACGAGGATCATGCCGCCGAGCTCGCCGGCCAGCTCGACGCGATCAACCGCGAGCGCCGCGCCCTCGAGGAGCGGATGCGCGAGCAGGCCATCGACGAGACCGCCACCACGAGCGGCGAGGTCACCCGGGTGATCAGCCGCGACGACTGGCACCCCGGCGTGGTGGGGCTGGTCGCTTCGCGGATCAAGGATCGCGAGCACCGACCGACGATCGCCTTCGCGCCCACGGCCGTACCCGGCCAGCTGCAGGGTTCCGGCCGGTCGATCCCCGGGGTTCATCTGCGCGATGCGATCGATCTGGCGGCCAAGCGCGCGCCCGGCGCGGTGCTGCGCTTCGGCGGTCACGCGATGGCCGCCGGCCTGACGATCGAGGCGGCGCGGCTTGCGGAGTTTCGCGCCCGATTCGACGAAGCGGTGGCCACGCTCGCCGATCCCGGCGCATTCTCGCCGCAGCTCGACACCGACGGCTCGCTGGCCGGCGAGCGCATCGATCTTGATCTGGTCGCCCAGATCGACGCCGGCGTCTGGGGACAAGGATTCCCGGCGCCGCTTTTCGTCGACGAGGTGGAGATCACCGGCCAGCGTCTGCTCAAGGAGCGCCACCTGCGATTCGATGTTCGCCTCGGCACCCAGCGCTTCCAGGCGATCGCCTTCGGGCGCAGTCAGATGCTCGGGCGCAGCGCACGTCTGGCCTACCGGATGGCGCGCAACGACTGGAGCGGGCGCAGCTCGGTGCAGCTGATCGTGGAGCGCGTGCTCGAGGACTGACGGCCCGTCAGCGCTGCCCGAGGGCGCCGGCGTGACCGAATTCCGGGTGTCGCGGCACCATGACGCCGATAATCGCCCCATGCTTCTCGAGCACTTCGGGTTGCGTCGCCCGCCCTTCGAACAGACGGCCGACGCCAGCCGCCTCGTCTTCCCCGGCAGCCGCAGCGACTTTGCGAGCGCGCTGTTGGGCGCCATCGTGCGCGGCGGCGGCTTTGTCAGGATCATCGGCGACCCCGGCACGGGCAAGAGCACGATGTGCCGCTGGCTGTTGCGCAAGATGCCGCCGGAACGCTACCCGGCGGTCCACATCACCGACCCGACGATCACCCCCCGGCGCATCGATAGCGCGCTGACCCAGGTGCTCGGGATGGAGGTCACGCCGCACGACCCGCGGCAGATGCGCGCTCGCCTGCGTGATCGGCTCAACCACAGCGTGATCTCGGGCGAACGGCTGCTGCTGCTGCTCGACGATGCCCATGCGGTGCCCCCGGAGACCCTCGAGCATCTGCGCGCGCTCGGCGAAGGCATCGGCGGGGCGGGCAATGCGCTGCGGGTGGTGCTGGTGGGACCGCAGGAACTCGATCGCCGCCTTGCGCACCCTTCGATGCAGCGCCTGCGGGCCCGGATCGCCCACGACCTGCGACTCGAGCGCCTGGGGCGCGACGACGTCCATGAGTACCTGCACGAGCGCCTGCGCGCCGCCGGCTACGAGGGTCCGCGGATCTTCTCGGCGGGCGCCATCCGGCTGATCGCCGGTCTCTCGAAGGGAGTGCCCGCCCGGATCGACGCCCTCGCCGGTCAGGCGCTGCAGACCGCGGCTGCCGACGAGGTCTACGAGATCCACACCCGCGACATCGCGGCCGCCGCCCGCGCGATCCGCCTGGACGCCGGCGAGCCGCGCTCGCGCCTCGGGCGGCTGATGTCGCTGGCCGCCAGCGGCGGCTTCGCGGCCGGCGCGGTGAGCGCGGTCGGCGCGGTGCTGGTCGCCTGGCGACTTGGCTGGATCGAGCCCGAGTCGGTCCAGGCGCGAACTGCCGGCCCGGCAACCAGCCAGCGCACCGCCGCCCCCGGCGGCATCGGCACCGGTCTTCCGAGCGCCAACTGGCGTTGACCGGCCCGGGTTCGCCCGCGGCGCCTATAATGGACGGTTTTGCACCGCTGCGTCTCGCGACGCCGCCCGAGACGCCATGGAAGCCGAACGCCTCAACGCCCTCGCCGCCCTGATCGCCGATCTCGAGCGCCGCGTGATCGAACTCCGGGGGTATCTTTGACTACGATGTCAAGCGGACACGCCTGATCGAAGTCGACCGGGCGCTCGAGGCGCCCGATGTCTGGGACGACGCCAGGCGCGCGCAGGAGCTCGGCCGCGAAAAGAAACTGCTCGAGTCGGTGGTCCACAGCATCGCCGCGATCGAGAGCGGGCTGGCCGATGCCGGCGAGCTCTTCGCGATCGCCCGCGACGAAGCCGACGATGACACGCTCATCGCGGTCGAGGGCGATGTCGCCGCGCTGCGCACCAGCGTCGAGGCGCTCGAGTTCCGGCGCATGTTCGCCAACCCGGCCGACCCGAACCCCTGCTTCATGGAGATCCAGGCCGGCGCCGGCGGCACCGAGGCCCAGGACTGGGCGCAGATGCTGCTGCGCCAGTACCTGCGCTATTGCGAGCGCAAGGGCTTTCGCACCGAGGTGCTCGAGGAGACCGAGGGCGACACCGCCGGCATCAAGGGCGCGTCGATCAAGATCGAGGGCGAGTACGCCTATGGTTACCTGCGCACCGAGACCGGCGTGCATCGCCTGGTGCGCAAGTCACCCTTCGACGCGAGCGGCGGGCGCCACACCTCGTTCGCCTCGGTCTTCGTGTACCCGGAGGTCGATGACTCGATCCAGATCGACATCAACCCTGCCGATCTGCGCATCGACGTCTACCGCGCCTCGGGCGCCGGCGGCCAGCACGTCAACAAGACCGAGTCGGCGGTACGCATCACGCACCTGCCCACGAACATCGTCGTGCAGTGCCAGAACGACCGGTCGCAGCACCGCAACAAGGACGAGGCGATGAACATGCTGCGCGCCCGGCTGTTCGAGCTCGAGATGCGCAAGCGGCGCGCCGAGCAGGACAAGGTCGAGGCGAGCAAGACCGACATCGGCTGGGGCCACCAGATCCGCTCCTACGTGCTCGACCAGTCGCGCATCAAGGATCTTCGCACCAGCGTCGAGATCAGCAACACCCGCAGCGTGCTCGACGGCGATCTCGACCCCTTCATCTTCGCCAGCCTCAAGCAGGGCGTCTGAGCCCGGGAGTCCCATGAGCGAGCCCACCCCCGCCCTCCCCCAGCCCGGCGCCGACGCGCCCGACGAGAACCACATCATCGCCGAGCGGCGCGCCAAGCTCGCGCGGCTGCGCGAGGCGGGGCCGGCCTTCCCCAATGACGCCCGGCCCGCCGATCGCGCAGCCGATCTGCTGCAGCAGCACGAGGCGCTCAGCCGCGAGGCGCTGGAGCAGGCCGCCGTGCGGATCTCGATCGCCGGGCGGCTGATGCTCAAGCGGGTGCAGGGCAAGGCAAGCTTCGGCACGCTGCAGGACGCCACCGGTCGCCTGCAGCTCTGGATGAACGACGAGGGCGTCGGCGCCGCCGCCCACGAGGCTTTCAAGCACTGGGATCTCGGCGACATCGTCGCCGCCGAGGGCGTGCTGTTCAAGACCATGAAGGGCGAGCTGTCGGTGCGTTGCGCGTCGGTGCGCCTGCTCGCCAAGTCGCTGCGTCCGCTGCCCGACAAGTTCCACGGCCTGCACGACCAGGAAACCCGCTACCGGCAGCGCTATGTCGACCTGATCGTCAACCCCGAGACCCGCCGCACCTTCGTCACGCGCAGCCGGATGCTCGCGGCGATCCGCAGCTTCATGACCGGGCACGGGTTCCTCGAGGTCGAAACCCCGATGCTGCATCCGATTCCGGGCGGCGCCGCGGCCAAACCCTTCATCACCCACCACAACGCGCTCGCCCAGGACATGTACCTGCGCATCGCGCCCGAGCTCTACCTGAAGCGGCTGATCGTCGGTGGCTTCGAGCGGGTCTTCGAGGTCAACCGCAACTTCCGCAACGAAGGCATCAGCCCGCGGCACAACCCCGAATTCACGATGATGGAGTTCTACGCGGCCTACACCGACTACCGGTGGCTGATGGACTTCACCGAGTCGGTGATCCGTGACTGCGCGATCGCCGCCACCGGCACCACCGCGCTCGTCTACCAGGGCCGCGAGCTCGATCTCGGCGCGCCCTTCGATCGTCTGACCATCGCCGAGGCCATCGTGCGCTACGCGCCGCGCTACGCGGGCGCGCCGCTCGATGACGCCGACTGGCTGCGCGCCGAGGTGGCGCGCCTGGGCGTCGACACCGACGACGCGCGCCACCGCGAGGCCGGCGCGGGGGCGCTGGCGCTGGCGCTGTTCGAGGAGGTCGCCGAAAGCCAGCTCTGGCGGCCCACCTTCATCATCGACTATCCGGTCGAGGTCTCGCCGCTGGCGCGCGCCTCCGACACCCGGCCCGGCATTACCGAGCGATTCGAGCTCTTCATCACCGGCCGCGAGATCGCCAACGGCTTTTCCGAGCTCAACGATGCCGAGGATCAGGCTGCGCGCTTCCAGTCACAGGTGCTGGCCAAGGAGGCGGGCGACGAGGAGGCGATGTTCTACGACGCCGACTATGTCCGGGCGCTCGAGTACGGCATGCCGCCGACCGGCGGCTGCGGCATCGGCATCGACCGGCTCGCGATGCTGCTCACCGACAGCCCGAACATCCGCGACGTGATCCTGTTCCCCGCTCTCAAGCACGAGTAGGCCCCGTGCTCTCGCACGCCATCACCGCGCTGGGGATCACCCAGATCGTCGGCTGGGGCAGCACCTACTACAGTTCGGCGGTGCTGTTCGCGCCGATGGCCGAGGACACCGGCTGGAGCATCACGCTGGTGTTCGGCGCCTTCTCCTGGGCGATGCTGCTCTCCGGGCTGATCTCGCGTCGCGTCGGCGAGCTTGCCGAGCGCCATGGCGAGCAGCACGTGATGACGCTGGGGTCGCTGGGCATCACCGCAGGGCTGCTGCTGCTGGCGAGCGCCCAGCATCCGCTGCAACTCGTGCTCGCCTGGACGCTGCTGGGCATCGCGATGCGCGCGAGCCTCTACGAGAGCGCATTCTCGGCGCTGGCCCGACTGGCGGGCTCGGGCGCGCGACGCGCGATCTCGGTGGTCACGCTGTGGGGCGGGCTGGCATCCACCGTCTTCTGGCCACTGGGCCACTGGCTCGTTAGCCAGTGGGGCTGGCGCGTGACCTTCGTGATCTACGCGGCCATGAACCTGCTGCTGTGCGTGCCGCTGCACCACCGTTTCCTCGCCGCGATCCGCCCGGCGGCCGAGCGACAGGCGATGTCCTCGGCAGCCCCGGGCGCCGCCGCCTCGAGCCCCGGCGCCCCGCTCGATCGGGGCAGCCTCGACGAAGCGCTGCGCCCGCGCGCGCTGCTTGCGCTCTCCGGCCTGCTCGCGGCCCACAGTTTCGTGTTCGGCGCGCTGTCGGCGCATCTGCCGCGCGTGCTCGAGGCCCTCGGACTGGCGGCGGCCGCCGCGATCGCGCTGGCCTCGATGAAGGGTGTCGCGCAGGTGGCCGCGCGCTTCGTGGAGCTCTCGCTGCAGCGTTTTCTGGGCCCGATCGCCGTGGGTCTGATCTCCACGGCGATGCTGCCCTTCGGGCTGCTGGTGATGGACCTGTCGGCGCCGCAACTGGCGATGGTGTCGGTGGGCTGCATGATCTACGGCGCCTCCAACGGCCTGATCACGATCGTGCGCGGCAGCGTCACGCTGCAGATGTTCGGGCACGCCGGCTACGCGGCCACCCTCGGGCGCATCGCGGCGCCAGGCTTGGTGGCGGGCGCGCTCGCGCCGATGTCCTACGCGGCGCTGATCGAGCGCTTCGGCCACGCGATCGCACTCGAGGTGCTGACCGCGATCGCGATGCTGGGCTTCGGCGGCATGCTGTGGCTGGGCAGCCTTCAGAAGCGCTCGGCGCGGAACACGCCCACGTCGGCAAGATAGACTGCCACGCGGTAGTTCGGCGCATAGCGTGCCAGCACCTGCTCGGCGATGCGTTCGGCCACCGCGTCACTGCAGATCAGCTGCAGCTCGATCGAGCGATCAACGTCCCATTCGCCTTCGTGGTCGCCGTGCATGCCGCCGCCGCGCACATCGACCACGGTGTAGCCCTGTGCGCCGAGGGCGCGGGCTTCGGCCACCAGCTGGCGCTCGAGAACCGCCTCCGACAGGATCACCAGCAGCTTGCGGGAATGGGTCTTGATCACGGCAGGCTCCGGAAGGCGACCGCGGACGACATCATGCGAAGCGCTGCGCCGCCCACAGGTACAGCGGGACACCGAGCGTCACGTTGAAGGGGAAGGTCACGCCCAGCGCAGCGCCGATCGACAGCGCCGGGTTGGCTTGGGGCACGGCAATGCGCATCGCGGTGGGCGCGGCGATGTAGGAGGCGCTCGCGCACAGCGTGGCGAGGATCGCACAGCCCCCCACCGACAGCCCGAGGCCACGGCCCACCACCAGGCCGATGACCCCGAAGACCACTGGCATGCACAGGCCGAACGCGATCAGGAAAGGCCCCGCGCGACGCAGCTCGGCGAGCCGGCTGCCGGCCACCAGCCCCATCTCGAGCAGGAACAGGCAGAGCACCCCCTTGAAGAGGTCGCCGAACAGCGGCTTGACCGGTGCGAGCCCGTCGGGCCCGGCGATCGCCCCGATCAGCAGGCCGCCGAGCAGCAGGTAGACCGCCTTCCCGAATAGCGTCTCGTGCGCGAGACGGCCCCAGCCGACCGCGCTCAGGTCATCGCGCTTGGCCAGCAAAATGCCGACGACGATGCCGGGCGCCTCCATCAAGGCCACCAGCACCGCCATTTGCGGCTCGACAGCCACGCCAGCGCGAGCGAGCACGCTCTGCGCCACCGCGAAGGTGACCACCGACACCGAGCCGTAGTGCGCGGCGATCGACGCGGCATCGGCCCGCGCAAGCCGCCCGAGTCGGCGCAGCACCGGGTAGGCGAGCAGCGGCAGCGCCGCCGACAGCGCGATGCCAGCCGCCGCAACCGGCGCGATGGACGCGACCGACTGGCGGGCGAGTTCGGCGCCACCCTTCAGGCCGATGGCGAGCAGAAGATAGACCGAGAGCGTCTCGTAGAGCGCCTCGGGCAGGCGCAGGTCGGAGCGCGCCAGGCGCGCGACTACGCCGAGCACGAAGAACAGAACGACGGGATCGAGCGGCACGACCCCTTACTCGGCCTCGTCGATCCAGGCCTGCTGGATCGCCTCGAGGATCTTCTCGCCGGATCGTCCGGGTTGATCGTCGAAA
>Ga0315902_10009862_pt1 | contig 12693 bp, 9 predicted proteins | sample LakEriMetagenome_9_FD_203523 | JGI IMG/M metagenome (GOLD analysis project Ga0315902, IMG submission 203523) | Freshwater fungal communities from buoy surface, Lake Erie, Ohio, United States - Buoy 12 MA117 | ecosystem: Environmental > Aquatic > Freshwater > Lake > Lake biofilm | place: USA... | reverse complement strand
AATCCGGATATCGTCTACGCCTGCGTGCTGGGGCGTGAGTGGGGCCCCAGCGAGGAGCGTGGCGTCTTCAAGACCACCGACGGCGGTACCAGCTGGAAGAAGGTGCTGTACCTCGATCCGCAAACCTCCTGCTCCGACATTTCCGCCGATCCAAACAACAGCAACATCCTCTACGCCGGCATGTACACGTATCGCCGGTGGGCCTGGTATCTCGCCTCAGGATCCGGCAATACGTCGGTGTGGAAGTCGGTCGACGGAGGCGCCAAGTGGGAGCGGCTCTCCGGCCCTGACAAGGTGAACGGCCTGCCGCGCAAGGCGATGGATCGCATCGGCGTCGCGGTCGCGCCCAGCGACCCCAGCATCGTGTACGTGATCAGCGAAACGAAGGATGAAGGGGAGCTGTGGCGCAGTGATGACGCCGGCAAGTCGTGGCGCACGGTGAATCGTGACCCGAACATCAACTTCCGCCCCTTCTACTACGCCGACATCCGCGTCGATCCGAAGAACCCGAATCGCGTCTTCACGCTCTCGGGCGGCTTGTATTTCTCGGAAGATGGCGGCCGCAATTTCACGACGATCGCCCGCGACGTGCACGGCGATCATCAGGCGATGTGGATCGACCCGGTGGATCCGCGCTATATCCTGAGCGGCAGCGACGGTGGTTGGCAGGTGAGTCGCGATGGCGGGAAGAACTGGGACGTCGTGAATACGTTCGCCTTCACGCAGTTCTACCACATCAACTACGACATGCAGCAGCCGTACAAGGTGTGCGGCGGGCTGCAGGACAACGGCAATTGGTGTGGGCCGAGCAATTCGCTCTCCGGCCAGGGGATCCGCCCCTCCGATTGGTATACCATCTCCGGTGGTGACGGCTTCTTCGCGGTGCCGGTGCTCGACAAGCCGTGGCTGCTGTTTAGCGACTCGCAGGGCGGCATGCTGAACCTCACCGACATCCGGAGTGGTGTACAGAAGATGATCTATCCGTATCCCAATCGAGTCGGATCGGTGGGTGACGCGATGATCGGACACAAGTACCGCTTCAACTGGAATTCGCCCATTGTGCTGTCACCGCAGAATCCCGGCGTCGTGTATTTCGGCGGCAATGTGGTGTTCCGCTCTACCAACTACGGGCAGAGCTGGGAGGTCATCTCCCCCGACCTCACCACCAACGACCCCAAGAAGCAGCAGTCGTCGGGAGGCGAGATCGTCACCGACAACACGGCGGCCGAGTTCCATTCGTCACTGCTCAGCATCGCCCCATCGCCGCTCGAGGCGAACGTGATCTGGACGGCGTCCGATGACGGGTTGGTGCACGTCACGCGCGATGGCGGCAAGACGTGGACGAAGACCTTCACGAATGTCCCGGGGCTCGCGCCCAACGCGTGGCTCGCCACGATCGAGGCGTCGCACTTCGATGCCGGCACGGCGTACGTGACCGCCGACCATCACCAGGACGACGACTACGCGCCGTACGTCTACATGACCACCGACTACGGCCGCACCTGGACGAGCATCCGTGGTGACCTCCCCGCCTCGGCGTGGTGGACGCATGTGATTCGTGAAGATCCGAAGAACCGCAACCTGCTCTACCTCGGGACCGAAGCGGGCGTCTATGCCTCGTGGAATCGCGGCGCCAACTGGCATTCGCTGCGCGGCGCGCTGCCGGTAACCCCGGTGCGCGACATGCAGATCCATCCGCGTGAGAACGACCTGATCCTCGCGACCCACGGCCGCGGGCTCTACATCCTCGACGACCTCACCCCGTTGCAGCAGCTCGATGCGGCGCGCGCGGCGGACGCGGCAGTCTTCGATGTGCGCCCGGCGATCAAGTGGACCAGTTGGAACCGGGACGGCAACCTTGGGCAGCGCCGCTACGCGGCGGAGAACCCGCCCGCCGGAGCGCTCATCTCGTATTGGCTCAAGGCGCAGCCGGCTGGTGAAGTGAACATCGAGATCACCGATGCGAAGGGGCGTGTGGTGCGGCGATTCCGCCGCGTGCCTGATGAAGCCGGCGTGAACCGGATCAACTGGGATCTCCGTGAAGAGGCGGCGCCGGGGGCCGGTGGCGGTGGGCGTGGTAATCGGGGCGCCCCGGAAGCGGCCGCACAAACCGACACGTCGCTCGCCGGGCTGCGGGAGCGGCGGCGCGCGGCGCGGCGCGAGTCGGCCGGTGGTGGGGGTGGAGAGGAAAGCTTCTTTGGCCCCGCCTCGGCGTGGGCAGTGCCGGGTACGTATCAGGTTACGCTCATCGTGGACGGCAAACGGTATTCGAAGCCGGTCGAGGTATCGAATGACCCGCGCATCGAGATGACGCCGGCGCAGGTGGCCGAGCAGTTCGATGCAGCCAAGGCGATCGAGGGGACGCAGGGGCGGATCAGCCGCGTCATTGCAGGCGTGGACGACCTATCGCGTCAGTTAACGGCCGTGCAGACGGCGCTCCGTGCGTCACCCGGGGTGGCCAATGGTGCGGCGGCGCTCGCGGAGATCGGCAGCACGATCACCGATCTGCGGCACTTCCGCGATTCCGTACTGGCGCGTCCGTTGGCGGGGCTTGGCTACCGCCAGTATCCGCGGTTGCGCGAAGAGGCGCAGACCGTGAGCGGGATGATTGCGCGCCCGCAGTGGCCGATCACCGCCGGCGAGAAGCTCCGTTCCGGCGAGCTCAAGACGGAAACCGACGATGCGCAGGGGCGCTTGGATGCGATCGTCCGCGACCGCATCGGGAAGATCAATGACCTGCTGAAGGGCTCACCGCACATCATCACGCCGGGCGCGGCGAGGATCGTGCCCTAAGCATTGACCGGGACGGTGGGGGAGCGTCGTACTCCCCCACCGTGTCGGCGACGGATTGTCGTCACGAGTTCGTGGCGAACTCTTCACACGTTTGCGACCAGATATTCGGCAGAGCGATCAGATGACGTGGGATGATTCCCGTCGGCGCTTTGTTCCCTCCTCTGCCGACCCATGCCCGCCACCATTCTGTCGCATCAGGCGCTCGTCCTGCCACTCAAGTGGCGATGGCCGCATCGCTTCTCCGGGATCGCGCTCTGCCTTGGCAGCATGGCCCCCGACTTGGCCTTTATTGCGCGGATGAGCGATGACAGTGTGTTCAGCCACACGCTGGCCGCGCAGCTGTGGTACACCGTGCCGACGACCATGGGGTTGGTCTGGCTCCTGACGGGGCTGCTTCTGCCGACATTGCTCCCGTATCTGCGGGATCATTCGTGGTGGCAGTTTCACCACTTGGCCGCCCTTGAATCTCCGCGCGGGTGGCGAGGCTGGACGAGTGTTGCCGTGTCGGCCCTGATCGGCGGCTTTTCGCATGTGCTGATCGATGGCATCACGCATGGCAATCACACGGGGTGGCTGGTCCCCTATCTGCCATTCTTGCGTACAATGGTGCCGCACATCGGCGGTCCGATGCCGCTGCATGATGTCCTGCAGCTGTGGCTGACCATTGTCTTCGCCCTCGCGAGTGCGCTCATGTGGCGGGTCATGGTACGCCGCCAGTTGCTGTGGCAGTGGCGCGGCAAGACCATGACGATGTTGCCGCGCATGCCGCGTGCGGCCGGTACCGGCCTGCTGCTCTTGTGTGGCGTCGCGGCGATCCATGGCGCAGTCGTCGGATTCCAGCTGCGCCATAGCGACAGCGTCAAACGACTGGCGGCCGGGGTCGGATTCGGCATGCTGGACTTTGCGCTCGTGGCGCTGTGCCTGGCGGCAACGGCCCTTCGTTCGCGAGCACGCCGCAATCCGTCTCGCCTTCCCGAACCGCACCGTGATCCGTTGGGCGTGAGCGCCGTCGCCTAGTGCGCATTCTCATCGCCTTCAGCGATACGGGGGGTGGCCATCGGGCGGCCGCGAATGCCCTTCGCGCAGCGTTCTCCCAGATCGCGCCCGAAGCGGACGTGGCGATGGTCGATCCGTATGCCATCAGTCGCTGGCCATTCAATCGTCTGTCGGGCGCCTATCCCCGCGTGATCGGCAAAGCCGCGTGGATCTGGGGCACCGGCTTTCGGCTGACCAATTCTCGCTGGTGTACGGCGGTGGCGCAGGCGGCTGCGTGGCCGATCCTCCGCCCCGCGTTTGACGCGATTCGGCGTGAGCACTCCCCCGACGTCATCATCTCGACCCATCCCCTGCTCTCGGCGCCGCTCCAGCGGGCCTTTCCGGATGTTCCGCTGGTGGTCGTCGTGACCGATCTTCTGAGCGGCCACGTGTCATGGTATCATCGTACGGTACGCCTGCTGGTTGCGCCTACGGAACAAGCCCGAGCTCACGCCATGGCCAGTGGCGTGCCGGCCGATCGAACAGAGGTCATTGGCCTGCCGATCATGACGCCGGACCCGTCGATGGAGCGTCGGTCAGACCTCGTCGCGACGCTTGGCTGGAGCACCGATCGCCCGACGATCCTCCTGATGGGTGGCGGTGACGGGGTCGGCCCGATGGAGCGCATCGCTGAGGCGATCGATGCGGCGCAGCTGCCGTGCGATCTGGCGATCGTCGCCGGCAGGAATGCTGTGCTGGCCACGCGTCTCCGTGCCCGCGAATGGCACGGCACCGTGCACACCTATGGATTCGTGTCCAACGTGCATCAGATGCTGCACGCCGCCGATGCGCTGATTACCAAAGCCGGACCGGGGACCATTTGTGAGGCCTTCGCCGCCGGCTGCCCCGTTGTGCTATACGCCGCGATTCCCGGTCAGGAAACCGGCAATGTGCGGCTGGTCTGCGAATCTGGCGCGGGTGTCTGGGCGCCGACGCCGGATGCCGTCGTCAACGCACTGCGCGCATGGTTGACCGGGCCGCATGCCGCCGAGGTGCGCGGCCGAGCCGCGAATGCGGCTCAGGCGCTGGCACGCCCGCATGCAGCGACCGACATCGCGGCCCGGGTCCTCGAGATGGCTGGAGCTTCCCGTTACTGAACGGCAGGCCGCGTCGCCAACGCCTTCGTCAGCCGATACAGGAACTCCTGCCCTTCGAAGAACGACTTGATCGCCATCCGTTCGTCGCGGCCGTGAGCACGCGCGTCGACGGAGGGATCACTGAACAGCCCCGACACACCGAAGGCCGGCACCCCGAGCGCGCGAAAGAAGCGGGAATCCGTCGCACCCGTGCTCATCGTCGGGATGATCGGCATCGCCCCCCACATGTCCTTGGTAATGCGCGTGACCTGATCCACCACATCGGCGCGCAGCGGTGATGCCGGGGACGGTGGACGCTGTGAGCGGATCAGCACCTGCACCGTGGTATCCCCAATGGCCTTGGCCAGCTCGGCCTGAACACTCGCCGCCGATTCCGTGGGATAAATGCGGCAATTCACATTGGCCTCGGCCAGCTGCGGCAGGGCGTTCGTGGCGTGCCCGCCCTTGAGTTCCGTCGCCACACACGTCGTGCGCAGCATGGAATTGTACTTGGGGTCCGCTGCCACAACCGCAATCGCTGCCTTGTCCGCCGGATTGGCGACCAGCGCCTTCATGGCGCGCCCGACCTTCGGCTCTTCGACGTCGGCCGTCTTCGAGAAGAATGCACGGGTCACGTCATTGAGCTTCACCGTGAACTTGTAGCGCCCCACCTTGGCCAGCGCGTCGGCCAGGGCGGTAATGGCATTGTCATCACGTGGCACCGAGGAGTGCCCGCCCTTATTGGTCACGCGCAGCGTGAAGTTCGTCGTGATCTTCTCCGCCGCCTGAATGCTGTTGAAGAGCGGCTTGCCGTTCCGGAGCGTACCGCCGCCCCCTTCGTTGATCACCAGCTCGGCATCGACCAGCGCACGATGGTTCTTGAGCAGCCAGTCGACGCCGTTCGCCGGGCCGCTTTCCTCGTCGGCGGTGAGCGCAATGATGATGTCGCGATCGGGGACATACCCTTCCTGCTTCATGCGGAACACGTTGGCTACGAAGATCGCCGCCATCGCCTTGTCGTCCGCCGTCCCACGGCCGTAGTAGTACCCGTCCCGCTCCGTGAACACGAACGGATCGAGATCCGGCGACCAGTCCGCCTTGAGCGCCTCTACGACGTCAATGTGCGCCAGCAGCAGGAGCGGCTTCCCGGCCGCGGCCCCGCCCTTCCCGCGGATCCGCGCCACGACATTGTGCTTTTCAGGACGTGGACCGCCAACAAAGATGTCGGCCTCCGGAATGCCTGCCGCCTTGAAGCGGGCCGCCATCGCGACCGCCGCCGTCGTGATGTTGCCCGTCTCGACGCCGGTGTTGATCTCTACCAGCTCCTTGTAGATCCCGCGCGCGAACTCCTGCTGCGGGGTCAGCGCGCCGGCCTTATAGACCGATGCCGCCTGCTGCGACTCGGCGGATGATGTCGCCGCAAGTGTAAGGAAAACCGCGGGAAACAGCAGAACGATGGATCGACGCATGAATACTCCGAATGGGGAACGAGGGAACGAGATCAATCTGTATGTCAATCCGTATTTCAATCCGTATTGATGAAGCGATAGATCACGCGGATCAGCCGATACGCTTCCGGCATACTGGCCCGCGTGAATTCGACCGTCGTGGGATTCACCAATTTCACTTCCTGAAACGCCGACGCCACCTCGGGAATGGTCGGATCACGCAGCTCCATTCGCACCGTGAAGGGGCCAGTGCGCTCAGGGGGCGTCCGGCGCGCACTGGCCACGGCAGCCTTCGCCGCCTCCTGGATCTCCCGACGCGTATCCACCAGGGGTCGCAGCTCCACCGCGCGTGAGTTGATGGCGCGCTTCACCACCACGCCGCGCACCGCGGGCACGGTTTCACGCTGTTCGGCGATTGCGACGTCATCACCGGTGACCAGCACCACCGGTACGCCGAACCACTTCGCCATCCACGCGTTCATTCCCCCTTCACCTACCGACTGGCCGTTGATGCGAAGGTCGCGCAGCACTCCCGACCCGGTGTGCGCAAACACCCCGCGAGGCGAACCGGCCTTCGCGTGATAGCCGACGAACAACACGGCGTCGAAAGTGGAGTCGAGTCCCTCCATCATGCCGTAGCGCTTGAAGCTATGGCTGATGAGCCGCACACGGGGATCGAGATCCTCCGGGAGGAGATTCCGCTGCCCGCCGTGCGAGTCGTTCACGACCACCTCGGTCGCGCCCCCTTCGAAGGCGCCGCGTATCGCCGCGTTGGCGTCTTCCGCCATCAGCTTCCGGGCGCGGGCGTACTCGGGGCGGCCGGCGGCCGTCTGATCATCACCATTGATACCGCTAATCCCCTCGAGGTCTACCGAGATGTAGACCTTGCGGGGCTGCGCCGTCAGCGCCGACGGCCGCACCAGCGCGGTGAGCACGAAGGCGCCAAGCAGCAGCACCGAGAGGTGCTGGGAGAGGTGTTGGAAACGGGGGCGCGACAGGGCTCGGAGCAGGACGCGACGCATGACTCAGGGCGCGAGAGGGTGGGCATGCGGCAAACACCGCTCTTAGAAATGCGCCCACAACCGGCATCCCGGAAGATCACCGTCCCCGCGGGGGGGGGGCGACACCACGGGGACCGACACCACGGCGCCGCGCGAGACCCCGAGTGGGCCTCGCCTGCGCGCGGTCAGAACGCCATCGAGGTGGCGAACGTCTCCAGGACGGACAGCGCGAGGCTGGGGCGTGCGCCGATGGAGGTGGGGTCGAAGGGGCGCGAAAAGAACGGCGCGTACCCCGGGTGTGACGCCAGATCGGCGGAGACGAGGCGCCGAAATCCCATCGTGAATCGACTGAACGCGCGCTCGGAGATCGGCCGCTCGTCGATCAGCAACATGTGCGAATGGCGCGTGTCATTCTGAATGCGGTAGAACGTCGCCATGACAACCTCCTGCTCCCCTTCGATGGCCTGCATGAAGCAGCCATCGTGATAGAGCAGCATCCCCGTAAGGCCATCCCGCGTGTTGTTCGCGACCGAGGTCGTAAGGATCTGCTCGATGTCGGCTTTCGTCATGTCACGGACGGCCGAGCTGGTGTAAATGAGCTGTACGAGCGACATGACGGATGGCGAGGGAATGCGGCCCACGCGGGCCGCTATCGGCGTGAATCTGCACGGGACGGGGCACGAGGGCCAGAGCACGGTGCCGATCGCGATACATTTCCCACGCGACACCAGCACCCGAACCCATCCGATCCTCTGTGACCGCCCCTCTGCAGCTGACCCGCGCCGAAATGGAGGCCCTTGGCGCGCGCGCCCTCGAATTGGTCATCCACCATTTCGAAACCAACCGCGACCAGCCTACCACGGTGCCGCGCAACCGCGCCGACACCAGCGCGGCGCTACATACGCCACTTCCGGAAACTGGGACGCCGCCAGACGAGCTCCTCGACCTGTTGGCGCGCGAGGTGTTTCCGTACGGCTTCCGGGCCGATCATCCGCGCTTCTACGCGTTCGTGCCGAGCCCCACGAACTTCGTGAGCGTCATCGGCGATCTGCTGACGAGCGGGCACAACATCTTCGCCGGGCATTGGCTCGCGTCGAATGCGGCATCGCAGATCGAACTGACCGTGCTCGACTGGTTGCGACAGGCGTGCGGGTTGCCCGAGAGTGCGAGCGGCATTCTGGTGAGCGGCGGCTCGATGGCCAACCTCTCGGCCATCGTGACGGCGCGCGAGACCAAGCTGGGCGGGCATGATCCGCAGGCGGTCGTGTACTACAGCGACCAGACGCATTCGTCGCTGTCGAAGGGGCTGCGCATCCTCGGCTTCGGAAAGACGCAGCGCCACATGGTGGCGACGGACGACGTGTATCGCCTGTCGATTCCGGCGCTCAAGGCGGCGATTGAGGAAGACCGGGCGGCGGGACGACGGCCCTTCTGTGTGGTGGCAAACGCCGGCACCACCAACACCGGCGCGGTAGATCCGTTGCCGGAGTTGGCGGAGCTCTGCGAGCGCGAAGAGTTATGGCTGCATGTGGACGGCGCGTACGGTGCAGCGGCGGTGCTCACCGATCGTGGGCGGGTGCTGCTTGAAGGACTTGAGCGTGCGGACTCCATCACGCTCGACCCGCACAAGTGGCTCTTCCAGCCCTACGAATTGGGGTGCCTGCTGGTCCGTGACGCGCGGCATCTCGTACAGGCGTTTCGCGTGGATGACGGCGATCATCCCGACTATCTCGCGGACGTCTCGCGGCATATTCAGGCCGATGTGAACTTCTTCGATCGCGGCGTGCAGCTGACGCGGTCTTTCAAGGCGCTCAAGCTGTGGTTGTCGATGCGGGCGTTCGGGATGGCGGAGTTCCGTCGTGGTATCGATGTGGGGTTTGCCATGGCAGAGGAAGCCGAAGCCGCGCTGCGTGCCGATGCGCGCTGGGAGATCGTGACGCCGGCGCAGATGGGGATCGTGACCTTCCGATGGGTGGATGCGTCGCGGACCGACGCCGAGGTGGATGCGATGCTGGCCCGGGTCGTTGATCGGATGCGCGTGGACGGGTATGCGCTGGTGATGTCGACGATGCTGAAGGGGCGGCCTGCGCTGCGGATGGTACCTATTCACCCCGCGTCGCAGGCCGAGGAGATCCGGGAGACGGTGCGGCGGCTGACGCGGTTGTTTGAGGAGGAGTCCGCCGCATCATGAACCGAGCCTGTCGCTCGCTCATTCGCCGTGATGTGGCCAGGCTCGCGATTGGCAGTCTGGCCTTCGCGGGGCTGACCACCTCGTCGTACGCATCGGCACAGGAAGTGCCGGTGGTTTCCGTATCGCGTGACAGCGCCTCGCGATTGACGGTCGGGGCCTTTGTCGATGCCTACTACGCGTGGGACATGGGACGCCCACCGCTCCGCGATCGCGCCTTTGCCGGCGGCACACCATTCACCACCCAGCCGTCGCGCCACAACGAATTCAACGTCAACCTCGCATACCTCGAGGTCATGCGGGTCGCGTCTCGGCATCGGGGTCGTCTCGCGCTCCAGTTCGGCACGAGCGTGCAGTCCAACTACGCCGGAGAGCCGTCGACTGGTCGGATCAGTGGGCCGTCGGTGCAGCAGTTCCTGCAGGAAGCGTACGCGGGGGTGAAGCTTGGCGAACGCACCTGGCTCGACGCCGGTGTCTTTGCCGCCAATGTGGGGATGGAAGGGTGGGTGAGCCGAGATAATCTGACGTACACCCGTTCCCTCGTGGCGGACTACTCGCCGTATTACAGCGCCGGTGTCCGCGTGACGCATCCGGTGACGTCAACGCTGACGGCGCGCGTTGATCTGGTGAATGGGTGGCAAAACATCTCCGAGAACAACGATGGCAAGGGGCTGGGGGTGCGGCTCGATTGGGTCCCCAGGACGGGGACGACCGTCAGCTATTTCTCGCTGGTCACCGATGAAGCGCCGGTGGGCGAAGATGCGCGAGTGCGCATGCTTCATGGTGTGGGGACCGTATTGACGCGGGGCCGATGGACGCTGCTCGGCGAGGTGGATCTGGGCGGGCAGGAGCGTGAGGCGGGGGTCGGAGGCTGGAGCCGATGGTTCGGCATGGTAGCGACAGCGCGTGTAGCCGTCCGACCGAATGCCGCCCTGATCGCCCGTATTGAGCGATTTGACGATCCCGATCAGGGGGTGGTCGCCACCGGAAGCCGTCCGGCGGCGGGTGGGATGCGCGCCAATCCAGCCTTCCGCGGAAATGGTGCATCGCTGGGGGTGGATATCACGGCGGCGCCGGGGGTACTGTGGCGCACGGAGCTCCGCGGCTTCGGCGCGCGAGAGGCCGTGTTTCCTTCGCAATCCGTGGGCGGCGCGCGCCGAACGGGAGGGGTTCTGGTGACTTCGCTTGCCGTGACTCTCTGAGGCATCGGGAGGGCGGTGCCGCTGTCGGAGGACCGGTTATCTTCTGTGCGTAGTACGCGGACGTGGCGAAATTGGTAGACGCGCCAGCCTTAGGAGCTGGTGGGGCAACCCGTCCCGGTTCGAGTCCGGGCGTTCGCATTACTTGCAGGGACGTATCGTTACGTGACAGAGGCCCGAGCGGTGATTGACCGCTCGGGCCTCGTGGATTGTGCCGACGTCAGCATCCCCTCTCCTGCGCGTACCACGCCGTGCCCGAACCCGAACATCCAAGAAGGTCCGATGACTGCCTCGCTTGATGTCGTGCGTTCGCATCCGCTCTGCGCGGAGACCCCGGTATCCGTGCTCGCAACACCGATCACGCCGCCGGAATCCGTGTACGTCCGCAGCAACTTCGACACACCGCCGCTGGACAGTTCCCATCGGCTGGTGATCGGCGGCGCGGTGACGGTGCCCTTCGACATCGGGATGGATGACCTGGCGGCGCTGCCGCAGCATACCGTCACGGTCACGATGGAATGCGCGGGGAACTGGCGCCTCGGTATGGATCCGGTTCCCACGGGCGAGCCGTGGAAATACGGCGCCGTGAGCACCACGCGCTGGAGCGGCGTGCCGTTGGCGGCGTTGCTCGCGCGTGCGGGGGTCGCGGCCGATGCCGTCGAGGTGCTGGCGAGTGGCGCCGATGCCGGCGAGCGGGACGACGCTGACGGCATTGTGCAGTTCCAGCGTTCGCTGCCGCTCTCGGCGGCGCTCGCCCCCGACACACTCGTCGCCACGCACATGGACGGCGCGCCGATCACCGCGGATCACGGGGCGCCCGTTCGTCTGATCGTACCGGGCTGGTACGGCATGGCGAGCGTGAAGTGGCTGGCGCGGCTCGAGGTGATCACCACGCCGTTCACCGGCTACTTCCAGCGGAAGCGATACGTCTACGAGACGCCGGACGGTGTCCTGCCAGTGTCGCAGGCCTTGGTGAAGAGCATGATTGTCGCACCCGTCGACGGGACCACCGGCCCCGTGGAGGCCCTGCGTGGCTGGGCGTGGTCGGGGGGCGGGCCCATCACCGCCGTCGAGGTGCAGGTGAATGACGGACCGTGGATGTCGGCGGAACTCGGAGCCCCGGCGTCGCGGTGGGCCTGGACGCCGTTCACGTATACAGGTCCGCTGCCGGCGGGCGCGATCACGCTGCGCAGTCGCGCGACAGACGCCACTGGAGCCGTGCAGCCGGAGCGCATTGTCTGGAACCGCCTCGGCTACGGCAACAACGCGATTCGTGCGGTACACGTCACGCGGCTGTAATTCGGCACTGCCATGGCAACCGTCATGACTCCGTGGCGCATCCGCCCACTGCATCCCACCGACACCCCCGACATCGCGCGAATCCACGCGACCTGCTGGCGACACGCCTATCGCGGCATTCTGCGCGACGCGTATCTGGACGGGGATCTCGAACACGACCGTGAATCGACATGGCGCACCCGTCTTGCCATCGCCGACGGCAGTCTCGGATGGGTCGCCGCGGAGCGCGATGACGTCGTCGGCTTCCTGTACGCTCGCCCCGCGGCCGACGCCCACTGGGGCACCCACGTCGAAAACCTTCACGTGATGCCATCGCATCATGGCCGCGGGATCGGACGGGCCCTGCTTCATACGCTGGGCCTGTGGCTGAGCACCCGTGACAACGACACCAGCGACGGCGTGTTCCTGTGGGTGCTCGCGGATAATACGCCCGCGCGCGCGATGTACGCCCGATGCGGCGGCGACTCGGTCGAGCAGGCGCCCCGTGCCACCACCGACGGGGGCACCGTGTCCGCCCATCGCATGATCTGGCATAGCGCGGCAGCGCTGGTCACGGCAACCGCATCGCCGCGGCACGGTTGACCGCCGAGCGCGAGAGGCGCCGCAGCAGGCCCCTCGCCGTAACCCTGATCACCAAACGCACCGGCCCTATCC
>Ga0315902_10009860_pt1 | contig 12694 bp, 10 predicted proteins | sample LakEriMetagenome_9_FD_203523 | JGI IMG/M metagenome (GOLD analysis project Ga0315902, IMG submission 203523) | Freshwater fungal communities from buoy surface, Lake Erie, Ohio, United States - Buoy 12 MA117 | ecosystem: Environmental > Aquatic > Freshwater > Lake > Lake biofilm | place: USA... | reverse complement strand
TTCACGGTTTGCAGGTAAGCATCCCTGGGAACCCGTTCTTTCAGTTGCTGTACTGGTGGTTGTGTGGTATCGGCAACCACTAAAGAAGTTATTTCATTCCACACGGTTTCCGGATCGGCCGTGAGTATCCCTATCTTGAGCGCTGTCTGGCTTAACTGCAATACGACTTCCGGAATAAAAAAGAACAGGTCCGGGAACCCGGTATGGTTGGTAGGGCGGGAAGGCACCTGTTCTGTTTCAGCTTTCAGATCATAGCTGAAATGCCCGAAGTACCAGTCGGCTCCGTTCAACTTCAGAAATACATCCAGTTGTTCCAGGGCGTTACCGGCAGGCAGACTGATTTGGGCATGTACACCACAACCTGCCAGGCACTCATAATGGTGCGCCTGGAGGTTATAGTTGTGATTATCCAGAAAAGCACAAATGTTGAACCGGTTACACCAGTTCAACATTTGCAGTTTTATTTCCGGAAAATTATCTAACGGAAAAGATTGGTAATTACGCTTCACGCCTGCATTTAAAAATCATCGTCTTCATCATCAAAATCATCTCCACCCATTAAATCAAACTCTTTGAAATCATCATCCAGTTTAAAATCATCGTCTTCCTCTGCTCCGCCTTTCTTTTTACCACCCTTACCTTTTGATTTGGGCAAGTCAAATTCTTCAAAGTCGGGATCATAGTCATCTTCCTCATCTTTATTCCAGTCGTCATCTTCCTCGTCGTAACCCTCATCGTCTTCGTCGTCATCGCTGCGCTTTGATTTAGAGGCAACGGGTTTAGCACCTTTTTTAGCCGTTGGCTCTTCATCCATTTCAAAATCATCTTCATCCTCTTCCTCATCCTGCTTTTTGGATTTGGTGGCAGGCTTTTTCACTTCCTCGTTTTTAGGAGTTGATTTCGCAGTGGTTTTTTTAATTGACTTTGCCATAGTGATTGGTACTTGTGGTGTAAAATTTCAACGGCTTTTTCAAATAGCCAAACTTTTTTTTAAAAAAATTTCGCTTCTGATTCAGGATGCTGCAAGAATCTGGTCACGGCCCGGCCCATTGGAAACATAGGTCACATGAACACCGAGGTATTCATTAATAAAATTCAGGTAATTATTCATCTGTTCGGGCAAGTCCTCCATGGAACGGCAGTCGGCCACCGGACGATCCCATCCTGGAAAGGACTGATATACGGGCTCCAGGGGTAATTGGTTCATTTGGTAAGGCACCTGCCTGGTTTCCTGTCCGTTTACGATATAAGAAGTACACACTTTGAGTTCCTGAAAACTGTCCAGCACATCCGACTTCGTCATAACAATCTGGGTAACTCCGTTTATCATACAGGCGAAGTCCAGCGCCACCAGGTCAATCCAGCCGCAACGGCGGGGCCGGCCAGTGGTTGCTCCGAATTCATGGCCGATTTTGCGGAGTTCCTCTCCGGTTGTGTCAAACAATTCTGTTGGAAAAGGTCCGCTGCCCACCCTGGTGCAATAGGCTTTTGTTACCCCGATGATTTCCCCAATCTGCTTGGGTGAAATACCCAACCCGGTACATACGCCGGCAGAAATCGTATTGGAAGATGTTACAAACGGGAAGGTGCCGAAATCAACATCCAGCATACTTCCCTGTGCCCCTTCGGCAAGCACTTTTTTACCTGCCTTCAATTGTTCGTTCATGAAGTATTCACCGTTAACAATATTCAGCTGCTTCAGAAAAGCAACTGCATCAAAGAACTCTGCTTCCCACTGAGAAATATCTTCATCAAAATTATAGTTACCCAGTAACTGGAGATGCTTATTGCGTAACTTCTGGTAAGCGGACTCAAAATCGGGTCGCAGCAGATCACCCACACGTAACGCATTCCTTCCGGTTTTATCCATATATGCCGGCCCGATCCCTTTGAGGGTTGAACCGATTTTCTCATCACCTTTAGCCAGTTCTGCCGCTTTGTCCAACGCCCTGTGAGTGGGAACAATTACATTCGTACGATCGGCAATAAAGAGATTCCTGCTTACATCCACGCCCATGGCAGCCACCTTTTCACATTCCCGTTTAAGGGTTACCGGATCAAGCACCACACCATTACCGATGAGGTTGATGATACCCTTGTGAAAAATTCCGCTTGGAATCTGGTGAAGAACCACTTTTTCACCATTAACATATAACGTATGACCTGCATTGGGACCGCCCTGAAAACGGGCAATCACATCATAACGGGGGGCAAAGAAATCAACAATTTTGCCTTTCCCTTCGTCGCCCCACTGGAGGCCGAGAATTACATCAACCATAAACTAAATTGTAGTTGTTAAGACGCCGCAAAAATAAGTGAAAGCCAGAGGGATGCCGAAATAAATATGAATTTGGGGATAATTACTGTTCCGTATCGTAGCGTTCCACCTTTTCAATACCCTGTAATTTAAGAAGGCGGTTGACCAGTTCATCCAGTTCGTCTTTGTCGTGCACAAATATTTTAATATTACCCTGAAACAATCCTTCTTTGGCTTCAATGGTAATGGCACTGATGTTTAGCCGCAGTTCCCCGGAAATCAGATTGGTGATTTTGCTGACCACACCCACATCATCCACCCCAATAATCTTAATACCTGTAAGGAAAGAAATTTCTTTATTCTTTGCCCATTTTGTCTTGACAACCCGGTGACCAAAATTGGCCAACAGGCGTGCTGCATTCGGGCAGCTGGTGCGGTGAATAATCAATCCTTTACCGGTTGATACAAAACCAAACACATCATCGCCGGGTATCGGCTTACAACAGTTAGCGAGTGTATAAACAATTTTATCGCTGCTCTCGCCGAAGATAATGAGTTCATGGTCCTTGGGCGATACCACCTTTGACGGGTCGTATTCCTGTTTCTGCTCATGAACCGGCCTCACAGGCTTGGGCAGTTCCAGTTTATCACCATGCAGGGTAAGCTCTTTCAGCTCTTTGAGATCAATAGCTTTGGTGGCGATGTTATAAAACAGATCCAGTTGTGAAGGCTGTTTGTAGAAGTGAGTGAGGGTTTCAACGTTGTGAATATCGTAAGTGGCGCCCATTTGTTCCAGCTTCCGCTGCAACATGTATTTACCTTCATCCGCCACTTTCCGTTTTTCCTCTTTCAACGAATCTTTTATGCGGCTGCGCGCCTTGGCCGTAACCACAAAATTGAGCCAGTCCTCACTGGGCTTTTGCTTACTGCTGGTGATAATTTCCACCTGGTCGCCACTCCGGAGTTTATGTGCAATGGGAACCAGTTTGTGATTGACCTTGGCCCCGATACAACGGCTGCCTACATCGCTGTGTACGCCAAACGCAAAATCCAGAGCCGTAGCACCCAGGGGCAGCATTTTCACATCGCCCTTCGGTGTGTACACATAAATTTCCTCTGCCAGGAAAGAACTTTTAAAGTCCTGCAGGAAATCGAGCGAGCTGCTTTCCTGGCTGCTGAGTGCCTCCCGTATGTTATGAAACCATTTGTCGAAGCGGTCTTCCTCGCCGCTGCCTTCTTTGTATTTCCAGTGGGCGGCCAGACCCTTTTCTGCGATTTCATTCATCCGCTTGGTACGTATCTGCACTTCCACCCATTTACCACCCGGCCCCATTACGGTTGTATGAAGGGCTTCATATCCATTACTTTTCGGATTGCTCAGCCAGTCGCGCAGACGTTCCGGACTGGGCGTATACATATCGGTGACAATGGAATAGGCTTTCCAGCAATCTTCTTTCTCTTTTTCCTGTGGTGAATCAATGATAATACGGATGGCAAACAGATCATACACTTCTTCAAAACTCACTCCCTTTTTCTTCATCTTGTTCGAGATGGAGTGAATGGATTTGGGACGCCCGTAAATTTCAAAATGAGAGAACCCGGTCCGTTCCAGCTTCTCTTTAATGGGTTTGATAAATTCATTGATAAACCGGCTGCGTTCCCTTTTGGTTTCACTGAGTTTGCGTGCTATTTCACGGTACGTATCAGGTTCCAGGTACTTCATGGAAAGGTCTTCCATTTCCGTTTTAATGTTGTACAGCCCGAGGCGGTGTGCCAAGGGTGCATACACATAGACCGTTTCGCTGGAAATTTTCAGTTGTTTTTCCCGCTTCATGCTGTCGAGCGTCCGCATGTTGTGCAAACGGTCGGCCAGTTTGATGAGGATTACTCGTGGATCATCGGTAAGTGTTAACAGGATTTTTTTGAAATTTTCCGCCTGCTGACTGGAATTGGTATCCACGACGTTGGAAATTTTCGTGAGCCCGTCAATAATGCGGGCAATTTCGCTGCCAAATTCCCGCTCCACGTCCTCGAGCGTAATGTCAGTATCTTCCACGGTATCGTGCAGGAGGGCACAAATGGTGGAGCGTACCCCCAGGCCAATTTCCTCCACACAGATCTGCGCCACAGCCAACGGATGCAGGATGTAGGGTTCCCCGCTTTTACGGCGCATAGTTTTATGTGCCTCTGCCGCCATTTCAAAGGCGGTACGCACCAACTCCTTATCCCCCTTCTTGAGTTTGGTCTTGAGGGAACGGAGTAAAGCCCGGTAATGCCGCAGGATTTCCTTCTTTTCCTGCTCCGGGGTGAGTGTGTAGGGTTGTATGGTAGTAATGAGTTCCAGAGGAGAACGAATTTACGAAAAAGAGCGCTTTCAACACTACAGAGTTACTGAAAGTCCCTACCTTTGCAGCCCGTTTTTAAACGGAAACCGGATGTGGTGAAATTGGTAGACACGTCAGACTTAGGATCTGATGCCGCAAGGTGTGGGGGTTCGAGTCCCTCCATCCGGACAAGAAAGGTGTGGGGGTCCCGACGCTTGCGGTCGGGATGCAGACCGTAAGCGTCTGCATTCGAGTCCCTCCATCCGGACTTCAAGTAATCAGTTAACAGGTTGACAAGTTAATCAGGACCGTTCCTTAATTCACTTTTCAACAAATTAACTTTTCAACTATCATAATATGGCTACAGTTACAAGAGAAAACATTGGTTTGCTGAACGACAAACTGGTTGTTACCGTTACAAAAGAAGAATACTTTCCTTCTTTTGAAAAGACATTAAAGAATTACAGTAAGCAGGCAAACATTCCCGGATTCCGCAAAGGAATGGTACCTGCCGGCATGGTTAAAAAAATGTATGGTCCCGGGCTGTTTACAGAAGAAGTAATACGGAACATCGAAAAAGGCCTGAATGAATACCTGGCTGCTGAAAAGCTCGATATTTTTGCCCAGCCTCTCCCCTTGCCCAACGGCGACTTCCGCCCCAGTTTAGACAACCCTACCGACTATACGTTTGAGTTTGAAGTGGGACTGAAACCTGCATTTGAAATTGCTCTCAGTAAGGTTAAAGCACCTTATTACCGTGTAAAAGCTGCAGCGGAAATGATAAACGAAGAAGTGGAACGCCTGCAGAGCCGCTTCGGCAAACTCTCCGAACCCGAAACCGTAACAACCGACGACAATGTACTGAACCTCACGTTTGAGGAAAGCGATGCGGCCGGAACTGTTGCGGAGGGAGCCCTGAAAAAAGAAAATTCACTGCTGGTGAAATATTTCAGCGAAGCCATCCGCCCCAGGCTGATGGGTCTGAAGAAAGACGATAGCCTTACCCTCCAGCTGAATGAGGCGTTTGCCGAAAAAGAACGGAACTGGATCATCGGCGATCTTGGGTTGAAAGACGATCCTGCTGCAGGAGAGAAATATTTCCGCCTTACCCTTACAAAAGTGGGATTAGTGGAAAAACGTGAACTGAACGAAGAATTTTTCAAAGAAGCGTTCCCCGGAAAAGACATTCAGACAGAAGCTGATTTCCGTGCTGAAGTGGAAAAAGAAATTCAGACCTACTGGGACCGCCAGAGCACCAATCAGCTGCATCATCACCTGTACCATGTGCTGCTCGATGAAACGAAAATGGATTTACCGGAATCGTTCCTGAAAAAATGGTTGGCTACCAGCGGTGAAAAAGCCAAATCAGCTGAACAGGTAGAAGCTGAATACCCCACCTTTAATAACCAGCTCCGCTGGACCCTTATTACCGACAAAATCATCCGGGATAACAACCTGGATGTTACTCCTGAAGAACTGAAAGACAGCTTCCGCCAGCAGGTACTCAGCTACTTTGGCAGCATGAGCCTGGCCGACGGAAACCTGGAGTGGCTGGATCAATATATTGACAGCCTGATGAAAGACGAGCAACAGGTTGACAGCACTTACCGCAAACTGGTGACTGAAAAGGTGTTTACCTGGGCCGAACAACAGGTGAAAAAAGAGGAAAAAGAGGTAAGCCCAGAAGAGTTCATTAAAATGAATGAAGAACATCAGCACCATCATCACTAAGAATGAATGCTTTTACATTTATAAAAGACCCGCTGCATTACCGGCGGGTTCTTTTTTTTGTATCTGTTCATGCAGCCTGTTTTGTCAACAACCACCGAAGAAACGGTAATGGGCAAGGAATCCCGTCTGCCGTATTGTCTTGTTTTTTCTGTTTGCACAATATTTGAACTTCAAATTCACCCGATTGACTTAACTTGTAACCGAAAATTTTGACTATGGATCTGAATAAAGAATTTGAAAAATATGCCGTAAAACACAGAGGTATTTCCGGCGCTACCCTGCACAATTACCAAACTCATTTTCAACCCACCAACCTCACCCCCTACATCATAGAAGAACGGCCGCTGAACGTAGCCAGCATGGACGTATTTTCACGCCTGATGATGGACCGGATCATTTTCCTGGGCGAAGGCATCAATGATTATGTGGCCAACATTGTAACCGCACAGTTATTGTTCCTGGAAAGCACCGACCGCACCCGGGATATCCAGATGTACATCAACAGTCCGGGAGGCAGCATCTATGCCGGACTGGGAATTTATGATACGATGCAATACATTACTCCCGACGTAAGTACTATTACCATTGGAATTGCCGCCAGTATGGGTGCCGTACTCATGTGCTCCGGCACCAAGGGTAAACGCACAGCCCTGAAGCACTCCCGCATCATGCTGCATCAACCCTACGGAGGAGCTGCCGGACAGGCCACAGATATTCAGATCATGGTGAATGAAGTGAAGAAACTTAAGCATGAGCTGTATGAAATTATTTCTTATCACAGCGGCCAGCCTTTCGACAAAGTGAAGGAAGACAGCGACCGTGATTTCTGGATGACCGCCACAGAAGCAAAAGAATACGGCTTAGTGGATGAAGTATTAATAATGAACCCGCGTAAAGCCGGAGAGAGTTAATTATCAATACCGGAAATCAACCGTTAAACCTGATTTTTAAACACAAACATCTTTTTCAATGAATCTACATAATCTGAAACTTCCCGTACGTATGGAAGAAGACGACGAACCGAAGGAAAGTCCGCTTGAAAAGTTCTCTGAATCCGCCTTTGGCCCTTACAATAAAAAATTCCTGGAACAACGGAGGATTTTTTTCTGGGGGGTTGTGCATGACAATTCAGCCAAAGAAATTGTCAACAAACTACTGTACCTCGATGCGGTAAAGCCCGGCGAAGAAATCAAGTTATACATCAACAGTCCCGGTGGTGTGGTTACATCCGGCATGGTTATTTACGACACCATGAAAATGATCAGCTCACCGGTGAGCACCATCTGTATGGGTATGGCCGCCAGTATGGGCTCCATTCTGCTGAGCGGGGGCACCAAAGGCAAACGCTACATCTTCCCGCATGGTGAAGTAATGATTCACCAGCCCAGCATTGGAGGGGCACAGGGCACCAGTGCCGACCTGGAAATCCTTGCCCAGCAAATTGCAAAAACAAAAGACCTGGGTGCTAAAATACTTGCAGAAAACTGCGGACAACCACTGGATAAAGTGATGAAGGATTTTGACCGCGACTACTGGATGAACGCAGATGAAGCTGTTGCCTATGGTATTGTGGACGGCATCTTGGATAAACTGTAAAACAAACAGGCGAAAGCATACAAAAAGAGCCGGAAGACCGGCTCTTTTTGTTGAGAAACTACCCATTTCAAAAAGGCTTTACTATCTTTGAATTTCAATGGCTGCCCAATCGGGGGTGGAAAAAAGGATACAATGGCGAAAAATAACATACTGCACTGTTCATTTTGCGGACGCAACCGGGATGAAGTGAAGATCCTGATTGCCGGCCAGGAAGGGCATATCTGCGAAAACTGCGTGGAACATGCCCAGGAAATTATTCAGCAGGAACTGCAGCTGAAAAGCGAAAGCGCCATTTCCAACTTTAAACTCAACGTAAAGAAACCGGTTGAAATCAAACGGTTCCTGGATGAATACATTATCGGCCAGGACGAGGCCAAAAAAGTGCTGGCAGTTGCCGTATACAATCATTACAAACGCCTCCGTCAAAAAAGTGAAAGCGAAATAGAAATTGAAAAAAGCAATATTGTAATGGTGGGTGAAACCGGAACCGGTAAAACCCTGCTGGCCAAAACCATTGCACGCTTGCTGAATGTTCCTTTTGCCATTGTTGACGCAACCGTTTTTACCGAAGCCGGCTATGTGGGTGAAGATGTGGAAAGCATTCTCACCCGCCTGTTACAGGTGTGCAACTACGATGTGGCTGCTGCTGAGAAGGGCATCGTTTATATTGACGAGATTGATAAAATTGCACGCAAAGGCGATAACCCCTCCATCACCCGCGATGTAAGCGGAGAAGGGGTGCAGCAGGGAATGCTCAAGTTACTGGAAGGCACCGAAGTACTGGTGCCCCCCCAGGGAGGACGGAAGCATCCGGAACAAAAGCTCATTAAAATCAACACACAGAATATTCTCTTCATCTGCGGTGGTGCCTTCGATGGTATTGATAAAGTGATTGCACGCCGGGTGAACACCAATGCAATCGGTTTCAATGTAAAGAAAGAAGAGCAGGAACTGATGAAGAAGAACCTGTTGCAGTATGTAAATGCACAGGATCTGAAAAGCTTTGGTCTGATACCCGAACTGCTGGGCCGTTTACCGGTGGTGACTTATCTCAATCCGCTGGATGCCGATACGCTCCGCCAGATACTGGTGGCACCGAAAAACGCACTCATCAAACAATACCATAAGTTATTTGAACTTGAGGGCATTGAACTTACCATTGACGACGATGTATTTGATTTTATGGTAAGTAAAGCCATGGAATACAAACTGGGCGCCCGCGGATTACGCAGCATCTGTGAAAGTATTTTAACCGATGCAATGTTTGACCTGCCGGGTAGTGATGAAAAACAGTTCCATTTAACACTCGACTATGCCATGCACAAATTCGACAAGAGCAAGCTGGGCCTGCTGAAAGTAGCTTAAAGAAGTTGTAAGTCATAGGTTTTAAGTTATAAGTAATTGTACTATTTTAGAAGCGTTTCTGAAACATCAGAAACGCTTTTTTCTTACTACTTATCACTTACAACTTATAACTTTTCGTTCATGCAGGATCTCATCAACCGTTTAATGGAAAAAGGATTGACCGAACAGCAGGCTTATGCAGCTGTTGATGTGATTAAAAACTTTGCTAAAGAAAAATTCCCCATTTTCGGCGGAGCCATTGATAAACTGTTTGATAAATATGGCCCGAAAGAGGAAGAAGATTTTCTTGACTAGAAATAATAACACATCGCTTCGGCTGTAACCGGCAAAAGCACCTGTTCCATTTGTTGCTTCCCTTTCCTATCTTCCATTAAAATTCTAAGTTGCCATGTGGAAAAATCATCCCAAAGCCCTGCCCTTTCTGTTCTTCTCTGAAATGTGGGAACGCTTCGGCTATTATTTAATGATCGGCATTTTTACCCTGTACCTGAAAGATGTGAAAGCCGGCTTTGCAATGACAGAGGCGGAAAGCGCTGATCTCTACGGCACTTTTATTGCACTTGTTTTTCTCACTCCCTTTCTGGGCGGTCTTATTGCCGACCGTTACTGGGGCTACCGGAAATCTGTCATCGTCGGAGGCTTGCTGATGGGTACAGGATACCTGCTGATGAGCGTGCACAGCTTACCTGTTTTGTACCTGAGTATGACGCTGGTAATTGCAGGAAATGGTTTTTTCAAACCTAATATTTCTACCTTACTGGGTAATGTATACACCACACCGGAACATAACCACCAGAAAGATGAGGGCTATAACATTTTTTACATGGGCATTAATGTGGGAGCCTTTATATGCAATTTCTTTGGGGCAATTTTATATAACACACTGGGTTGGGGCTATGCGTTCGCTGCAGCGGGCGTAGGCATGTTCCTGGGAGTGTTTATTTTCCTCATCGGCACCCGCCATTACAAGGCTTATGATATCAAAAAAGGAATGAAACAGGGTGATATGAGTATGCTTCGTATAAGCGGCCTCATTTTATTTCCATCTGTACTGGCCGGAGTACTGGGCTGGTTACTTCCGGGTGATATTTTTGGCAGTGATTCAAACGACGCATTCATCTTTGCCTGTATTCCGGTGATTTTGTTTTATGCCTCCCTGTATTTCCGCGCAGCAAAAGAAGATAAAGCGCCGGTGGGTGTATTGCTGATCATATTTGCAGTGGTGGTCATGTTCTGGGCCGTATTCAAACAAAACGGAAGTGCCCTGACTACGTGGGCCGACCGGTACACCGACCGTTCCGTTACCGGAGTAACAGAACAGGTTTTCGGCTCCGTGCAACTGACACAGACACTTACTTATAAAAAAGATTCTGTCGCGTTATATGATGAGCAATTCCGGCTGCAGAAAAAAGACGGCCAGGTGGTGAAAGAATGGAACTACCCACTTTACTTCCGCAATGATACTTCCACCAAAATGCAAACAGATGGTGGTACCCTGAGTGTATGGAGTACCAACCTCAGCCAGAGCATCAATCCCGGCTGGGTGATCCTTTTAACCCCACTGGTCGTGGCCTTTTTCACCTGGTTACGCCGCAAAGGCAAAGAACCGGGCACCCCCACAAAAATTGCATTCGGTCTTCTCATATCCGCCTTGTCGGTTCTCGTGATGGTGGCTGCCGCCAAGGCAGGGAACAACGGGGCCGAAAAAGTGAGCGTATGGTGGCTGGTGGCGAGCTATGGAGTTATTACAGTAGGCGAATTATTGCTGAGTCCCATGGGCCTGTCGCTCGTTTCAAAGTTGAGTCCGCCCCACATCACTTCGCTGATGATGGGCGGCTGGTTCCTGGCAACATCCATTGGCAACAAACTCTCCGGAATATTGGCAAGTATGTGGGACCAATATGAAGATAAATCCAATTTCTTCTGGCTCAATTTTGTATTACTGATGGCTTCCGCCGCAGTTTTGTTCCTGATGCTGAAGCGGTTGAATAAAGTAATGACAGAAAGGGGAATTGTATAGGTGTTGAAATATTTAAGGGTTGAATAGTTGATAAGTTAATTCCGCTGCTATTATAAGATCCTGCTGCTCCTTAAGAGTTTCAGCTGCTGGTTTGAAACAACTAAAAAACCAAAAACGCCCTTACTTCAACACTTCCCGTGCAATAACAATCTTCTGGATTTCACTGGTACCTTCACCAATGGTACACAGCTTGGAGTCGCGGTAGAATTTTTCAACCGGAAAGTCTTTGGTATATCCATAGCCGCCAAAAATCTGGACGGCATCGTTACTGATCTTTACTGCTATTTCACTGGCATAGTACTTAGCCATGGCACCGGCTTCAGTAACTTTTTCACCCCTGTCTTTCAGATCCGCTGCTTTTGCAATGAGTAGTTCAGCTGCTGCAATTTCAGTAGCCATATCGGCCAGTTTAAATGAAATACCCTGGAAATTTGAAATAGGCTGGTCAAACTGATACCGCTCCTGTGCATATTTTTTGGCCGCCTCATAGGCTCCTTTGGCAATACCGAGCGACAGGGCTGCAATGGAAATCCTTCCTCCGTCCAGCACTTTGAGCGCCTGACGGAAACCATCGCCCACTTCACCAATTCGGTTAGCATCGGGAATACGGCAGTTATCAAAAATCATTTCCGTGGTTTCACTCGCACGCATGCCGAGCTTGTTTTCTTTTTTACCCGCTGCAAAACCAGGGGTTCCCCGCTCCACAATAAATGCAGTGGCATTACCACTGGTACGTGGTTCTCCGGTACGGGCAATCACCACGGCCACTTCCGCACTTTTACCATGGGTAATCCAGCACTTGGTTCCATTTAAAACCCAATCATCACCCTCCCGCACAGCCGTTGTTTTCATGTTGGCCGCATCACTGCCTGTATTCGGCTCCGTAAGCCCCCAGGCACCCAACCACTGCCCGGAGGCCAATAGCGGCAGGTATTTTTTCTTCTGCTCTTCATTAGCACAATAATAAAGATGGCCGGTACAAAGCGAATTATGTGCAGCCAGGCTCAAACCCACCGAGCCACAAACCTTTGCTACTTCCACAATGGCAGCTACATATTCATGATAACCAAAACCACTGCCACCATACTGCTCCGGAACAAACAGGCCCATCAGTCCCAGCTTTCCCATCTCCTGCATCACATCCTTGGGAAAATGCTGTGCTTCGTCCCACTCCATTACGTGAGGTGCAATATATTTCTGTGTAAAATCACGGGCCACATCGGCAACATGACGGGTCACTTCAGTATGCTGAAAATTCATTTGGTACATTTTTTAAATAAGTTGAGTCATGCATTCCCATTGAACAACATGACTCAACATTTTACATTTCATAAAGCGTGCAATCGAAAACGGTGAGCAAATATATTAAATACTAACAAATGTTAGCAAATTAATTTTTAA
>Ga0315902_10009856_pt1 | contig 12700 bp, 12 predicted proteins | sample LakEriMetagenome_9_FD_203523 | JGI IMG/M metagenome (GOLD analysis project Ga0315902, IMG submission 203523) | Freshwater fungal communities from buoy surface, Lake Erie, Ohio, United States - Buoy 12 MA117 | ecosystem: Environmental > Aquatic > Freshwater > Lake > Lake biofilm | place: USA... | reverse complement strand
GCGAAGCCAAGGTTCGCCGCGCCTGCCCGGCCGCCGTCCCGGCGGCCGTAAGACGGCGAAGGCCCGACAGGGATTCGCCGACGCGACTCATAACCTTCGGCCCGTGCGCGGTCCGGCGACGGGGCACCGGGCAGACCCGCAGCCGCCTGTATCAGCCGAGCGTCTCGTCGGCGCCGGGAAACTCCCGCCGCTCCACGTCGGCCCGCCATCGGGCCAGCGCGGCGGCGATCGTCGCCTTCGCGTCGCAGTACTGCCGCACGAATCGCGGCACCCGATCCGGGGACAGCCCCACCAGATCGTGCATCACGAGCACCTGACCATCGCAGTCGGGGCCGGCGCCGATGCCGATCGTCGGCACGGCGAGGGCCTTCGTGATCGTGGCCGCGACACTCCGCGGGATGCACTCGAGCACCACCGCGAACGCCCCGGCATCCGCCGCGGCGCGTGCGTCGACCACGAGCCGATCCTCGTCGCGCTGCATGCGATAGCCGCCGAGCTGGTGGACCGCCTGCGGCCGCAGGCCCACGTGGCCCATGACCGGAATCCCGGCCGCGACGATACCGGCGATCACGTCTGCCTGGCCGGCAGTCCCCTCGAGTTTGACCGCCTGACAGCCGGTCTCCTTGAGGATTCGCGCCGAGGCCTCGACGGCCGTCCGCACGCCGAGGTGCTGCAGCGGGAACGGCAGGTCAACCACGACCAGGGCCCGCGCCGTGGCCCGGGCCACGATCTCCCCGTGGTAGATCATCTGATCGAGCGTCGCCGGAATGGTCGACGAGCGGCCGGCAACCACCATGGCAACGCTGTCCCCGACGAGAACGCAGTCGACCCCCGACTCGTCGGCAAGCCGCGCCGTGGGCCAGTCGTAGGCGGTGAGCATGGTCAACGGACGACCATGACGCCGCGCGGCGGCGAGATCCAGGACCGTGACCCTGCGGGGCGCGCCGCTGAACGCGGTCATGAAAGGCTCTTGAAGAAGGAATCGAGGTCGCCGTCATCGGTCGACTCCGGCACCATCGGCCAGGCTTGATCGTCCGCGATGGGCTGTCCGCCCTCATCGGGCAGCGGAACCGTCTCGATGTCGTCGGGGCCTGGGCGGACGGCCGCAGTCGCCACGGCGGTCGTGCCCGACGTCCCGTACTCGACGCGAATCCGATACCCGCCGATCTGGATCGTGCTGCCCGAGACAACCGTCACCTCGGCGCCAGCATCCACCTGCTTCCCATCCAGCGTGGTGCCGTTGGTCGAACCGAGGTCTCGAAGCATCACCCCGCCGTTCCGTTCGAGCAGTTCGCAGTGCCGTCGGCTCACGTAATCGGCCGAAAGCCTGACCGCGGCATCCTCGGCACGACCGATGACAGCCGGCAAGCGGCGAAACTTGTCCCGATTGGGGCTGCCGGGCTTCGCAAGGATGACGAACCGAACGTCCACGGATCCAACGGGTCCAAAGTGTCTCGGGCTGTGTCTTGGGCTCGGTCGGCCGCCACCCGCGACCTGACCGACTTCCACGCGAGTCTACATGGTCGGAGCGGTCCGGAATCACGGCTGGGAACGCCCCGGCGGAAATCCCCTGCCGGGGCCGGGTGACCTTGCGGCGGCCCCTCGCGCCCCTATAATCCCGGGGCTTTCCGGAGGAGCGGAGTTGCCGACGCTGCGTCGGCCCATCGCGATGCCGGGGGTGCCTGCGGGTGTAGCTCAGTTGGTAGAGCACCACGTTGCCAACGTGGTTGTCGTGGGTTCGAATCCCATCACCCGCTTCGTCCCGTGTGTCGGCGTCGTGTCGGACCGTCAGGGTTGCCTGGCGGCGTGACGTGAAGCCGGCGCGTTGTCGCCCTGCCGTCGTCGAACCGCTTTCCCCGGGACGTCTCCGTCGGCGGGAGGCAGCCTTCCCATCGACCCTCTTTCCGGAACCGGCCCATGTCAGCGTCCGATGCGTCATCCGTCGCCACCCCCGAGGCCGTCGAAGGCCTCCCCAAGCCGCTGACGCTCGACGTCACCGTCGAGAACGTCTCAACCTGCCAGCGGCGGGTGAAGGTGACGATTCCGCGCGACGACATCGACCGGTACCGTGACGACGCGATCGGCGAGTTGATGCCGACGGCGCTGCTGCCGGGCTTTCGGCCGGGCCGCGCTCCCCGCCGGCTCGTCAGCAGCCGCTTCAAGACGGAACTCACCGATCAGATCCGATCTAAGCTGCTCACCGATGCGATGTCGCAGGTCTCCGAGCAGCAGAAGCTCTCGCCGATCAGCGAGCCCGACCTCGACGTCAATGCGGTGCTGTTGCCCGACGACGGCCCGATGACGTTCGAGTTTTCGATCGAGGTGCGGCCGGAGTTCGAGATGCCCACGTGGAAGGGGCTTTCGATCTCGCGGCCGGCGCGGGAGATCACCGACGCCGACGTCGAGGAGGCTCTCACCGGCCACCTCCGGGAGCGGGCTCGGTTCGTGCCGCACGACGGCTCGCCCGGCGTGGGCGACCTGATCGTCGGAAAGCTCGTCTTCCGTGACGGCGACCGCGTGCTGTCCGAGGCCGAGGAGGCGGAAATCATCGTCCGCGACAAGCTCTCCTTCGCCGACGCGGAGCTGCCCGGATTCGCGAAGCTCGTCGCCAAGGCAAAGCCGGGCACGACCGTGAAGGACACCGTGAAGGTCTCTGACGAGGCGGCGCTCGAGGACGTCCGCGGCAAGGAGGTGACGATGGAGCTCACCGTCCTCGACGTGAAGCGGCTCGAACTGCCCGAGATGACTGCCGCGCTGCTCGAGGAACTCGGCGGATTCGCGTCGGCCGACGACCTGCGGGTCGCGGTTCGCAAGCAGCTCGAGGGGCAGCTGGAGTGGCACCGCCGGCGGCAGGTCCGCCAGCAGGTGGCGAGTGCCCTCACGTCGTCGGCGTCGTGGGACCTGCCGCCGTCGCTGCTGCGTCGTCAGGCCCAGCGGGAGCTGGAGCGGGCGATTCTGGAACTCCGCCGCAGCGGCTTCGACGACGACTCCATCCGCCGGCACGTCAACGAGCTGCGCCAGAGCGTGATGGCGAGCACCGCGCGGGCGCTCAAGGAGCACTTCATCCTCGAGCGCATCGCCGAGGACGAGGGCGTGGCGGACGCGGCCGCCGACTACGACGAGGAGATTCGCGCCATCGCGGCCCAGTCGGGCGAGTCGCCCCGCCGGGTTCGGGCGAGCCTCGAGCGGCGCGGCCTGATGGACGTGCTCCGCAACCAGATCATCGAGCAGAAGACCATCGACCTGATCACCTCCCACGCTTCGTTCAAGGACGTCGCCTTCGAGTTCTCGCGTCCCGAGATCGAGGCGATCGACCACGCCGTGTGTGGCGTGGTGGTCGGCGAGGAGGAGATTCCGGTCGCCACGCAGTCCGAGCCCGGCAGCCGCCCCGGCCAGCGGGGCTAGAGCCTGCGGACAAATTCCGGACCGCCGATCCGCCCCTCACCTCAGGCCCGACCCATGCCCCTTCACGACTCTCCATCCGCCTCGTCTCTCCAGCCGCTCCGGGCGGCTTCGGCCTCGTCCGCCTACCGCGACTACCAGCGGCAGCGGCAAATGACGCTCGGCGATCTGCTCCTCGAGAACCGGATCATCCTGCTGCAGGGCGAGATCTACGACGGCAACGCCAACGAACTGGTGATGAAACTGCTGTATCTGCAGAGCGAAAACCGCCGCAAGGACATCCACTTCTACATCAACTCGCCGGGCGGCAGTGTCACGGCGACCATGGCGATCTACGACACCATGCAGATTCTCTCCTGTCCGGTGGCCACGTACTGCGTGGGCCTGGCCGCCAGCGGCGGAGCCGTGCTGCTCGCCGGAGGCTCCAAGGGCAAGCGGTTCGTGCTGCCGCACGCGAAGGTGATGATCCACCAACCCTACGGTCAGGTCGGCGGGCAGGTGAGCGACATCGAGATCCAGGCCGACGAGATCATCAAGACCCGGGCGGTGCTCAACGAGATTCTCGCCAGCCACACCGGCCAGCCGATCGAACGGATCGCCAGGGACACCGACCGCGACCGCTACCTGTCGGCGGCCGAGGCGAAGGACTACGGCATCGTCGACGAGATCCTGACCAAGCCGCCGGTGTCCGCCGACGAAGGCGACAAGGACTGACCGACGGCAGGCCCCACCCCGAGCCAACACTCATCATGCCCCTGATTCCCTACGTCATCGAGAAGAGCGGCCGCGAAGAGCGGGCGATGGACATCTACAGTCGCCTGCTCAAGGATCGCATCGTGTTCCTGGGCACACAGGTGAACGACGAGGTGGCCAACGCCATCGTCGCCCAGATGCTGTTCCTGCAGTCGGACGACCCGAAGAGCGACATCCACCTCTACATCAACTCGCCCGGCGGCAGCGTGACGGCGGGGCTGGCGATCTACGACACGATGCAGTTCGTGACCTGCGACGTGGCCACGTACTGCATCGGGCAGGCCGCATCGATGGGCGCCGTTCTGCTGGCGGCGGGAGCCGCCGGGAAGCGGCGGGCCCTGCCGAACGCGCGGATCATGATCCACCAGCCGCTCGCCGGCATGGAGGGCACGGCGGAGGAGATCATGATCCACGCCAAGGAGTTCAAGAACATCAAGCACAAGCTCAACGGCATCCTGCTCAAGCACACCGGGCACCCGCTCGAGAAGATCGAGCAGGACACCGACCGGGACCGGTTCATGTCGGCGGCCGAGGCGCGCGACTATCGGCTCATCGACGAAGTCATCGAGCGGATGCCGACCGCGAAGTAGCCCGGTTCCCGTCGCTCCGCATGGCGTGGCCACAGGCCGGGGCGACGACGAAATCGACCGGTTTTCTCGGTCGATCCTGCCGTTGCGAGGCCGCCACGGCGTCTGCTAGCGTCTCACCCCCGGTGATGGACAACCGGCCGGCTCCCCAAACCGGCCGAGATGCCACCACCGCAGGCCGCATGGAGGCGGTTCGATGTGGTGGCAGCTTCGACGCGCACGGCGGATGAGCGCCCAGCTGGCTCTCGGGGTGGTCGCCTGCGCCGCCATGCTCGGCTGCAAGAGCGACCTCAGCCAGCAGCTGCTGGAGCGGGAGCTCCGCTACCAGGAAGACCAGATCTACCAGTTGCAGGACGAGCTCCAGGACAAGTGCGCCCGGCTCGACATGCTCGACGGGGAGAACGCGAGCCTCCGCCGGCAGCTGGGCGTCTCGCCCGGCGACGCGGTGAGCCGGCCCCGGAGCGGAACGCCCCGGCCATCGACCGGCCCGGTCGCCGTGCCTCCGGCGATCCAGATCCCGGAGGGGATTCGCACGCCCTCGCCCGCGGACATTCCGCTCGCCCCGCCCACGCTCGACAACATTCCGCCGCTGCCGGTGAAGCCGTCGGCCAGCCCGACCCCTGCGCCTCTCGCGCTGCCGGAGCCGGCGGAGGCGGCGGCCGCGCCCGAGCCGGTGCCCGCGGCGGTGCCGGTGTCCTACGACGAGCCGGCATCCGACGGCCGGCCGGTGCGGTTGGCGGTGAACCTCGCCGCGACGAGCCGCCTGGATGACGATGGCGACGGCGCGAGCGACGGCATCGCCGTCACCGTCGAGCCCCGCGACGCAGCGGAGAGGCTCGTCCCGGCACCGGGAGCCGTCACGGTCACCGCCTTCGACGTGCTCGATCCCTCGACGCCCCTGGCCTCCTGGACGATCCCCACCGAGCAGGCCGCGGCCCACTTTCGCCCGACCACGAGACTGCGGGGCCTACATCTGCCACTGCGGTGGACGGGCGTCCCGCCGACCGGCGACCACGTGCGGGTCGTCGTGCGGATCACCGGCCCCGAGGGGGCAGTGCTCGAAACCGACGCCACGATCCCGACGCGGTAACTCCGGCGAGACTACAGGCCCCGATCCTCGAGGAAGTTGAGCAAGTCGGCGACGCGGTTGGAGTAGCCCCACTCGTTGTCGTACCAGCTCACCACCTTCACGAAGTTGCCCAGGCCGATCGTGTCCACGGCCGAGAAGATCGAGCTGTGGGGGTCGCCCTTGAGGTCGGTCGAAACGAGTTCCTTCTCGGTGTACCGCAGGATGCCCTTGAGCGGCCCCTCGGCCGCCTTCTTCATCGCGGCATTGATCTCGGCCGGCGGGGCGTCCTTCGTGAGCAGGGCGGTAAAGTCCACAACGCTGACCGTCGGCGTCGGCACGCGGAAGGCCATGCCGGTGAACTTGCCCTGGAGCGCCGGAATCACGAGCCCCACGGCCTTCGCCGCGCCCGTGCTCGAGGGCACGATGTTGAGGGCGGCGGCCCGGGCGTCCCGCAGGTCCTTGGCGGCCGTGTCCACGGTCTTCTGCGAGTTGGTGTAGGCGTGGACCGTGGTCAGGAGGCCCTTCTCGATCCCGAAGGTCTCATGGAGCACCTTGGCCACCGGCGCCAGGCCATTGGTGGTGCAGGAGGCGTTGGAGATCACGTGGTGCTTCTTGGGGTCGTACATCTCGTTGTTGACGCCCAGCACGATCGTCAGGTCCTCGTTCTTGGCCGGGGCCGAGATCACGACCTTCTTGACGCTGTCCCGCTTGTGGGCGACGGCCTTGGTGGCGTCGGTGAAGAAGCCCGTGCTCTCCACCACGATCTGCACGTTCTCGCTGCCCCACGGAATCGCGCCCGGATCCTTCTCGGCGAACACCTTGATCTTGTGGCCGTCGACGATCAGGTCGTTGCCCTCGTACCCGACCTTGCCCTTGAAGGGGCCGTAGTTCGAGTCGAACTCGAGCAAGTGGGCGTTCGTCTTCGCATCGGTGAGGTCGTTCAGAGCCACCACCTGCACGTCGCCGTTGAGGCCGTACTTCTCGTAGATGGCGCGGTAGGTGAGGCGGCCGATGCGGCCGAAACCGTTGATGCCGACGCGGATGGGCACGGGCGATCTCCTGGGGCTGTGTCCGAGGCACCCGGCACTCCGCTCCGTTGCGGATGCCAGGCCCTTGAGGCGGGGCCGGGATGATACACGGCCCCGCGGCGCTCCCTCAAGCGGAGGCCACGATGGCCGCGGCGGGTACAATCCCGCCCATGTCCGCTCCCGTCGTGGAACTCGAGAACGTCCGCAAGTCGTTCGCCATGCCTGGCGGGGAGACGGTGGCCGTGCTCGACGTCGATCGCTTCGACCTGGACGAGCGGGAACAGGTGGCGCTCACCGGCCAGAGCGGGTCGGGGAAGTCCACGCTCCTGCACGTGATCTCGGGCATCATGCGGCCGGACACCGGCCGCGTCAGGGTCTGCGGCACCGACATCACCCGGCTCGGCGAGGCGGCCGCCGACCGTCACCGGGCCGACACGCTCGGTCTGGTCTTTCAGCAGTTCAACCTGCTGCCGGGCTTCACGGCCATCGAGAACGTGCTCGTGGCCATGTCGTTCGGCAGCGGCAGGCCCGACCATCGGCGGGCCGCCGACCTGCTCTCTTCGGTCGGCCTCGGCCACCGGCTTGATCACAGGCCAGCCGAACTCTCGATCGGCCAGCAGCAGCGAGTGGCCGTGGCCCGGGCGCTCGCCAACCGGCCTCGGGTGGTGCTCGCCGACGAACCGACCGCCAGCGTGGATACAGCTCATCAGGATCAGGTGATCGACCTGCTGACGACCACGTGCGCCGAGCACGACGTCGCCCTGCTCGTCGTCACCCACTCGCCGGAGGTCGCAGCCCGGTTTCCAAAAAGGCTGCGACTCGAAGATTTCAACCGGGCGGCCGTGCATCACGGCTGACGGTTTCCTCCCGCCCCCTCGAGCCACACCATGTCGCTCTTCGGCATCGCCTGGCGCACCATTCGTCAGCGGCTGCTCACCAGCGGCCTGACGGCGCTGTCGCTCGCCCTCGGCGTGGCGCTGGTCGTGGCCACACTGGTGATCGGCGACATCGTCTCCCAGGCGTTCAACTCCGGCTCCGGGCTCGGCTACAACATGATCGTGGGGGCCAAGGGCAGCCCCTTGCAGCTGGTGCTCAACAGCGTCTACCTCGTCAGCAAGCCGATCGAGAACGTCCCCTGGGCGTTCTACGAGGACTTCCTGCCGGCGGACGCCCGGGCCGACGGCACCGCCGGAACCTTCGCCGGCAGCGTTCGCACGGCCGTGCCGATCTGCATGGGCGACTACTTCAAGGGCTTCCGCGTGGTCGGCACGAACGCCGCCTACTTCGACCGGCTCACCTACGGCGGTGGGGTCGCTCTGGGGATGCCCCGCTGGCTCGCCCGCCTGCTCGGCAAACCCACCGCGATTTCACCCCCGCGATCGTTCGCCTTCGCCGCAGGCCGCAACTTCCGCGACGACGAGTTCTTCGGCGGCGTGCTCGGCAGCGAGGTGGCGACGAAGCTCGGGCTCAAGGTGGGCGATCCCTTCTCGCCGACGCACGGCGCCGACGACGGACTCGTGCACGACCCGTTCATGGTCACCGGCATCCTCGCCCGCACCGACACCCCCGTCGACCGCGGCGTGTACGTGAACATGGAGGGCTTCTATCTCCAGGAGGGGCACGCGAAGCCGATCGACGGCGCGCCGATCCGCCGGCCGGAAGGGGCAGCCCACGCCAAGGACCCTGCCCCATTGCCGCCGGAGCACCGCGAGGTGACGGCCATCCTCGTGGAGACGATCTCGCAGCCGGGGCTGCCCGCCGAGCTGGCCGCCATGGCGCTGCGGACGCGGATCAACGAGGGCCGCGACGGCCAGGCGGCTGAACCGATCCGGGAGATCAGCGTCCTGCTCGGGCTGTTCGTCCGACCATTGGAACTGCTGCTGCTGCTCATCACCACGCTCGTCGTGATCGTTTCGGCGATCGGGATCCTGGTGAGCATGGTCGGCTCGTCGCTCGAGCGGAGCCGCGACGTGGCCGTGATGCGGGCCCTCGGCGCCCGCCGCAGCCAGGTGCTCGCCACCGTCCTGATCGAGGCTGTCATCCTCGCGCTTGGCGGCGGTCTCGTCGGCTGGGTGCTCGGGCACGCGATCGTGGCCGCGATCGGGCCGATGATCACGACCAACGCCGGCGTCTCGGCGACGTTCTTCTCGGCGGCACCGACCGCCGAACTCCTGCTCGTGCCGTTCCTGATCCTGCTGGCGATCCTCGCCGCCCTGCTGCCGGCCCTGGCCGCCTACCGCACCGACGTCGCCAAGTGGCTGGGCTGACGTTTCTCGGCTCCTCCCCACCCGCTACGATGACGTCATGAAGAACCTGCTGCTCGGATGCGTCGTGATGCTGGCGACCGTGGCCGTCGCGAGCTCCGCCCGCGCGTGCCCGTTCTGCTCGGCGGTGTCGCTGACGTTCGCGCAGGAGATCGCCCAGAGCCAGGCGGCCGTAATCGCGAAGCTCATCGAGCCGCCGCCCGCGTCGGCGCTGGCACCCACCGCCGACGGGCCGCTCCCCAAGGGAAAGTTCGAGGTCGTCGAGATCCTCAAGGGGGGCGATCTCGTCGCCGACGCAGGCCTCACCGGCGGCGATGCGAAGCCGATCGAAACGATCATGCTCGAGGAGAAGCCGGTCGGCACGATGTTTCTGCTGATGGGCGTCGAGCCGCCGAACCTGGTGTGGTCGAGCCCGATCCGGGTGGGCGACCGGGCGGTCGCCTACCTGCGGAGGCTCCAGGGCCTGCCCGAGAAGGGGCCCGAGCGGCTCGCCTTCTTCCAGGAGCACCTCGAGGACGAGGACGAGACCCTGGCCCGCGACGCCTACGACGAGTTCGCGGTCGCTCCCTACGCCGACGTCAAGGGACTCAAGGAGAAGATGGATTCGGCCAAGCTGCTCTCGTGGATCGAGAACCCCAAGGTGCAGGCCAACCGGCGGCGGCTGTACGCCACGATGCTCGGTGTCTGCGGCTCCGACGCCGACGCCGCCCGGATCGGCAGGATCCTGTCCGGCGAAGGTCTCGCTCCCGAGCAGCTCGAGGCCCGCAGCGGGCTCGATGCGCTGATCGCCTGCTACGTGGCGCTCGAGGGCCCGGAGGCGCTCGATCTCGTCGACCGGCTGTTTCTCGAGCGGCAAGGTCGCGAGGTTCCGTTCACCGAGACCTACGCGGCGGTCATGGCGCTCAGGTTTCTCGGTGAGGAGTCGGATCTCGTGCCCCGCGATCGCGTGCTCGCGTCGCTGCGGCTCTTGCTCGAGGAGCCGAAGCTCGCCGACCTCGTGATCGCCGACCTCGCCCGCTGGCAGGATTGGTCGGTCATCGACCGGCTGGTGACGCTCTTCAAGGAGGCCAAGGCCGACAATATCTTCGTCCGCGAACCGATCGTGAACTATCTCCGTGCCTGCCCACTGGCGGAGGCCGCCGACGCCGTCGCGGAATTGGAGCAGATCGATCCCGAGGCCGTCCGCCGCGCGGCGACGCTCGCGGGCATCGCCGGGCTCGTCGCTTCCGGCTCGACGGCCCCGGCGGCGGATCCCGACGACAACTCCGGCCGGGAGACGGACATGCCGGCCGACGCGGCCGCCCCCGTGGCGTCGACGACGATCGCAGTGGCGCCCGTGCTCGCCGACGACGAGGCCACCGACGCCGTTCCCGGCCACGACCCCGCGGCCTCGCCGGCAGCCGCGCCGACGACGCCTGCCGTGCCGCCCCGCCCCTGGTGGAAGTGGGTCGTCTGGGGAGCGGTGGTCACGGTCATCGCGCTGGCCTCTCGCGCGGCGATGCGGCCGACCACCGGCGGGAACCGCTGAGTTCGCCATGGGAACCGGCCTGTTCGACGCGCCGTCGCACTCCGCTCATCGGGACGACCGAACCCGCGACGACAGCGATGGCTATCGGGCAGTGTCGGGCACGGCGATCGCCGCCGTGGCCGTGGCAGCGGTCTCCCCCGTGGCGTTCTTCAGTTGGTGGCTCACGGTGGTGCCCGTCGTGGGTGCCGCGCTGGCGGCGATCGCGCTGCGTGACATCGCCGCCCGGCATCCGCTGCTCACGGGCAGGCCGCTGGCCATCGCCGCCCTCGCCGTGTCGTTGGCCACCCTCGCGGCAAGTGTCACCAGCCATGCGCACGAGTACGCGACCGAACTCCCCGACGGGTTCGTGCGGCTCTCGTACGCGGATCTGCAGCCGGCCGAGGGCGATCCCGCCACGAGCGTTCCCGACTCCGCGCGGCAGATGGACGGCCGTGACGTGCTGCTGAAGGGCTACATCTATCCGGGCAAGCAGCAGCAGGGGCTCGTGCAGTTCCTCCTCGTCCGCGACCAGGGCGACTGCTGCTTCGGGGGCAATCCCAAGATCACCGACCGGGTGCTCGTGCAACTGGCTGATCCCGTCGGCATCGACTTCACGCCCCACCTCACGAAGGTGGCGGGCCGATTCCGCGTGCAGCCAGCCGGCACCGCTGACCTCGCGGGGGGCGTGCTCTACCATCTCGACGAGGCGCGGCTGCGGTGACATGACCCACTCGCTGGTTTGCACCGCGACCTTTCTCCTCGCGGCCACCGTCGCAACGGGGTGCGGCCGGCCCGCCGCCGGACCGGCACGTCCCCAGGCCGGGGCGACCGGGCCGACCGCCGCGACACGACCGGCCGAGACCCCGATTCGCGAGATCACGTTCGACGACATCAAGCTCGAGATGCAGAAGGGGGAGCCCTTCGAGCCGGGGCGGCTCACGCCCCGCGTCCGGGAACTGGAGCGGCAGCGGGTGCGGATCCGCGGCTACATCCTCCCGAGCTTCCAGCAGTCGGGGCTCACGCAGTTCGTGCTCGTCCGCGACAACCAGGAGTGCTGCTTCGGCCCGGGGGCGGCGCTCCACGACTGCGTGGTGGTGCGGATGCGTCCCGGCCGGTCGGCCGAGTTCTCGATCCGGCCGGTCGCCGTCGTGGGGCTGTTCCGCGTCGAGGAACTCCGCGGCCCCGATGGCCGCCACCTGGCGATCTACGCCCTCGACGGCGAGCAGGTGCGGTAGCCGTCCAGATGCTGGCTGGCGAACCCCGGCGGCTGATACCATCCGGCACCGCCGCCGACCGGTCGGCGCGTGGTGCCCCCTTCCGCGGACAGCCTCGATGCATCTCTTCAAGCCCGAGTCGTGGTACTGGCTCTACGACGTACCCCAGTTCCGCCTGTCGCTTCTCTTCATCACGGTGTTCGTCGGCTTCTACTGGGTCGGATCGATCATCGTCCGGCCCATCCTCCGGCAGTTCGTCAAGTACACGGCCGGTTCGAACGACATCGTCGGCTACGTGCTCTCCTGCTTCTGCGTGTTCTACGGCCTGCTGCTCGGCCTGATCGCCGTCACGGCCTACCAGGGCGTCAGCGAGGCGGAGGCGAACGTCACCCGCGAGGCCGCCGCCCTGTCGGCGCTCTACGAGGACGTCTCCCGCTATCCCGAACCGCACGCCCAGAACCTCCGCTGGCTGATTCGCGACTACACGCGATACGTGATCAAGTACGCATGGCCCCTGCAGCAGCAGGGCATCGTACCCCAGGAGGGCTCGATCCGTGCGGCGGCCTTCTACGACCAACTGCTGGAGTTCAAACCATCCACTCCCTCCGAGGAGATTCTCCACGCCGAGGCCCTGCGGCAGTTCAACACGTTTCTCGAGGCCCGGCAGATGCGGCTCTACTCGGTGAAGTCGTCGCTGCCGGACTCGATGTGGTACGTGATGATCCTCGGAGCGATCCTCAACATCGCGATCTGCTGGCTGTTCGACATGCGGTTCGTCACGCAGTTGATGCTCGGGGGCATCCTGGCGGCCTATCTTGGGATCATGATGCACCTGATCTTCGACATGAATCAGCCCTTCCGGGGCGACGTCTGCGT
>Ga0315902_10009854_pt1 | contig 12700 bp, 10 predicted proteins | sample LakEriMetagenome_9_FD_203523 | JGI IMG/M metagenome (GOLD analysis project Ga0315902, IMG submission 203523) | Freshwater fungal communities from buoy surface, Lake Erie, Ohio, United States - Buoy 12 MA117 | ecosystem: Environmental > Aquatic > Freshwater > Lake > Lake biofilm | place: USA... | reverse complement strand
AGTAATATCTACCTGCCTTTAAATCATCAGTAACTGTATTTGCAAGAGATACTACAACTTGTCCTGCAGCAGACACAATTCCTACTGTAAATGGTGTGGATGCAGCAGACTCTGGAAACTTACGGATCTTTGCTGCTCCAGTGTGCCCAGTTAAGTCTAAAGGACTTCCATCAGGATTGTTTACTGTAAAAACTTCCTGATAATCAGTTCCTTGTTCTATGACGATATTAACTGCAGCGACAGCCATTTTTCTTGGAAACTTTTAAGTATTTATAAAAAAAAAGAGAGAGGATCTCTCCACTCTCATATTAGTTACGACTCATATCATTAGCACAGTGTGCTCTTAAACCATCTCTTAATATATAATGCATAAAAATTTGATGATAATACAGTTCTTTCATACCTAACAATTTACGAATTTTATTTCTTCGTTTTCCAGGCATAGGATCTCTCCAGTGACAAAGTTCACATCCCTTATATAAAAGACCGTCTCCTGGATTTAGAAACAATTCTTTTTCATTTCCTTCAACATCAATTAACTTAAATCCCCACTTATCTTTAAGATTTGTTCCAATATGAATACTCACGGAAATCTCACACGCATCACGATCTGCGTGTTTTTTTAGTTCCATTGATGGAAAATAGTAGCGATCATAATAATAAGTGGTTGCAAGAGCATTTCCAACTATATTTTCAAGTCTTTTTTTAACCTTAAAATATGATTCCTTATATGGTGGATAATAGTATCTTGCAAGAGAACCTTCAACTTGTTGTTCTACAGGAGTATGAGAAAACTTTTCTAGTTTTCCATAATAATTTAACTGTCCTCTTATGTTAGGAACCTCACAAAAAAGTTCTTGAGGGTCAATTAAATCTCTAATTACCAAATATCCTTGTTTTTCAAAGATTTGGTTCTTTGTTTTTGCTGTTCCGCGATTGACTTTAACTTGCCAGTCAATCTGTTCTTGTGTCATTTGTTCTGCCATAATTTACCTCAACGGAAACGCGGACCAACCGTCCAACCAACCAGACTCTTACGAACTCCACTTGTTACTTTTTGAACTCTATGTTGAGTACGAGAATCAAAAAGAATAATGGTTCCTCGTTGTCTTGGAGCAATATAAGATTTTCCATCTTCTGCCATAAGTTGCAAGTTTCCGCCTTCATAAGTATCAGGATCGGACAGAAGCAAACTGAAGGAAAGTTTTCTTACTTTCTCACAGTTTTCATTTACAAAATCTTGAAATTGTGCCTCTCCATGCCCACGATTACCTCCAGAAACTGGTTTGTAATATGAAGCAAGTCCTGCATCATTGTGCCAACCATAATACTCACCCTCTCCATACACAGTATATTGAAGTGATTCTCCGTCAATATTCGTGAGGTCATACAAAAAGTTCTCACGATTTGCTTTCATTACATAGTGCCATACAAATCCAGCAACCCAGTGAGTAGTAGGAACCCATGCATTCTTTGCATTTCTTTTATCTCTGTCTACTGTTCCATAATCACCATCACCTACTCTTGAATCTTGAAGGTGTGGATCAAAGTTATCTTTAAGATCTTCTTCAATGATGTCTATGATTTTTGGATTTAAATCAGTTTGAAACCATATTGATTGGTATGCCAAAAGTCAATCTCCTTATGTTATTCAGTACTATTATATATCAGTTGAATTATAAAGTCAATAAAAAAGAGGGTGATAAAACCCTCTTAAAAAATTATTCGGTTGGTGGAGTTATAAGTTCCCAATTAAGAATTTCTTCATTCCATTCATAATAAGATCCTTCTGGTGCATCTGTCGGCATTGGGACTGGTGCTTCCCAATCAGCAGTGGTTTGATTTAAAATCCAAGAAGGATATGGTTTTGGTGGAATAAAAGCATCTAGAGTTTCATCATAAGTGCATCCAATACCAGCATAACGAACTCTTATATTATTATTATAAGATGTTTGTACCCATTTACCACCATGAATACTTTCCATGTGAGCACAACCAAGTGCTTCTACTTCATTACCATTTTCATCTCTTAAATAATCATCATTAACTACAAGAACTCTTGTAACAACGTTATTTTGATCCAATTCTGCAAAATGAGCCATTATTGATTACCTCTCTTAACTAAATGTGATTGATCCTGGACCAGAATTCCACTTATATACATGATATCCTGATTGTGTGGTATGAGTGCCACCATATCCTACTGTAGTATTCCCAACTGCGACTGCAGCATTATATGCTGTTGGATAGCGAATAATAACAGTTCCAGAACCTCCACTACCACTAAAAGGATTTCCACTTATCCCCCCACCACCGCCACCGCCACTATTTGCTGTTCCATTTGTACCAGGAGTCCCAAGCGGCGATGGAAAGCTAGAACTCCCATTACCACCGCCGCCCGCGCCGCCCTCACCTGCTGCATCGCCGCCGCCCCCGCCGCCACCACCAAAAACAGTAGCAAATCCAATATATTGTCCTGGAATTCCATCATAACCATTATTTGTGCTGGTAATTCCAACATAACCACCCCCAGCGCCGCCACCGCCGCCTCCTCGCGCCTGTGGAGCGCTTCGGCCAAGTGATCCCCTATTTTGAGATATAAATCCCAATGAATCAGAAGACGTTGGAAAAAAAGGAATTATTGATCCCGTACTGTTGTTTAAAGGAGATGGTGAAGGTAAACCAGAACTACTACCATAAGTAGATGATGTTCCACCCCCTCCACCAAAAGCAGTATATTGAAAAAAAGTTGAACTATTTCCATTCCCCTCCGGCGCGCCACCACCTGCACCAATTACAACTGTATGTGCTGTTCCTACAGGAATATTACTGCGTGTATATGCTACTTGACCAGCACCACCGCCTCCATTACCCCCGGGCACGGAACCGCCGCTTCCAGCTCCACCACCAACCAAAAAGATTTCAATTGGAATAGTTTTTTCAGAACTATTACCACCAAAAAACTGACTTAAAAGAGACATTTTAGAAAATCCTCCAACCTACTGTACCGCCAACAAAGAGAAATCCAACATCAACATATTGAGCATCTAAAGTTATATCTTCTGCTAAACTCATAATACTACTTCCATTTCTTGCAACCACTGTATTTACAAAAGTTCCAACACCAATCTTAACCTCATTTCCTACGGTTGGTGTTGCTGGAAGTGTGACTGTAAGTCCTGCACCTGTAACTTCACAGAAATCACGATTTACTAGAGTAGTATTAACTCCAACAGTAAATACACGGTCATAAATGGATTGCATTCCAGTTGCAATTTCTGCTTGGTTGTTAATAACCGTTGTTCCTGAAATTTGAATTGCCATTTATATCACCCTCCCATCATAAGAAAGAGTTTCTCTTTTACCATCTTCGTGTCTCCACTAGGTTTGATTTCTTAATATTTATAAAACTTTCTTCTTTAATTCTTCTACTTCTGCGCTCAATTCTTTCACTGCTTCTATTAATACACCAATAATACCATTATAATTAACTGATTTTACTTCACCACTCTTCACAAGGTCTGGTAAGACTTCTTCAAGTTCTTGAGCAATCACACCATAAGAACCTCTACCAGTTTCTTTCCAATCAAATGAAACACCTCTTAATGAACTTATAGTTTCAAGAGCATTTTCTACGGTGTTTACGTTTTCTTTGAGATTTATATCACTAGTAGAGTTAAAATCAGTTGCAGTAATCGTACCAGCAGTAAAGTTTCCACTACCATCACGAGCAACAATTGTACTTGCAGTATTAGAACTTGTAGCATTTGTTGCTATTGTTACTGCAGTACTTCCATTATAAGAAGTACCAGTTAAATAAGTTCCAAATGTTAATTCTGCAAGATTACTTCCTAGTGTAATTCCAGAAATGGTACTTGCCGATAATTTTGATACACTAATACTTGCACTAGTTGCAATATCAGCATTAACAATAGAATTAGAAAGACTTAATTTTCCATAAGTAATTCCTGCTCCTACTACAATATCTGCTGCTAAAATAGAATTGGTAAGACTTAATTTTCCATAAGTAATTCCAGCACCTACAGCAACATCAGCATTTACAATATTCAAATCAGCAATCATATTTGAAGTCACAGTTCCCGTAGAACCAGTGCTTACAAGAGTTCCATTTACTGATGGTATAGTTGAGGTAAATGCGCCATTAACAATTGATGAAATTACTGGACTTGTTAATGTTTTATTTGTAAGTACTTGACTATCTGTGGTCCCTACAATATCTCCTGCTGGTGGCGATTTTCCTGCAAGAAGAGAAGCATTTAGATTACTTACTTGAGTTGTTGAGGTTACAGTTAGTGGAGCAGTTCCTGATGTGACTGTAGAGACAAATCTGGATGCAGTAGCAATTCCACTTACACTTACACTACTTCCAGTAATTGCTCCAGTTGCCTTTATATTACCAATAACATCAAGTTTTTCTGTTGGTACTGTACTTGCAATACCAACATTTCCTGTTGAACGATAAATGTTTGAACCGTTAATATCCCAAGTTTGAACGGCAGCATCTACGAGAGAATTACCATTTAAGTAATATCCTGTTGCAGAAATTACACCAGAAACATTTGTATTACCAACAACATGAAGTTTTGCTATGGGATTTGTGGTTCCTATACCAACATAAGGTAATGCAGTAGTTGCAATACCAATATTTTGATTTGAATTATCAATTTCTAGAAAGGAACCAAATTGTGAGAGTTCTCTGTTTTTTTGAGCCATTTTAGTTTCCTCTTATAGTTGATTGTATACAACAAGTTCAACAATTTCACCACCAAAACAAGGGTCATTCAAAAAAACAATAGACCCATTAGATGCAGTAAATTCTGCAAGTCCTGATGGTGGAGGAACTAAACGAACACCATTAACATAAACATCAATTAAACCAGTTTCATAAGTTGCGGAGAATGCAGTAGATCCAACTCCAGCAGCATATACAGTAGAAGTTCTTGGAACTACAACACTTTTCCAAGTAACTCCTGTACCAACAGATGCAAGATATTGATCTTCAGTTCCTGTGGTACTTCCAATACTAATCGTTCCATTTACTACAAAATTATTAACAGTAGAAATACCTGTTACATTTGAAGAGGTTGCACCAATACCACCATTAACGTGTAGAGTGTATCGTGGATTTGTAGTTGCAATACCTACTCTTCTTGTATCTGCATCAGCAAGAATGAGGTTTGTGGATGCCTCAAAACCATTTTTTACAACAAAGTTTTTTTGTATCGCCATAGGTGGAGAGCGCCAACCTGTTTTAGTTATTTATAAATAATCAAAAGTATTAAAGAATTAATATGGCGTCTCAGGTATTGAGTGGAGCAACAAATGCTTCCTATACAAATAATACAGGACAGAATGTTCGTTTGATTATTAATTATATGTCCAACGTGACTTCGATGACTTGGGCAGGAGTAAATGTAACTGCAAGTGCTACTACGATTGGTAAAGATATTCAAAATATCTATGGGGAATTTAGACAAGCAGTAAGAGGTACTATTACTAATATTTCTGGAAGTACTGGAGGTAGTTATGGTGGTCTTAGCGAAACCTATGGTGGACAAATACAACAATTGGTAGTTTCTTCAACAAAAGTAGTAACAGTAGAGGGAAGTGGGACACTTGGATATTTTAGGTTGCCCGCTAGCAGTAATAATAATTTCAATGAATTTTACGCTAGTACAAATTTTAGTCTTAGTGGAGGTGTAAAAGGAGGAGTAATATCGTATCCAAACATCTTCTATGTCCCTCTCACAGTATCAAGAGGTGGTAATTTTCCAGTAGAACTGATGCTCGCAAACGGTCAAGTATTCAGTGCTGTTTGTGGTGCTTTTAATGCTATTGTAATTAGAGAGGATGGAACCTGATATGGCGTCTCAAGTAATTAGTGGAGCATCAAATCCAACATATACAAATAATACTGGACAGAATGTCCGTATTATTTTCAATTTTCTTTCAAATGCAACATCTGTAAACTGGGCAGGAGCATCAACAAATGCTTCATCAGGACCACTTCCAGCAGAGGTGATGTTAGCACCAAATCAAACATTCAGTGCTGTATGTGGTCCTTATAATATTGTTGTTGTTAAAGAAGACGGAACTTAAAGAACCCTACCAAATCCACGAGTGGTGAATGGATAGAGATTTGTAGAACCACCACCACTTGCAGTGATTGTAATTTCACCAGTTCCGCCTGCAGGAGTTACAGAAACACCTGCACCAGCAATAACTCTTGTAACACCAGAATTGCTAATGGTTGCATTTTGTCCGGAATATGTAATTGTAATTCCAGTTCCGGCAGAAACAATATTTCCACCAGTAAAGGTTGACCAAGAAAGAATTCCAGAACCATCAGTAATCAATACTTGACCATTCGTTCCATAAGAATTTGGAAGAGTATAATCAAAATTCAAACTTAATGAAGTTGCACTAAATCCAACATAGTTACTTCTATCAGTTTCATAAATTCTTATTGCACCAGTAACCGCAGCATTTCCAACAACATCAAGAGATGCAAGTGTTGTTCCTGTATTAATACCAACATTACCAGCACCATCAATAATAAATGGTGCGGTATCATTTGCAGTATTATCAACTCTTACAATATCACCACCAGAAGTTGATTTAATGTATAGTGAAGTTTCATTATCTGCAACAATTTCAACTTTTGCTGATGGTGAATAAGATGAGAAACCTAATCTACCATCATTTGTAACTGTAAGAGTATTTGCTTGATTTGGATATGCTCCAAAATGCAATAGATTTAGTGTTTCATCATAATAAGAATTGGAAGCGCCGTTAAAGGCACCATTATCATTAAACTGCAAGGAGTTGAAAGGTAATCCAGGTAAACTTCCACCAAGACTTACTGGGCTAATATTTACAGTTGCAATTCCAGAAGGACTTCCAGTTACCTCTACAAGAGCACCAATAAAGTTAATTGTCGTTACAAGACCAACAAGGTTTTGAGCAAAAGCACCAGTAGTAATTGCAACTCTAGGATTTGTATCAAAAGTAAGAGTGCTAATTCCTGTTAGTGAATTATAATCAACATTAAGATTAATACCCTCAGTTACAAGATTAATTAGAGTTGCAAAACCAACATAAGACCCAGCAGATGCAATACCAACACCAGGACCACCAATAAATCCCCAAGGAACCCATTCATTTTGTAGAGTATAAATCCAACCAGCAAACCCTGATTTTTCTGGTTCACTGTTAAATTCAATATCACCATAATTTCCTGCAAAATCAGGTTTCTCATAATTAATAGAAATGCGACGAGATATCTCTTCATTTCCTTGAATAAAGAATGAGTTTGCTTCAACATCAGAGTTTGAAGTAACTTTATTGTTGAAAACAACAGGACCATCAAATTCTGATATTGTATTTTTATCTTTACCACCATCAACCTTTATAGAATCAGTAACAAATAATTTTTGAGTATCGGTAATGTTGCTTAATGTATCACCACCTTTTTCTCCTGTATAGGTTGGAACAGGAGTATCAAAAGTCTCTTCTTTACCTGTTGCAGAGTTAATCTTCTTGTTACCAGCAAAGAAATCACCATCACTGTTCATACCAGTGTAAACAACAATACCACCATCAGTCTTTGTTGCTTGTGCAAGGAATTTCTCAGAATTACTTAAAGCACGATCTTGCTTGTCTGGTAATGAGGTTGAATAATTACCAGGACCAAAACCAAGATATTCAAAAGTATGCCCTGAGGCACGAATGATTGAGTTACGACGAAGTTCAACTGGAGTAACTTTAATTCTACGAACAACAGATCCAATAACATGTGCCTGTCTTGGAGAACCAAGAAGTCCTCTATAGACATTTACAGAATCTGAAGAAACATTTTTTCTAATTCTAAAGATTTCATTGTTAACAAGTAAATAATCTCCAAGATTAAATCCAAGAGAAACCGCATTTGAAATATTTAAGTAGTTTAAATCATTAGTATCTAAATTTGTGGTTGGAAGAATTGAATTTCCGATTGTTGTTGTAATTCCTGCATACTGATAAGTTAAGCGACCTGAAGTATTTTCCGAATCTCCAAGTAAATCGCCACCATAAGAAGTTAGAGTAGGACGATAGGCATATAAAGTTCCTGTTGCTGAAGTTGAAGTTGTTGCTCCAATACCAATATTGACGACTATAGAAGAAATTCCAACTGAACTGTTAATTCTATTAACAATAAAGTCTCCATTAAAGACCGTTTCATTTGCACCACGAATACTGATCTTATTATCAACAGAAAATCCGTGACTGGTTGTAAATCCGACAGTAGCAAGACCAGTTACTGAACTATAAGTAAGTGATGAGACTGAAAGAACTTTACCTGTTGGAATATAACCAGCGTTTGATGTTACTGTTACTCCTAAACCTAATGTTGAAAATCCTACAAAAGTTTCGGCAGAAATTACATCAATCTCTTTTGATTTTCCAGTTGAAATACCAGAAACTCTATAAAGAGTATTATACTCAGAGTTTGATGCAGAGGAAATTCCAGAAATCTTGAGGGTGTCGCCAATATTATCAGCAATTGTCTCAACTCTTACGACACCAATTACATGACTTGTAGTTGTAGCAACGCCAACAACCGTAAGAGTGTTTCCAATACCATAAGCAGAACCACCATCAATAATTGTGACTCCAGTAATTGCACCAGCAGTGAGATCAATCTTTGCAGTTGCATTTGAACCAGTTGTGCTTCCTGCAAAACCAACTAATTGAGCATTATAAAGACTTCCTGTGAAACTTCCAGATGATCCATATGCACTACCACCACTTACAATACTTACGGTAGTAATTCCAGCAAGTCCGTGATCAATTGTAGTATAAATCGTGTGTGCTGTTCCACTAGATGAACGAATGTTTGTAATACCATAACCAACAACAAGAGATTCTAATGTTTCTTTTGTAATACTATTCTGAGGATCATTAATTACAACTTGACCAATCGTGTCTGGAAGAGCATGAGAGTCTGATGCACTTGGATCAGAATTTGGATTATCTTTGTTAGACTGTGGATAAAGATTTTCAATTGGTTGTGCAAATTTTTGCCCCGTAAATGGTGTTACTGTTGGACTGTTTGCATAATTGATTAATGTGAGGTGGTAGATACCATCTTGAGAACCAGCAACGTACTGTTGAATTTCTTCTGTTCTATAAACTTGATATGTTTTGGTATATTTCTTTCTTCTAAAGTATGGGAGACTTGAAGTTCTATTTGATGTGTCGCTTGCAAATGTACCAGGTGTGGTGGCCAAAGGTAGTGCATAAGTAAATTCTTTTGCACTTACAATTGAAGTTACTGTATAAGTTCCATTGTATCCTGTTGGAGTTACATTTACAATTTCTATTTCATCGCCAACTTTTAGACCATGAGGAAGTTCTGATCTAACTGTGGATACATTGGAGGACCAAGATGCTTCTGCAATAAATTTTGGATTTCTTAAATCTGTGGAATTTATTGAACCTGAACCACTATAAAGTTGTGAGATTTCATTAGTTCCAGAACCAATAATATCATTTGATTCCTGAAGAATAAACCCATCAACAGGAGGTCTTGCTGTAGTTGGAGAATCTTTTGGAAGAACATAACGAACTCTGTAAAGAGTATCTACTAAACTTCTAGAATCTGGTTTACGAGTTACATATGACCTTGGAGTTGCATTTCCTAGTCCAGCAACACCTAAAGAATTAATCGCATCATAAACTCCATTGTTTGCAGTATCAACATTAACATACCAGTATCCACCAGTATCCCATTGAACTGGATGTCCAATATCTCCTGGATTTTTATCACTAACTCTACTTACAATACTTAGAGTTCCACCCTTATTATTAATTGTAATAGGTGTTCCGTTGATTGCATCATTTAAAGTTTTTGAAATATAAATTTGATTATTTGTGGTAATTCCAACAGTTGAAGTATAATAAATTTGATTTGCTTTTAAACCATCAGGAAGATTTCCATCATCAGCAATAATGCGAATCGATTCTCCGTTAATAAATGAATGTTGTTGTGTTAATGTAAGTGTGTTTGCTGCAATACTATTAATTCCAACAACATTTCTTCCTACAGTAAATGATTTTTCTGACGAAGATTGAGTTGAATTATAAGGTCCATAAGGCATTACAATTCTGGAAGAATAAGTTGATATTCCTCCATTTTGATAAACTTGAACAATCAGTTGCTCATTCTGTTTTGCACCAATATGATATCCGTCGATTACAACTTTTGGAGGAATATTCTCATTTGTTTCATTATAAAGATAAAGACTTGAAGTTGTACCAGCACCGGCAGATCTAAGTGTTGTAATTCCCACATCGATTGCACTAAATTCAACACTGATTTGTTCTAGTTCTATTTCTTTTGGGGGAATAATGTGGGTAATATATCCATGATCATCTTGATTGAATGCTTCTCTTCTAAATCCAGATGATACTAGTGCCTTTGCACCAAAGTTTGAGTTTGAGTTGTTGAGTGCAATATCTCCACCATTTTCAGTAACAAAGTGCTGTGCATATCCAATTGCAAAGACTGATACTAACTGTAAGAATGCATCATTAGTTGCTTTGATATGGAAATTTTCATATTCTGGTCTAAATCTTGACCTTGAATTTGTATTAAGATTTGAGACAGTATTTGAGTACTTATAATCACCAGATCCAGTATCATACTTCACAAAAGCATTATCATCTTTCTGCAATCCAATACCAGTGTATTGAGCAACAACCATTGACTTAAATCCGGTTGCCTTATCACCATCTGCAAGCAATCCACACATTCCATAAACAGAACGAAGAGAGATGTTGAAAATATATGGAGATGCTGAAGTAACTGTATCAACAACAAGATCTAATGTTGATCCCGTAACACCTGGAAGTGGATTTGTGGGTATATTTTGAACCTGATATGTAACTTGAGTATTACTTGGGACCGAAGAGATTACGTATTGTCCATCATAACCAGCAGCACTTACTCCACTAATTTGAATTGGACTATCAACACTTAATCCTTCTACAGTTTCTACAAGGTTTACTGTAATTGTTTTTGTTGGCGTAACTCCATCTCCAGAACGAATGCTTGTAATACCAACAGAAGCACCTTTTGGTCCTACAATACGATATTCGTCAATAACTGGTTGAATATCTACTGTTGCTGTTCCACCATCATAATCAGGTTGAATTTCTCTACCAGAAGAAGCACCATAGACAGCAGCAACTTTCTCATAATACATGTCCAGATCAGTTCTGGCTGCCCAATTAGGACTTGTTTCGTCATAGGTAAGAAAATCATCTTGAATTCTTACAGTATTTACACCATCAGCATATTCAAATCCTGAGAGTTTGTGGTGTGAGAAGTTTGGAACAAAGATATTTGAAGTGTAGTCCTTATAGCAAGTTCCGTTTGGATCTGCATCAAGAATAGTAAACTGCCAAATATAACATCCACCAGTTACTCTAAAAACACAAGATCTTTCAATATTATCATTTTCTGGATTTGGAACATATGTGGGACGAATTCTTGTTTTACGAAGATCCATACCAACAATGGATGTTCCTCTTGGAATAACCACACCACCATAAACAGAATTTAATTTGTAGAGAGTATTATCAGGAGATGCTAGATTAAAATTGGTGTCTAGATCCCATTGAGTAAGATCTGTGAGACCTGTGATCCCGCTTCTTTCTGAGTAAGTTCCTGTGCTTGTTGGAATATATCCTGGTCGGTTATCTACAATGTGATCACCTGGATATAAGAGAATAGTGGTCTTATTAAATCTATCATTACCTAAACCGCGCTGATATGAGAATCTTGCTGATTCAATCAGTGCTCTTTGAATAGTTTTAAACGGTCTTGTTAGACTATTTCCAGAGTTTTCAATACTATCAGTAGAATCAAGACTGCTTGGATCAACGTAGAGAATTGTTCCTCTTGCAGACTTCAAGAAATTTTCCAGGCGTGAAAGACCCATCTTATTAATACTTATAGTTTCCGTTATAAGTTATTTATCATACAACAAAACCTCCACGAAGGAGGTTCTGAAGTCACACTTTTTGGGTCACTGTGACGAATTTGTATCGTCTTGATTATTATACCACTTCTCTTCTTTCCACGTCAATCTTTTCTTCAGGTTCTTATCAAATACCATCAAGTATCTATGTTTCCTGCTACGGTCTCTCCATTCACCTTCTAGACCCTTTACAGAACCTCTAGAGTGCTTGGTTCCATCAGCATAGTAAAAGTCTTTCTTTGAGTCTGTTAACCCATAGTAACTAAAATTACAAGCTCTGTATATAACTCCAGAGTGGTGATTAGAGTCAGCATAACTAAGAATACAACGAACGCGGGCATCTTTTCGGAACCTTTTGATACAACGACTGACGAACCAAGATGTAATGTTATACTCTGTCTTTTGGAGATCTGGATGAACACAAAGTCTTGAAAGTTCGTAGAGACCTTCTTGTTCGTGTCTTTCCAACCCAAAAGCACCAACTGCTATTTCTGGGACGGGGATCTTAGTAAACACGCAACAAGCGCGGCACCCACCCACATGGAGAATATCAGTAGAGGAAGAGGAAAATAACCCGTAATTATATCCACTTTTAAAATCCTTAGACTCGTCTTTAAGATAATGATAGGTATAAAGAAGATTTTTTATTTCTTCCT
>Ga0315902_10009853_pt1 | contig 12702 bp, 11 predicted proteins | sample LakEriMetagenome_9_FD_203523 | JGI IMG/M metagenome (GOLD analysis project Ga0315902, IMG submission 203523) | Freshwater fungal communities from buoy surface, Lake Erie, Ohio, United States - Buoy 12 MA117 | ecosystem: Environmental > Aquatic > Freshwater > Lake > Lake biofilm | place: USA... | reverse complement strand
TTGCGCCGGCGCCGGCGGGGGTACCTGATGCACCGCATCGAGCGGGCTCGTGGCCGGCACGACCCGCCACGGCCCGAAGGGCCGCGCGCGCGGCTCGTCCCAGTCGGCCCGCGCGAAGCTCGGGGCTGCCGGCGGCGGCGCGTTCAGCAGGGGATTGCCCTGCCAGGCCTTGCCGCGCGGCGGCGGTCGTGATTCGCTCATCGCGATGCGCTCCGCGACCGCGTCAGGGCGTCAGACGAAGTCATCGCCACGGCCTGCCAGCACCAGTTCGCCCCGGTCGGAGAGCTTGCGCGCGATCCGCATGATGTTCTTCTGCGCCTCTTCGACGTCGGTGACCCGCAGCGGGCCCTTGGCCTCCATGTCATCGATGAACATCACGCGGGCGCGCTGCGACATGTTGTCGAAGAACTTGTCCTTGACGAAGTCGGGCGCGCCCTTGAGCGCGGTCATCAGCAGGTCGGGGTCGACGTTGCGCATCAGCGTCTGGATCGCCCGGTTGTCCACCGCCGACAGGTTCTCGAAGGTGAACATGTTGTCCTGGATCTTCAGCATCAGATCGGGATCGAGCCGCTCCAGACCGTTCATGATCGAGGATTCCAGGTCGACCTTGACGAAGTTCATGATCTTGGCCGCCGCCTTGATGCCGCCGAAACTCGAGGACTTGGCCGAGGAGTTCTTCGAGAACTGCTTCTGCATGATCGCCTCGAGCTCCTCCATCGCCGAGGGCTGCACGGTCTCCAGGCTGGCCACGCGCTGGATGATCTCCGGGCGCGCCTCGGGAGGGAGGTAGTTCAGCACGTCGGCGGCGACGTCGTAGTCGAGCACCGACAGGATGATCGCGATCACCTGCGGGTGCTCGCTGCGGATCATGTCGGCGATCGAGCGCGCATCCATCCACTTCAGGATGTCGAGACCCTTGTTGCCCTGGCCCGGCATGATGCGGCTGAGCACCGACAGCGCCTTGTCGTCGCCGAGCGCGCGCTTGAAGACCTTCTCGACATAATCGCCGGTGCCCAGGCCGATGCTGGTCTGGCGCTTGAGCGCGACCACGAAGTCGTCGAGCACCGCGTTGACCGCTTCCTGCGACAGATCGGCCACCGACACCATCGCGCCGCCAAGCGCCTGAACCTCCTTCGGATTCATGTAGCGGATGATTTCGGCCGCCTGCTGTTCGCCCAGCAGAAGCATCAGCACTGCCGCGCGCTGCGTGCCGGAGAGCGCCTCGACTTCCTGCTGGACGCCTTCGCCCGGGCCGGCCTCCTCGGGCGCGACCTTGACCAGCGCGCCCTCCTTGCCGGGTGCTGCCTTGCCCGGCGGGGTCTTGGGTGCCGCCGCCTTGGGCGCGGCTGGGGTCTTCTCGGCCATCGCAGGGTTCCCGATCGTCGCGGCGGGTGGTCAACCCACCCGGATCATGCTCTTGAGGACGTTGGCCACGCGGGCGGAGTCCTCGGCAACCAGCATCCGGATCAGCGCCACCTTGTCGTCGTAGGTGTTGGCGGTGTCGAGCATGTCGATCGAGATGCTCGACTTCTTCGGCTTGAGCTTGGCCTTGATCTCCTCGAGGCTCTCGCCCTCGCCGATCTGGATCATCCGCATGTCTTCCTCGGAGAGCTCGCCGTCGGCCAGCCGCACCGGTGCGCCGGCGATCTCACCCTCGACCACCGCCGCACCCGCGGTCAGGTTGCGCATCAGCGGGCGCACGACCACCAGCAGGAAGACGATGAAGCCCAGGCCGAGCAGTGCGGTGCGAACCCCCGCGTGAACCCGATCCTCGAGATACCACGGAATCGGCTGAAGACCCAGCGGCGCCTCGAAGCGCGCCTGCACCACGGTGACCACGTCACCGCGCGCCGCGTCGAAGCCGACCACCCCGCGCACCAGCTCCTGGAGCCGCTGCAGCTCCTGCGGGCTGTAGCCGGCAGCGGCCACATCCTTCGGCGCGGCGGCGGGATCGGCCTTGCCGTCGGCTTTGGCGTCGGCTTTCGCATCGGCTTTCGCGTCCCCCTTCGCGTCGGCCGGTGGTGGGGGTGGCGCGCTCTCGCGCCCGTTGACCACGACCGCGACGCTGAGCCGCTGGATCGTGCCGGACGCGTTCTTCACATGCCGCACGCTGCGATCGAGCTCGAAGTTGCGGGTCGACCGGCTGCTGATCGTGTCGCTGCTCTCCGACTGCCCCTTCGTGGGGTCGACCGCGGTGTTCGTCGTGGTCGTGGGGTCGGGCGGCGCGGTGTTCGACAGCGCGCCCGGGATGCCGGCCGCCTCGCGCCGGGCATTGCGATCCTGCGACATCACCTCGGAGCGGGTCTTCGGACCCTTGTCGCGGGTATCGAAGTCCTCGGTCGTGCTCTCGATCTGCGTGAAGTCGAGCACCAGGTTGACCTGGGTTCGCACGTTCTGCTCGCCGACGATCGGCGCGAGGATCTGCTGGATGCGACTCCGGTACAGCTCCTCGAGCTGCTGCTTGTGCTGGGTCTGCGCCGCCGTCAGACCGAGCCGGAGTTCGGCCGCGCTCTCGGTCATCAGCTGACCGACGCTGTCGACGACCGTGACATGCTCCGGGGCGAGGTAGGGCACGCTCGAGGAGACCAGATGCACGATCGCCTGCACCTGCGAGGGCGACACCACGCGACCGGGGTGCGGCGCCACCACGACCGAGGCCTTCGGCGGGGTGCGGTCGCGCACGAAGACGCTCTGCCGTGGCGTGGCGAGGTGCACGCGGGCACTCTGCACGCTGGCGATCTGCATGATGCTGCGGGCGAGCTCCTGCTCCATCGCCGCGTTCACCCGCACCTGCTCCATGAACTGGCTGGTCGTCATCGACGACTGGTCCTTCAGCGCGTCCAGGCCCACCGGACCGCCCTTGGGCAGTCCCTGCGAGGCGAGGAAGATGCGCGCCTCGTGGTAACGGTTGCCCGGCACCGTCAGCTGGCCGGTGGCGGTGTCGATGCGCGGATCGAAGTCGGCGGTGCGCAGCGCCTCGAAGGCCGCCTGGCGGTCGGCTTCGGCCAGCCCGGGCATCACCGGCCGGTGCGGGCTCGACTGCATCCAGAGCCAGGCGATCGCGAACAGCGCGAGCACCAGCCCGGTCACGATCACCGGCAGCGCGCGACGAACCTCGGGCCGGGCGACGAGTGCGCCCGCCCGCGAGCGCAGCACCGCGACCGGTCCGGTGGCAGCCGGCACGGTGGGGGCGGTCGTCGCGGGCGCGCCAGGAGCGGCCGGCACGACGCTGCGCGCGCCGGTGCCCGAGGCCGGTGTCGCGCCGGGCGCGGTGGTTGCCGTTGCGGTGGCCATCGATTACACCGGCATGTTGATGATGTCTTCGTAAGCCTTCATGACCTTGTTGCGCACCTGCAGCGTGGCCTCGAAGGCGAGCGAGGATTTCTGCATGCCGAGCACGACCTCGGTCAGCGGTGCTTCACCGCGCTCGTAGGCCGCCTGTGTGGCGCGCGCCTGCAACTGGGTGGCGTTGACGTCGCTCACCGCCTCGCGGACGTACTCGGTGAAGCTCGGGCGGGTGGCGCCCGGCACTGCCTGCGGCACCGCGGGCTCGGGGGCACCGGCGCTCGCCTGCGCCTGCGCGGCCTTCAGCGTCTGCAGCATGGCCGCGATGTTGGCGTGAGAGGTGACCTTGTCGACCATGTCGCTGTGCTCCGTCGAGGGGCGATGCGCGGACCGGTGCCGGCCGGCTCAGGCGCTGCCGGCGTTGCGGGCGCCTTCCCCGGCATGGCGTCCGAGCGCGCGCCAGCGCGCGAGCTTGTAGCGCAGCGTGCGCGGGCTGATGCCGAGGCGCTGCGCGGCCTCGCTGCGGCTGTCGCAGGCCGCGAGCGCGGCCTGGATCAGGTGGAATTCGCTGTGGCGGACCGCATCGGGCAGCCTGCCGCCGGATGCGGCGTCGGCGTCGAGGCCGCCCGCGGCGTCGATCTGCGCCGGGTCGGGCGATGCCGGGGCCTGCGCCGCGGGTGCCACCGGCTGCCCGGTGGCGGCGCCCGGCAGCATGACCGCGCCCGCGGCGAGCGCATCGTCGAAGAGCAGCTCGCGCGCGGTGATCCGCGGATCGTTGGCGAGCACCGCCGCCCGCTGCATCACGTTGTCGAGCTCGCGGACGTTGCCGGGCCAGGGGTGCTGCAGCAGCAGCGCCTGCGCGTCGGGGGCGATCTGCCAGGCGCCGGGTCCGGGTGGGGCGTGGCGCGCCAGGCATTCGCGCGCCAGCGGGAGGATGTCGCCGGGGCGCTCGGCGAGTGGCGCGATGCGCAGCTGAAAGGTCGCGATCCGGTAGAACAGGTCTTCGCGAAACTCCCGTCGCACGATCGCCGCGCGCAGGTCGCGCGCGGTGGCGGCGATCACCCGCACGTCGAGTTCGATCGGCGCGCTCGCCCCGAGCCGCGTCACCTGGCGCTCCTGCAGCACCCGCAGCAGCTTGGCCTGCAGATGCAGCGGCATGTCACCGATCTCGTCGAGGAAGAGGGTGCCGCGATGCGCCTGCTCGAGCACACCGCGGTGCTCCCGATGCGCGCCGGTGAAGGCGCCACGCTCATGGCCGAAGAGCATGTCCTCGATCAGCGTGTCGGGCATTGCCGCGCAGTTCAGCGCGACGAAGGGTCCGGCCGCCCGCCGGGAACATTCATGCAGCACCCGCGCGAGGACTTCCTTGCCGGCCCCGGTGGGCCCGCTGAGGAGCGTCGTCACCTCGGCCTGCGCCACGCGGCGCGCGAGCGCGAGCAGGTGCTGGCTGATCGGGTCGACGAAGACCGCGGCGCGCGAGCGTCGTGGAACGCTGTGGCCCAGACCTTCCCGCCAGCGGGCGGGGGCGAAGTCGTCTTCGGCGATGACCGCGAGGGCTCCCGCACGTGCGGCTTGGGCGGCGAGCGCGAGATCGCCGGCGTCGATGCGCGCGATCACCGGCCAGCGCGCGGCCAGCGCCGGCAGCTGCGCGATCAGGCTGCCGGACTGCGGGCTGGCTCCGATGCGGATCGCGAGTGCCGCGGGCTGCGCGGGTAGCGCCTCGGCGGCCCGCGGCTCGGCGATCTCGAGGACACGCCAGCCCGCCTGGGCGAGCAGCGTCCGGTGCGCCGCGTCGAGCGGTGCCGCGGGGTCGTACCAGGCGAGCAGTTGGGGCGCGGACGTGCCGTCGGTCATGCCCCGGCAAAAGCAAGGCCCGTGCCACAGACAGCCTGCCGGATTGCCGACACCCGGCGGGCGTCGCCCGATGCAAGGCGGCTGATCCTCCCGGGCGGCGTGGCCGGGGCGGTCTGGCGTTGCCGGGGCTGCCGCGTCAGGCCGGGAGGAGCCTAGTTGGCGACCGCGAGCGGGCGGGCGGTCTCGACGGTCATGGCCGGCAGGGTCTGCCAGGCGTCACGGATATCGCGCATCAGGCCGAAGACCTCGTCGAGGGCCTCGAGGTCATTGTGGGCGTTGACCCGCACCAGCCGACGGGTGACGTAGCCGTAGAGTTCATCGAGATTGCGCGCGATCTCGCCGCCGCGCTCGAAATCGAGGGCGCTCTGCAGGCCGAGGATGATCCGGCAGGCCCGCGAGATCTGCGCACCCTTCTCGCGGATCGCGCCGTGCTGGATGTGGCCGCGTGCGGCCGACAGGCTGTCGAGCAGCCCGTCGAAGAGCATCTGGATCAGCATCGCATCGTTGGCGCCGGCCACGCCGGTGCTGGCCTGGATCGAGCCGTAGCTGTCGCGCGCGCGCAGGGTGGATCGCATGTCGTCTCCCGAAAACCGGACTCGCGCCCGTGCTCAGGGAATCGGAGCCAGCGGCGGGAACTTTAGCGGGCGGCGCGCGAGGGTTGCCTCAGCGGACCGTCCCGGGCCCCGGCGTGGCTGCCGCCGCCTGCGAGGGCTGCGCGGAGCCCACCGCTGCCGGTGCGCCCGGGCCGCTTGCGCCGCCTGCGCCCATCGCCGGCGCTGGCTGCTCCGGGTCCGGACCCATCAGCAGATCCGAGAAGCGCCGCATCAGGGGAATCTGGGTCTTCGCGAACAGCTCGCCCGCGATCTCGTCGATGGCGCGACGGGTTTCCGGCCAGCGCTGCCGGTTGCCCCTGCCGTAGACCTGACCGGCCTGGTAGAGGGCGTTGACCGGCTCGTCGGGTAGCCAGGAGTCGACCGGACCGCGCAGCGTGTTGATGCGCCGCACGTTCACCGGCACCTGCGGCGTGCCGGCCTGGGCGTCGCGCACCCCCTGCTCGAAGGTGAGCTCGATATGCCAGGTGAGCACCTGCTCGTAGCGCTGGCGCATCATCGGCAGCTCGCCCGGGTCGACCTCGAGCTGCACCGCACCGCTCATCGCATCCCAGAGCGGCCGGCCGCTGAGCCCGCCGAAGGGGCCACGCGGATGGCCGGGCGGCAGCGCACTGGCCTGCGGGGCGAGGTTGTGCATCGCGGCACGGGTGTCGCGCTCGAGTGCGTTGACCCGGTCGACCAGATAGATGATCAGCAGCAGCACCGTCAGCAGGCCGATGGCGATGACCGCGAGCAGGGTCTGATCCATGGCTCAGCTTCCGGCAGGGTCCGCCAGCGGCGGACTCGGTGAGGGGTCGAGGGGCTCGGCGGGGTCGAGGGGGTCGCCCGGCTCGGCGGCGGCGAGTTCCTCGCGCAGGAAACGCAGCACCTCCAGCGAGTCGGTCTGGTGCAGCTCGACCCGCAGCAGGTGGTCGGCAAGGGCCTGCATCTCGAGGATCGCCTGCTGCGCCGTGAGTTCGGTGCGCTGGTAGCGGGCCCCGATCAGGAAGGCCTCCTCGGCATATTCCGGCGGCAGGTAGGTGTAGACGGTCCGCGAGCCGGTCTCGATGCGCTGGTAGAGCGAGGCCTTGGGTATGCTCGGCCGCTCGGTGTTGCGTGCCACCGCGGCGGCGATCGCATCCTGGTAGAGCGCCATCTGCTCGGCACCCTGCACGAAGGTCTTGTCGAGGTGGGCCCGGCACAGCAGCGCCATGCGCTTGCGTGCGCTGGTCACGGCGGCATCGGCGGTGCGGGTGGCCACCACTTTCTCGTAGGCCAGCCGGGCCTGCTTCATCAGGGCCTTGGGGTCGCCATCGCGGAAGAGCGAGAACATCGCGCGGTTCCGGTCCGAGGGGGGGGCTGGCTGTGCTCGGCCGATCAGCTCATGCCGAGCTGTCGTCGCAGCGTCTTGACATTGCCTGACAGGATCTGGCTCACCCGCGATTCGGTGACGCCGATGGTGGCGCCGATCTCCTTCAGATTGAGTTCCTCGACATAGTAGAGCTGCATCACCAGACGCTCGCGCTCGCTCAGGCCGTCGATTGCCGCCTGCAGGGCGCGCATGAACTGCGCCTGCTCGACGATCGCCTCCGGCTGGCGCGAGCTTTCGTCGGCGATGGCCATCGCCTCGTCGCTGACGGTGTCGATGGGCAGCGTCTCGAAGCGATGCGCGGAGTCGCGTTCGCGGTGGAACTGCTCGATCTCCTTGCCCAGATAGTCGGCGAGTTCGCCCGCGCTCGGCTTGCGACCGAGTTCGGTGGCGAGCGCGCTGGCCGCGCCTCCCTGGCTCTGGTTGAAGGCGACCGCCGAGCGGGGCAGCGCCGACAGCCGCCGCACCTCGTCGAGCATCGCGCCGCGGATGCGGCTGAGCGCGAAGTTCTCGAAGTCGATGCCGCGCCCGGGATCGTAGGCGCGCGCCGCCTCGATCAGGCCGACCATGCCCACCTGCACCAGTTCCTCGAGCTCCATGAAGGGCGGAATGCGGCCGCGCAGATGCACGGCCACCCGCTTGACCATCGGCATGTGGTCGAGGACGAGACGCTCGTTGCGATTGTCGACCTGTTCGTACAGAGCCACGCGCGAAGCCATGGGCACCGCCTAGGGCTGGCCCGCGTGCAGCAGGCGCGGCATCAGGAACTGGATGCGCCCGCTGGGCTGGCGCGGGGGGAGATCCTCGACCCGCTGCGCGAGCCGTCGGAAGTCGCGGGTGCTGCTGCCGCCGGGTGCGAATTCCATGACCGGCTGGTAGCGGCGGTGCGCCTCGACGACGAACTCGTCGGCCTCGATCGCATTGAGGTAGCCCACCCGGATGCCGAGAAAGCGGCGGGTGACATCGTCGAGGCCGGCGTGCAGGCGTCGGCCGTGGGCCTCGGAGGCGACCTGGTTGGGGATCAGGTAGATCTCGTTCAGCCCTTCCTGGTGCAGCACCTTCACCAGCGCATAGGCGTCGGCGATCGAGGCGGGCTCGTCGCACAGCACGACGAAGCGGCGCTGGCAGGCGGCCAGCAGCGAGACCACCGAGGGGGAGATGCCGGCGGCCACGTCGACCAGCAGGTAGTCGATGGGGTCGTCGAGCTCGTCGAAGGCGCGCACCAGCGCGACCACCTCGTCCGGGCTGAGGGCCGAGAGTTCGCGGATGCCCGAGGCACCCGGCACCAGGCGTACACCCTGCGTGGCGGTGACGATGATCTCGCGCAGACTCTTTTCGCCGCGCAGCACATGGCCGACGTTGTAGGGCGCCTGCACGCCGAGCGCGAGCTGCGCGTTGGCCAGACCCATGTCGCCGTCGAGGAGCATCACGCGGGCGCCGCGCATGGCCAGCGCCACCGCGAGGTTGACGCTCACTGTCGTCTTTCCGACACCGCCCTTGCCGCTGGCGATGCCGATGACCTGCGTGGGCCGCGCGTCTCTAGGCGTGGAGGGCACGGTGCGGGGTCCAGGCGGGCGCGGGTGGCGGCTGCGGCGGGGCAACCGGCGCCACCGCGGCGGTGGCCGCGTCGGCGAGCGGGGCGAGCACGACCGCCAGAAGCTCCTCGGGCGAGAAGGCATGCAGGCTGCCGGCCAGACGATCGCCATCGGCGGTGGCGCTGACCTGCCAGTCGGGGCGATCGAGCAGGGTCTGGATCAGCGGCCAGGGCTGCACCGCCTCGTCGGTCTTGGCGATCAGCAGGCTGTGCCAGCGCACACCGGGCGCGCCAGTGAGCCGCTGCAGGCTGCCGCCGGAGGCGTCGGCGCTGATCAGGGCGTGCAGGGCGATCTGGGGGAAATCGCTGGCGAGCGTGGCCGCCAGCCGCACGAAATCGGTGCCCGGGGTGTCGATCAGGATGGTGGCGCGACCGGCAAGCTCTTCGAGCAGCAGCCCGAGCGTGGCGGCGTCGCGGGCCCGAAACGCCTCGACGCCTGCCTGTGCGGCCAGCACCTGCACCTCGCTCCAGGCCGCGGCGCGGGTTTCGCCATAGCTGATCCAGGCGATCGCGTCGGCGCCGTGTCGGCGGGCGAGATCCAGCGCCAGCCTCGCGGTCATCAGGGTCTTGCCGGCCCCCGAGGGGCCGAGCAGTGCATGCACGCCCTGCCAGGAAGGCAGCCGGGGCGCCGGCATGGCCTCGAGCAGACTCAGGTGCATGGCTTCGAGCGCCTCGGTGGCCGTGCCGCAGTCGGCGATCGCGGCGACCAGGCGCTCGCGCAGCGGCCCGGGCACGCCGTCGTCGAGCAGCGCCTGGGCGATCGCCTCGACCTCCGGCGCGAGCGTCGGCGTGCGATGGCGCCCCTGGCGCTGCACCGCGAGGAACTCGGCTCGCAGCTGCGCGATCTCGCGACGGACCAGCTCGACGATCTCGCGGCCGCGCAGCGCCTCGGCCGCCGTGGTGTCAGCGACCTGCGCCGGCGCGAGCGGCATGAAGCCTGCGGCGGGCGCCGTGCGCCAGGTGGCCGCCGGCTGCGGTCGGTCGATGGCAGGGGCGGGCTCGGCGCGCGCCGGCGCGACCAGGGGTGCGTCGGCCTGGGCGGCAGCGGCCTGACGCAGATGCATCACCGCTTCCATCGCCGCCTGGAAGGGCGAGCCTGCGGCGTTGGTGTCAGCACTGCGCTCGGTGGAGGCCAAGGCGGTCGCCGCGGCCGGTGCGGGAGAGGGCGAGGGCTCGACCGCGACCACGAGTTCGGTCTGGCCGTCGATCTGGGCAGTGGCGATGACCAGGGCGTCGCGGCCGTAGAGCGACACGGCCCGCTCGTGGGCACTGCGGGCGTCTCGGGCGACGATGCGTTTGAGTTCCATGGTCGTTCGATCTCGTCAGCGCAGGGATGGGCTGGATTCGGTGCTCACGGTCTGGATGACCTTCACCGCCTGTTCGTCGGGGATCTCGCTGTAGGCTAGCACGGTCAGGTCGGCGATCCGGTGCCTGACGGCGCGCGCAAGCCACGCGCGAATCCCCGGCGACACCACCAGGACCGCCGGCAAGCCCTGCTCCTCGACGGCGCGTGCGCCGTCGCGCAGCGCGGCGAACAGGCGCTCGGCCAACCCGGGCTCGAGCACCACGCCCGCCTGGGCGCTGCTTTGCTGCAGGGTATTGTGCAGCAATTGCTCGAGCCCTGGCTCGAGGGTCATCACCGACAGCATGTCGCGGCTCTCGAGCAGGCCCTGGACGATCAGGCGGCCCAGGCGCGGACGCACCAGCGCGGTCAGCTGCTCCGGGTCCTGGGTGCGCCCGCTCGCCTCGGCCAGCGCCTCGACCACCGAACGCATGTCGCGGATCGGCACGCCCTCGGCGAGCAGGTTCTGCAGCGTGCGGGTGACCGCGCCCAGCGAGAGCTTGCCGGGGACCAGATCCTCGATCAGCTTGGGCGAGCGGGTGGCGAGCTTGTCGAGCAGCTTCTGGGTCTCGTCGTGGCTGAGCAGTTCGGCGGCGCTGTCGCGCAGCAGCTTGTTGAGGTGGGTGGCGATGGCGGTGCTCGGGTCGACCACGGTGTAGCCGAGCGTGCGCGCGTAGTCGCGCTGCGCGGGGTCGATCCAGACCGCCTCCAGGCCGAAGGCGGGCTCGCGGGTGCGCGCGCCCTCGAGCGGTCCGTAGACCTTGCCTGGGTTGATGGCGAGCTCGCGTCCCACCTTCACCTCGCCGCGGCTGCGTACCACGCCGTTGATCACGATGTGGTAGGCGTCCGGGTCGAGGTTCAGGGCGTCGCGCACCCGTACCGGCTGGATCAGGAAGCCGAGCTCGGCCGAGAGCTTCTTGCGCACGCCCTTGATGCGGGTGAGCAGCTGGCCGCCGGTCTCGGGGTTGACCAGCGGGATCAGCCCGTAGCCGATCTCCATGCCGATCAGGTCCACCTGCTCGACATCATCCCAGTCGAGGTCGCGCTGGGCCTCCATGCCCGCGGCCGTGCCCGCGGCGCCGGGCCCGCCGGCTCCGGGCGTGCCGCCCGCTGCCGCTCCGCCGGCCGCGGCGCCCGCATCCGACGCCTTGCGCTGCAGCAGCATCACCCCCACCCCGGCCGCTGCCGCCCCCATCGTGAGGAAGACCGCGTGCGGCATCCCCGGCACGATGCCGATCAGCGTGAGAATGCCGGCAGCCACGAAGAGCGCCGACGGGTTGCCGAGCTGGCCGAGCGTCTGCTCGGTCATCGACTCCGAGGTCGTGACGCGGGTGACGATGATCGCGGTGGCCAGCGACAGGAAGAGCGCCGGAATCTGCGCGACCAGCCCGTCGCCGATCGTGAGCAGCACATAGATGCGGGAGGCCTCGGCCGCCGGCATGTCGTGCTGGCCCATGCCGATCGCCAGCCCGGCCACGATATTGATGATCAGGATCAGCAGGCCGGCGATCGCATCGCCGCTGACGAACTTCGAGGCGCCGTCCATCGAGCCGAAGAAGTCGGACTCCTGCGCGAGTTCCTCGCGCCGCCGCTTGGCGCTGTCCTGGTCGATGATGCCGGCATTCAGGTCGGCGTCGATCGCCATCTGCTTGCCGGGCATCGCGTCGAGCGTGAAGCGGGCGTTGACCTCGGAGACCCGGCCTGCCCCCTTGGTGACCACGATGAAGTTGATGATCATCAGGATCACGAAGATGATGAAACCGATGAGGTAGTTGCCGGCGATCACGAACTCGCCGAAGGCGGCGATCACATGGCCGGCGGCCTCCGGGCCCTTGTGGCCCTCGACCAGGATCACTCGCGTGGAGGCCACGTTCAGCGCGAGCCGCAGCATCGTCGCGAACAGCAGCACCGCCGGAAAGGACGAGAATTCGAGCGGCTTGCGGGTGCCGATCGCCACCATGATCACGACCAGGCTCACCGCAATGTTGAAGGTGAACAGGACGTCGAGCAGCAGCGGCGGCAGCGGCAGCACCAGCATCGCCACGATCAGCAGCACCAGCGCCGGGATGCCGAGCCCGGAGGGCTCGACTCGGGCGAGGTTCTGCCGCAGCAGCGTCAGGGTGGGATTGCTCATGCGCGCGTTCGAGGTGTCGGAAAAGGCAGCGTGCCGCGGGTGGGGAAGCAAGCGGCATGCCATTGACCGTCGCACGACCGTCCGAGGGACCCGCGTGCGAGCCGACGGGGCGGCAATCTCCTTCCGGTCACGCTTCTTGCTTGAGAGGGCTGTCGACCACCTCGTGAGCCGGGCTCGCCCGGCGATCCGCTGACCATGGATCTTCGCAACGACCTCCTGGCTCCGGCGCTGCCCGCCGGCATCGTCCCCCCCGAGGATCCGGCATCGGCCGGCCCGGCCGGGGCTGTCGACGGCGCCGACGCGGCGGCCTTCGAGGCTGCGCTGGCCCGCGCTGTCGAAGGGCTGACCGGCAGGCAAGGGCTTGCCGCTGCGCGCCTGCCGGGTGAGACGAGCGCCGACGTCACCAGCCGCGCCGCGCCGGGCAAGGGCCTTGTCGACGGCGCCGAGCCCGACGGTGCGCCCGGCAGCACGCCCGGCGATGCGACCGAGGATGCGACCGGCGATGCGACCGGCGATGCGACCGGCCCCGGGATG
>Ga0315902_10009852_pt1 | contig 12704 bp, 9 predicted proteins | sample LakEriMetagenome_9_FD_203523 | JGI IMG/M metagenome (GOLD analysis project Ga0315902, IMG submission 203523) | Freshwater fungal communities from buoy surface, Lake Erie, Ohio, United States - Buoy 12 MA117 | ecosystem: Environmental > Aquatic > Freshwater > Lake > Lake biofilm | place: USA... | reverse complement strand
CCCAAAATATAACAGAACAAAAAATAATTTTCAAAGAAACAAAAAAAGAAGATGATGAAATTATTTTACATCTACCCATATCTCTCAAAGATATTATTGTTTCCGATACACCGGTTCACGAACATCAAAAAGATGAACCATCGTCAAATGAATATAATACTAATATCTTTACTATCAACGATATGAACAGTGATACTGAATCTGAAGAAACTAATGCTGATAACCTCATCGTCGGGGAACTAAAACAAAAAATAAAAATGTTAGAAAAAAAAGTATGTAGTTTACAAAGTGAACTGGATGAATATAAGTCGCAAGCGAGCGAAAATATTTATAATGGTATTAATGGAAGAAAAGTTACTAAAATGAATATCGAGTTCATAAGTACACAAGACGGAACCACAGTAGTGACAGAGAAAACAGATATTGCATGCTGGTGGTGCACATATAATTTTGATACAATGCCATGCTTCCTCCCAGACAAATATTACGATAACAAATTCTATGTTTTTGGTTGTTTCTGTTCTTTTGAATGTGCTGCAGCTTATAACTTGAATTCGGGGGATTCGTACATGTGGAATAGGTACAGTTTATTGAAGAGATTATATAGTGCCATACATAAACATACCCAAGAACATGAAGAGATTTCAATAGCACCACCAAGAGAAGCATTCAAAAAATTTGGAGGAGTTTTATCACACGATGAGTTCAGAAAAAATTGTAAACAAATAAAAAAAGAATACAGATTTGTTATGCCCCCGTTAGCACCCATTACACCTTTTATCGAAGAGGGAATGCATACTGATTCTACTAAAATCAATATCACATTGGCTGATTTAAATAAAAAAGGGGCTATCAAAAGATCCAAACCACTACCATCCACTAAAAATAATTTGTTTGAAACTTTTGGTCTTAAAGAAAAAAAATAGTTTAGATTTGTTTATAACTATGCAAAAAAGCATCACAAGGATCATCCAATTTTTTTTCATCCTTAATCAAATCCATACTTAATCCAGTATCAAGTAGAATTTTTTCTGTATACATAACACCTAACTCTTTTGTACTATCATAAGAAAATTCATATTTTGGATATTCTTCATTATATTTTTTTTTATTTTCTTCTATATCTTTGCTTAATTTACATATTCTACATTTGCACTCATTTTTTTTAATAGTATTGTGATTATCAATCTTCCCTTTTGCAAAATTAATTAAAAGAGCATCAACAATTATTTTAACCGTTGGTGATACAAATTTGACTATCCGATCGTATAATTTTCTTTGATGAAAAAAATAAACAAAATAAGAAAATAACATGGCTGAAATAGTTTTCATTGTTGGGTTAATATGTGTAGGTTGATTTTCAATATAGACTTCGTTTACATGTTCAAATCCTTCGATACTATCTAACATTTGAAACATTTTTTGACATAGTATTTGTGGATCTATCGAAGTGCATTTCTTGTTTTTAATAGGTTTTGCATTTACATCACCCAATTTATCTTTCAATAATCTTTCTTTATGTACCCGACAACATACTTTTTGATCAAAAGTAGAATTTGCCTTCTTGCCACAACTCTTTCCACCTCTCTGTGTAAAAGAACATCTATCTTGACCAATATACTCTTTTAAAAACTCTTTTTCAATAGTCTGTTTATCTATTTTAGTAATATGTGAACCACAATAATATTTTATCTCTTCGTCTTCATTTTTATAAAACTTGGCTTTGGCATGACAACTCTTCTTGTTCTTTAATGTTCCACAACATACCATTTTATCACAGCCCGAAATATCTATATTAGCCCATTTTTCAATTTTAAATTTACGATTGTCATCAACATCAATAATGCAATAAGCCAAATGTTTAATTCCGACATCCCAACCACAAATTTTGCGACTCATTATACTATTTATCATGAATAAAAAAAATAAGATCTGGACACACTCATTTGCTATATACACTTTTTACAACTACGATATAATCAAAGCCAAAATATTATATTCAGATATTTCATTATTGGTTACCAAATATCGATTGGTTATGTAAACATGTTTCAGGCCAGAATCTCCACAATACGATAACCTGATATTTTATCTGGGAATTCATATTGGAGATTCATGGCCGAAACTATTCGATCAATAGCTCGGCTGTTATCTTACAATATTATAATAATCAAACGATTTAACAGGATTCCATTTGATAGAATTTATATTGTGGAACAGCAGCATGGAATATTCTTAATATAAATAATCAAATTAGTAGTTGATTGGTAGATTTTTTTCTTAAGATGTATTCATTAAAAAAATTGAAAAAAGAAGATATTAAATACTTCAAATTAACTTGCACTAAAATTATGGAATGTTGTCAAAAGTTAAATCTTAACCATGTTGAACATTCAAAAGAGTGTGTAGATAATATGGTTGAAAATCTGGAACAACAAATAAAAAATTTAACTAAATATTGTCCTATAATCAAAAAATTCATGAAATATTGTAAAAATGATTTTGAGATTCTTTTAGAAAACTTGGATACGATCTCTTACAAAAGGTTTACTTCTTCTATAAGAATGCTATTTGAATATATTGCGATTCAATTACTTTTTCATTTAAATGTTCCCAAAAATATTATCCAAGAAAAAGGAAAATTAGAAGGTTATCTATCAAAAATTAAATCAATTATAAATTCAACACATTTGTACTATCCATCGTTAATAAATAGTTTATTTCAATTAAAAAATACTATTGGTGGCGATATACATATAACTACATCTAATTTGGAAAAAAGTATATCGGATACACACATAGTCACAACTATAAAAGATCTTTCATCAGCTTTGGACAGTTTATTGATTTTTTTTGAAAATTCCCATCGAATTACTTATAGATATGCTAATCGATACAAAACTTTTAAAAAAAAGCATGGTGTATCTAAAAATATTGTAAAATGCGATTCACAAGGAAGAATTATAAATGCCATAGGCGACAAATACAAAATATTTTTTTGTAAAAATATAACAGACAATGGGCATTGTCCTCTAGGTGACAAATGTGACTTTGCCCATAGTGATAAAGATTTAAGGGTTGCACAGTGTCCACTTGGGTATCAATGCAACTCTTTTAAAAAGGGGGAATGTAACTATTATCACGGACCTATATTTTTTAAAAAGTAAAATAGATAATTGTTTTTTATACTATATATTTTTGATAATATACTTTGGTACCTTTTTCAAAATTTATCTTTTCCCCAATATCGATAGAACAACAAAGTTTTGGATATATTTTTTCTACATCGTTCCCATTTAACGAAATTGAATTTATAGTATACTTTTTGTCAAGTATTATGATCTGTTTGTTTTTTTTAAATTTCCTATCAAATCTAATAAAATTGATTCCTTCATGTCCTTTAATAAATTTCCCTATTTTCACAGTGAGGGAGAATTTATTTGCCTTATGATTGAACGAACCCACTAATTCCAAACCACAATAAGGCATTGGTTTTTGTCCTGATAATGGAAATCTTAAAAGATAAGACTTTTGGGCATATGAAAACATGATTGAAGAAAGCGGGTCAATATCAACAACATCCTTAAAATTTAAATTCTTGCCATATTCTAATAAATTTGTCAACCGAACAACAAAACTTTTAACGATATCATCGGTAGAATCACTATTTTTTTTAACCAATTTATTTGTTTTTTTAAATAATCTTTTTAAAATATCGCTATACGAAATATATTTTCTGATGCCATCCGTTGGCTCACGTTTCAACAAATCTTGCCATAATTCTGACCACCAAACATCTAAAATATTATAACTAATACTACCAGTTTCGAAATTTTTTGTAATATTTTTTAAAAATTTTGATTTGGAACTTGCATCTTCAAAATATGGATAAATTGTAAAATATATACTATGAGGGACCTTATCCATTGAATTTATCACACTATTTTTAACATTTTGTAAAACTTTGTTAATATTCCATTGATTTGAGTAATCTAAATATTCAATAAATGCATTGGCAGATAATTGATAAGAGTTTCTATTGAAACTTAGAAAGACATTAAAATTTTCACAATCATATTCGTAACAAATATATGGTATATCTTTTGTATAAATACTATAAATTAGTGGCTCAATTGAAGCAACATTGATGACTTCAAATCTATTTTTTTTTCCGAATGGACCTTTCAAAAAATTATAAAAGAATTGGTTTCGATACATTAAAATTTGTGAATGAGCATATAATTCATTCTTGTCTTGATCATAGAAAATAAAATCGCCAGACTCTTTTGCGCTATTAAAAAGCAATTGAGGGGGAGAAATAATCGTTGTATCCATACAAAATAATTCTTGTCTTGAATAATAATCGTAAGCATTCTAAATTTCAATTTTATAATATAATAATTCTAAAATATGGAACTATTATCAAAAAAGTTTTATTTTTATTTAATTTTCCTAATTAATTTTTTCTTTGTTATATTTTTTTTAATAGGTTTTTTGATGGGCCTTTTGATGGCCGGTTTATTTTTTTTAGGTGGTAGTGGTTCCGAAGAATCATCTGAACTATTTGTTGGTGATGAGCTAGATGATTCAGATGTACTTGATATACTACTTGTCGAGTAACTGCTAGATGAACTTGTTGTTGAGTAACTACTAGAAGAACTTGTTGCCGAATAACTATCTGATGAACTTGTATCATCTTTGGGTAGATATCTTGTTTCTGTTGTAAAACCACCTGTTAAGACTCTGTCTCTAATTTGATTATTGTAAGGCAAAAAATCCGATTCTAAGACTCTTCTGTGGATATTATAAAGTTTATTATTTATATAATCAGAATCGGAGATTGCGATATTATTTAGCGTTAATTTATTAGGTGTGGATGAAGTAAAAAGTGATGAGCTAACTAAGACTTCGTCATCATAGCTTTTCTTGGGTGAAGATTTATAAAAGATATCAGAGTTCATATATATATAAGTTTAAAAAAATTGAAAATATTTAATAATGCGTTAAAATTATATCATAAAATATCTCGAGTGATAACAGTCTATGACCATATGTAAAACCAAAAATATCAATTATTTTTACCAAGAAAAAAGTTTAAATTTAAACAACCTTCCAAGCGAATTACATATTTCAACAATGACAATTACATTCAATTTAGCTACAACATTCAACGTTCTGAACATAGGAAAATATATTGATTTGTCTTTTGGTAACATACTATGTGTCAAATATGGCCCTTCTGGTTCTAATCTAATCAGAAGCTTAATTAAATACAAACTTTCTAAAAAAAAAACAAAAAAGAAAAAGAAAAATTTTTATAATCAAGCATCTTTAGTTTTAGGAATTAATAACGGTAAGATGATTAATATTAAACTCTTTAAAAATGGAGCCGTCCAAATGACAGGATGTAAAAATATACAACATTTTGTGGACTCCCTTGAAAAACTATTCTCATTCTTGCTCAAAGAGAAAGCTGTTTATGACACAACTGAAAAAAAAATAGTTGACAAACCTTTTGTCTCACATCCACAAAATATAGCTCTTTCAAAAATTTCCGATTTTAAAATTAGAATGATCAATAGTAATTTTCATATTGGTTTTTTGATTAATAGAGAAATATTGTACAATATTTTGTCAGAAGATACACATGTTACATGCACTTATGAACCTTGTATTCATGCATGCGTTAATATCAAATATAATTACCAAAATAAAGATACAATCTCTATATTTGTCTTCGAGAGCGGATCAATTATTATCACAGGAGCCAAAAAGAAAGAACATATTATTGAATCTTACAACTATATTATAAAAAAAATTTATGAAAACTATGCCATGATACTTAAAAATAATATCGAAATATATTTAGAAAATCCAGAAATCAAAAAATCGCTATTCGATATTGAGATCTAATATTTTCAAATTTGTGCATCCGGCAATATTCTCATTATTGATTTTACATCCATGCGCATATAACTTTTTTAATCTTTTAAACTTGTTAAAATCTTGAATATTGCAGTTGTGACATATTAACCTAGTTAAATTTGTGCAATTCATAATTCTTTTATCTGTAACGCTTAAATTATCTGAAATATCTAATTTTTTTAATCTTGTCAGATGATTAATATTTTTGATAAGGGTATTACCTTTGGCATCTAATTTGACTAAATTTGTACAATTTATCAATCCATCATCATCAACCATAGAAAATCCAGAAATTTCTAGAGAATATAGATTTGTCAAGTGATTGAGATCCGTTATTTGACTATTGTTGCTAATAGATAATATTAAAAGATTTGTACACATTTTAATACCATTATCTCCAAGATTACAAAGTAATCCTGAAGCTGTTAAAAGTTCCAAATTAGTTAAATGATTAATATCTGTAATAATTTCATTGTCAGCAATATATAATTCTTCTAAATTGGTACAGTATTTAATCCCATCATTAGTGACACTGCAATTCCCCGAAATATCTAAAATTTTTAATTTTTTAAAATAGTTTAGGTTGACAAAATTTGGATTATTATAAATGTTTAACTCTTCTAAATTGGTACAACCTTTAATCCCATCATCGGTAATTATAGATTCGTCTTCACATATTAAAATTTTTAAATTAGTTAAATGATTAATATTTTTTATATTTTGATTCGTTGAAATATTAAGGTTAATTAAATTAGTACAATTTTTTAACCCATCGTCATTAACACCACAAATTCCAGAACAATTTAATATTTTTAAATGTGTTAAACAATTTAAGTCTTTGATAAAAGGTACACATTCGACATTCAGTTTGGTTAAATTTGTACATTGTTTCAATGTATTGTCCGAGATATTGCCATTATAACTAATACTTAAATTAACTAATTTATTTAGATTTCCAAGTTTTAACGATTTATCAAAATGAGCTTTGAGAGAACTTAGTTTAGTACAGTTAGAAATATCTATATTATTAAGACCCATATATAGTTTTTCTAAATTTGATAAATGACTTATATCTGTGACAAAAAAATTAGATTTCAAATCTAATTTTGTTATATAAGAATACTGTTTTAATATTTCATTATCCAATTTACATATATATTTGGTTGAAATATTACTAAAATCATGAATCCTTAATCCCTTATGGTAAGTTGAAGAGATTGATTTAAAAATAATTTGACTCTTGAAATCTAAAAAATCAAATATTTTTTGAACTATTTCTAAAGGTAAATCCATGTTATAGTTAGTTAATAATATGGATAACCTTTTTTTATTTTATTTGATTTTCATTTTTTTAATAATCGACACTTTTATGGACAATATTGTTAATGTACGGATTTGTCGCCAAATTCATCGAAACATAAGTATCAAAGTGATTCTCCCAATTAGGCAGTTGGTGTACATTTCTATTGCTTATATCTTGAGGTGTAAAAGTACCAATATTTTGCCATTGTGCGTCTGGATATAATTCCCTATTGATTTGTATCGGCTCCACAAGTTGAACCATTGTATATTCGTACGTTGGACCTATGTCGCGGTTTGAAGTTGTTGGAGCACCACCATCTCTAACAATATTTAATGTATCTTTGGCAATATCTTCCAACATATTCTCAGCATCACCTCTCCTTCTAGTCTTGGAACCATCAACTAACACTACTGGACCTTGATATGTTTTCTCTTGTGTTGTGTCTCGGATAGTAGGATCGGGGATATTTGTAAACATATCGAATGCATAAGATTTTTTGTACTCGGGACCAGCCGGTTTAAGATTGGTATTATTTTGTGTGGTATCTCTAATGGTTGGATCTGGTATGTTCGTTTGTGTGTCCCATGCATATGTTTTACTATATCCGGTGGAAACTGGTTTAAGATTAGTATTATTCTGTGTGGTATCTCTAATGGTTGGATCTGGGATGTTTGTTTGTGTGTCCCATGCATATGTTTTACTATATCCGGTGGAAACTGGTTTAAGGTTGGTATTATTTTGTGTGATATCTCTAATGGTCGGATCTGGAATGTTAGTTTGAGTGTCCCATGCATATGTTTTACTATATCCGGTGGAAACTGGTTTGAGGTTAGTATTATTTTGTGTAATATCTCTAATAGTTGGATCCGGGATATTAGTTTGAGTGTCCCAGGCGTACGATTTACTATATCCAGTGGCAACAGGTTTAAGATTGGTATTATTTTGTGTGATATCTCTAATCGTAGGGTCAGGGATATTTGTTTTAGTGTCCCACGCATAAGTCTTACTATATCCTGTTGTTATAGGTCTCAAGTTAGTATTGTTTTGTGTAATATCTCTGATAGTGGGATCTGGAATATTGGTTTGAGTATCCCAAGCGTACGATTTACTATAACCTGTACTAACTGGTCTAATGTTAGTGTTATTTTGTGTGATATCTCTAATTGTGGGGTCTGGGATATTAGTCTGTGTATCCCAAGCATACGATTTACTATATCCTGTTGCAATTGGTTTGAGATTAGTATTATTTTGTGTCATATCCCTAATGGTTGGATCTGGAATATTGGTTTGGGTATCCCACGCGTAAGATTTACTATAACCGGTACTAACAGGTTTAAGATTAGTATTATTTTCGATCGCATTTCTAAGAGTTGGATCCGGAATATTAGTTTGAGTGTCCCATGCATAAGATTTACTATAACCGGTACTGACAGGTTTAAGATTAGTATTATTTTCAATTGCATTTCTAAGAGTTGGATCTGGAATATTAGTTTTGGTATCCCAAGCATAAGATTTACTATATCCAGTGGTAACTGGTTTAAGATTGGTATTATTTTCGATCGCATTTCTAAGGGTCGGATCGGGGATATTGGTTTGAGGGTCCCATGCATAAGATTTACTATATCCAGTGCTGACAGGTCTTAAATTCGTATTATTTTGTGTAGTATCTCTGATTGTTGGGTCCGGAATGTTGGTTTGATTATCCCAAGCATAAGATTTATGATATCCTGTACTAACTGGCTTGAGATTAGTGTTATTTTCAATTATATTTCTTCCTGTTGGATCGGGGATATTAGTATAAGGGTCCCATGCATAAGTTTTTTTGTATTCTGTTGATGCAGGTTTGAGATTGGTATTGTTTTCGATTATGTTTCTCCCGGTTGGATCTGGAATATTGGTATATGGGTCCCATGCATAAGTTTTTTTGTATTCTGTTGATGCAGGTTTGAGATTGGTATTATTTTGTGTCGTGTCTCTGATTGTGGGATCCGGAATATTAGTATTTGTATCCCACGCGTAAGTTTTTTTATACTCTGTAGAAGCAGGTTTTAAAATAGTATTGTTTTCTGTCGTGTTTCTAGTGGTCGGATCAGGAATATTGGTTAAATGATCCCAAGCATAAGTTTTTTTATATTCAGGTCCTGCAGGATTAATCCATGTTCTTTTTTCGGTTGTCATCCTTTGTGTTGGTTGAACATAGTAACTATTAGATGTGAAAGTTGTATTTTTGTCTTGGTCAACACCTGTTATATTTCTAGGGGTTGGATTTAGGTAATTTTCTCTTGAAGGTGCTCTCGATTTTGCCAATAAACTGTCTGGTCTTGGTTCATCATTTGAAAAACTAACTGGTCCAAACCACTCTTTGGTTGTCTGTTGTCGAGCAGTAGGAGGAGCATCAAAAGTTCCATAAATAGATGGTGCTCGATAGTAACCTAACGATTTAAGTAAATCTCTTGGATCGTTTTCATAAAATGTAACAGGACGATGTTTACCAACATTAGGTATAATACCTCTTTTCTCTTGTCCTTTAGCTCCAGGAATAACAGGTTGTTGGTAACTAATTTTTGGATCGTTTGCAGCTCTCAATTCGTCAACTGTTTTAGGTAAAGGCCTCCATGTGTCATTAAATCCCATCTTTGACACTTCATTATAACCCAAATTAAGACCCGGAGTCACTTTAATCGGTTGATGGATATATTCATTTCTTCTCTCTTTACCGGGTATATACCTAGTTTCAAAATAATCTGTGAAATTAGGCATACCATAAATATTTGTCAATCCCACTTGAGGGTTAAATAGAGGTCTTCTTTCTGTCTTAGGTCTAAAATCGGGACTTTTAGTACTCCCACAATAAAGCTCCATTTTCCTTTGGTTTAAATCGTTCATTCTCTTTTGAGAATCAGAATTAGCTCCATACCCTTTGCCAATACCAGATTTGAAATTTGGAACCATATTATTATGAACAAAATTTTTTTCATCGACAACACCGTATGTTAAATCCATATTTTCATTGAACGTTGAATAACCTCCTTTAAGTGCTAAATCTCTTTCCATCTCTATTCTGGAAATATTACCTAAACCACCAGCTTTACTTGGTACATTATTACTACTAACTGGATTTGAAGGATTATCAAACTTGAGATCTTTAAATTGTGCCTCAAAACCAGTTTCCCCTTCGTCATAAATTTTGTTAATGAATTTTTTTTCATGTGCCCTTGTATCTTTCAAAATATTTGATTTTTTGAAAAAAGCCATAGAATCTTTATTAATACTGTCGTTAGATTTATCGGAAATAGAAACGTCGTCTGAGAAGACAGAATCGTTATCTTTATATTTTCCCATTATTATATTATCCAAATATAAAATATTTTAACCAATCACAACAAATAAAAAAATTAAAATAAGAATCCAAAGATATTTTAAATCGTAATAAGAACCACTAAAAGGTTCTACTAGTTGATCTGTTGGTTGTTTAATAGGCATTTTACTTTTTAAATAATCATATTTAAACCTAGTTGCCTCTTTAATACTTTCCTTATATTTATTAAAATAATTAGGAACCAATCCATCATATAAATTAATATCCATTTTTGAATATCTATCAAAAGCCAAATTATCCGAATATATCTTATTTAAATTGTAATTATGACTATCATAGATATTTTCACCATTGATCGGAGTTCTTTTAATCATATACTATCTTGATGAAATATAATCATAAAAAAATATGAATGTTATAATTATTTTTGTAACCTGAAATGTTTTAGATTATAATAATCCCATTTGATGCTGTTCAATCCAATAGTTAATAATGAACATATACCGAATGACAGACCAAATCCACAACAAAGTCCAAATATTGAAACACTGACAATCGAATCAAGTGGAATAAAATATATGAATTCTGGAGACACCATATGATCAATAAGTTTAAGAGATGACAAAAAACAAATAATTTGACTACCTAATAATAATCCCGGATTTGGAGCTTCATAATATTCCTTTCTTTGTTCTATAATTTTATCAATTTTCTTATTTATTGTGTGTATATCGTATCCATTATAGTAATCACCAACATGATTAAATTGAGAATGAATTATTTTTTTGAGATCTATGATAAATTGATTATCAAATAATGGGGTTTTCTTCAAACTTTTATCCATCGAAATGGATAATAATTTACGATCTAATAATTTTTCATACTCTTTCTCAAATACAAAATTAAATTTGGTTTCAGAAATGTGTTTTGGATATAATATATATGAATTTCGGTCATCATTTGGTATCTCTATAGAATTTGAACAATATGTTTGTATCGTTATTTTGGACCAACTTGTAAAAGTCCATCTTGTAGATATTGGATAAAACTTGAATAAATTCCTTTTTCTCATTGATAAGATAATATTAAATGCATAATTGAACGAACAAACTAATGGATTTTCAATTTTTCGTAATGAATAATCAATGAGTAAATAAGAAAAAAGTCTGCCAAACAACTACTATTTTGATTAGTTATATTAAGAATATTCCAGGCTGCTATTCCACAATATAAATTCTATCAAATGGAACCCTGATAAATCGTTTGATTATTATAATATTGTAAGATAACAACCAAGCTATTGATCATGTTTCCATTTTGACCATGAATCTCCAATGTGATCATCTGGACCGGATTATATTTAAGTGAACTAACAAAAGATGCACATACTTTTATAAATTGATATCTAATAATTTTTTCCCTTAGAATGCATTCATTAATTTTTACATGATGAATAATCTATAAGTGACACTTATGGTCTACTCATTATAAAAAAATCAAGGAAAAAGATTATTAGATGACAAATTATAAAAAAAAGTATATGTCTCTTTTGTTAGTCACCTAAATACAACCTTCATATGGGAGGAATCCACAATACGACATCTTGATGTTTAATCTGGAAATTCATATTGTGGATTCATGGCCGAAATTATTTGATCAATAGCTCGGCTGCTATCTTACAATACGGAATTTAGGAAAGTGTGCACTTTCCTAAATAGCATAACTTTACAAAAGTATTTTTGTAAAGTTTCGGTGATCGTCAAATGATTTAATGGGGTTTCATTTGATTGAATTCGTATTGTGAAATAGCAGCCAGGAATATTCTTAATATGAATAATCAAATTAGTAGTCACATATTAGACTTTTTTCTTATTCATAAGTGACATTAGTGACATTAGTGACATTAGTGACATTAGTGACATTAGTGACATTAGTGACATTAGTGACATTAGTGACATTAGTGACATTAGTGATATTAGTGACATTAGTGACATTAGTGACATTAGTGACATTAGTGACATTAGTGACATTTATGAATTATTCATTATAAAAAAATCAATGAATAAATGTCACTTATGAATAAGGAAAAGTATGTCAGACAAACAATTCATTTAATCTTATTTAGATAATATCTTTTTATCAATATTAATTTATTAA